>Ga0185299_10000781_pt1 | contig 76465 bp, 81 predicted proteins | sample PaiPotPPA55metaG_FD_128002 | JGI IMG/M metagenome (GOLD analysis project Ga0185299, IMG submission 128002) | Iron sulfur acid spring bacterial and archeal communities from Banff, Canada, to study Microbial Dark Matter (Phase II) - Paint Pots PPA... ...
GCTGACCACCCACAGATCTTCTTGCCGCTCCCGTTTCTGCCGGGTTCCCATGGCCATGCTATAGAGACGCTCAAAACATTCTTCAGGTCACATGTTTTGGTGACTATTACCACGGGCTGCTAGACGTAACAGCCCGTCCTCAGCGCCGGTGAGTGCAATGTCGCCGTCAAAATCCGAGATCCGCGTGCCAAGCTCACCTGCACCCATGAAAGCGTTGAGCGGCTTTTCGAAAAAGACGCGTGTACTGACTCCTACCTGATGCGTTAGATTGCGGCCAAGCGTGCCTTTGCGCGCGACTGGATCGTAGGGCGTACCGATTTTCGAAAGCGCCAGCAGCCGCGTATTATTCAACGTGAATGACGCCAGGACAACTGTGGCAGCGGGCTGGAAGAATTCTTCTCCAGTCGGGCTGGTGAACTGGATACCTGTGGCGCGGCCGTCCTTATGAACGATGCGCCGGACCCAGCTTCCCGTGCGCAACTGGAAATTCGAGCGTTTAGCAAGTACCGGCATGAGCGTGTTGGTAGGCTGCGCCTTGGCGCCAATCATGCAACCGTAGCGTTGGCAGTGACCGCAATAGGCGCATCCCGCGCGAATAATCCCGTCCGGATTCTTGTACGCTTCGCTCAAGTTGGCCGCCGGCGTGGGATAGGGATGGTAGCCCAGCTTGCGCACGGCATCTTCGAACATGCTGCTCGCGTACGAGCGCTTCAGCGGCGGAGTGGGATATTCCTGCTGGCGCGGCCCTTCGAAAATGTTGCCGCCATCGATCTTGGTACCGCGCAGATTGCCGGCTTTGCCGCTGATACCCATCAACTGCTCGGATTTCCAGTAGAGCGGTTCGAGTTCATCGTAAGTGACGCCCCAATCCTGAACCGCGAGGTCCTCGGGCAGTTTGGCCGCTCCATGTTTCTGTATGAGGTGAGTGCGCAGCGTGAACAGATCCGGCAGGAAACGAAAGGACGCTCCACCCCAGTGCTCGCCCGCGCCGCCGACTCCCGTGCCAGGGTGGAAGGAGCCGTGCTGGCGCACCGGGACTGCCACATCCTTCAGCGAATGCCGGTGCGTAATGGTTTCTTCGGCGGTGTTCTGCATCATGCGCAGACGAATGTTGTAGTCGAGTTCGTCCATCGTCGCCGCGTAGTCCTCGGTCTTGCGTGGGATGCCGCGTTCGAAGACGGCGACGGAGAGCGATGTTTTCCCGGTAATTTCCTTGGCCATCAAAAGGCCGGTCCAGCCCCCGCCGATGATGGCGACGTCCACGGGTTTGAGATTAGTCATTCCTCGAGTTCCACCAGAAACTGTACCAAACCGAGGGTTTCAAAGACAGGGGGCGAGCGCGGCCAGGAGCTGCGGCAAAAGAAGGAGGCGATTCTGTGCAAGGGCCGATGTTAATATGGCTCATGCAATCCACACGGCGGCTCTGGCTGTCGCAATGCGTGGGAATCGCAACTTTGGCTGAAATGGCCGCCGCTCAGCAGCACGCGCGGGACGCGGTGCAATCGTCCACGCCGCCGGCATTTCAAACGCTCGATCCAGCAACCGCAGCTGAGATCGATGCAATCACGTCGCAGATCATTCCCTCAACCGATAGCCCGGGCGCTCATGAAGCCGGTATCGTTTATTTCATTGATCGAGCTTTGTCGACATTTGACGCGGATCTACACGAAGCCTATCGCGAGGGCCTGGCTCAGGTGCAGCAAAAGCGCAAAGAAATGTTCCCGAGCTCTACCGCTATTGCCACGCTGACAGATGAGCAGCAGATCCGATTAATCCATGCGATAGAGTCCACGGAATTCTTCGAACTGCTGCGTACGCACACTCTCTACGGCCTGCTCGGCAATCCCGGCTACGGTGGCAATCGCGATCAGATCGGGTGGAAGCTGATTGGTTTTGAAAATCGCATGGAATACAAGCCGCCATTCGGCTACTACGACGACGGCGGCCAGGATGGCAACCAATGAGCGCCGCGACGTTTCGGCCTTCCGACCCCGTGGATTTTCTGGTGATTGGCGCCGGCGCCGCGGGTGGCGTGATGGCGAAGGAGTTGTCCACAGCCGGGTTTCGGGTGGTGGTGTTGGAGCAAGGTCCTTATTTAACCGAGAAGGCTTACACGCACGATGAGATCAAGTTCACCTATCAGCCTGGACTCACCAACGATCCAAAAGTTCAGCCGATCACGTATCGAAAGAACGAAACAGAGGCGGCGAAACGGGTCAAAGCGATCGAGTATGGGCGGCAGGTCGGAGGCGGCAGCGTCCACTTTACGGCGAACTACTGGCGGTTTCATGAAAGCGATTTCGAGGAGCGCAGTCAGTTCGGCGACGTGCCTGGAGCTGGCCTGGCCGATTGGCCGATCAAATACGCGGATCTCGAGCCTTACTACACGAAGGCGGAGTACGAGCTGGGAATTTCAGGTTTAGGCGGCGCGAATCCGTTCGAAGGGCCGCGATCGAAGCCGTATCCGCTGCCGCCGATGCCGGTGAAGTCGTCTGGCGTATTATTTGACCGCGCAACGAAAAAGCTGGGATTGCATCCATTTCCGGCGCCCATGGCGATTTTGTCGCAACCTTATCAGGGGCGCGGGGCATGCGTGCATTGCGGTTTCTGCGAATCGTTTGGGTGCGAAATGCGCGCGAAATCGAGCACTCTGGTTTCGGTGATTCCAGTCGCCGAGAAGACCGGGCGCTGCGAGATCCGTCCGAATTCATACGTGCGCAAGATTGAAAGCGACGCCCAGGGGCGGACGACAGGCGCGGTTTATTTCGATGCCAATCACCGCGAGATTTTCCAGCGGGCCAAGGCTGTAGTGCTATGCGCCAATGGCGCGGAAACCGCGCGACTGCTGCTGCTCTCGAAATCGAAGCGCTTTCCCGATGGGCTGGCTAACTCCAGCGGCCTGGTGGGCAAGTATCTGATGTGGGACAACGGCGGCTTCGCTAGCGGCTCGTTCGAGCATCCCCTGAACGAGTACAAAAGCGTTCAGGTTACGCGCGTGATCCACGACTACTATCGCGCCGACCCGAAGCGTGGATTCTACGGCGGCGGAGGGATAGACGCGCGATTCGATTACTATCCGGCGAGTTTCGCGTTACACGGAATGCCGCCGGACGCGCCGAAATGGGGCGCCGAATATAAGAAGATGCTGGGTACGTATTTCACGCACACGATGGGGCTGCTAGCGCACACCAGTTCCCTGCCCCAAATGCGAAACAGTATCTCGCTCGACCCGGATGTGAAGGACTCCTGGGGTCTGCCCGCGATCCGTGTCACGTTCGATTATCATCCCGATGACGTTGCGACCATGCAGTGGATGCTCACCAAGCAAGTGGAGATTCTGGAAGCGGCCGGGGCAAAGAAAACCTGGACGACGGGCATCTCGCTACCTGAAATGATGCCGTCGCGTCATTTGATGGGCACCTGCAGGATGGGCGACGATCCGAAACAGTCCGTGGTAGATCGGCACAACCGGGCGCACGATGTCGCGAACTTATGGATTGTGGACGGAAGCAGCTTCGTAACGTCGGCGCGGCAACAACCGACAGCTACCATCCAGGCTTTGGCTTATCGGGCGGCGGACTTCGCGGGGCGCAACGTCAGAGACGCAGATGTCAAACGTTAGCCCTATTGGTTACTCGATGACTTCGACCCGTCCCCTTCGCTGAAACAACCTGGCCGGGTCGGCTTTCACGTCGATGATAAAGCCCATGAAGCTAACGGCCATTTCATCGGTGGTCTGCGGGCCGTATTTCACGTCGATATTTGGGTTCGGATTATAGGCGTTGTTCGCGGAGTTGTCGAAGTGGGCAATCGATTCCAACCGCGTACCTTTTGGCAGCACGATCGGCTTGGCGAACTCGTAGCCGAGCTGCCAATTGAAATCGAACCCGCCCTTCATCAGAATCTCCGACTCGCCGGACGGATAATACGCGCTAAGCTGATAATCTTTCGCCCGAAGATGCATGTGCGGCTGCACCCAGGCAAGCTGCGTGTCGTATTGCACGGTCGCCTCCGCTTTCACTTCGTAATTCGGAGAATGCGCCGGAATGACAAAACGATCATTGCTGACGCCGGTGATGGTTACGTAACGCTGTTCCGGCGGCGCGCTGGCGAACACGATGCCGACTCTGGAGCGGTCCGTTTCCGGCTTTCCTGTCGGCGTATAGTGGCACTCAAATACAATGTCCGAGCCGGCCGCGATGAACTTCGCCGCGCCACCGAGCGTGAACTCCTGCGCATTCACCCCGGGATTGTATTTCGCCAGAATCTCCTGGGCTGGCCGAGGACCATTGGGCGTCGTACCCACTTTAAGGACGGCCTCTGGTTCCCGGACGGCCGCTGGGCCTACTGGTTCCGCAAATTGGGCGCGCGTGGGCTTGAACAACTCACCTTCGGGCGCGTCGGCCATCCACGGCGAGCCGGGAGGACGCACCCAGGCTTTCATATGATGCACAACGCGCGGATTGCCGGGACGCACCTCCGCCGCCTTTACCCACACGTCGTGCGGGAAATTGACCTTGACCAACAGGTTGTATTGGTCCATGGGGATGTTAGTGGCTTGGATCTGAATGTCGTGAGGGAACTCCACCACCATGTCCGGCGGACCGATACTCCAGCCTTCGGCGAACTTGACTGGCGGGGGTGCGTCCTTAGCATCGCCCTCGGCTGCTCCGTTGTCGGCCCAGGTGGTCAGCGCCGCAATCTCCGCGTTGGAGAGTTTCCGTTCGTTGGCGAAATGGCCGTAGGCAGCGTTCATGAACCAGGGCGGCATCTTCTTGGAGAGAACCGCGCCTTTGATTGCCTTGGCCCAAGGACGGGTGTCCTTATATGTCATGAAGGACATGGGCGCGACCTCGCCGGGCCGGTGACATTCCTGACAGTTCCTTTCGAGAATCGGTAGGACGTCTTTGTTGAATGTAACGGGAACCGGGGCGGCAGCCAGCACAACGGGCGCGATCAAGCATGTGAACGTTGAAATACGAACCATGGGCGCTTCCTCGCTTTTTTATCGTACCCTATCCTGTGCCGTCGCCAGCCTGCAAACGCGGTCTGGGTATTTAAGACGTTCTTCGCACGGTCAGCGGCACGGAAGAGGCTTCCCGCCGCGTCCCGCCGGCATCGGGCTCCTTTTGCGACTTCGCGCGAGCCGGCTTCTCGACGGCTCGACGGATGATGGGTTTTACCTCGTAATCGTATATTCCAAAACGTGGAATCTGCCTGTTCCCACCTGAACATGGCTCAGCGATAACTCGCTTTGCCGTAATCTCCCAGTCTTGCTCAATTACGTCGCCGATCTCTTTGTTGGAGCGACTCCGAATCGTCTTGATTGATTCCATTTTCTTTGTCCCTCGTCCTTCAGAGATTAAGCCACGGTCTACTCAATGTTAGCAGTCTCCATCGCCCTGACATAGGCAATCTGTTGCTGGGATGGCAAAGTCAGCCAACCAGCGATTGGGGGTGATCCAGCGGATAGTCCGAGCCGAAAGGCATTTTGCGCTTTAGCAAAGTATTGCCGCACTGGATTGAGGTTGGCGAAAAGTATTTGGGCGACCATCCCGAAAGATCGATGTACACTTGCGGCTTGTGCATGCAAACCGAAATCGCCTCGTCCTGCGTGGGAACGCCGGGTGCGCCAGGATGATCGGCATATCCGAAAATGCACCGCCATGTCGTCGACGTCCATCGGATTCGCGTACTTCACAATCGCACGCCCCCGCCACCGGGCATGCCGGTGCCGATACCGCTGTGCCCGGTGTGAAAAGGTCACCGGGAGCCGCGCCTCGGCAAGAACTTCGTAGAAAGGATAAGCAATATGGTCGTTGGCGTGGAATTGCTGGAGCGGCCGATGCAGCTTGAAGCCGTGGATTGCTCCGGATGATATCAGGCGTCGAGCCTCGCGCACGGCTTCATCTCCGCGGGTCGGATCGCTAAGCAACTGGCGTAGCGAGCAGACCGATCTATTGCAACTGTCCGAAGCGTCCGGCAGCTTATATGCCGCAAAACTCCGGGTTTGTGCGACCTAGGCACCGGCCGTTCAAAGCCGCGCCACAAGGGCCAGTTTCTGCCAGCCTTCCCCGACGGTGCTAGTTTCGGCTCTACCGGGATAGGGGTGGGTCATTTGGGGGTGTGCCCACGGCGACCCATAGTTCTGCTATGCTTCTGTCAACCCCAGGGGGTCTAATAGAACTGGTCCGGGCAAAGATCTAAGGGATTTCGCTGGCCCAGATTAAGCATTACCTGAAATTGATCCCGTACCAGTACCCCTGTAGAATCGGGAAGCAGGTGGTCGATACATAATATTATGAGCGAAGGTTTTGCGACAATCGAAAATAACAACGAAGTTCGACCGAATCTCTTGGAGGCCAGGAAGGGCGTGATCCGGGTCCTTATCGCCGACGACCATCCCATTGTCCGGGATGGGCTGAAGAAGCTTCTCACCCTGGAAGAAGATGTCCAGGTGGTCGGAGAGGCCTGCGACGGCTGCGAGGTGCTCGACAAAGTCCAAGAACTCGATCCGGACGTGCTGCTGCTGGATCTGCGGATGCCCAATCTGGACGGGCTCTCGGCGCTGCAGGCACTCCAGCAAACCAACAAGCGCACCCGTGTCATTATCCTCACGGCGTCCGAGGATAAGAACGAATTCGTACAAGCCATGAAGCTGGGTTGCTCCGGCATCGTGCTGAAACAGACTGCCCCGGAGCTGATCATCAAGAGCATCCGCAAGGTCCATGGCGGCGAGATCTGGCTGGATTCCCATACTACGGCCGCGGTAATGCGACAGTTCGCGGCGCCTGGCGAGATTGGGGCATCCGGCTCGGGTAAATCGCGCGAGCGATCTCCTCTGAGCCAGCGCGAGCGGGAAATCGTCCAGCTGGTCGCTCAGGGCTACAAGAACAAAGAGATGGCCGAAAAGATGTTTATCAGCGAACAGACCGTCAAGAACCATCTGCACAACATTTTCGACAAGCTAGGTGTATCGGACCGCTTGGAACTGGCATTGTATGCTATTCACAAAGGTCTCCATTTGAACGCAGAACGCTAGCCTCCTCAGCGGGTTGGCCTCCTCCTCCAACCCGCGATTTCTCTCCTGCCTAAGCACTTCCCTGAGCCTCTTTTCTAAGTATCTTTACCCAACCGATTTGATAGGTTCGTTGGATTGTTGTCTATCCGTACTGGGATTAAAGTCCTATTACGGAGCGTACTTTTGATGCGACTGATGCTTGTAACCACGCTATTCTGTTTCGGGCTCGCCGGATCGCTGTCGGCGCAAGCGCCACAAATGAACAATGTGCAGCCGAACGAGGGGAAAATCGGTTCGGTTTTGCGGGTCCATGGCGTTTTTCTAGGCAAGGCTAAGGTGGAGGAAGTCTACCTCACCGATCACACCTTTGACATGAAGGTGAAAGTGCTCGACCAGCAGGACGACATAATCGAGTTCCGCATCCCGCCTTCTGTGAAACCGGGCAGACTGCAGCTGCTGGTGAAGACGCCCGGGAAGCAGCCGCTGCTGTTGGAACAACCTGTCTATATTACGGTGCAAGAGCCCAAGGAGAACACCGAGATCGCGGCTTCGTCGAAGTGACCCTGGGCCATTGATTGACGCTGGGCGCCCCGCTAATTCTCCGACGGCCGTTCGATTTGCGAATCGAGCCGCAATCCGAGCTGCTCCTACAAGGCAGCGAACGGCAAAGGCACTAGGGGATCTGTCGCCGGTCCTCCAAAACCTTCCGGCGCTCGCTTGGAACATCGCGACCTGATTTTCATCCGGCGGCCAATCTCACAATGAGCCCCTGAGCGGTCAACCGGGCTCGAGGGATCATCGTAAATCGGGCCGGCCATTACGCCCAGGCCAGATCTCGACGATTGCTAAGATCGCCCACCCAACTCGGACCGCCTGAGATTTGGGAGTCCTCGATGTTATAGGCCCACTCGATCAGCCTGTGACCGGGACGTTGAGCGCGATGAATCGCCCGCCGGGCTAGAGGTCGAACAACGGGCGGCGGTCCACGGAGTTGCTCGGCCTGATGAAGGCTGGCGCTATCATAAATGCTATGTCCACTGTTTCAGCGGCCCAGCCCGGCAGCCTCGAGCAGATCCAAGCGCTGGAGAGCCAGTTTCTAGTCCAGAACTACGCCCGCTATCCGCTCGTCCTGCATCGCGGTAAGGGTTGCTATGTCTATGATCCAGCCGGCAGGCGTTATCTCGACCTGCTGGCTGGAATCGGCGTCAACGCCCTGGGACACTCGCATCCCCGGCTGGTGAGGACGATTCGCGAGCAGGCCGCGCTGATCCTGCATACCTCCAATCTCTACTATCACGAGTACCAGGGTCCGCTGGCCGAACGGCTGGCGAAGATCAGCGGGCTGCAGCGCACCTTCTTCTGCAACTCGGGCGCCGAGTCGATGGAAGGCGCCTTGAAGATGATCCGCGCGCACGGGCGCAAGATCCATCCCGACAAGTACGAAGTGGTAGCGCTCAATAACTCCTTTCACGGAAGAACTTTCGGGGCTCTCTCGATCACCGGGCAAGAAAAATACCGCCGGGACTTCGAGCCCCTGGTGGCCGGGGCAAAGTTTGTCCCTGCCAACGACATCATTGCGCTCGAACAAGTAGTGAACGAAAGGACCGCTGGGATCGTCATGGAATGGATTCAAGGCGAAGGCGGCATCTTCCCGATCACCACCGAGTATGCCCGCAAGGCGCGCGAACTGGCTGACCGTTACGATGCATTGCTGGCGTTCGACGAAATTCAGTGCGGCGTCGGCCGTCCTGGGAAATACTTCGCCTATCAACTGGCGGATCCGATCGTTCTGCCGGACATCATGGTGGCCGCCAAGCCACTGGCCTGCGGCATCCCGCTGGGTGTGATAGTCGCCAATGAAAAAGCGGCTCAGGGACTGGGCCAGGGAACGCACGGATCGACCTTCGGCGGCGGACCCTTGGCCTGCCGGGTTGCTATCGAATTCCTCGACATCCTGGAAGGCCTATTGCTGCACATTGAGCAGGTTGGAAATTACTTCCGCATGAAGCTGGAAGGGCTGCAGAAGCACTATCCCTTCATCCGAGACGTTCGGGGCAAGGGGTTGATGATCGGCGTCGAGCTGACTATTCCGGGCAAACAACTGGTCCTGGATGCGATGGAGCAAGGGTTGCTCATGAACTGCACGCACGAGACGGTGCTGCGGTTTCTGCCACCCTATATCATCACCGAGAAAGAAATCGACCGCGGCGTCCGAATCCTGAACCGCGTATTCAAGAAGGCCGCTAAGCAAGCCAAAGCCAATTGAGCATCCAGCAATGGAACGAGCGCTACCGCGCGGGGGAGCAATTATTTGGCGAGCCGTCGCCGCTGGTGACGCAGTACAGCCGCGAGTTGAGACCGGCGCGTGCTCTCGACTTGGCTTGCGGCCCCGGGCGGAATTCCTTGTACTTGGCCAAGCAAGGCTGGCGCGTGCAAGCAGTGGACGGTTCGGCGCTCGCCATTGAGATACTGCGAGAACAGGCCGCCGAGCGAAAGCTCGCCGTCGATGCCCGGGTGGCCGATCTCGAACGCGGCGAGTATGCAATCGAGCCTGGGGCGTACGAACTGATCTGCAATTGCTACTATCTGCAACGCAGCCTGATTCCGAAGATGCAAGCGGGAGTTCGGCCAGGCGGAATTGTTGTAGCGATTGTGCATCTGGCGGATCCGGATCAACCGCAAGGGACTTCCACCCGCGCGCGGCCCGGAGAGCTGCGTGCGTTCTTTGAAGACTGGAAGATTCTGCACGAGTACGAGGGGAGCTCACGAGAGGCCTGCCACCAGCGGCCGGTAGCTGAATTGGTCGCGCAAAAGCCCGCGAGCTGAGACTATCGCCCGCCGTTCGATTGCACTGGCTGGGGCGAGGGCCGGCCGATCGAGGCTGGCGGCGATGAAGCCACTCTCGTGCCCACGGCTTCGACCGCATCCAGAATCCGCAGATAAAGATCTTGCTTGATCCGAGTGAACTCATCCCCGTCGCGGGTCAGAACATAGGCCGACATCTCCAGGTCCAGCGATTCCTTCTCCACGTTCGACAGGTATACTGGAGCGGCGCCAGCTTCCAGTTTCGGATTATCGGTAAAGATCTTCTTGATGTCGTCGAGCAACGCACGAACCTGGTCCGGCGTACTGTCCCGGTGCAAATTCAGCGTAAAGTGAAACAGCAACTTGTCACGCGCCGATAAGTTGTCGATCGTCATGGAGGAAAACTGACCATTGGGAACGGTCACCAGGGTGCGATCGGGCGCGCGGACTCGAGTGGAGCGAAGGCCGATGTCTTCCACGGTACCCTCTTTGTCCCCGAACTTGCAGTAGTCGCCCACAGACACCGGCCGATCCGTGATTATAGATACGCCGCCGAACAGATTTTCGATAGTCTTCTGCGCCGCCAGAGCGATCGCGATTCCGCCGACTCCCAGGCCCGCCAGAATGGTGGTGGTGTTATATCCCCAGGAACTCAGGACGGCCACGATCATCAGTGCCAGGATAATCAGCTTTGTGATTCGAGATGTCAACGGCAGTACCGAGTAAAAGCCCTGATGCTTCTCCCTTAAAGCGACACGCAGGCGGCCAGCGGAGAGATCGACGATCGCCGCGCTCAGCCAGAATAGCGCCGAGAAGAACAAGAGGGTCAATGCTCGCGTGAGGTACAAGTGCAGCTTGGGTGAAGGCTCAAACCACACCATCCCCGCTCGAAACAGGATGACAGCCAGCAGCAGGGCCAGCGGTCCCACGAACTCGGCTAGCACGCTGCGATTGGCCTTCGGCGAGATGCGTTTCAGGATCGGCTCGCAGCACGCGAGCGTGAATCGCGAAAGCAGGCGCGATAATGCCAACAAAGCAAGCGCCAGCAGGAACAACCCAATGACGCGCCAGGCTGGCGTATCAGCAATCTTCCAGCTCACCAGGGGATCGGGCAAATGCTTTTCGACCGGCGAATCGCTGGTCAGCCGCACCATCTGGGGGACACGCTCGATACTGTCCGACGAAAACACCCACACGTAAACCCCGAAGCGCAGTTTGATGCGCTCAAGTTCGAGATGGAGCGTCTGGCCGTTCACCGTGAAAGAGTCGACCCGCTCCCGATGAGGTGGAAGTCCGCCAGCCCGACTGCCCTCCGGTTCGTTGCTGAGGTCGGCGACATCGAACTGAGCGTCGCGATCGAGAATTTGTTGCAACTGTTGAGCGAGTTCGGGCCCATTTTTCAATCTCTGTTCAGAAGGCAGGCTCCGGAGGTCGAGATACTTGGCGGCTTTCTCATAATCGTGGGCGTGACAAGCCTGAAGGAACGAATAAACCGAACTTTGTGGCGATTCACGGTCCAGCGGATCCCTAGATTTGGAAGGCTGGGCGGATTGTGCAAGGGTGCCAACACATAGGAAAAACGGTAATACGGCGGGAGAAATCTTCCTGGTTATCCGGCGAATACGCCGCTCCAACTTCATGAAAATGTCTACCTCGCGGGGAACAGGTGCAACTGGTTTGCCAATGCGGCGCTTTTTGGGAGCCTACGCTGGTAATATTTGCACGTTTTGCATAGCGATTAGCCTCTAAGCAGCTGATTCTAGAATCGTTATTCTTTGGCATCATATCCGCACTTGGTTGTTCGATGGCCGCGCTGGTGGTGTCGTTTTTCGAGTGGTTCGGGGAGCTGGGCATGTTTTGCCGCCGCTTGGCGCACGCTTTGTTTGTTCCGCCCTACGAAGGCCGGGAGCTGGTTCGGCAACTCGATTCGATCGGGTCGATGTCGCTGCCGCTGGTGGCGATGGCGGGTGCGGCTACGGGCGTGGTCCTGTCGCTGCAGACTCGCGATAGCCTGGCGCGTTTCGGAGCCAAGTCGATGCTGCCGGCAGTCATCATTTTTTCGATCATCAAAGAGAGCGGCCCTATCATCACGGCGCTGGTGGTGAGTGGACGGGTGGGCGCGGGGATCGGCGCAGAGCTCGGGTCGATGAAAGTTACCGAACAGATCGATGCCATGGAGGTCTCGGCGGTCGATCCGTATAAGTTCTTGGCGGCAACGCGCGTCATAGCTTGCATCGCTATGCTGCCGCTGCTTACCGTCGCGGCGAATTTCTGCGGTGTCGTCATGGGCTGGCTGTCCACCACGCTCGCTCAACCTGTTTCCTTCCGTTACTTCCTCGAGAGCGGCCTGAAGGGGGTGACGTTCGATGACTATCTTCCTCCTTTGCTGAAGACCACCGTCTTCGGCCTGATCATCGGCGTAGTGGCGAGTTTTCAGGGAATGCGAACGCAAGGGGGGACCGAGGGAGTAGGGCGATCCGCCACCAGCTCCGTAGTTCTTTGTTCATTGTTCGTGATCCTGGCCGACGTGCTGCTGGTCCGGCTAATTTTGGTGTTCTTCCCATGAGAAACAACGAGGAATCGCCGATCGTGATCGATGACCTTCACAAGTCATTCGGCGAACAAAACGTCCTCAATGGAATCGACCTGGTCGTCCATGGCGGGGAGACTTTAGCGGTTTTGGGTCGCAGCGGCACCGGAAAAAGCGTGCTATTGAAACTCATCGTCGGCCTGCAGAAACCGGATACCGGTTCAATCCGAGTTCTGGGGCAAGACATCGCGAGATTGGATGGGGATCGGTTGAACGAAATCCGAAAGAAGATCGGTTTCCTGTTTCAGTCGGCCGCCCTGTACGATTCGCCGACCATTGAGGAGAATGTAGCCTTCCCGCTGGCCCGGCATACCAGGATGTCCGAAGGGGAGCGCAAGAGCCGGGCGCGCGAGCTGCTGTCCGCGGTGGGGATGGAAAGCGGTTTGGAAAAACTCCCATCGGAAATTTCGGGTGGGATGCAAAAGCGCGTTGGGCTGGCCCGAGCCTTGGCGCTGGATCCCGAAATTCTGTTGTTCGACGAACCGACGGCCGGCTTGGATCCGATCACCGCGTCGGAGATTGGGAAGCTTATCTTAGTAGAGCAAAAGAAGCGCAATATCACGTCGGTGGTGGTCACTCATGAAATCCACAGCGCTAAAATCTTCGCGGATCGTTTTGTGCTGATGAACGAAGGAAAGATCCTGGCCGACGGCGCTCTCGACGATCTGCGAGAGAGCCGTAATGAATTTGTCGCCGAATTCTTGAGGGAGGCCGCCTGAGAGGAACGCCAATGTCTAGAGCATTTCGATTGGGGCTATTTATCGTAGGTACGCTGGTGATTTTCGCCGCTGGAGTGTTCTTCATCGGCAGCACGGAATCGCTGTTCCGGCCGACCTATAGGCTTAAAGCTCAGTTCCAAAACGTCTCTGGCCTTATCAATGGCGCGGATGTCCGCGTGGGAGGAATTCACAAGGGCACGGTAAGGTCCATCCAGCTGCCCCATCGGCCCGACGAAAAACTAACCGTGTTGATGGACCTGGAGAATTCCACTCACGACGTGATCAAGAAAGATTCGGTCGCTTCCATTAAGTCGGAAGGACTGCTGGGCGACAAGTATATCGAGATCTCGTTTGGGTCGGCGGATGTAGACAAAGTCCGGAATGGTGACATGATCGACACCGCACCGCCGCTCGACATCTCGGACCTGATCACCAAAACTAATCAAATTCTGGATTCGGCCAAGGACACGATGCAGAATGTCGACGCCATCAGCACCAAGGTAAATAACGGGCAAGGGACGATGGGAGCCTTGCTCAACGACAAGAAAATATATCAGCAAGTGAGTGCCGCGACGGCGCAAGCGCAAGCGGGCGCGACCGATTTCCAGGAGAACATGGAGGCGCTCAAGCATAACTTCCTGCTGCGCGGCTTTTTCAAAAAGCGCGGCTATGAGGACTCGGACGAAATCACCAAGCATCAGATCTCGCGACTCCCACCCGAGCAGAATGCGAAGACATTCGAGTACGACGGCAAGCAGATTTTCGATAAGCCCGACACCGCCAAGCTCAAAAACGAGAAGGCGCTGAATGAAGCCGGAACTCTTCTGCAGGGCGCTCCTTTCAGTCTTGCGGTGGTGGTGGCGTCTACCGGAATGAAGGGCGATGGGGACAAACAGAAGCAGCTCTCGGAGGCTCGCGCGGCGGTGGTCCGCGATTATCTGGCAAAGAATTTCAAATTTGATGACACGCGGCTGAAGACTTTGGGCCTAGGGAAAACTACCGAGGCAGGAGACGACGGTAGGGTGGAAATCCTCGTATATCCGGTTGGGGCGAAGACCCCAAGTGCCAAGCAGGCTGCCGCCTCGCGCTGACGATGGCAACCCAAAGGACGCCGGCGGCACGTAAGCCAGTCGAGAACGCTGGTAGCGTGATTGGCGACATGCACCCTGCCGTACTGATCAGCTCGGACGGCTCGATCGACTGGGGCTGTCTTCCGCATTCGACAGCCCGGCCATGTTTCTGCGGCTGTTGGATTATCGAAAGGGCGGATATTGTTCTCTGGAGGTGGCCTCTTGCCAAACAACCTCACGCCGCTACCTAGGGCCGACCAATATCCTGGAAACAACGTTCGTCGCTGCAGGGGGACGGCTAGTGTTGACCGATTTCATGCCGGTTCAAAAGCGCGAGGGGCCCGATCCGGACGGCCGGGATGTTTCGGCCGATCATCGCGAGGTCCGGCTGCTCCGCTGCACCGAAGGCACGGTAGACGTTGAGCTGGCGATCAGGCCGACGTTCTCCTTCGCCTCGGAAACCGTGAATTCCGGCGGAGAGGGAATCGCGATGTTCGAGGGACGGAACAACCAGGAAATTTCCCAGAGGCGCTGATTTTTCCGGCTGGACATCGCAACGGGTCTATCGGACCGGCTGAATGCAACTCCCTTGTCATAGGAAGGAAGTCGATCCGTAGAATCGAGATCGCCGGACGTGCGAGCTGCCGTGATTGCAGATATCGCGGATGGAGATTTTAAGACTTAGAAAAGCTGCTGCGCGAGGAGTTCTCGAAATATCATTTCGCCGGCTGGTTCACAGTGAAGGAATACAGGCCGTCACCCGCGGCGACCAGCAGATACTGTTTACCGTCGAGCAAATACGTTATCGGACCGGCACTCATAGCCGCCATCAATCCTGCATGCCAAAGAATTTTTCCGTTGGCCGGGTCGAAGGCGATCAAGTTGGTCCCATTGGCGGTGAACAACAGTTTCCCGGCCGTGGTCAAGATATGTGTGACGCCATTGCCGCTGGGCCATTCGTGCCTCCAGACGATGTTGCCGGTCTTGTAATCGATGGCTAGCAGCGCGCCCGGATCTCCGCCGACGCCGGTATCGCGGCCACCCCATCCCTCAGGATGCTCGTCGGTATCAGTGAGGTAATACATGGCATAGGGACGGCTGGTGCCTACGTAGAACAGGCCGGTATCGGGATCGAAGCTGGGCGCGGGCCAGTTGGTAGCGCCATTCGATGAGGGCGACACCAGCACGCCATCGGTGGTCGGGTACTTGGCGGGATCCGGAATCGGGCGGCCTTGAGCGTCAATCCCCTTGGCCCAGTTCAGCGTCTCGATGAATGGCTTAGTGAGAATGTTTTTCCCAGTAGTGCGGTCGAGTACAAAGAAATAGCCGTTGCGGCTAGCTTGCGCGATCAGCTTGCGCGGCTTGCCGTCAATTACTCCGTCGAACTGAATGGGCGTCTGGACGGCATCCCAATCGTGCGTGTCGTGCGGCGAGGGTTGAAAATACCACACCAGTTTCCCGGTGTCCGGATTGATCGCCACGATCGAACAGGTGTAAAGGTTGTCGCCCTTGCGGCTTTTTTCGGCCATCACCGGATTCGGATTGCCGGTGCCCAGGATGTAGAGATTCTGCTGTGGATCGTAGGTCCCCGGTATCCATGTCTGACCAGTGCCGTGGGCTGAGGCGTATTCATCCGGCCAGGTTTCGATGCCGGGCTCGCCCTTGCGCGGCGTAGTCCACCACTTCCATTGCACCGCTCCCGTTTCAGGATCGCGGGACTCGAGGAAGCCAGGATTATCCAGGTGATCGCCGCCGATTCCGACCAGGATGTGATTGCCGATAACCACCGGCGCAACTGTGGAGGTGTAGTCGAGTTTGGGGTCGGCAATTTGTACTTTCCAGCGCTGCTTGCCGGTGCGGGCGTCCAGGCTGACGAGGTGACTATCCGGCGATTCGAAGAACAGCCAGTTTCCGTACATGCCGACGCCGCGATTGCCGATCGTGCTACCGGTGTTAGGCGGGTACTCATAGTGCCACAGCTCACGCCCCGTGCGAGCGTCCACCGCCCAAACATTGTTGGGCGATGTGAAATACAGGATGCCGTTCACCATCAACGGAGTGGCTTTGATTGGAACCGTGGCGCCGGCTGAGCCCGCGGCAGGGGCGAATCGACTCGCCCAGGCTAGCGACAGGGTGTTGACATTGGAAGAGTTGATCTGTGCCAGCGGGCTGAAGCGCCGGCCGGAATAGTCGCCGTTGTAAGTCGGCCAGTTGTCGATTGGCTGTTTGAGGAGGGTCGACGGAGTCAGTCCTTGTCCGAAGGCTGCTCCGGCCAGAGCGGTCAAAGAAGCCGATAAGAAAAATAGCCGAGTGTTCATTTGAGTGTCACCAGATAGGCCGTCACGTTGTGGATATCGGTGTCAGTGTACTGCGCGAGCAAGTCCCGATGCGCTTTCAAGGGATCCTGCACCTCGACTTTGGGCGTGACACCATCGCGCGCGAAAGAATGGTATTCACCGGCTGAGTCTTGCAGGGAGACATTAAAATCGTCGATGTGATCGAGTTTGCCGGAGACCGACTCGCCCGAAGGTAGCGTAACGGTAACCTTTATAGCGCTGCGCGGTGAATCGGAAGGCGTGGCGCCTCTCGGGCTGCGAGGTTGCAGCCATCGCGACTGCAGCGCGAATGGTTCATACTTCTTGCCGATGCCTGCCAAGTCGCCCGTCGCCGAGTGGCATGTGCTGCATTTTCCGGCGCCACTGAAATACGCCTGGCCCTTTTTGGCATCGCCCGTAACGACATCGAGAAAAGTGTACGAGGCACGATGTCCCGCCGCGTAAGTCTGCACATGCAGCCATGCCACGATGTCGGCTATTTGCGGCTCAGTAAGGTTCGGTTTGGGCATCCCCTGATCGGGCCGGCCTTCGCGCAACACCGGGGCGATTAAGATCCCCTTCTCGTCATCCAGCACCAGCACCGAACGAACCAGGTCGGGCGCACCGGGACCACCTTTCGCGTTCGTGCCGTGACAACCCCCGCAGTTGGCCGCGAAGAGTTTAGCGCCGCGATTCACGGCCGCCGGATTTTCCTTGGAGCCGGCGATTGCCGCGGCACTGGCCGCAGTGGAATTATCGGGGGTGGGGGGAGACTGGCCCAGGGCGGTTACCACGAGAAGTAATATCTGTAGACCAATTGATTTTCGATGACCCATTGCCTGTTCGGCTTTTACGCTAAAGCCTCCTTTATGTTAACCCGTCGACGGCAAATTCAGTATCCTGAGTCCATGTGGCAGGACCTCCGGTTCGGGATTCGGATTCTGCTCAAGTCGCCTGGCTTCACGGCGCTGGCTTTGGTAACGCTCGCGCTGGGAATCGGAGCGAACACGACCATTTTCAGCGTGGTCAACTCCGTCCTGTTGCGACCCCTCCCTTATGAGAACCCTGATCGGATTCTCCAGATCGCCGATCTGTATCCTGCCACGGGCGGCGTCATAACGTCGTCGTTTCCCAAGTTCACCTTCCTTCGGGAACACGCTAGAAGTTTCAGCTCTTTCGCCGCCGTGAGTTTCGGGCGATTCCAGGTTGCTGGACCCACGACCGCGGCGCCCATCGAAGTGGAAGGCGTTCGGGTCCCGGTGGATTTCTTCCGCGTCTTTGGAGCGAAGCCGGCTTTAGGACGCACCTTTCTCGATCAAGAAGATCGCCCCGGCGGCAATGCCGTCGCGGTGATCAGCAACGCACTCTGGCAGAATCGCTTTGGATCCGATCCAGAGGCCATCGGCAAGACGTTCACCGTCGACGGTTCGGCAACGACCATCGTAGGCATAATGCCCGCGGGCTTCAACTTCCCGGACGGCATCGAGATTTGGATGCCCGGCGCCTTCCAACACCAGGTGGTCACGCAAGTTCAGATTCAGCGCGGAGCGAGTTACCTCCTGTTTTACGCGCGCTTGGCCGATGGTGTGGACATCCGCGGCGCCCAGGCCGAGATCTCCGCCATGAGCGGACAATACGATGAATCGCATCTGGGGTTCGGCGACACCGGCCGCCAGATGACCGTGAACCCGCTTCGCGAGTCGCTGGTGAGCGACATCCGCCAGACTCTCTTGGTTCTGTTGGGAGCGGTCGCCTTCGTGTTGTTAATCGCCTCTGCGAACGTCGCCAATCTTCTGCTTGCCCGCGCAGTCGCTCGACAAAAAGAAGTTGCGATCCGCGCATCTTTGGGCGCCAGCGGGCCGCGCCTGCTCATTCAATTCCTAACCGAAAGTGTTTTGCTGGCGACTATCGGCGCCGGTCTCGGCCTGCTCCTGTCGCTTGGGAGTATGCGTCTGATCACCCACATCGGTCCGCAAATGCTGCCCCGCGCGGATGAGATCCACGTCGACGTCACGGTGCTGCTCTTTACGGTAGCGGCGGCGGTACTAACCGGAATCATATTCGGCCTCGGTCCGGCGTTGCATTCGTCGCGCGTCGATTTGAATGATGCCTTGAAAGCGAACAGCCGCAGCCTTTCCGGTGGCGGGCGTCTGCGCGGAGTCATGATTATTTCCGAAGTCGCGCTGGCGATGATCCTGCTTACCGGCGCGGGGCTGCTGATGCGAAGTTTTCTGCGGCTGGAAAACGTCAATCCCGGTTTTCGCCCGCAAAATCTCTTGACCATGCGCATAGGCCTGGCCAGTGCGCGCTATCCGCAGCGAACACAGCAGACGGCCTTTTATGATCGGGTCCTCGAGCGGACCAGCGTCATCCCGGGGGTTCGCGATGCGGCCGTGGCGAATGCTCTTCCCATGAATCGAGCTATCGGATACTTCTTCAATATCGAAGGGCGTCCGGCTTTGGATCCGACCAAAGCGCCGACGTTTTGGCTGCACAGCATCAGCCCTAGCTATTTTCAAACGGTGGGAATCCCAATTATCCGGGGCCGAGCGTTTACCCCCGCGGACACGACCGCAACCCAGCAGGTGGCGGTCATTAATGAAACGATGGCGCGCCGTTTCTGGCCGAAGGAAGATCCGCTCGGCCGGCACGTGATCTATGCGCGCGAGTCCATCACGGTCGAAATCGTAGGCATTGCCGCGGACGTCAAGGTCGGCGGCCTGGGCGACAACAACGCCTATAACGAACTGTATGTGTCCTATCGCCAGCGGCCGTTCCTCACGATGTGGTTGATCACGCGGGGACCAGCCAGCATTGCCTCGGCCGCGCGCCGGGAGATTCTCGCCGTCGATGCCGATCAGCCGGTGGCCGCAGTCCGCACAATGGATGAAGTGATTGCCGATTCGGTTTCACAGCCGCGCTTGCGCACCGCGTTAATCGGTGCTTTCGCCGTTCTGGCATTGATTCTCGCGGTGATTGGAATCGCCGGAGTCGTGGCCTGGTCGGTCTCTCAACGCACCAATGAGATCGGAATCCGTATGGCGCTCGGCGCCCGGCCCTCGAATATCCTGGCGATGATGGTTCGGCAGGCGTTCACCATGATCGGCGCCGGCGAATTGATCGGAATTGTTGGCGCGCTGGCGCTAACGCGCGTTCTAGCGACCTTCCTGTTCGGGATTTCTCCCGAGGATCCACTGACCTTCGCCGGCGTGGCGCTGCTGCTCGGGGGAGTGGCTTTGACTGCCTGCGTGATGGCCGCGCGACGGGCGCTACGAATCGATCCTGCGACGGCGCTGCGTCGGGAGTGAGGGGAAGGTCACTCGTAATAGGCCGGCGCTTTTTTCAGCTTCGAATTGCCGACATAATCGTGCTGAATCCATAGCTGCGCACCGGTCTTCTTCAGGAAAACCTCGATCGCCGCTCTCGATTGCGCCGTCTGCTCTTGGTTAAACTCAGAGGTCGGCACCCGGTTAAGCGTCCGCTCTTCTGGATAATGATAAAGGTCGCCGCTGAGCAGCACCGGGCCGGTCTTCGCCAGCTTCAAGAACAATACCTGGTGCCCGGCGGTGTGGCCCGGCGCCGACTTAAGGATGACAGTGCCGTCGCCGAACACGTCGTATTCGTCATCCTTCAGAATTATCGTCTTGCTATCCTTGAGGGCGCTGTAGTTGGCGTAATAGTTGAGCTTGGTAGGTGCCGTTTCCGCAAACATCGCGTCCCGTTCAACTTGCCGTGCTAGCCAAGTGGCGCCCGCGAACTGATTAGCATTGGCCACATGATCGTAGTGATAATGCGAGATAGCCAGATATGTGATGTCGGCAGGATTATAACCGGCCTCCGCCATCTGAGCCTTAAGGGGCTTCGTCGCCATCGCGTAGCCTTGGCCGATCGGTATGCCTGGAGTCTTCAAGGCGCTGTCCGGGATCACCCCCACGTCCCATGCCAACGTTCCTTTCGGATGCACGATGAGAAAGCACGGCGCGGACATGATGTTAGTCACCATCTCATCCCGCTGGAGCCGAAAACGCTCCGGATCAACAATGTTCAAGACGCCGCAATCGAATATATAGAGCCTTACGGACTTCGGCGGCTGCGCGCGACGTTGTTGAGCCACGGCCGGGTCTATGGCGCCGGCCAGCATGGCCAGAATGAGGGTGAGTAAAGTAGGCCGTCGCAAATACCGGATCGTCAGCATGAGCGTACCTTTCAAACGAGTTATACACCAAAACCCAGCAAACTTGCTATTCTGACCGGCTTATGAAGCGAAGCACCGACCGTATTCTTACAATGCATGTAGGCAGCCTGCCCCGCCCGCAGGAAGTAGTCGATGTGCTGTTTGCGCAGGATCGGCGAGGGCTACCACCCCACAACATTCGAAGATGTCATCGCCCGGGGCGTTGGCGATGCGGTGAGACACGAAGCTGAATCGCGCGTCGATGTCATGAGCGACGGCGCGACATACATCCGCCACCGGATCACCGGGTTTGAGCCCAAGGAAGTGCCGCGCGCCACCCCGCAGGATCTGGACGAGTACCCGGAATTCCGCGACCGGCTGGTCAAGATAGGAGCGTCACCCAAGTATCTTCGGCCGATATGAAAGGCCGATCCAGACCAAGGATCTCGGGCCGGTCGAGCGCGACATTGCGCGCATGAAGGATGCTCTCTCGAAGTCCAGTGCAGCGGAAGGTTTCTTAAACGAGGCGTCACCCGGATTGATCGCGGTATTCCAGCCCAACGAATATTACGCGTCACATGCGGCGTACCTGGAAGCGCTGGCCGAAGCTAAGCGACCCAAGTATGAGGCGATTGCAGAATCCGGACTGATTCTGCAAGTGGATTGTCCCGATCTGGCCATGGCCGGCACATCAAGTTACGTGGTGTCGACGATGATGGGTTTTTGCGAAACGCGGCTTTGCAGGTGGAGCCCTTGAATCACGCGCTAGTGAACGTGCCGGCGGATCGGGTGCGGCTGCATGTGTATTGGGGCAATTACGAGGGCCCTCACACGCACGATATCCCTCTCGTCAAGATTCTCCCCATCGCGCTCAACGCGAAACCACAAGCGCTGGTTCTGGAAGCTGCCAATCCGGGGGCACAAGCACGATTGGGAACTTTGGGAAACCCAAGACAAGATCCTGGTACCGGGTTTATTAGCTCGACGGTTAACTATATCGAGCACCCCGAAGTAGTTTCGCAGCGTATTCTCCGCTATGCCAACTTAGTCGGGCGCGACCGCGTGAATGCCGGGAGCGACTGCGGATTTGGCACTTTCGCGGGTTTTGGTCCCATTTATCCGCCGTTCTGCTGGATGAAGCTGCGCTCGCTGGCTGAGGGCGCGGAGATCGCGTCGAAGAAACGGTCGGGACGCGCTGGATCTGCGAACTGATCAACCCTGCCCGAAACGGAGGCCGCGAATTGCAAGATACCGGAGATCCCGGCCGCGCTTTCGGCCGAAAATCCCTACGTCGTCCGCGCTACCGGCGACGGTACATGTGTGAAAGAGGGTGTCTCCGATCCAAGCCCGCAGCCGTGAACCATGATCAACCACCCTGCGCTCAGGCTCGATTTTGACTCACACCTCCGCACGTCATGCGCTCTAAGGCGGAGACCGCTCCTTTGCAACTAGAGGGCCGTAGGCCGTGCCGCGCAACGAAAATCGGGCAAGTAGCCTGCCCCATTTCGGTAGGCCCCAGCCGTCCCAGGTGATGGAGCGGGTCGGCTCACGCGCGACGCAGCAGTCTCCCTGCCTTAGCTGCTTATTAACGCCATCGTAACGTGGCATTCCCGAAACCTTTCCAGCCCTCCCAGCATCTGTAGCCCATGAGCACAGCATCCCAATCCCAACCTAACATCGCCAAGCTGGATCACGACCTGAACCAGGCGATCCTTTCGGGCGATATACTCAACGCTTTTGAGAAGTACTACGCCAACGACGTCGCCATGCAGGAAAATGACTCCGAGCCGTTCACCGGCAAAGAAGTAAACCGGAAGCGAGAACAGGAGTTCGTAAATTCAGTGGAGCAGTTCCATGGAGCGAAGCTCCTGGCAGAAGCAGTGAATGGCGACGCTTCCTTTTCAGAATGGGAATACGACGTCACGTTCAAGGGCGGCGGCGGGCGCGTCAAAATGCAGCAGGTAGCATCTCGCCGATGGAAGAACGGCCAAGTGGTGCACGAGCGTTTCTACTACAAGGCCAGCCACTAGTACCTGACCACTCACTCGAGGGCACGGCTCAATAGCGATCCAGTGTTGAAGCGCGTGGTCCCGATTCTGCGCGGATCTTCATTGGAGAGGATACATTTCAGCGCTTCATCAAACGTTGTTTACGGCCTCGTAGTCTTTGCCGTCGCGCAACAGCAGTATGTCTCGAACCGTGGCGCGTCTGTCACCCGCGCCCGTGTTGAGACTCGCCGCTACCAGTGAACGTAGTCATAGGTGAGTGCTGAGAACGGTGCATGTTGGCCCGAAGCATGGCACAGTGTTTCATTTCACATCAGGCCTATTGGGGGCACCGACACTCACACTGATCGCCATGAGCTTCAAGTCCACGTCCTCGGACGCATCCACGGACACGAGACTTTCAAAGTCGATGGCACCCGGCTTGATCTCGGCATCCTTGTCTCGGAATTTGGTGGCTTTATTTCGCCGCAATGTGAGCAGCTCGTGACTATCGACTAGCTCAATAATTATTTCTTTCTTCGTCAGTTTCTTGAGAGCGCCTTGGAATGTTACGACGACACCTTTGAACGCCTCGGGGTGGGGTGTCCCGTTGGAGGAAGTTCCCCGGCGTCCTCTCATCTGGCCATGGAGCGCGGTGGTGGCCGTCAGCATTAACACCACGAGAGCAACAGCTACACTTCGAGCGTCGACTCCGCCGGTTCGCACCTGAAATAGAACACGGGCCAGTGATGGTTAGTTTCGGTGTCGCGATGAGTAGCAACATGGCACGCCTGCCTTTCTGGAGAATGGAAGCGATCGGGGAAGTTCGAGCGAGCCTTACAAGCCTTCAGTGGACTCGTAACACCACGATCGTCGCATCGTCGGTCTGCCGCCCATTTGTAAACTCATCCATGGATTTGAAGATCGCGTTCACAACGTCCTCAGCGCTTCCTGCTCGGTTTTTGGCCGCTACCCTTCGGAGGCCCTCTACTCCCCACTCCTCGCCTAGAGGATTAGTCGCTTCGGTCACGCCATCCGTGTAGGCGAGGACCAGATCACCTGGGCTAAGCTCAATCGTGGCTTCCTCGTAGATCCAATCCTGAAACATGCCCACGGGTGCGCCCCCGGACTCAAGCCAAGCAATCGAGCTGTCCCGCCGGATGACGAGGGGCGGATTGTGGCCCGCGTTGACATACCGCAAAGTTTGCGCAGTTCCATCGAAAACTCCATAGAACAGCGTCGCGTAGCGATCCGCTAGCGATGTTGCGTACACCTGGCGATTTACTGCCTCAAGTGCCGCTGCTCTGTCGTTGCCAGTGAATAACGCAGCCGTGCGAAGGGAGGACTGGACATTCGATATCATCAGCGCGGCGGCGAGGCCTTTACCGGAGGCGTCGCCAACGACTATCGCCAAGCGATTCTCACCGAGCGACAGGAAGTCAAAGCAATCGCCGCCCAGCTCGTGCACCTGCCGGCAACGCGCGCTGTAATCCAAGATGTTGATGGCCGGAACCAGGTGGCGCATAAACCGCTGTTGTACATCGTAGGCCGTCGCCCACTCCGATCGATCTTCCGTTGCTAATATATTGCTCGGCATTGCGACCTCCACAAGTATGTCGAACGACGAGGGACAAAATCGACATGCCACTGACGCGCCCAAGCCAGATTTAGAGTACGCTCCGACCAGCGCATCATCGGTCGCTTTTTCACGTAAACCGAGTCCGAGATGGCAGCTCTACATGCTCGGGAGTGCCGACGATCTATCTCATTCGGTGCGAGATCACAACCTGCTGAGCGCGTCCAAAGCCAGAGTCTTCTCCCTGGTTTTGGTCTGATCTAAAGTAGAACCCGCTTGGTCTTGGAGCTGGTATACCCTGACTGAGACAATGTACACGAAAAGGGGCAAGGCTGGCTTTCGAGCAATGTCGTAATCCCCCTTCGTAGGCAGGCAGTAGGCGCCGCGATATTTTCAGTACCTACGGCCTTACGATTGTCCCGTCCAGCATCCGGTCGTTTCCACGGGTCTCGAAGTCGTGCCGATAGGGGTACTTTGCGGCGGCGATTTCATCAATGTCAATTCCCAGGCCGGGCTTGTCATTGGAATACATGTAGCCCTTCTTGATGATGGGGCAGCCGGGCAAGACCTCCTGGGTCTTTTCGGGAAATACCGTCTCTTCCTGGATGCCGAAGTTCGGCGTGACCAAGTCCAGATGCATGTTGTAACAATGGCCCACTGGATCTACGTTGTTGGGGCCGTGCCACGCGGTCCGCACGTTGAAGAACTCGCAGATGTGCGCTATTTTCCGGCCCATGTTCAGCCCGCCTACCGCCGATATATGGCAGCGAATGAAATCAATCCAACGGTTGGCCACCAGCGGCAGCCATTCCTGGCGGTTGACAAATAGCTCGCCCATGGCGAGCGGCGCCGAGGTCTCTTGGCGGAAAATCTGGAACCAGCCTACGTCTTCCGGAGAAAGCGGATCCTCCATGAAGAATGGACGATATGGCTCTACTGCTTTACACAACTGGATGGCCTGATTGGGAGCCGGCCGCTCGTGAATGTCGTGAACGAGTCCGACATCGAATCCGATTTTCGTGCGTATATGGTCGAACATCTTAATGGTCGCGTTTAAATAGCGCCCTGCGTCGAACACGGGCGAGATTCCGACCGCTCCTTCTGGTCGCAAAGCCTGGGTTGCATCGGAGGTCTTCGCATTAACACCGTAGCCCGAGAAACCGGGAACGCCGGTTTGTATGCGCACCACTTGGTAGCCCTCTTCCATGTACTTGCGCACTTGATCTTCCAGAGCGTTCAAGTCCAGGGACGCCGCATGACCGTAAAGTGGCACGGCTGCCCGCACCTTACCACCAAGCAACTGATACACCGGGACTCCCAGGCGCTTCCCTAGAATGTCCCAGAGTGCTCCGTCAATTCCGCTCAGCGCGTTGTTCCCTTCCGGACCGGAGCGGAAATATTCCTGCACATAGGCCGATTGCCAGATATCCTCGATCTCGTCGACTTTTTTCCCGATCACAAACGGCTTCAGCCGCTTTTCGATATACGCTTGCGCAGCCTGGGGAACTTCCTGGTGTGTTGCCGAACCCAGCCCGTAGAGTCCCGGCTCGCTAGTCATCACCTTGACGATCGTCCAGTTGGAGTTGGATGGGGAGGTTGCGATAATCTTGACGTCGGTGATGGTCAACGGAGGCATACCTCGGCGGGCCGCGCTCTGTGCAGCTTGCAATGGTCCTGGTCCGCCTAGAGTGCTGGCGATGCTCGCTGCTGCTGCAGCGGGTACGGCTTTCAGAATGTCACGGCGTTTCATTCATTCCTCCCCCACATTTGAATTTTCTTGTGTTCACGCTATTAGCTAAAAGGAAAACATTCCACCGATTCGAATCACTCGCGGTGACACGATATTCGAGACCGCGCCGAACGTTGGTACCGCGTAACTAGTGGTCACGGCAGCACTGGTGTTAAGAAGGTTGAAGACTTGGAAATTAGGCTCAAAGAGCCATCTCTCTTTGACACGGAACTGCTTCGCTATTTTGAGATTCAGCACCGAGACCACGGGACCTTGATATTGGCCAAAAGGCCCAAGCCGCATGGTGACCGTGCCCTGATTCAGCGCTTGGCCGTTGGTGCCAGTACCGCTAAAGTTGTTCGTCAATTGCCCATAGGTACCCGACGTAGCACGGAAAAGCGACGATACGCTGAAGCCCCACGGAAGCCGGTAAGTCACGCTGCCTCGAGCCTCCCAGTTCCATTTGTTGTCAATATTGAACGGATCGTCATTGGGACTTCCTGCGATGCCCGCGAGCCCCTCGATCCATCTATGGTCTTTGGTCATCCAGAACGACGCCAACCCGGTCCACCGCTTGGAATAGCGCTTGGTTACGGCAACCTCGAAAGTGTTATACGTGTCGGGCCGGCTCGACGGCGTGTTCAGGAACTCGTTCGACGTGGTCCCGCTTCCCGCCGGGTACGTGAACACCGTAATCGGCGTCACGACTCCATTGAATTTATACGAAAAGGTCGCGGGCAGAGTATAGGAACTGTTCGGATGACCCACGCTTATGCCAGTGCCAACGTACGTCGTCGTTGGTGCGATTGAACCCCCATTGGTCTGCGAGTCAAATAGATCGTAAATTCTATGCTGGACAAAGCCCACTCTCAACGACACGTTGGGCATCAATTGGCGTTCGATCTCGACATGGTATTCGAATGTTTTAGGCTCTTTGAGACCAGTATTATCTATCTGGCTGATGCCTCCTGTCTGTGAAATCGGCGTGAGCGACGGAAGCGTAGATAGATAGCCCGGCGTTACGTCACACTGCCACTCCACGGCGGCATTAGGCGCCGTTGGGCCGCACGGGCCGGACCAGCGATACGTCTTGCTTTGGATGCTTTCGGGGTTGTATAGGTTCGAATACAAAAAACCCATCGTATCGCCAAATTCTCCGAATGACGCCTTCAGCACCGTCTTGCCGTTTCCCCGAATATCCCATGCCACACCCGCACGAGGCACAATATCTTTCCACGTGAGCGTATTGGTATTGGGAACAGTTTGTGCCGGAAAGACGTCGCTGAACTGATTCGCCGTAGTGTGCTGCGTTGGGTAAAACGAGTTATATCGCTCCCACCGCACACCCAGATTCACCGAGATGTTTCTTCTCACTCGCCAGGTGTCCGTTACGAAGGCCGCCTGGGCATGCAATAGGTTTCTAGGAAATACCGGGTAGTTGAAGGCGGTAAACTCGAACGGGGTCGGACTGGTGGCGGCTGCATTTGGACTGTTGAAAATAAGTAGATAATCGCCGCTCGGATACTCCTTCGTGATTTGCGTGTCGCCCTCTTCCCAATCCCAAGTGGTGCCGGCTTTCAGTTGATGCGAGCCTCCCAGGAAAGTGCCGGAAGGCAGATAACTGAACGTCTCGGTCATTTCGTGGCGATCATAGATATGGAGATAAACCTGATCGTTCGTCCCGGTGAATAGTTTGTTGTACAAATCTTCTTGGGGTGGATCGCCGGCGATGCCGGCCCCGCTGGTAAAACCATACTGTCCGATGGAACTTCCAGGCTGAGGTATGTATGCCGGTTCCGTGCCGGCGAAGCCCCCTACGGCCTCAAACACCCAGTGGGGACGCGCGATCTGAATCTCCGCTTTCCAGACGGCGGAGGGCTCGTTCTGATAGATGTTGGTTGGCAGAGGCTGCAGAATCGATTCGCCCTGGTCATTGATCAGCTTGGTGCTGTGTTGATACGAACCGATTAACCTTATACTGGGCGTTGCCTGGTAAGACAGCTTCGCGTTGTACTCAGGCAGCTTCGCGAAAACCGCCGCAGGTTTTGCGCTGGGACACTGGGAGAGAACCCAGGCGGTCACGGGAGTACAAGCGTTAGCTCCAGTAGTGGGGCCGGGGCCGCCGACAAAGCCGACTATCTGCTGATAAAGAGTTTGCTTGCTGTAGCCGCCGTAGAACCAGAGTTTATCCCGGATGATACGGCCGCCGAAGTCTGCCGCATAATCGTAATAGCCTGTACCTGTAAGGGGATTCGTAAACTTAAGATTGCTCGGAGGGCCGGCTAGGGCAGGAGTAATGTTTGTGCTCTGAAAACTGGGTCTCTCGAGGTCTCCCACAACTGAGCCATGAAATGAGTTCGAGCCAGACTTCACCACCGCCACTTGTGCGACCCCGGCAAAAGGGACGTCGGCGTTATTCCCAGTGGTCTTAAACTCCACTTCTTCTAGCGAATAGGCATCCAGATAATCGGACGAATTTCCTGAGTGGTCGGTGTCGGTATTGAGTCCTTCGACATAAAGCGTCGGCTGCATGGGAATCCCGTAGGTGATGATTTGGGCCCGGGCTGCGAGATTGCTGTCACCCACATCCGGTTTACCGGCCAAATTGATGCCCGCCACCATCGGCATCATTTCCTGGATCAACGCGCCCTTCGGAATATCCTGAATCTCTTGCCTTTGAATAGTTGTTCCTGCTGAGGTATTGACGGTATCGATTACTGGATTTTCGCCGGTCACTTCTACCGACTGGCTCACAGCGCCAATTGTCATCTTTGCGTCGATCTTGGCGGAGAAGCCAACGGTTAGATTGAAGTCGGACCGCACGAAAGCCTGGAATCCTTCTCGCTCGAATGTTGCGCGGTAGACGCCGGGAGCTGGAAGATTGACGAACTTATAACTGCCCTCGGCATCGGTGACGGTGGTCAACTGTTGCACCTGCAGCGCAGGACTGGTCAGCGTTACTTTGACGTCTGGGATGGCGGTCCCCGAGGGGTCTACGACCGTTCCTACAATGCTGCCGGATTCTGCGGCTTGCCCCCACACAGCAGGAGCACGAAACAGCAGACACACACAAGCGGCTATCAACAGAGATCGACGCATGGTCCTCCTTCCGAAGCAAGCGCGACAACTCCAACCCCAGCACGATTTACGCTGTACGCGAGCCACCTCACGAAACGAGTGTGTGCCCTCTGATACGTTTACCGGTTAGGGTTTTATATCACACTGACATGAGCCTGTCAACATTTCTAGAGTTTCTGTCACACCATCACCATCACCGACTACCACGAGTACCGCTGCCCGAACTCCGGCGCGACGGAGCTTACCAGCATCCATTTCGCCGCTGTCGACGACGAACTGCTGAAGTTGTCAGGCCGTTGTGCCAGGTGAAGCTCGGGCCGGATGGAACGGTCAGGCTGGTTCAGGTTTGAACGCTCGCAAGGAAGTAACCGTTTCCCTGCTCACACCCGTTGAATCTGCCCCTGTCCGGGAGTATACTCGCCATCGCGGGACCTATCCCGAACCGGAAAGGAGTTCTCATGTCCGAACAGGAAAACACTCAATTCGCACAGCAGGCAATCACTGCTATCAACGAACGGAACCTCGATCGCTATCTTCAAATGTTAGACGATTCTTTCATTATGGAAAACGAAATGCTTCCGACACCATTGAAGGGGCGGGAAGCGACGCGCCAGTTCTTCGAATCGTACTTCAAAGGCGTTCCTGATTTCCATCTTGAAATCGAGCAAATTATCGCCAGCGGGGATTACGTGGTTACTCGCACGCATTTGACTGGCACTCACAAGGGTTCGTTACTGGGCATCCCGGCCACGAATAAGAAAATCGACACCCACGCTTGCAATGTGATTCAACTTCGAAATGGTAAAGCAGTCCGCAGCAGACTGTACGCCGACAATGCCACTCTGTTCCAACAACTCGGAGTGCTCACGCTTCCGAAAGCGATGGCTGCGAAACCGTAATCGGTCGGCATACGCAACTGCGGCTCGACGGATCTCGTCAGCAATCCGGCTCGCTGGCGATCGACGGTGAACTGCTACGATCTAGGGGCCGAGTACGTTCGGCCCGCTCGTAGACACGCGCTCGAAGTTATGCTCGTGCCGCTATCGACACGCAGCCATCGAGCGGCTCCGCGCTTTCACGAAGATCGCGGATGAAAGCGAAGAGTGGTTGGTCCTGCAATTTTATCCGCACCAAACCAGGTTGATCCAATTCATCCGACGTTTCGAGGACGGCACCTTTTGGAACCGTCTGAAACGCTGGACTCAGGTTCGATTCTCGCATGGCTAAAAATGGGGAAATAACGCGGAGGTTTAATACAGCTTGCACAACATGCTCCAGGCGGTAGTATCGCTGCGATTGTACTGCGGGAAATCCAACTTTGAAACTAGGAAATCCACTGTACAAAAACTAGTAAATTCACGGATAGCTCAGGGACAGACTTGGCCGACTTGCTGCATCCCAAACGTCGAGAGAAATCAATCCGAACACCCACCGGTTGCAACTTCTCCGTTTGCTTCCGGCGTGGCGCGGGTCGCCAGATCGAACTCGAAGACAGCGTATCGTTGCTGTTGCCATGAGACTTCGACCATGCACTTGCTGAGATTGGACGGCCCACGCGTTTCAACGATCGCCTCCGAAGGCAGAGAAGACATCACCCCACACTTGTCCGTATCCGATGGACCAAGCCGGATCGCAACTAGGGGCGAACTAATGGCGTATCGTTGCATAACGAAAATTCAGTTTGTATATCCATTCTGACCTACTTCCGAACAAACGCAAATGAATTAACCGTTACTTTTCATGCTCGGGAGCGCAAACTACATACCTCCTGGTAACCTGGGTCTCTCGAAACTAGGAAATGTTCTAGGCCCCGCAGAGTCCAATCGATTAGGAAGGAGAACGGTATGGACAACAGGCCAACCATCACCCTCCATTACGTTCAGAAAGATGGCAGGCGCGAACGAACCAGGCTGACTCACCATACGATGGCTGAAGCACGGCAAGTAGCCAGGGCGGTGTTGCATATCGGGCATGGCCTTTACACCGAAGTCGATATCTGCCCCGAAGATGGAGCCGTCGAGACGATCCAGAATCCCACTATCGCTTCTGAAGTTGGGACCAAATAACGTAATCGGGACGCGAAGAAAATCGTCGGGGAAAGTTTGTTCAAAAGATGATTCAGCCAATTAGGAACGAGGCTAAGCATTCAACATTTCGAACGAAAATGGCACGCTATCCGGTCTTCTGTCAAGCCGGAAGGACCATCATCGCGATCCTCCAACCAGCCTCGCTCCGGTCCATCAGATAACTAATCTGGAGCCGTTCCATTTCTGCCCCGCCGCCGCGTACCGCAGAGCTACTCCCCGCACCAGCGCCGCTGTCTCGGTGAGCATTGTAACTTGCGGTTCGACAAAGATGGCCCGATTCGCGGCGGAAAACACGCCCTGCGGACTAATAGACATGCACGGTTCGCAATAACACGACGCAATCGCACTCAGGTCCAAAGTGCTGAACACGTTGTAGTATTCGTGGATCGCTTCCAGAACAGACTGCATCGGCTGAAATGTTATCATGCCGTGCAGGCTGGCTAACTCGCGACTGGTATGGCTTTTACACTGATCCCCTCAACCTACTCTTCATCGCGTGCTCGCAGGGATATTTCCCGACGCCGTCAAGCCACGAACGGAGCCAACCCACACGCTCACGACGTGAGACATCTCGGGCTGGCTTACCTTCACATGGGAACGTGAAACGAATGCGTCCCTTCGTCACGCGATAGTTACCCCAAGAGCGCGAAACATTTTCTGTCGCAATGAATCGTACGTTCAAGAACGGGGCTGTTTTCTCTTCTAGCTGTACCCTCTTCCGCAGTAGCAAATCATGATCCGAGACGCCATCTTCGTTCCCATCGATACCAAATTGTAGGAGTACGAACATGTTTGAACGACGTAAACTTATTGGCCTATTCATGGCCTTAATGATGGTTGCCTTGCCGCTTGGAGTAACCACGGCTCCGGCAGTCGCGCAACCAGGCGGCGGATCATTGACTACTGCAATCATGTAGGTCATTCCCGGCGTAGGCACCTTCACGGGCACACTGACTACAAGTAGCTTCACATTGGTGAATGGCATTCTCAACGCAGTCGGCACAATAACCGGCACCTTTACCGATATTGCCGGAAATGTGACAACTATTGTGAACCAAACTATCACCATACCCTTAACGAGTTTCACGGGTACCTGCACGATTCTCACGTTGCATACCGGCGCGATAAATCTTTCCGTCTTGGGCTTGAACGTCTCACTCAGCCCGATCGATTTGGTTATCACCGCAACGGCGGCTCCGGGTAACCTGCTCGGCAACCTGCTGTGCTCCGTCGCGCATCTGCTCGACAGCGGCGGTACGCTCACAACACTCACCGCTTTGCTGAACCAGATCCTGGGAGCGATCCGAATTTAGTCCGAGGAAGGCAGCGGTGCGGCAGTTTGAGCGGCGCTGCCTTCCCCTCAACGGATTCCTTCAACGCGGACATCATCGTCATCTAACGTCGGCCCTCTTGCCTTCTTACTGTAAGTGCATGGATGTGGATCGTAACCTTGCCACGGCCATTCCACATTTGGAAAATCGAAGCACTCAATGGCCAAAGGCTAATTGGCGGGAGCCGGAGCGATGGGAACGATACTGAGCACGATCCGGGCGAAGCCTACCCAGTCCGCTTCGTTGCGTTCAGTATTGTTCCGCTGTATCCGCCAGTTTGTTCAACGTTGCTGCCAATTCATGCGCAGCATCGGTTTGGAGCACCATCCGAACGCCAAATCGACCACTCAGTTTGCCCGTTTCCTCTACAACTAGCTTCAATTCAACGAGTGGGCCGAACAGTACCTTATTCGATGACCTCCCATTGATGGAATCCAGCTCCAGAACCCGTTCACCATGCAAATCCGAAATGGCTCCGCGTAGCTCGCGTGAGAACGCCATCATGTTGCTCCCTGGCAGACGCCGGGTCCGTATGTTTTTCGGAGTGGGTTTGCTGGTCATAAGAGTAGTGTATGCTCGTGCCCGCGTTGCGCGGCTTCGCGCCCGTTCACTTCGGCGCGGTGGAACCAACCGCGTGGCTTCCCTTGCATAGCATTCAGGAGCACAATAGTCGCGTACAAAGTTTCAATGGAGGTGTTGATGTGCCAGCAAACTTGGGCTTTCTCGGGCTGAGTCGTCCAGCCAAGCCATTGACAGGAGAAGAAGGACTGAAGATCTTGGAGCGCGATCACTATCGTTGCCAGTATTGTGGGTTGGACGGAATGGTAGTTTCGAAAACTCGTTGATTATGTCGGTGGACTTCGTATTGCCACGGGCGCACAACGGGAAGAAGGACCCGAAGAATCTCGTGGCAGCGTGTCGTCCATGTAACCGGATCAAAGGTCGCCGGTCTTCGCCAATCTTGACGAAGCTAAGAAGTATATTCTCCAGCGCCGTATGGAGCTTCGAAAAGAATGGGAGCCTAACATGGCTCGACCACGAGGTAAATCCGCGAGCGCTTAGATTGACGCTGGAAATCAAGCAGCAGATTCGAGGGGGAGCCAGGGCACAGAAGTTAGCACCCATGTACCGGTATCCGTCGCCCTTTTCGATGTGAACGTCGTGGCCGAGCCGACGAAGTTCGTCGTTGATCGTTTTGAGGGTGAGGCGCGTTGGTGTGGGCACCAGGGGCCAGCGTACACGAAAACCAGAATGTCGGAACAACAGTTACGGAAAAATTGACGGAACGAAGGCATCTACAGGCTTGCGTCCCGTTGCTTTTTGCACTAATGTAACTCGAAAGGAGAGATCCATGAAGAAACGCATTATAGTATTCGGCAATATCGGTTTGATAGCTATGCTCGCCCTGACCGTCCTGTCGGCCCAAAGCGACCCTTTCATCGGCACATGGAAACAGGAGATGGCAAAGTCGAAATACAGTCCGGGGCCAGCACCCAAAAGTAGGACAGAGACAGTTGAAACCCAAGCCGCTGGAGTAAAGTACACATCCGAAGGAACTGCCGCCGATGGTGGCCATTTCGCGTGGAGCTTTACGACAAACTACGACGGCAAGGACACCGCGATTTCGGGTACCGGAGTACCGGCAGGCGCGGATACCATTGCCGTGCAGCGCATTAACCCGAGCACGGCCACGCTAACCTTTAAGAAGGCCGGAAAAGTAGTTCTGTCGGGGCGACAGGCAGTCTCCAAAGATGCGAAGGTCATGACGATCACGGCGAAAGGGACGAATGCGGACGGCCAGCCAACGAATAACGTGCTCGTTTTGGAGAAGCAGTAAGCTATCTTAGCCGTCGCCGCCTCGCCATCTCCTCGATGGTTTCAAATGATGGCGCGTTCATAGCACCCTCGGTTACACGCTTGAGATTTTAGGAGAACGGCACAGGGCGTTAAGAAAACCTGTGGGAAAACACCCGTCCTACTCACGCCCTTCGCTTCGCGTTCTTCCCCGGTTGCGTCGCTTTCATAACCTCGTTCGTGTGTTACTCTCGCCTCATGCTGCGAGAATCCGTCTTCGACCTCCTTTACTTGCACAACCCCGCAAGAGTTTTTTGCCGAACGTGTTTAGCGAGGCTTGCCACGGCACTGCAGCAATCGTTGGGCAGTCGGTTCGCTGCGATCTCGGGCAAGATCCCCGTCGAAGGCATGGGGCAAGGAGATCGAAAAAACAGACACACACAAGCAGCTATCAACAGAGATCGACGCATGGTCCTCCTTCCGAAGCAAGCGCGACAACTCCAACCGAGCACGATTTACGCTGTACGCGAGCCACCTCACGAAACGAGTGTGTGCCCTCTGAAAGTTTACCGGTTAGGGTTTTTTGTCAAACTGACATGAGCCTGTCAACATTTCTAGAGTTTCAAACCTCAAATTTGGCTATCTAAACTCGCAATCCCCCTAAACCGAGACGGCGTATCGATACCAAGCACGCTCCTGGTTCTGCCAGTACGGCTGGCATGCAAAACTAGGAACGATGGATCTGTTACTGCATCCCGCGGAAGTGCGGGTTCTGGGCTCCCTGCTGGAAAAAGAAGTCACAACGCCAGAATACTATCCGTTGTCCCTCAACGCGCTAGTGAACGCGTGCAACCAAAAATCCAATCGCGATCCGGTCGTGGAGTTCGATTCAAATACGGTCGAGCAGGCTCTGAACTCCTTGCGTGATAAAGGGCTGTTGCTGGCGATTACAGGCGCTGGAAGCAGAGTGCCAAAGTACGGTCACCGGTTTTCGGAGAAGCTGAACTTGGGACGGCGCGAGCTGGCTATCTTGTGCGAGCTGATGATTCGCGGTCCGCAAACGCTAGGTGAGCTTCGAACCCATTGCGAACGCATGCATCCTTTTGACGACTTGGCCGAAGTAGAGTCTGTTATAGAACGGCTGCCGGAGCTGATTGTGAAGCTGTCTCGGCGGCCCGGAGAGAAAGAGGTTCGCTACGCACACCTGCTCTCTGGAACGCCAGCGATCCCGGAAGCGCAAGGGGATACTATCCAGCCGCGCGCGGGACGTATGGATTCGGATCGCGCGGAGCGTCCGGATCGCATCGCTGCGCTCGAAGCCGAGATCGCACAACTCCGCGATGACATCGAAAACCTTAAGGAGCAGTTCGCTGGCTTCAAAAGGCAGTTCGAGTGATCGCCCGGGATAGTTACCGATTCGTCTTCAGTTGGGAATCCGGCGCTTCCAGTGCAGGCGAATCGGTAACCTTCCCCGAGGACTCAGGCGGTCCTCTGGTGCGGAAAGCGGACGTCTTTCCGCAGCGGCGGCCGGATCGGAAGAATTTTACTGGTCAAGCAACTCGCAACAGACTTAGCCGGTCCGTGGAAATAGTCGTTTACTGGAAACAACCCATAGGGTTCGAGCTCACGAAAAACGCGTCCCAACTTCTGCTGAAGCCGATATACCGCATGGAAGAAATTCCCACGATCCATGCTGAGCGTGCGGCAGCACAACTTCCAATCGGCGCCGAGGAGAAAGTGATTCCTGAAGACACGATACTCGACCTCCGTTAACGTGCGTTTGCTGACCAGGCAAAAATCCGCGATATACTCTTCATCTTTCCGGCCCCAAGCACCTCTTCGATCCTTCCCCGGCATGGGGTCGAGCGTCACCTTGCTGATGTATTTTGCGCGCGTCGCGCAGTCGCGAAACTGGTCAAAGCATGCCCGAAAAATGGCTCTTAGCACGCAATTGCAGGGATGTGACGCTTCATTCCGGCCGATGCGCAGCCCTAAGCCCAGGCAGATGTTGCAGGCCGGAACCGCGAGCGCCAATGTTTCTGATCTAGTCCATTGCATTTCTTTCCTCTTCCTGGCAACCCGGAAAAGCAACCGAGTCGTTCTCTTCCAGACGGTCCGGACTAAACTGCCGGGCCGGTTGAGTTTTCACAATTCTTCCTAGTCTCAAGGTGTTGAGCATATACGTCAACGTCAAAAACCGCTACTGCTAGGGAAGAAATCATTCTTCAACTAAGGGGAGAGTTGGACAAAGGCAACGGTGTCTTTTGTTTATATATCTTCCGTTGCTAGCGGCACTACTGAAGCATATGGCTCCCGGTTGTGTCTCTTTCCTTCTAGTTCCGGGGGCCTATTTCAGCTTGAAATATGAGGAGACGCCAACTTGACCTTCCGCGAGGCGCAGCTTAAGTTGCTCGCCTACGTCGTGGAGCGCATTCACAATGGCGAGTTGACCGAACGAGGATTCGCTCGCCTCCTGGGCATCTCTCAACCTCATGTGCATAATGTGCTCAAAAGAGTGAGGAATCTCTCACCTGAAATCTTCGATTCGATATTAAAATACTTTAACATGTCACTGCTGGACTTGGCCTCCGTGGAGGAAATAGAGGCTAATTTTAAGAAAAGAAAGGCACACGATCGAGTGGCCGAAGCTCCGTTCCTGGATTCGCCGATTGGACCAGGACTGCCCTGGCCACGCGGGATCAACTGGCGCAGGAGCTATCCGCTGCCGTTTCCGGCCTTGACGGCCCAGGCCCTGGTGATGGCGGAACTAGCCACCGATCCATATATGTATGAAACACTAGCCGGTTCCGATATTGCCCTGCTCGACACCTCGGAACGGGCCCGTTCGGACACCTCACCGCTAGGGCTTTACGTAGTGAATCGCGCGGGGGAAGCGGTACTTCGGCACATCCGGCCAGCCGGGCAGGGTTTCTATCTGCTCACGGACGCCACGCTGGAGACGCCGGGGATGTGGGAGAAGCTAGGCATGCCGGCCAGCGAGTTGACGGCAATTGTAAAGGCTCGTGTGGCATGGATCGGACGGGAGCGAGACCGGCAGTTACCAATGCATCAACGAGGGCGCTTTTTATAAGCAGCAATTTCTTCGTATGCCTGCAAAACCTCGGCGGCGGTTCGTTCCCAACTAAACTGGCGAGCGTTCTTAATTCCCTCCGCGATTAGCCGGCAGCGCAGCGCTTCATCCAGCAGCACCTCGCGCATGCCGCGTGCGATATCGAAAACATTCTCGGGGTTGACGATCAAAGCCGCCCGATCGACCACCTCGGGTAGGGAACTGACGCTCGAACAGACCACGGGCGTCCCGCAGGCCATAGCTTCGAGGGGCGGCAGTCCGAATCCTTCATACAAAGAGGGAAAAACAAAAGCGGACGCAGTTTGATAAAAGGCCCGCAATGTTTCGATGGGCACGAAGCCCAAGAATCGCACAACGTCTTCCACGCGACTGTGAATCACGGCGTGGCGCAAAGCCGGGTGGCGGGCGATCTCGTCTCCGATAATGATGAGACGCAAATTTGCGAACCGGGGATGATCCCGAAGTTCACCGCGCAAGACGGCGAAGGCCTCCACCAACCGGGGAATGTTCTTTTGCGGATTGGTGCGTCCGACATACAGAAGAAATGGATAGTGGATATGGTATCGATCCAGGACACGCTGGGTTTCAGGAGGATAAGAGAGTTCGCGCGCTCCTGGGTTCAAAAGCGGGGGAGCGCTCGGCTGGCAGAAGATCGGATCGGGGGCGTTGTAGACCACACGGATTCGGCTGGCTGGAATGCCCAGGACGGATTCGACGTCGCGCCGGGTGGCGCTTGAAACCGTCATGATGCGATCGGCACGGAGCAGACCGCGGCGAAGATAAAAGTGCCGAAGGTTGCTGCGATAGCCCGAATGATGGTTCGCAAAGATTAGGGTGCTCATATCGTGGATGGTCACCAAGTAAGGCTTGGGCATCCAGAGTGGCACAGCATTCAAGGGAACATGGAAAAGATCAGCAGGCAATTTGCGCAGGAATACTGTATAGCCTAACTGGACGAAGCCGGTCTTTTTCCCCTCATAGAAAGCGGTCTCGAAATTCGACGGGAGATCGCTGAATTCGGGAACTTCGGGTACGGGAGTTACCAGGGTGTAGTGGTTGGAATGATCGATCTTAGAGAGCGATCGGACAAGATTCCGGATGTAAGTGCCGATGCCGAAGTCCGCAATTCGGCGGGCATCGAGGACGATCCGGTGCGGCATGGCAAGTGGATGGGAGGCAGTTACACCGAGGCGCGCGCCAGCTTCCAGCTATAAAGAGGATATCGCTCGGCCAAGCTCGTGACGCGTCGCCGCACCGCAGCGAGCGTCTCTTGGGAATTCAGATCATGCAACACGTCTGAGATCAGTGCAGCTACTTCACGCATCTCCGCTTCACGGAATCCCCGTGTCGTCATGGCCGGGCTGCCTAACCGAACGCCGCTGGGATTAAGCGGCGGGTTGACATCGAACGGGATCGCGTTCTTATTGACCGTGATATAGGCTTCATCCAACGCTTTCTCTGCTTCCTTACCGCGGGTGCCCTTGGCGAACACATCCACCAGGATCAAGTGCGAATCGGTGCCGCCGGAGACAATCCGGAAGCCGGCCTGCTGCAAGCTCTCGCCCAGCGTCTTCGCATTGACGATCACCTGTTTCTGATACGCCACAAACTCCGGTGTCATGGCCTCCAGAAAGCATATGGCTTTAGCAGCGATGACATGCACTAACGGTCCACCTTGAATTCCGGGGAAAACGACTTTGTCGATGTTGGCGGCAAACTGGGCCTTGGAAAGAATCATGCCGGCGCGTGGACCACGCAGCGTTTTGTGGGTGGTGGAGGTGACGATGTCAGCATAATCGCAAGGATTGGGATAGACTCCGGCGGCGACCAGGCCGGAGAAATGCGCCATGTCGACCAGAAAGATGGCGCCAACTGAATCGGCGATCTCGCGGAAACGGGTGAAGTCGACGATGCGCGGATAGGCGCTGCCGCCCGCAATCACCATTTTCGGTTTGTGCTCTTGGGCCAGCTTAGCTAGCTCGTCATAATCGATGCGCTCGTCATCTCGGCGAACGCCGTAAGGAATCACTTTGTAGGTTTTGCCCGAGAAATTGAGCGGGTGCCCATGCGTGAGGTGGCCGCCGTGCGCCAGGTTCATTCCCAGAATCGTGTCGCCGGGCTGAAGCACAGAGGCATAGGCGGCCTGATTCGCCTGTGATCCGGAATGCGGCTGAACATTGGCATGCTCGGCACCGAATAGCTTCTTGGCGCGGTCACGAGCCAGGTTCTCGACGACGTCAACGAATTCGCAGCCGCCGTAATAGCGCTTGCCGGGATAACCTTCCGCGTATTTATTCGTGAAGACGCTGCCGGTGGCCTGCAGAATGGCTTCAGAAGTGAAGTTTTCGCTGGCGATCAGCTCGAGGCGGCCGTGTTGGCGCTCGACTTCGTGCTGGATGGCCTCGTAAACGTCGGGATCGACTACGGAAAGAGGGCGGGACATTCGTTCTGAGTCGGTCATTAGAACTTAGTTTAGCGCGGGGCTGCTACACGCACGAGGCATGACCGTTGTTAATTCTTTCGATGACTTCCATTGCGGCCGCGCCGCAAGGCCTCGATCAGGCCTTGCAGCTTGGTCTCGGTTACTCTCTGGGCAGCTGTCAGTTCCCGAAGCTCGGCCTGGGTTGCCTTGACAAGTTCTTCGTTCTTGACGATCATACGCATGCCAGTCTGGATAAGCTTCCGGATGGCGGCCATCTGGCGTTCGGCTTTGGCTTCGGCTTGAGCCTGCCGGGCTTCGGCTTGAGCCTGTCGGGCCTCGGCTTTGGCCTGCTGTTGCAGGATGAACTCAATAGTCCTCTCAACGTCCATACGATATAGATCCAGTATAGTGGCGGTCAACAGAGCGGTGCCGCGACGACAAAATGCTACAACGAAGAGAGTGTCGACAACTCCAACAGAAGTTCACCTCTTTACGCCCTTACAGATTCGAGAGGTCCATTTGCGGAATCGGATCGCGGTATCACCGATGTGCGAGTACTCGAGCGTAGACGGATACGCGAATGACTGGCACTTGGTGCACTTGGGCAGCCGGGCGGTGGGCGGAGCCTCCATTGTTTTGACGGAAGCGGCGGCGGTGCTGCCGGAAGCGCGGATCAGTCCGAAGGATCTGGGGATTTGGTCGGACGATCATATCCCGATGCTCTCGCGCATTTTTCGCTTCGTTGAGGACCAAGGCGCAGTGCCTGGAATGCAACTCGCGCATGCGGGACGCAAAGCGAGCACCGCGGCGCCCTGGAACGGCGGCAAAGCCGTGGACGAGTCAGAGGGAGGCTGGAAGCCGATCCTCGCTCCGAGTCCGGTTCCATTTGCAGACGGGTATCTCGCTCCCGAGCCCTTGGATGAGCGAGGAATCGCCCGTGTAATCAAAGGATTCGCCGATGCGACCCGGCGGGCGCTCGAAGCAGGCGCGAGAATCATCGAGATCCACTCCGCGCACGGCTACCTGCTGCACGAGTTTCTTTCTCCATTGAGTAATTTTCGAACTGATCGCTACGGTGGTTCGTTTGAAAACCGCACACGGATGCTACGGGAAGTTGTCGAAGCTGTGCGCCAGGTTTGGCCGGCCGGTTACCCGCTGTATGTGCGAATCTCGGCGACCGATTGGGTAGAGGGCGGCTGGACGATTGACGACTCAGTGGCGCTGTCTATGCAACTCAAACCACTGGGCGTGGACCTGATCGATTGCTCTTCCGGAGGAGCAGTGCCGAACGCACCGGTATTCGCGGGCGCCGGTTATCAAGTGCCCTTCGCCGAACGAATCCGCAAGGAGACTGGCATTCTGACGGGCGGCGTAGGAATGATCACGTCACCACAACAGGCGGATCATATCATCCGCACCCACCAGGCCGATCTCGTTTTTCTGGCGCGCGAGCTGCTTCGTGATCCGTATTTTGCGCTGCGAGCAGCGGATGAATTACGCCAGGAGGGTCCGTGGCCGAAGCAGTATGCGCGGGCGAAGCGCTAGCTAGTTTCGTTCGCCGCGTAGCAACCTACGCCACTTGCGTCGCGATCCACCAGGTATTGCCGCTGGGGTCTTTCACCCCTCCACGCCTGTCGGGGTCGCCTTCCTTGCGCTGCGGCATCTGGGCAGATTCTCCTCCGGCTTCCAGGGCTTTACAATACGTGGCGTCGACATCTTCGACATAAACATGCAGCCATACAGGAAAGGCAGGAAAAGCGCCGCCCGCGTCCGCGATCATCACAACCGTGTCGTCGATGCGTAGTTCGGCGTGCATGATCGAGCCGTCTGGCTTATCGTAGCGGCGAAGCTCGGTGGCATCGAAGGTTTTCTTCAAGAAATCGATCACGCCCTGTGCGCCGTTAACGACCAGGTACACCGAGACGCTTGAGTAGCCATCGGGTTTCTTCGGCACAGTCATCCGACCTCTTCTACAATCGAGCGCCCAGTGGAAAGATCGCCGTTGGTCCACTGCCATTCCTCGTGAAGGCGGAGCCGGCCGTCTGGAAGCACTTCGGGCGTAGCCTGGCAAATACCGGTGCTAAGCCGGCCAGTGGTGTCTACGTGGTGATAGCGCATGTCCAGACGCCCTTGCGTATCGCCGACTGCCACCAAGGCGCCGAATTGGATACGCCCTCCCTGATAGGTCGCCCACACGCGAGCGCCGTTCTGGCGGTAATGAAAACGAGTCTCGGCATCACAAGCGCCGTTGGGCGTATTCGCGGAACAAATGAATAGGCGGTTATCGAAGCTGACAGAAGGCGGCACTGGATCCGCGACGGGCTCATCTGGTGCCGGATAGAGACTCGCGAAGGAAAAAGCGACGGCCGTGTCGCCCCAGGTTCTGCGAAATTGGAGCCGCTCTTTTGCTTCTTCAACAGTGGGAATGTGGCCGGCGGGAATCCACCACATCGCCATATACGCTTCGACCGGCTTTTCGAACCACTTCAGACGATCGCGCAGCGGGCCGATGTGCGCACTCCTGTAGACGAACTCCTTGAGCGCTTCGACCGATTCCCACACCGACATATTGATGTTGATGCGTGGATCGTCGTAAGGCAGGATCGATGTGGCATCGCCCGCTTCGGTCTGCAGCCGCCAGACAAATCCAGGGCTGCGGTCCGCCAGAGCGTTGATGGGTTGAAGTTGAGAAACGAAGCCTGCCATTTCGAGCGAATCGATCGGCGCGACGATGCGTCCTATATTGACCTGGGCAAGATGGTAGTGGCGGGTGGGCATCCCACCAGTTTAAGATTCGATTCCCATCTGCGACAAGCGGTACCGAAGGGCGTTGCGTGTGAGACCTAGCAGCCGGGCAGCCTGGCTCTTGTTTCCATTGGTGCGATGTAGGGCCTCGCGGATGATGGAGCGTTCGAAATCGTCGAGCGTCATGCCTTCGGGGAGAAAACCATCCGTGCCTGCGGCGATGCGAGGCTTGGGAGCGAGATCCAGCTTGATGTCCTCGGCTTCCAGAATGGAATTGGTTGCCAAGACCATGGAGCGCTCGATCACATTTTCCAATTCGCGCACGTTGCCCGGCCAGTGGTACTCGAGCAGCCGCTGGATGGCGGAGTCTGAGATCGATTGCGCCGCGGTTCCAAGGTCTTTCCTCAGTTTCTTGACGAAATGATCGGCCAGGAATGGAATATCTTCCTTGCGCTCGCGCAGCGGAGGAATATTGATCGGCAAGACGTTTAGACGATAGTACAAGTCTTCACGGAAAGTTCCCTGCTCCAGCGCCGCGCGCAGATCCACATTGGTGGCAGCCAGCACTCGCACATCAATGTGCCGCGTTTTGTTGCTGCCCAGACGCTCGAACTCGCGCTCCTGCAGGATGCGGAGCAGCTTGACTTGAACGGAAGCAGGCACGTCCCCAATCTCGTCTAGAAAAACAGTGCCGGTATCAGCCTGCTCGAACTTGCCGGGCTTGGTGGTGTTGGCGCCGGTGAATGCGCCTTTTTCGTAGCCGAAAAGCTCGCTTTCCATCAGGTTTTCAGGCAGGGCGGTGCAGTTGATTTTTACGAAGGGCCGCCCGTCGCGGGGAGAGTGATGATGAATGGCGCGGGCGATCAGGTCTTTGCCGACGCCGCTTTCGCCGCACAAAAGGACCGTCGCACGGGTGGGCGCGACACGCTCCACCGTTCCGAAGACCTCGCGCATCGCGTCGCTGCGGCCAACGATGTTATCGAATTCGTACCGCTGGCCGAGTTCGGCGCGCAGCTCGCGGTTCTCATCGCGCAAGGTTCGGATTTCGAGCGCCTTGTTGATGACCGTCATCAGGTGATCGAGCGAAAATGGTTTGGGCAGAAAATCGACCGCGCCGGCCTTCATGGCGTCCACGGCGGTCTCGATGCTTCCGAAGGCGGTCATGACGATGACCGGTGTGTGGGAGTCCTGGCGCCTGAGCTTCGCGAGCAATTCCAGGCCGCTGATGCCAGGTAGCCGGAGGTCAGTGAGGATGACGTCAGCGCCATCCGTCAGCTTCAGCGCTTCTTCGGCGCTGCCGGCCTGTTCTACTTCAAAACCGGCGGTTTTCAACTGCAGTTCGACCACACGTCGTAGTTTCTCTTCGTCGTCAACCACCAGAACCGTGGACTTCATCGACCGTCCTCTTGGAATCCTCTTGCAAAGTCGGAATCCTCTTGCAAAGGAAGATACACTCGAAACACGCTGCCCTCTCCGGGCTCGCTCTCCACCGTTATTTTGCCGCCGTGCTCGTCGACGATTTTAGAGACAATGGCCAAGCCCAATCCGACGCCGCTGGGTTTGGTGGTGAAAAACGGATTAAAGATACTTTCCATGTGCTTGGGCTCAATGCCGGGTCCGCGATCGATTACGTCGATTTCCACGGTCTCATCGAACTGGCGCGTTTTCACCGTAACAGTTCCCTTGGGCGGGCTGGCTTGCGCGGCATTCAGAAGCAGATTGTACATCACCCGCTCCATGAGCTGGCCGTCGAACAGGAAGGGAGGGATATCTGGCGCGTAGTTCTTATAAATGGTGACATCTAGCGGCGGAGAATGCTTCTCAATGTTGGCGACCGCGCGATCGATCAGTTGGACCAGATCGGTCTTCTCCAACCGGAGCGCGAGTGGACGGGCAAAATCGAGGAAGCGCGTTACGAGTGCGTTGGTCCGGTCCACTTCGCTGGAAATGAAGCCGGCCATCTCGTGAGCCAGCGCGTTATCGGACGGCACGTTCTGGGCCAGCATTTCGGCGGAAGTTTTGATGGTGCTGAGAGGATTACGAATCTCATGGGCCAAACCCGCCGAGAGTTGGCCGAGTGCGGCGAGCCGCTCGGTGCGGCGGACAGTTGCTTCGGCTTCCCGCAACTGTTGGTTTGCCTTAGCCAATTGTTCCGCGGCTTCCTGATGTTTCCGAGCTTCTATTCGTGTCGCTTCCGCCAGCTGATGAGCGAGAAAGCCACTCAAGACCATGATGACGACACGCAGCACCAGTTCCTGGATCTGGTCCGGAGGTATGAACTGATCAGGTCTGAGCCTGAGCCAGAAGGAGAGATACGCGCCGCTGGCGACCAGGCTGGTAAGAAAAGTCCCCAGAAGTCCTAACGTGGTTGCCGCCGAGATGACCGGAAGGAACAGTACCCAGTAGTAACTGCTCGCAATCCCGTCTGTTTGGCCAATCAGCAGATAGCACAGGACCAGCTTCACGACGAACGAGATGATGCTGCCTTTGATGGCGGCTAGAGGCAGCTTTGGCTCGAGAACCTGGAACAGGCCCAGGGCGCACAAGAACGTAATGGTATAAGCGCTCCTGTCGGGGCCGAAAATCACCAGGCCCGCAAACAGCGGCACCCACACCAAGTCCTGGGGACGGACGAAGCGCCAGAGCCGATCGCGAAGCTCCACGTTGCCATCTTAACGTGCCACTGTGGCGCAGAACTGTGACTCAAGACTGTGACACAATGGTCTCAAACGCGATTTCCCCCATGAAAAACCTGACATCCCCAGCATTACCAGGGGCGCCTGCTTTAGAGCTGGAAGAGCAAGCCGCGCCTGGCGACCAAAATTCATTCGCCAAGATTCTGTCTGAATTCGAGCAACAGCATCACGGCCATCCATCGGGTCAAGCACTGGAAGGAACGGTGGTTTCGATCACCTCCGAATCCCTTTTCGTCGACGTCGGACGAAAGATGGACGGCGTGCTTCCAACCAGTCTTTTCCGCGATCCATCAGGCCAGCTCTCGATCAAAATCGGGGACAGACTGCTGGTAAGCATCACGGGCGCGGAAGAAGGATCTTACACCCTTTCGACCGTGAAGGTGGAGCGACCCCGCGATTGGAGTGCGCTGGAGCGCGCGTTTGCCGAGAAACGTCCCATCGGAGGCGTCGTCACGGAGCTGGTGAAAGGCGGCCTGCGAGTGGACGTCGGCGCGCAAGCTTTCATGCCGGCATCGCGCAGCGGCGCCAAAGATCAGACGGAGATGGAGAAACTAGTGGGCCAGGATATCGAGTGCAGGATCATCAAACTCGATACCGCGAGCGAGGATGTAGTCGTGGACCGGCGAGCGGTGCTGGAGGAACAAGAAGCTCAAACGCGCCAGCAGAAACTGGCCGAGCTCAAAGAGGGCGCGGTGGTGCGCGGTACGGTTCGAAGCGTGACGGATTTCGGCGCGTTCGTCGACCTAGGTGGCGTAGACGGATTGCTGCACGTCACGGACATGGCCTGGCATCGCGTTGCAAAACCGTCGGATGTTGTCTCGGTGGGCGATGCGGTGGAAGTGCAAGTGTTGAAAATCAGTCCTGAGACACGCCGCATTTCACTGGGCATGAAACAGCTGCAGCCGGATCCGTGGACCGCCACCAGCCAGCGCTTGAGCGTGGGCGAACGGGTGCCGGGCAAAGTTTCGCGGCTGACGGATTTCGGCGCGTTCATCGAAATCGCGCCCGGAGTGGACGGCCTTATTCACATTTCCGAGATGTCCTGGTCTAAGAAGATCAAGAGGCCTAGCGACGTATTGAAGCCGGGGGAACTGGTGGAAGTGGTAGTACTGGGAGTGAATGCCCAAGAGCATCGCATTTCTCTCGGTTTGAAGCAGGCTCTGGGAGATCCCTGGGAAGAGGCGCAGCGCAAGTTCGCGCCCGGGGCGGTGGTGGAAGGAACGGTTACGAGCCTCACCAACTTCGGCTGCTTCGTGGATCTGGGCAACGGGATCGAGGGAATGATCCACATTTCCGATATCACAGGCGAGAAGCGCTTGAATCATCCGCGGGAAGCAATTGCGGCAGGCCAGGTGGTGCGAGCCGTAGTACTGGAAGTTGATCGCGAACGGCGGCGTATCAAGCTCGGCATCAAGCAACTGCAGCCAACGTCGGTGGACGAGTACATTGGCGAGCGGAGCGTCGGTGAAGTGGTCAGCGGCCGAGTGGTAGACATCCGGGGCGAGCGAGGGAAGGTGGAACTGGGCGACGGGATCGTCGTGGAGTGCAGGATGCCCGAACCCAAAGGCGAAGAATCGGCGGCAGAACCAACCTCTCAATCCGTTGACCTGTCATCTTTAACCGCCATGCTATCAGCGAAATGGAAGCAAGGCGCAACTTCGGCCAAAGCAGCCCGGCCGGAACCCGCTAAGGCCGGGCAGATCCGCAGTTTTCGAATTACCAAACTGGACCAAGCGAACAAGAAAATCGAAGTCGAGCTGGCCGGCTGAGCGATGCGCCAGGTTTCGTGACATTTTCGTTTATCGCCCGTCTATCAAAGTGTTGCAGGCAACAGCAGCCCGGGCGGCTCTCAGAATGGACGAACCCGATCTCATTCGGGCGGCGCAGAAAGGCGATCACCGCGCGTTTGAGCAGTTAGTGCGTCTGTACGACCAGAACGTCCTGCGGCTGGCGTTGAACCTGCTTCGATCGCCGGAAGACGCCCGCGACATTTATCAGGAGGCGTTCTTGCGGGTGTACAAGAACCTGCACACATTCCGCTTCGATTGCAGTTTTCACACCTGGTTGTATCGGATCGTGACGAACTTGTGCCTGGATGCGCTGAGGAAGCGGAGAGTTCGCCGCGAGGACGATGCGGTGGTGGAGACGAGCGAAGGTTTCTTGGATCGGATGGACACGGTGGAAGAAGAGCGCGCCGATGGAGATCCGCAACGCCAGCTCATGAGCCGGCAGTTGCAGAAGCGAATCCGGGAGACGCTTGCAAGCCTGACTCCGCGGGAACGAACGGTGTTCGAGATGAGACATTATCAAGGTTTGCGCTTGCGTAGCATCGGCGAGATGTTGGGTACCTCCGAAGAGGCGGCCAAGAACTGCCTTTTCCGGGCCACGCAAAAAATGCGCGCCGCGCTAGGAGATTTTGTATGAAGTGTGAGGAAGCCAGAAATACGCTGCCGCTGTTTCTGTACGGCGAGCTTGCTTTTGAAGAGGAAGAGCGGCTGGAAATGCATATCGACGAATGCGCGGGTTGCCGGATCGCGCTGGAACGCGAGAAGTCGCTGTTCAAGTCGCTGGATGCCGCGGAGCTGACGCCCAGCCGGGAATTGTTGGAAAATTGCCGGGGGGAGCTGCGCAGCCGTTTGGCCCATGTTGAGCTGGAGGAAGGCAACTTCTGGAATAAGCTGCGGCAGGGGTTTACGATTCATTTCCACTTCGTGCCGGGCTGGGCGCAGCCGGCCGGATTATTAGCGATGCTGGTGCTGGGGTTTCTGGCGGCGCGCCTGACGCCTGGCTCGTTTCCCGGGTTTGGGCGTCAGGCCAGCGTGATTGCCGAGCCCGTTTCGTCGCGAGTGCGGTATGTCGAACCAACCTCCTCCGGCAAAGTGCAGATAGTAATTGATGAAACGAGGCAGCGCGTTCTCTCGGGCAATGTGGAGGATCAGTCGATTCAGCGGTTGTTGTTGACGGCGGCGAAAGATCCGTCGGACGCGGGGCTGCGCGTAGAGTCGGTGGATCTGTTGAAGAGCCGGCCGCAGTCGGCCGAAGTGCGGAGCGCGCTGCTGTATGCCGTGCAGCACGATGCTAACGCGGGCGTGCGGCTAAAGGCGCTGGACGGCCTGAAGGATTTCGCGAACGATCCGGAAACGCGGCAGACGCTGACGCAGGTCTTGCTGAAGGATGATAATCCGGGAGTGCGGACACAAGTGATCGACCTGCTGATCCAGCATCACAACAACGCCATGGTGGGAGTGTTACAGGAACTCATGATGAAGGAAGACAACGGATATATTCGGATGCGTTGCCAGAAGGCCTTACACGAGATGAACGCGTCCATTGAAACCTATTAGATGAAACATACTAGGACGGAGATATATTAGGACGCGATGAGGCAGTTTTTTTCAATTTCCTTGGCATTCGGTTTGAGCGTGACCCCGTTGGCGGTTTCTCAACTCGCGCTGGCTCAAAGTGAATCGCCGATCAGCCACGAAGGCCGCTACTGGGTTCGGACTTTCACGGGATCGATTTCGGGTCCAGCGATGGAACGTTTTCGGCTGGACACGGTAGGCAGCGTGGTGTTACGAGGGGACTCTCAAGACCGCGTGGTATACAAGCTGAAAGCGCGGGTCAGGGCCAGAGATGCGCGCGATGCGGACGATTTGCTCCGCCAGTTTGATGTCAAGAGTAGAACCCAGGGCCAATGGTCGTATCTGACGGTGGCGCCTTCACGGCGGATTTCAGAGGGCCCGGAGTTGTCGCTCACGGTGCCGCGCGGTTTACGACAGGTACTGGTGGAGACACGCGGCGGCGACGTGCAGGCTTCGAATCTGGACGGCGAGATGGAGGCTCGGTCGGCAGGCGGGCAGATCAACGTGGACGGAATCAAAGGCCGCTGCGAATTGCGGACCGGCGGCGGCGATATTCAGGTTGGCACGGTGGGCGGATCTGTGCGGTGTTATTCCGGCGGCGGCGTGATACGCGTTCAGAGCGCGGGCGGCGAGTCGTGGTTTGAAACGGCGGGCGGTGAGATCTTTGTCCATCAAGCGGCTGGTCCGGTACATGCGGCGACGGCAGGCGGCAACATCCGGATCGATCGCGCATTGGGCACAGTTTTTGCGCGGACCGCGGCGGGATTGATCCAGGTTCAGCAGGCTGATGGCGCAGTGACGGCGGAAAGTTACGGTGGCGCGATTCAAGTGAACGCGGCCAACGGAGTGAAGTGCGATTCGGCGGGCGGTCCGATCCGACTCAGAAATGTGGGCGGTCCTCTGCGGGCTTCTACCGCGGCCGGGAGCATTTTGGCGGAGCTGCTTTCCGGAAACCGGATCGAGGATTCGACGCTCAGCACAAATGCGGGTGACATAACAGTGTTCATCGCGTCCAATCTTCCGTTGACCGTAGCGGCGCGCAATGAATCGGCGGGGGCTCTGGGAAGAATCATTTCCGATTTTCCGGAGATTCGCGTGAAAGCGCTGAGTCAAGCGGGAGCAAACCCGGTGGTGGCGGAGGGCGCGCTAAACGGAGGCGGCCCAATCTTGCGCATCAACGTGGTGGGTGGGACGATTTATTTGCGGCGGCAGAAGTAATTGTGAGGTGATCCAGATGCAACGACTTTTTTCATGTGCGGTATTGCTTGCAGCGGGGCTGGGTGCGCAGCCGCCGGATTTGCCTCAGCCTCCGATGCCCCCAGCCGCGCCTCAAGCCTACGAGTTACACGCCGGCGTCTTGTCGGGCGGAAGTTATCTGGGAGTGAACCTGGCGGAGATCGATAGCCCGCGCGCCAGGGAGTTAAAGCTGAAGGAGACCACTGGCGTGGAGATCACGCGCGTCGAAGAAGGCAGTCCGGCGGAGAAGGCGGGCCTGAAGCCGAACGACGTCGTACTGGAATACAACGGCCAGCGTGTGGAAGGCATGGAGCAGTTTGGGCGGCTGGTGCGGGAGACACCCGGCGGCCGGGAAGTGAAACTGATAATCAGCCGTAATGGCGCCACGCAAGCGGTGATGGCGACGGTGGCCGCGCGCAAGGTGAAGGTATTCGGCGGAAATATCAAGGACTTTATGCCCGACATGCCGGACATCCGCATGCCGGCTATGCCTCAAGTGTTCAGTGTCTGGGGCAGTCCCGTGCTGGGTGTCGAGGCGGAGGCGCTGGGCCCGCAACTGGCGGCTTTCTTCGGAGTGAAGGACGGGGTTCTGGTCCGCTCGGTCTTAAAGGATAGCGCCGCCGAAAAAGCGGGAATCAAGGCGGGCGACGTTATCACCAAGGTGGATGGCGAGGCAGTGACGACGCCGAACGAGCTGTCGGGCGCGGCTCACGCGGCCCGCTCGAAAAGGACCTTCACCGTGGAGCTGATGCGGGATCACAAGGCCATGAGCGTCAATGTTGCTGTCGACGACGGCCGGAGCGAAAGAATAGCGCCGCGTGCCCCGGTGGTTCGAAACGATTTCAATTAGCGCGTTCATTTGGTCGCGGGCGTTTCTACGGAGCTCTTGAGGACCAGGCTGTGAATCTTCAACAGCAACTCCACTTCCCGGCGTGGCAGGCTCAAGGAGGCCGCAATATTTTCAGAGCGCTCTCCCCGCCTGGACATACGCAAGACCTGAGTGCGTTTGTTGAGATTTAGGCTGGCCTTCACTGACGGCGCCGCGATGGGAATACCGGCGCGCTCCTCGGCATCCCGCAAGCGTTCGGTGAGTTCATGGAGTTGGACCGTGAGGTCGTGTGCGGAGGCATTATCTCCGTCTTGGCGCCCTGCGAGCCGCGCTTTCAAGCCGCGAATCTCATGATCGAAGGACAGCAGAAAGAAGAGGCCAAAGATGCAGCCCGCCCCTAGCAGCGCGTAGGGGGCGAGCGGAATGAAATATCGTTCCAGCATAGTTGAGCGTTAGGTTAGGGTCCGAAGGCGTTCCTGCCGGCTGATGACCTGCCGTATTCTGACCCCGAAATTCCCTTCCACAACGACCACTTCTCCGCGCGCAATGACGCAGTTGTTGACGATCACTTCTACCGGCTCGGAGACTGAGCGGTTCAACTCGATAATGGAGCCCGTGGTGAGTTTGATGACATCCTTCAAAGGGAGCTGAGCGCGTCCGAAGGAGACGCTGACCGGAAGCTCGACATCCAACAGCAGGTCGATGGAGTGGGATTTCCCGATCTCCTCGGCGGAGGGCTTGGCGGCCGGCGGCAGCGCCTTGGGCTGGCTGGTCTCCGGGGGCGTCTCCGGCAGATCCTCAATCGACTTGCTAAACAGCGTCAGAACCTGGAAAGCCTGTTCGCCGAAAGTGATTTGGAAACGATAGGCTTTGAACTCAGCAGTGGACTCGGGTGGAGCAGTCCGGCCTTCCAGACATGAGGTTTCGCGGCGCGCCCGCTTGGATATGGCTGAGGCTACGCCCGAAAGGGCCTGGCTGACAATCTCGAGGTAGGTGCTGCGTATTGTTTCTTGGTCGCCGTCATCTACCCCGGCGCTCTTCAATACTCGGTTTCCGATCTCTTCCCAGCTCCCGGTCGCGGCGCCAATCCAGGCGATGGCCTCAGGGCCGTTGCTGAAGCGCTGCTCCCACCAGACCAGTTCAGTCTGATTGGGATCGATTTCGGCTGTGGAGACTTCGTGTGGAGCATACGCTACAGAGGGCGCTTCGCCGGTCATGGATTCCATAACGTGGGTGATTTGCGTGGCCCATTCATCCGCCAGCCAGGAATGGACTGTGGGCGTGTCCTGCTGCGGCATGCCTAAGCGCCCCGCTCCATCGGCCAGCGTTTCTCAACATAAGAGCGCAGCCGGAGGATCGCTTGCGATTTTAATTGAGATACGCGGGATTCGTGTAGATTCACTACTTTGGAGATTTCGCGCAGCGTCAGTTCTTCGTGGTAATACAGAGTGATGACCGTGCGCTCGGTGCGCGGCATCTTATCGATCGCATCGGCGAGCAAGCGCTGCAGTTCCGATCTTTCGAGCAGCCGTGATGGCCAGTTCTCTTCGTCATCGGAAATGTATTTCAGCAGGCTGCGGTTTTCCTCGTCGGGCGAAGAGACCTCCAGGCTTCCCAGATTGACGCCCCGGATATCCACCAGCCACTCGTGATATTCCTCCAGCGTCAGGTGCAATCCGGCCGCGATCTCGTCTTCGGAGGGGGCTCGATGCAGGCGTTGCTCGGCCGCCGAGATGGCGGCCTCGACCATTTTGGAGCGTTTGCGTTGTTGGCGGGGCGCCCAGTCCAGCCCCCGCAGGCTGTCCAGAATCGCGCCGCGGATTTTATATTCGGCGTAGGTCTTCAGCTTGACGTTATGGCGAGGATCGAAGCGGTCAATCGCGGCAATTAGTCCTAAAGTTCCAGTGGAAACCAGGTCATCGAGGTTGACGCTCTCTGGCAGTCTTTCGTGAATGCGACGGGCGATCAGACGAACCTGGGGCAGATGTTCAAGAATCAGGCGTTCGCGCTCTTCGGCCGCGTGATCCCGATTCTGATATTTCTTCAGACGGCTGGACGGTTGTTTGGCTGTGACTTCAGCTTTCATGCTGCCACTGTTCCGTATTTTGCCTGCCCCGTGGGTTGCCGCTTGAGAACCAGGTCAAGTAATAGTTCTGCCGTGGCCGCTTCCAGGTCCTCAGGGATGCGCTGGCCACGCGAGAGGAATGACACCGGCTTACCCATGCGGACGCTCTGGCTAAGAATCGGACCGAACGTTTCGGTCTCATCCAGGCGCGTAAACAGCAGCTTGGATGGTTCCAGGACGTCATATTGTTCGGCAGCCCGTTTCAAGTCGCTGGTTCGCATGGAGGCCGGAAGAACCAGGTGCGTATCGATATCGGGGCAACTGGAGAGAAAGCCCGCCAGATCGGCAAAGCAGTCCCTTTCATTGCCGGCCAAGCCAGGTGTGTCGATCAGGACCAGATCCTTCTGGCGATGCTCCTCCAGGGCCTGCCCCAGCGCCACTGTGGTCTCGATAATCTGGAAACCAATTCCCAGAATCGAGGCGTAGGATCGCAATTCTTCGGCGGCGCCAATCCGGTATGTGTCCAGGCTCAGAATCTGTGCCGGTCTGCGCCCGGTGATGCCGTATCGTACTGCCAGCTTGACGAGCGTGGTGGTTTTGCCCGAGCCGGGAGGACCGATGAGCGCAACCGTTCGCGGGCGCGAAGCGCCGCCACCGAGCTCGTGGTCGGTGCGAACCAGCCGGCCGAGAACCGCTCTAAGCGCTCCCATGGTTGCGGGAGTGCCAACCTGTGCGACTACGTCGTAGGCCATGTCGGCGTCCAACTCAGCTTGGGAGAGCGTGGCGAAAATCTTGGAGAGTTCCGGGTCGGAGCCGATGCCGGCCATCCCGGCGCCGGAACGGGCCAAAGCTAGGGCCAAGCGTTCCATCTGCTGTTTAAGTTCGGAGACTTCGTGCGATAACTTGTCCACCGGCGCCGCCGCCGGCTGCTGTTCCCCCTGGGAGAAAGGAAAGCGTGTTTCGTCGGAACGAGATTGCTTGTCAGCGGCACAAACAACTTCAAATGCGCCCAAATGCCTGGCTTCAGGTGCAGCGGTTTTAGAATTCACCAACATCGCTTCCGGCCCCATTTCGCGGTGGGCGCGCTGGATGGCTTCCTCAATGGTGTCGGCGAAAAACGATTTCAATCGCATGGTATCAACTCACCCCCCCGAGCGATACGACCCTAGCCTCAGGAGGTATTTCGTTATGGGATAGTACGGTCAGATTCGGGGATGCACTTTCGGTGATTTGACGCACGAAAAAGCGGGATCCGGAACTGGTGAGCAGCACGACGGATGCGTCGGGTGCGCCACAAATCTTTTGTACACGTTCTTGGATATTTCGTATTTGCTGCGGAGCAAGATTCAGATGACTTGAATTCTCGGCATGTTCGACCGCCGCTTCCACCAGTTGTTCGATAGCCGGATCGAGGATGAAAGCAGATAATCCCCCGGTGGAATCCAGCAACGGCTTGGCGACCTGCCGTCGAATTGCCTGCCTAACATATTCCGTGAGGAGTACAGTATTTTTCGTAACGGGAGCCGCCTCGCCTAGAGCCTCGAGAATGCTCGCAGCGTCCCGGATCGAAACTCGCTCACGCAACAGGTTCTGGAGAACTTTCTGCACCACTGCCAGAGAGAGCAATTTAGGAACCAAATCCTCAACCACCTTGGGATTATCTTCAGTGACTCGGTCCAGCACTCGCTTGGCGTCCTGGCGCGAGAATAATTCGTACGCGTGGCGCCGGACCAGCTCGCCCAAATGCGTTCCAAGAACGCTGATGGTGTCGACGATGGTGTACCCGGCTTGGCGAGCCTTGTCGACATTCTCCGGAGCGATCCACACGGCGGGAATTCCGAAGGCAGGTTCGCGCGTAGGAAGTCCTTCGATCTTTCCGGCTTTATCATCGGCGTGAATGGCTAGTTCGCATCCATGCGCCAGTTCATAGCGGGACAGCTCCACGCCCTTCATGGAGATGACATATTCGCGCGCCTTCAACGTGAGGTTATCCGTCACCCGCACGGGCGGCACAATATAGCCGAGCTCGGTAGCCAACTGCCGCCGGATGCTGGCGATCCGCCGGAGCAAGGGAGAATTTTGGCCGCCCTCGACCAGTTGAACCAGCCCGAGCCCGACTTCGACCGCCAGCGGCTCCACGCGCAACAGACTTTCAAGGTTCTCGCGCACTGGCGCCGGGGGCGCTTGAGTTTTTTCCGCCGTGACACTTTTTTGGCGGAGGCGCCACGCTACCAATCCGATCCCACTGCCCAAAACCAGGAAGGACACCTTTGGCAGCCCGGGAAGCGCGGCCATGGCGATCAGAACGCCGGACGCCAGCATGAGCGGCTGCGGGTTGCTGAAGATTTGTTTTTGGAAGTCCACCCCCAATCTGGTATCCGAACTGGCACGGGTGATGATCAAACCTCCCGAAATGGAAATCATCAAGGCGGGAATCACCGTAACCAGGCCGTCTCCAATAGTCAGCACCGTATAGGTTTGGAGCGCATGCTTGAGATCGAGCCCGTGTTGTAACACGCCGATCAAGAAACCGGCGATTATGTTGATCGCCGTAATGAGGATCGCCGCCACCGCGTCACGCTGGGTGAAACGCGAAGCTCCATCCATGGCGCCGTAGAATTCCGCCTCGCGGGCCAGCATCTTTCGGCGGGCGCGCGCTTCGTTCTCATCGATCAGGCCGGCATTGAGGTCTGAATCGACCGACATTTGTTTGCCGGGCATGGCATCCAGGGTAAAGCGCGCCGTGACTTCTGAAATGCGCACCGCACCGTGATTGATGACTACGTACTGAATGGCGATTAAGACCAGAAAGATTACCGCACCGATAATGTAATTGCCGCCGACCACGAAAGCGCCGAAAGCCTGGATTACCTCGCCGGCGGCCGAGGTGCCGGTGTTGCCGTTGAGCAGGATCAGGCGGGCTGAGGAAACGTTGAGAGCCAGGCGGAAGAGTGTCATCAACAGCAGCGTGGTGGGAAAGACGCTGAAATCCACCGGCTTGGTGATGTAAAGGGACACTAGCAGCACGATCACCGACATAGTGATATTGGCGCTGATCAAAATGTCCAGCAGGAACGGCGGCAGGGGTGCGATCATCGCCAGCACGATGCCCAGCACCGCGATCGGTACACCGAACTCCATCCAATTGCCGGCCAGAACAGCAGGCAGAGAAAAAGAGGAGCCGGTTGCGCTCTTGCCGCTGAGGCCGGCCGCGCTCTTTCCAGGGCTTGCGGCAGCCGAAGGCGGGGTCTTGGCGGGGAGGCGGGATGGCATCCCCATTTATTGTTTTGCCATTTATTGTTTTCCCATTTATTGTTTTTTTGGATGCATGAGCTTGAAAATGTACGCCAGCACTTCCGCCACGGCCCGGTACAGGTGCGCCGGGATCTCCTGGCCAACTTCGGCCGACTTGTACAAGGCTTGTGCCAGCGGCTGATTCTCGATGATCGGCACTGCATGCTCCAGGGCCAGCTCACGAATTCTCCGTGCCAGATAATTCTTGCCCTTCGCCAACACGCGCGGCGCCGCCATACTTTCCATTTCGTAGAGAATAGCCACCGCGTAATGGGTCGGGTTGACGATCACGGCGGTGGCCTTGGCAACTTCCTTCATCATGCTGCGGCGCGCAAGATCGCGTTGAATGCGACGGATGCGACCTTTGATTTGCTGATTGCCTTCGGTTTCCTTAGCCTCGTCCCGGACCTCCTGCTTGGTCATGCGCAATGATTTGTTGTGCCGTCGGTAGGCCCGCAGAAAATCGAGGCAGCCGATGGCCAGAAATAGAAAGGCCGCCTTCCAGAGCAGATCTTTGAGCGAACTGGTGATCACGATGAGCGCGGACCAGACCCCTACCCGGGCAAGACCTGCGTACGCTGCCAGGTTCGATCCGGCGATGGTATAAACAGCCAAGGCCATGAGAGGCAAGAATAAGAGAGCTTGCGTGAACGAAGCCGCGTTTTGTCGCGGGACGTTCTTGATCTTCTCGAGCGGGCTCAGCCGCTTCAGATCGGGGGCCAGTTTCTTAAGCGAAATTCCCAGACGCGTGCTGCCTAATTGGGCCGTCAGAGCCACGCCGGTCAGGCAAACTCCCATCCACACGAGCGATTGGAAAACGCGGCCCACAGACCGTACATAAAGGCTCGCCACGCTATGAGACGTGAGTTGAAGATGGAACGCCGCTTCCAAAAAATATCGGGCCATTTCGCGCGTTCGATTCAGAAAGCCAGCGGCCCCCCCGGCCGCCAAAACGACAAATGCCATAAACTGCAAAGCCGCCAGCAACTCGCGGCTGGCTGGGAATTGGCCTTCGCTTCTGGCCTTGTCCAGCTTGCGCTTAGTCGGTTTTTCAGTTTTTTGTCCTTGGTCCGCCATTAACGACTTAGCAGGCGCAGCAGCGTTTGAAAAGTGGCCGCGCCCGACTTAGCGAAAGCCGCCGGAAAAAAGGATAGGATGACGGTGAGGAATGCCAACCCTACCACCATCTTGATTGAGAAGGAAAGAGAAAGAAGCTGCAACTGCGTTTGCAGTCGGCCCAGCACCGCAAACGCGATGTCAAGCAGCAGCAGCAGGGCCAGTACCGGGGCCGCCAGTTGAAGTCCGGTCACAAAGATGGCTGAGCCGAGGCGCGTAACGGCTTCCACGATCGAGCCATTCAGAGCGTAGGTCCCACCGGGAATGGCAGCGAGACTCCGAGCGAGAATCCGAATTACCTGGCGATCAAATCCGAAGGCGAAGAACAGCGACCCGGCTAGTAGCTGTGACACTACCTGCAGCGATGTAGTGTCGGCCCGCGTGGTCGGGTCCACCGTGGAAGCGAAGGAGTAACCGGCCTGCAGACCAATCACCTGGGCGGCCAGTTGCACGCCTTCGAGTAGAAATGCGACAGCTACGCCAATGGTCAAACCGAATGCGGCCTCCGATGCCATCCATCCCAATAGTTTTCCCACTACCGGACCCCCCACTGCCGGAGCGGGCCAGACCGGAAATAACGCAACGGTGAGGGCTAAGGCCAAGATGATGCGGCTGGGATTCGGACCGGCGGAAACACCCGGGATCGGCACCATAATGATTACGCCGGAGACGCGTGCCAGCACTAGCATAAGCCCATAGATTCGGGACAAATTAAGGGTAAGGTCAACGTGCATAGCGGCTGAAATCACCGAACAGAAGAATGGTGTAAGAAACCAGTTTGGCCGTCATCCAGGGCAGCAACAGCAGCAGGCCGAATAGGAAGGCAGCCAGACGAGGGACCGCTCCAAAACTCGTGTCTTGAATGGAGGTCAGAACCTGGACCAGACTGATCGCGATGCCGACCACGAATCCTATACCGAGCAGCGGAACGCTCAACCAGAAGGTTTCCATCAGCGTATGGCGAAAAATCTCCACGGCTACCTCGGGGGTCATGTTTGATAGAAACTCCTAACCAAAGACCCGATCACCAGATTCCAGCCGTCCACCAGGACGAACAACAAAATTTTGAAGGGCGCGGACAGCATTACCGGCGGCAGTTGGACCATTCCGATCGACAACGTCACCGACGCCACGACGAGATCGATGACCAGGAAGGGGAGATACAAGACCGCGCCGATCTGAAAACCGGTCTTGAGCTCCGAAATCACGTAGGCAGGCATCAGGACGCTGAGCGACAGATCTGCGGGCCGCGCCGGCGCGGGCGTGTGAGAGACTTCCAAAAAGAGACGGACGTCTTTTTCCCGGACATAACGGACCAAAAAAGTACGCAGGGGTTTCGAGCCGTCATCGAAAGCCTGCTGCCAGTTGACCTGTCCCTGCTCCAGAGGCTCCCAACCTTGGTGATACATTTCCGCGACCACCGGCTGCATGATCAGCAGCGTCAGAAATAGTGCCAGACCAATCAACACCTGATTGGAAGGGGTGGTCTGCGTTCCAAGCGCTTGGCGAAGGAAATGGAGCACCACGGTGATTCGCAGAAAGGGCGTCACCGTCATGACGACCGCCGGCAAAACCGTCAGCAGAGTGAGCACGACGATGATCTGCATCGGCACACCGAGGCCGGCGGAGTTTTTGGACGGCGTTAAAGACACGCCCAGCAAGGAGCCCGGGCCCTGCGCCCAGGAACCGCCCGAGGATGCCAGCAGTAAAGTGAGAACGGAACGCACTAGCTTCATGGTTCTCCCCGTGGCGCAATCTGGGAGGCCGTGGAGAACGGTAAATCGCACAACAGAGTGACGCCGGATGGATGCACCGCCACAACGAGATCACGATCTCCGATCCGAACCAGATGCACGGCGTGTTGCGCGCTCAGAGCGAGCTTGGCGCGGGACTCCATGAGTCCCTTATTCGCGCGGCCCTTGGAAGTCGAATTTCCACGTCTCTTCCGGAGAAACCACAGCGCTGCCCAGAGCAGCCCAAAAACAAACGTGATAGCCAGCGACTGTCGAATAACGTCCATGTTCTCGGGATCATTCCTCCAGACTAAAATCCGTGATCCGAACCCCCACGGCATCCTCGATAATCACGATCTCTCCGTAACCCACCAGCGCCCCGCCGATCAGAATGTCGATGTTGTCCCCGGCCGAGCGTCCCATGCGGACGACACTGTCCGGCCCAAGCTGCAAAATCTGCGCAATGGTCATGATCCTCCGGCCGAGCTCGACCTCTACGTCGAGGGTCACGTCGGCCAAATCGGCGATCTCTTGAAGCGGCGTCACTACCGTTGCCTAGGCGTTAGGGATCAGGTTGGTGGTGGTCTGGCTGATCTGGTTCACGACGTTGATGACTTTGGAGTTGGCCTCGTACCCGCGCTGATAGACGATTAGGCTGGTGAATTCTGTTGCAGTGTCCACGGTGGACGACTCAACCGCACCACCTTGCACCGTCCCGCGCCCGCCCGTGCCGGGCAGACCCACGGCCGGGATCGCCGAAAGAGAGCTGACCTGATAGTTGTTGTCGCCCACCGACAGCAAGGATTCGGGATTTCGAACGGTAGCCATGCCAAGCTGGCCCACTACGGTTTGCAGTCCGTTTGAATACTGGGCTAGAAGTTTGCCGCCGTTAGCGATCGCAACGTTTACCAGTTGTGCCGCGGGAGATCCGTCCTGTGCGACCGCCGATATGGACGATGGCTGCGCATACTGGGTGAGCCGTGGAGATGTGCCGTTGAAGAGGTTCCAGTTGATGGTCATGTCGGAGGCTCCATCTTTGAGACCCGTGATCTGTAGTTGCGGCGAGGCAGCCGTCGAGGCGGGCGTGGCCAGGTTTCCGTTCGAATCGAAGTTGATGCTCCCGGTCAGCGGTGTGAAAGGAGGGGTCTGCAAGTCCCCGTCGGGAATGCTGAGGGAATAGTTCCATTGGCCGGCTGTGGTTGGGTCTTCCGTGAAGGTCGCGGTTACGATATGCGAATCGCCCAGGGAGTCATAGACGGTAACCGCGGTCGCGAACGTTCCCGTGGAGGTACCCGCGACGCCCGCGGCATTCAGATTCATATCGAAAGAGATATTCTGGGTGGGGACCGGAGGTTGCACCGTTCCGACGGGGATGGTGATGTTACTCGGAGGCGCGTTGGTATTGAGGACCCCATTCGCCAGGGTCCAACCTTCTACTGCTTCGCCCGTCGCGGTAATCAGATTCCCGTTTTTATCAACTTGGAAATTGCCGCCCCGCGTATATTCGGTGGTTTGATTCGGTCCCTGGACTATGAAGAAACCGTCTCCCTGGATCGCGGCGTCCATTGTTCCTCCGGTGGTCTGAATCGCACCTTGGGTAAATTGCCGCATAGTGATTGGTGCGCCTACGCCGAACCCCACCTGGGTCTCGCCCAAGCCGGCCCCCAATGACTCCGTCACCAGATCATGGAAGGAAACCGTACTGCTCTTGAAACCCGTTGTATTGAGATTCGCGAGATTGTTTCCGACCACCGAGATGGCGGTTGATTCCGCGGCGAGCGCCGAAAGTGCTGTCGAGAAAGATGCAAACATGAAGTCTCCTTTATGGTTGTGGTGTCGTCTGTGTGCCGCCGGTTGGGCTGGCGGTTGCGGAGCCGGCCAAAGTGTCCAGATCTTGCCGCATTTGGATTTCCTGTTCGAGCGAGCTAAACTGCGCCAGCTGCGCCACGAACTGATTTCCGTCTTGCGGCTGCGTCGGGTCCTGGTTCTGCAACTGCGCGACCAGCAACTGTAGGAAAGTTTGCTCGCTGACCAGTCCATCCGTAGTGGCACCAGCTGCCTTGGAGGTGGTAGTTGTGGACACGGCCGCTGGGGGAACATTGATTGCGCTGATTGTCATTAGCTTTCACTCCTGGGTTCGTTCGCCGATATTGTTTTCTCTATTTGGGCGGCCCAACGCGCTTTTTGCCGCTGAGTCGAGCCGTCTTGCCTCTGTCGTTGCTGCCCGCCGCGGTTGCCGGAACCGGGATGCTGCGGCGGGTTAAAGCCGCTATTCGTGTTAGCGGACTGTAAGGGAACCGCCTCCTGGTGGGCGATGGACGGCGTCCACGTTTCCGTTTTGAAACCTTTACCCTCCAAACGTCCGACCAAATCGCCCAGATCCGTCCGCAGAGACTGCGCGAGTTCGTGGTCAGCGGTGCGAACTGCCACTAGCACTTTGCCCGCTCTTTCGGTGAAACCGATATTCACCTGCGTGGAGTCATCCGTTGACAGATTCAACCAGATCTGTCGAGTTAGAGGTGGCGCCAGGCCGATTTTCATTTCGGGTACCGATTCAACTTTCAATTTGGTGGTGTTGTCCGTTGGCGCCGAGCCGGCACCCGTGTCTGGCGCACCGCGTGTGTCAGGTGCGCCGGGCGAGTCTAACGGCCACGCTTGAACTGCCAGCGCTTTTCCGCTCTCTTCGGCATGGTTGTCGCTGAGACGAAACTCCTGAGATTCTTGTTGGACCGCCGCGGCTTCCGTCCTGGATTGCTTGGGTTCTGAGTGGGATGCGTCGGATTGCGCGTCGGGGTTGCCGCGAGGCTGACCGGCGCCGGCATCTGCTGCAACCCCGCGTGCCTCGGATTTAAGCTGCAGCTCGAATGTAAGGTGTGGGTCGCATGTGGGTTGTGGGCCCGCTTTCACGCGAGAATCTAGGAGCGGCGTCGTTACGACGCCGGCCAGGCTCGGCTGCGGTGGCAGTGCCCCGGACCAAGCGTTGGCGGCTTCTGGGTTTTTCGGCGTTCGAACCAAGCCAGAAAACGGTCCTGGCAACAAAGTTTGTTCCAGCGGGGCAGCGGTTGCAGCGGGAGGTTCAGGCCTCGCGACAGGGAGCTGGTCTGAAAAAGTGATGGATTCCTCTAAGCCTGCGGAGCCGGTCTGAAAGGGCTTTGCGCCTAGGTTTGAAGTGGAATTCGTCGCGCCGGGTGGCGCTGCGGTAGTAACAGCTGGGGGATCATTTACGTTCTCCGAATGGTTCGGGGTTAAACGAAGTGCGAACGCGAGATCTCCAATCCGCGACAGAGCAGGAACTGCAGGGACCAAGAGATTGGCTGTGACATCAGCACGTTGCACCGAGCCGAGATCGCTCCTGGCTTGACCCGAGGTCGACGGCGCACGCGTGACTGGCAAGCCAGCGTCTAAAGCTGGCAACTCGAGCGCGGCCGCTGGCTTAGTGAAGAAAGCCATCATTTCTGGAAGGAGGCGCCCCGGCAGAAGTAGAGCGGACATTTCTTCCTTCTTGTCATTCTTTGCGGCTTTACTCACGGCGGCGTGAGCCGTGGGGGTTTCTCGAAAACCAGTCACTAAGGATACGAACGCGCTCAGTTCTCTGGCTGCGGCCCCGAGCGTACGGCTTGGGACGTTCACAGGCGTGGAAGCAAGTTCTGCGCTGGCGATCTTCACGCTTCCCTGAAAAGCATCTGACGGGCCGCGCGCGTTTCCAGCCAGCTCAGTGGTTTAGAGATCGTGATCGCGATACAAAAATGACACTCGTCCCGTTCTGACACTTTTTTGCCAGACCAGACCCCACCCTTAACGCTCTCATCGCCCAAATAGCATGAGATTGACAGCATTTGTATTGGCGGCCCGCGAATTGCTCTTACCGGCTGGACAACGGTTCGTTATGGATCCTCTTACTAGCGCGGCGGCCAGTGGAATTCGAGCGCGGCTCGAAAGCCTGGATATGCTCGCCAACAACATCGCAAACGCCTCAGCGCCCGGTTTCAAGGCGGATCGCGAGTTCTACGGCGAGTATCTTTCCGCGGAGGCGGCCGATTCTCCCGCCGGCACCGATCCCATGATTCTTCCCGTGGTAGAACGCCAGTGGACTGACTTCTCCCAAGGTTCACTGGTGCCCACCGGCGGGCCACTCGATCTCGCGCTCAACGGCCCCGGGTTTTTTGTCGCCCAATCAGCCAATGGTCCGGTGTTCACGCGCGATGGCAGCTTCCGTCTTTCTCTGCAAGGGGAGTTGACGACACAGAACGGCGACAAAATCCAAGGTCAGGATGGAAAACCGATTCTTCTGGATAGCACACGCCCCGTGGAGATCGGTTCCGACGGCACAGTCCGGCAGGATGGTCAGGATGTGGCGCAGATCGCGGTGGTGAACTTTCCCGATCCAGCCGTGCTCGCCAAGCGCGGCAACAATTACTTCCGGACAGACTTGTCTACGATGACACCGGCCTCAGCGGCGCAGCCAGAGATCCGCCAGGGAATGGTCGAAGCGGCTAACTCACAGCCGGCCGAATCCGCAGTCCGTCTGGTGAATATCATGCGACAGTTCGAAGCGTTGCAGAAGGCGCTCGCGATTGGCGCGGACATGAGCCTGCGTGCGCTGCAAGAAGTCGCAAAAGTGGCCCAGTAATACTGAGAAACGAATTGGGAATGGAAAAAACATTTTGAGGTATAAACAATGATTCGAGCACTCTATAGCGCGGCCAGCGGAATGGCTGCCGAGCAGATGAGCGTTGACAACATCGCTAATAATCTAGCCAATTCAAACACCAATGGTTTCAAGATGCGGCGCACGCAGTTCCAAGACTTGATTTACCAAAACTACATTCAGCCGGGTGGGGCGGCCGGCGCGCAAACTATTGTGCCCAGCGGGCTGCAACTGGGCCTGGGGACTCGGCCGGCTTCCAACGAAATTATTTTTTCCCAAGGCAATTTTCAGCAGACTGCCAACCCTCTGGACATGGTGATTCAGGGCAAAGGCTTCTTTCAGATCCTGCAGCCCAACGGCGAACTGGCTTATACACGGGATGGAGGATTCCAGCTCGATCTCAACGGCAATGTCGTGACCGCGAATGGAAACCCACTTCAGCCTCAAATCACAATCCCGCCCCAGTCTCAAACCATTACTATCGCCTCCGACGGGACGGTCAGCTACACGCAGCCAGGCCAGAACGCCTCCCAGGTGGCGGGCCAAATCCAGCTTGCGAATTTCGCTAACCCCGGAGGCCTCAACGCCATCGGGCAGAATCTCTTCATGCCGACCGATGCTTCCGGCGTCGCCACGGCCGGGATTCCCGGCGGTCAGGAAGGCGTCGGCACGCTGATGCAAGGTTATGTGGAAGGGTCCAACGTCAGCGTGGTCGAGGAGTTTATCAACTTAATCGTCAGTCAGCGTGCTTATGAAGCCAACTCCAAAGTGGTGAAGACGGCTGATCAAATGTATCAAATGATCAATAACGTCACGACATGAGAACGATCTTAATGGCATCTGTTTTTGCCGCTGTGGCGCAAGCCGGGTGCCTGGCCGTGTCCTCGGACAGAATTTTCGCGCGCGATCTCCGCGATGTTTTACCGTTTCTACAGGCGCTTGATCCCGCGACGGCGATTGGATTTACGCCCCGGCCTGGCGTGCAGCGGGTTCTATCCGCTCGAGACCTGAGTCTCATAGCCCAGAAACACGGGCTGGACGTAAGCGGCAATATCATCTCCAGTATTTGCGTGGAACGAGCCGCGCGGCCTATTTTACCTGGAGAAATGAGAGCAGCTCTTCTATCGGCGATCGGCGCTACAACTGTGGAGCTCGAGGTGATCGAATTTAGTAATGAGCCGCTGCCCGCCGGCCGTTTGGAGTTCAGACCCGCTAACTTAGGACGGCCGTTCGGAGAAAACCAGGACAAGCCGGTTATTTGGCACGGCCTATTGCATTACGACTCCCAAAGCAGCCAGCCCGTCTGGGCGAAAGTTCTAGTTAGCGTTGGGTCTGCCATTCTGGTCGCAGCCGAAGACATTCCCGCGGGTACGATAATTAAGACCTCTCAGGTAAGAGAAGTACGTGTCAGGCAGTTTCCTTTCTTGCCTCCCTCGATTCAGTCTCCCCAAGCGATCGTCGGGAAAATTGCTCGCCGGAGTATTCCGGAGGGCCAGAAATTTGTGCTAGCCGCGCTCGATGAACCGACCGAAATATCCCAGGGCGACAAGGTGCGCGTGCAAGTGGTGGATGGCTCGGCAATATTATCGTTGGATGCCGTCGCCCAGTCTTCCGGGAAGAAAGGCGAGAGCATCTTGGTGCACAACCCTTCGACCGGCAAGAACTTTCGTGCCATTGTCGACGCGAAAGGAAAGGTCACGGTGCGGTCGTCGCCCAGAGCTTGACATGAAAATATATCCCGTTGCCACACTCTGTATGTTTTCGTCGTTGGTGATGGCCGCCCCGAAAAAGAACCCGGCGTCGCAAGAAAAGCCTTCGCTCGAACAATATGTGCAGGATGCCACCCGCAAATCGCAGCAATCTTCCAATGCATCGCCGGGTTCTTTGTACAGTTCCGGCGGACGCTTAGCGGATGGTTTTCGCGACGTGCGCGCCAGCCAAACGTACGATCTGGTCACGATCTTAGTCTCGGACAAGGCTTCGGCTGTTTCCACAGGTGTGACGAACACCTCCAGAAAATCGAGCGTGAGCGCGTCCATCACGTCTTTGTTCGGTCCTCAGATCGCAACTAGCGCACTGGCAAATCTTGCAAACGCAAGCAATAATCAACAGCTGCAGGGCCAGGGAACGACGTCGCGAGGAACCACGCTCACTACCACAGTAACCGCAGAAGTGACCGCCGTGTTGCCAAATGGCAATCTGGTGGTCCAGGGTCAGAAGGAGATCGCAGTCAACTCCGAGAAACAGGTGATCACGCTGCGGGGAATCATCCGGCCGGACGACTTGAGTCCGGTGAATTCGATCCCTTCGGACCGCGTGGCGCGGATGGAAATCCTCGTCAATGGAAAGGGCGTGGTTAATGATGCCGTCAAGCGGCCCTTCTTCTTATACCGAATCCTGCTCGGGCTGCTTCCATTCTGATCTATGACCTGGCCATCCTCCATCTGTTTGCTCGCGTTGGTGCCGCTTTGGGGGGAAGCCCCCGGAACGCGCCTCAAGGACCTGGTGTCCATCGAAGGCGTTCGTGACAACCAGTTAGTCGGATACGGAATGGTGGTGGGACTGAACGGGACCGGGGACAAGACGCAAACCGTTTTCTCCGCTCAAAGCTTGACGAACCTGCTGGCGCGCATGGGCGTCCAGGTCAATCCGACCGCCATTCTGGTCAAAAACACGGCGGCCGTCTTAGTGACTGCTGATTTGCCGCCTTTCGCTCAACCGGGGATCCGAATCGATATTTCCGTGGCTGCGATCGGTGATTCTACCAACCTGCGGGGAGGTGTGCTGATTCTCACACCGCTGAAGGGTCCGGACGGCCAGGTCTACGCGGCCGGGCAAGGGTCGGTAGTCACGGGAGGATTTGTAGCTGGACGGGGCGGTACAAGCCAAACTGTGAATCATCCTACCGCGGGGCGGATTCCTAATGGAGCCATCGTGGAGAAACTGGCGCCGTCAGTCGAGCCTGGAGGGCGCATCAAGCTCCAACTCCGGCAGGCCGATTACACGACGGCGGCCCGGATCTCGAATGCCATCAACAAGAAGTTCGGCACTGTTGGCCTCGAACCGGCGCGCGCGGAAAATTCAGCATTAATCTCGGTAGAGACGCCTATGGTCTACAAAACAAATGTCGTCGAGTTCCTCGGTGAAATCGAGAATCTCACTGTGGAAGCAGACCGCCCGGCGCGGATCGTAATAAATGAACGGACCGGCACTATCGTTATGGGCAAGGACGTACGCATTGCTCCGGTGGCCATCCTGCACGGCACGTTGACAGTGGAAATCCAAACCACTCTGACTACCTCCCAGCCAGAGGCTCTCTCGTCCGGTCAAACTACCATCACGCCCCAAACCACCGTGACGGCCAAAGAAGAAAAGGCCCGAAACATTCTCCTCAAGCAAGGGGCCAGCGTTGAAGAACTGGTGCGGGCGCTGACGGCCATCGGGTCTACCGCTCGCGACATTATCGCGATCCTGCAAAATCTCAAGGCTGCGGGAGCGCTTGAGGCTGAACTGGAGGTCATTTAATATGTCTGTGCAACTGATTCGTTCTGCTTTCGTCACCTCGGCGGCCCTGCCCGCCGGCCCCTTGAAAAAGGATACCTCCGCCAAAATACAACAAGCGGCCAGAGACTTCGAGGCCTTGTTGCTCTCCCAAATGCTGAAATCGGCGCGAGAGGCCTGCGGCGGCGGCCTAACCGGGGACGGAGGCGACGACGATGAGGCCAATTCGACCATGATTGAACTGGGCGAACAGCAGTTCGCTCAGGCCCTGGCCAGCGGCGGAGGGCTCGGAATCGCTAACATAGTAGAGACAGGATTGGCTAAGAATGCGGATCGATGATCTGAATCGCGCCCCCGTCGCGCAAGAGACGGGGAAAACGGAACAAACCGCCGACCAGCGGGCCCTGGAAAAAGATTCGAATACTACTCGTGGCTCGGATCAAGCTGAGGTTTCTCAGTTGGCGCAAACGCTTTCTGCCGGCGACCCACAGCGACTGGAGCAGCTTCGGCTCGCAGTGCAATCTGGCAAGTACGAAGTGCCTGCCGAAGCTGTGGCCAAGGCTATTATTGACCACCACACCACCGAATAAATCTACGCCGTAGTGACTGGCTCGTAAGAGATGGCCGGTCGTGTCCCTGCCAGATTTTCGCCGGCCTGCTGCTCCGCAGCCGAACAACCCTGCCACGCCTCCAGCAAAGTGGACAACAGACGTTCGGCTTCCGCGAGCGGTGGGTCTGATTGTTTCACATTGGCTTGAATCAGCAGCATCTCGGTATGAGCATATAGCTCGGCTAGATTCTTGCTGAGATCGCCCCCCACCGAATGATTGAGCGACAGCGAAAGCTCGGTCACAATCGTCAAGGCCTTGCTGATCGCGCGCGACCGGGCGCGAATATCTCCCAATTTCAAGTATCGGCGAGCGGAAGTGATTGAGTCCAAAGCCCCGCGATAGAGCATTTGAACTAGCCGGATCGGATTGGCCGTGAGTATTTCTTCATCGATGTAGTTTGGATAGCGATTAGTAGGCATTCTGGTTTACATATCGGCCGAGAGCGACGTTACTTGTGCTGAATCGCTATGGATGTCCGCGGCCAAGCGCAGCAGATATTCGGCAGGCAGCTGAAGTATGACTTCATGGGTTACCCGATCCTCGATCCGGATGATAGGCCGATGCGTAGCGCGGTCCACAGAGAACACAATTTGGTTTTTGCCAAGGGACCCGCTTTCGTTCACGATCGTGCCTGCTTGCATCAGTTGCTGGCGTTGCGCCGTCTCCACTAAAGGAAGACGCGATGTCTGAGGAAGTGCGTCGACAGTCGGACTTATAGCAGATATCACCATGTCAAACCTTCTCGAAAAGTTATAAAAGCCTTTGTACTAGGCTCATCGGTGACGATTGAAAAGGTGTGAGGGGAGCCATAGAAAGCTCCAAAATACTTCGAAAACAGGTCCTCAGGCCAGGTTGAGAACCTTCTTGATGGTACCTTTTTCGTTCTCGATCTTCTTCTGTAGCAACATAATCGAATAAATCAACTGTTCGGGACGCGGAGGGCACCCAGGGACGTAGACATCCACTGGTATAACTTGATTTACCGGAATCAGGGCGTAGTTGCTGAAGACGCCCGTGGACGTGGCACAAGCCCCCATTGAAATCACCCATTTGGGCTCGGGCATCTGTTCGTACAGACGACGGATGACAGGAGCCATTTTGTTCGATACTCGGCCCGCGATAATCATCAGGTCGGACTGCCGTGGAGATCCGCGCATCACCTCCGCGCCGAAGCGCGAAATGTCATAACGCGATCCGATCATTGACATCATTTCAATGGCACAGCAAGCCAGCCCGAACGACATCGGCCAGATCGAGTTCTTACGTCCCCAGTTGATGGCTTTATCGAGCGTGGTTGTTATAATGCCCTCAGAACCATCCACCACGTCTTCGTTGTCGATACGTGCGAAAAGCTCGCTCGGAAGACTGGGTTGGAACTTGATTTCTTCGTCCACGATCCTATTATCACATGGGGGAGATTCCCGAAGGCACTAGCGCCACGGACCACGCCAGCCGTCCCGAGCTAGGCCGAGCGGCTCAAGCTTGCGGCATTGAAATCGAGTACTGGGACCTGTGGGGAAAGCAGCATCGTTCGTCACCACGCACGCAGATGGCGATACTGGAATCGCTAGGTGTGGATGCGAGCACCCAACCAGCTCTTGAACGGGCTCTCGAAGAACGCGCCTGGCGTGAATGGGAGCGTCCACTTCCGCCAACTTTGGTACGGACCGAAGATGACAAGCCTCATCTGGTCACGGTATCTCTTGCGGCCGAGCAGGCTCATCTCGGTGCCGTAATTACGCTCCGAACTGAGCAGGGAGACTCGGTTGAGATCCGCTGCTCGCTCGGCGATCTCGAAGTTGCCGAGCAAGTATCTCTGCGCGGGCGGAGTTTCGTCCGCAAGAAAATCGGGCTCCCCGATAATCTTCCCCTCGGATATCACGAGCTCTCGATCGAAATCGGCGGCCAGTCATCCGATCCGTCGCGGCTAATCGTTTGTCCCCCACGGGCCTATGAGCCGCCGTGGCTTGAATCCGGCCGCGCCGCGGGCATCGCCATCAGCCTGTATGGAGTGCGGTCGCAGAGGAATTGGGGATGCGGCGACACCACCGACCTGAAGACGTTCATCGGGTGGATAGCTGAACAGACCGGAGCGAGCTTTGTCGCTCTCAATCCGCTGCATGCCATCGCCAACCGGCAGCCGTACAATACCAGCCCGTATCTGCCAAATTCGATTTTCTATCGGAATCCGATCTATCTCGACTTGGAACAGATCGAAGAGTTCAAGACCTCTACCAGAGCCTCAGCCTTGCTGGACGGCGCGCAGGCCGAGATCCACGAACTGCGCGCCGCCGAATTCGTCGAATATGAGCGCGTGTATCGCCTGAAGCTTCGCTTCCTGAAACTGTTGTTTCGAGCGTTCCTCAAGGAGTGGACTCGGGACACCCCACGCGCCCGCGAGCTGCGTGGGTACATTCAACAGGAAGGCGATCTGCTGGATCAGTTCGCGGTCCACTCGGCGCTGGATGGGGCCATTCACAAGCAGTGCCCGGACGTGTGGAATTGGCGCTCATGGCCCGAACGGTTTCAGGACCCTCGGTCCGCTGCGACTCAGCAATTCGCGCAAAAACATTGGCGCAGCGTTCTGTTTTACAAATACGTGCAGTGGCAGCTCGACCAACAGTTCGCGTCGGCTCAGCAAGAGGCGCGGCGGCGCGGCCTGAGCATCGGACTTTATCACGATCTAGCGCTGGCCACTGATCGCTTCGGCGCCGATCTGTGGGCGCACCGATCGTTTTTTGTCTCCGGATCAAGGGTCGGCTCACCGCCAGACGGCTTTTCACCCAAAGGCCAGGACTGGGCGTTTCCGCCGCCTAATGCCGAAGGGCATTATCAAGATGGTTATCGATTGTTCGCCGAGTCGATCCGAAAAAACCTGCGTCACGGCGGCGCGCTACGGATCGATCACGTCATGCGCTTCTTCCGGCTTTTTTGGATTCCGGATGGCATGGACGCTCTGGAAGGAACTTACGTTCGCGACCGGTATGAAGACTTGCTCCCAATACTGGCACTCGAAAGCGTGCGGAATAAAGTTCTCCTCGTCGGCGAGGATCTAGGCACTGTACCCGATCAAGTCAGGGATGCGCTGCACCGCGTCGGAATTCTTAGCTATCGTCTGCTCTACTTCGAGCAGGATAGCGACGGCCGCATGCGTAAGCCCAACGAATATCCTCGCGACGCGCTCGCTTCCGCGACTACGCACGATCTGCCGACGCTGGCCGGATTCTGGCTGGGACGCGACATTGCAGCGCGCCGCAGCGCGGGCCTGCTGCCCGACGACGCGATGTATCGCCAGATGGTCGCTGACCGCGCGCGCGAGAAACAGAAGATGCTGGATATTTTTATCGAGCTCAAGTTGCTACCGGAGTGGTTCCCGCGCAATGCCGCAGAGGTTCCCGAGCTTACCGGTGAATTGCACAATGCTGTGGTGGGCTTTCTGGCCTCTACGCCGTCCAAGCTCATGGTTTTGAATCAGGAAGATCTACTCAAGGAGACCGAGCAGCAGAATCTTCCCGGCAGCACGGCTGAATACCCCAACTGGAGGCGAAAGATGAAGTGCACTGTCGAGGAACTATGGGAATCGCCTGAAGTCCAAGCTTTCACCCGGATGTTTCGAGGGTGGCTGGAGAGAAGCGGCAGGATCAACTCAAGCGCTACATGAAATAGTCTTTAACGCGGTCGATAATGCCTTTTTCGTGGGGCTCATTCTCCACTGGCAGAGTCTCGCGGAGCTGCTCAAACAGTTTCCGCTGCTCGCGTGTCAGCTTAGCTGGAATCCGGACATCCACGTGCACGAACAAGTCGCCCCGCCCGCTGCCCTGCAACTTCGGGACTCCTAAATTCTTGAGCCGGATGCGAGACCCGGTTTGCGAGCCCTCCGGAACCTTGACCGACTCGAGGCCATCGAAGGTCAACAGATTGACTTCGGTTCCGAGCGCGGCCTGCGCGATGTTGACCGGCATGGTGCAATGCAGATCGTCGCCCGAGCGTTCAAAAATAGGGTGTTCTTTGATCTTCACTACCACGTAAAGGTCGCCCGCCATGCCCCCGTTGCCGCCTGGTTGCCCTTCATTAGCTAAGCGAAGCCGCGTGCCCGTATCCACCCCTGCCGGAATATTCACCTTCAGTTTTCGTTCCGTCCGGACATAACGCTCGCCGCGGCACTGAGTGCACGGCCGGCGAATAATCTGCCCACGTCCTCCGCACTGCCCGCAGGTGCGGCGGATTTGCAGAAAACTCTGCTGGTAGATCACCTCGCCGCGCCCGTGGCACATGGGGCACGTTACCAGCCCGTCATTTTTCTCCGCGCCGGTGCCCTGGCAACGCGAACAGCCTTCCATGCGGGGAACCTGAATATCCACGCTCAGTCCGTGAATGGTGTCTTCGAGATTGATTTCGAGATCGTAGCGCAAGTCTTCGCCGCGCTGCGAACGACTGTGTCCGCCACCGCGCCGTCCGGTGCCGCCGAATATATCGCCGAATCCAAACAGGTCGCCCAGGATGTCGCTGAAATCGGTGAAGGAATTTGGATCGAAGCCCTGGCTGCCTCCAAGACCTTGCAGCCCCTGATGGCCGTAACGGTCATAGGCCGCTCGCTTTTGCGGATCGCTGAGGATGCTGTAGGCCTCGGAAGCCTCTTTAAACCGATCCTCCGCGTCTTGCTCCGGATTCCGGTCCGGGTGGTATCTCTTGGCCAGCTCGCGGTAAGCGTTCTTCAAGCCCGACAGATCGACGTCGCGCTTGACTCCCAAGACCTCGTAATAGTCGCGCTTGGTGGCGTTCATTGTTTTTTCACTGCTACCTTTACCATGGCAGGGCGAAGCAGTCGTCCCCGGAAATTGTACCCGGGCTGGTATTCATCGAGCACCGTATGATCGTCCACGTCGTCGGTCTCCAGCATGTCGACCGCATGGTGTAGATTGGGGTCGAATTTCAGCCCCTTCGCATTAATCGGCTCCAGGCCTAACTTCTTTAGAGCATCCGAAAGCCGCTGGTAGATCAATTCCATGCCGCGGGCATATTCCTTGCCGGTGGCTTCCACCTTCAGCGCCCGCTCGAAATCGTCCAGAATCGGCAGGATCGAGCGAACTGTCTCGGTGTTGGCGTATTCGAGCACGTCGGCCCTATCGCGCTCGGCCCGGCGGCGGAAGTTGTCAAACTCGGCCTGCCGGCGCAACAGGCGGTCCATCAGGTCGTTTTTCTCCTCGATCAGACGATCGCGCTCGGCCGTTACCGCAACCAACGCCGAAGCGGGGCCACCCGGAGGGTCGACCACCCCGGATGGCTGGCTGGATTCGCTGGAATCGGGAAACGGCTCTTTCGGGTTCATACCTTCAGTTTATCTCGTGCGATTTGTAATCTCGCGCAGTTTTTGATCGCGGCTATCGGCAACCGGGAGGCGATGCTATTCCGGGAGTCCCCGGAAAGCCTGCCCTACGTGATAGACCGCGGACATCGCTTTTCCGTAGTTCATCCGCATAGACCCGAGCACCGCAATCTTGGCCGACACGCCGCCCGCCAGCGGGATGGAAATTCCGATGAGGGAAAGCTCCCGCATGCTGGGGTGGACATCGGCCAGTCCCACGTGAACCGCCAGCTCGCCGCCCGGCTGTTCGAGGAAACGGTCCAGCAGATGCAAAATTCTCTTCTTTTCTTCGAGCGTGTGAAAAAGCTCGCGCAGCTTTTCGCGTGTCAGATGCAAATCCAGCCCCACCAGGTTACTGGCGCCTTCCAGGTGAACTTCGGGCGCGACATCAATGTCCAGCAGCCCCTTGGAATAAAGCAGCGTGAGCTTCTTTAGTAATTCGTCATAAGCCGCGCTTTGCTGCTCGATCCGGTGCTTTAATTCAGTGTGTATCGCTGACAGTGTCCATCCGCTGAAATTACGATTCAGGTAATTGCGGATCGAAGCCAACTCGTCTTGAGAAACCGGCTCGCCGAGCGACACCACGCGATTGCGCACTGTCCGGTCGCGCGTGATGACCACCATTAGGACGCGATGGTCCGAAAGGCCGATAAGCTCCACCTGGTCCAGCGTTTGGCTGGACGTTGGGATAGCCGCCGTGATGCCGACGCTGCTGGTCATTTCCATGAGCATGTGCGAGGAGCGCTCCACGCGCGCCTCCATGGTGGTCAGCAAGCTCAGTTCGCCCCGCAGGCGCTGTAACTCCGCAATCAGCAACCGGCTACGGGCCAGGGATTGCACATAACTTCGGAAGGCTTTCTCGGTGGGGATGCGCCCCGCCGAGGTATGTGGCTGTGACAGATAGCCGCCATCGCACAGATCCGCCATCACATTCCGGACGGTCGCGGGGCTCAAATTATCCTTGCGGTGTCGCGCTATTGTACGCGAGGCGACAGGTTCGCCCGTTTGGATATACGATTCCACAATCGAGTGCAGGATGTCGATTTCGCGCTCGGTCATAAGCTACCCGGAAGCGTTCCTAGAATGGGTCCCCTAAACATTGATTATAAAGGGCTTCAGGCCAGAGGTCAAGCGCAGGCTGAAATGGCGCAGTCTTAGGGTTTAACCGTTACCAGTGCTGCTGGGTCGCCGAAGAGCAGCTTGTGATATTGCTGTTCTCGCCTTCCATTCGATCGAACACCGACTGGACCGCTACCCGCCCCGGCCCCCACAATCGAAGCCACAGATAGCGATTCGCCCAAGATCCCCACAAGCTGAACCCGGTTCGAGGGTGTTCGAAGTGCAATTGCATCTGGACCGTCGGGTCTTTAAAGATCAGGGCGGTCGGCTTCACCAAAATGGTCTGGTTGGCGGCCAGCTCGCGCACAAACACATTGCCTGCGGCATGCAAGATCAGCAACCCAGGCGACTCGGGTGCGCTAAACCGATCCATCAACCTGCCCACCGGATAATGAGTCTCCTGCTCGTTGTCGTCGTTGCCAGACTGTATGGTGTACCAGATATTGGTTGAGAACCAATCGTAGGCGACCCTGTTGGTCGCAAACATGAAAAGGTGCTCGCGGACATCCACGCTCTGGCCGGACTGGATCGGCAAGGCAATCATTTCGCCCGGCTCGTCACGCGAGAATGCAATATGTCCAGGGCCATGAGCTTCTGTCATAATCAACGGCATTCCGGCAAATACACGTTTCCAGGCGCCCGCCAGCGACATAGTCGTAATATTTACCTGCGGGTCTTTCCACAACAGGACATGATGCGTGAAGTAAACGCTGTCTGCTCCGGCCAGCTTCACATCCGCTACGGGAACGTACTTACCTTCGATCTGGCAGAAAGAGTCGCCGAACTGCAGCTTTGCCATATCTTTACGTCCGGGGAGTTTTTCCCAGCCGGACGCCGTGGAGACAGGCGGGGCGTCAACAGTTGCGCCGCAGCGAGGACAACTGAGTTGCGATCCTTCGAAGGAAGCTCCGCACCACGGGCAAGTTACTTTCGGCCCTGCGCGTTGGATCGAGGGAGGCGGCGGCGCGGACGGAGGGACGGGAGTTGGAGGAGGAACCGGCGCCTCTTGCGCAAGTGATGACGCTCGATTTACTTGGGATCCGCACGATCCACAAAAATTCGCCGCGTCGGAAATCTTGGCGCCACAACCGGTACAGAACATTCTTTATTAATCCCGTCTCAACCTACTCCGTGTGGTGATGCACGTACATCGATTGAACGCCGATCCGGCCGGGACCGGTCATTCGCGCCAGGCTCATATTCGTGCCGCCGAAAAACCCGGTTCCCAATTTTTGAAACTCCACCTGCATGGTGACCGAAGAGTCTTTGTATAAGAAAGCGCCTGGTTCCAGCATAATGCTCTCGCTGGCCTTCAGAACTCGCTCGAAAACATTGCCATAGCCGTGCAAAATGACTAAGCCAGGCGTGTTGGTGGTGACAAAGCGATCCATGAACATACCCTGGCCGCCGAACAAAATATTGGCCAACCCTTTGATGCGTACAAACGAATAATCGATCTGGTGCGAAGCCAGCAGGAAGGCATGCTCCCGAACATCCAATTCCATGCCGGGATGCAGCGGCAATACCACCAGCTCGCCTGTAGCGTCTCGCGAGAACGCGATGCGGCCCGGTCCGGTGGCCACGCTGATGACGAACGGCATTCCGGCGAAAGCACGCTTCATGCCGCCCGAAAGCTGCATCACCGTCAGCGGCACGCTATCGTCTTTCCAAAGCATGATGTGGTGCTCGAAGAACACCGAGTCGCCCTGCGAAAGATTGATTTCGGCTACCGGCACGATCTCGCCTTCCACCTGGCAGGAGCTGGAGCTGAACTGAAACTGCGTCATGTCCTTGATCCGCGGAGCCTCGCGCCAGCCCGACTCGCTGACCAGGTTACGGATGTCGAGCGGCGCCCCGCAGGCGCGACAGGTCAGAGCGGTTTTGTCGTTCATGCCCTGACACCATTGACACTGAATGCGTTCTACCGGAGGAGGAGCGGCGGCCATCGAAGGTATGATAGCAACCCAAGCCCGAACGGAAGGAAAAACGGCGGGAACCCAAGTGGGTCCCCGCCGGCGGAATTAGGCAATCTATTGAGCAGTCTCTAGAACACGATCTTGCCGGTGATTTGGACTACACGCACCGAAGAATCGAAGCCCAGGAAGTTCCCGTACGGGCTGGTCGGGGTGTTTTGCATGGTCGTGATCTGGCCGAAAGTCGCATCTCCCAACCCGTTATCCGGGTTGGCGAAATTGGGATGATTGAACGCGTTGAATGCCTGCAGACCCACTGCAAAGTTGACCTTCTCCTTGATCCTGAAATTCTTGAATAGGGCCATGTCAACGTCGAAAAAGTGAGGCCCACGGAACTGATTGCGATTCTGCGCAGAGAAGCCAGTGAAGTTGTTGAAGGTAGCGG
>Ga0185299_10000783_pt1 | contig 76356 bp, 70 predicted proteins | sample PaiPotPPA55metaG_FD_128002 | JGI IMG/M metagenome (GOLD analysis project Ga0185299, IMG submission 128002) | Iron sulfur acid spring bacterial and archeal communities from Banff, Canada, to study Microbial Dark Matter (Phase II) - Paint Pots PPA... ...
CACCTCTTTAGGGTCTATCGCCAAGCTCTCTCTCCTCGCCGGTCACGTTTTTCCTGTTCGCCGAGCGTCTTCTTACGTTGTTTGCGTGTAAACACCAAAACCCCTGGTATTTCAACGGTCTGCTAGGCTTAAATCTTATCAGCGCTTCGCGCCTAAAGGTGATTCCGCAGAGAATAGCGGAGAACTAATCACCTCTCCCCTTTCCCTCCTCCTGCTGCAACGATGACTCCGATGATCACCAGGCCGGTCACAACATAACGGATGCCGGCACTAACCCCGAAGGTGTTGAGCATAGTTAATAAGAGAACAAGAAAAAGGCCTGCGCCCCATAAGCCAGCTACGTTGGCTTTACCCCCGGTCACCGAGGTTCCACCAATCACCACTAATGCGATGGATGCCAATAGATATTCTTCACCGATCTCCAAGGACGAACCGCGAAAATATCCGGCTAGCAGCGCTCCACAGATTCCGCCCAATGCTCCGCTAAGCATGTAAGTCAGACAACGGGTTCGTTCGACCTTCACTCCGGCCAACCAAGCCGCTCGCGGGTTTTGGCCGGTTGCCAGCACGGACCGTCCGTAGATCGTGCGATGCAAAACGATTCCTATCCCGACAGTAAAAATCACCGTGCCGATCGTGAGCACCGGGATTCCCAAAACCTGGACGGTAGTGAAATCAGCAAAGCCCGGAGGCGGCTTGATCTGAAGTCCACGCCCGTAACTGATACCGACCGATTGAATGATGAAGCTAGCCGAAAGCGTTGCGATAATCGGTGGGATGCGCAGTAACCAGATCAGCAGGTAGTTGCCGAAGCCGACGGCAATCCCGGAACCTAAAGCAGCGGCAATGCCGATGGCGATCATCGTATCGGAACCGCCCATCACTTTCATAGCGACAGCGCTGGCCAGACCAATATTAGCCGGCAGGGACAAATCGATGTTGCCCGGCCCCAATGTGATCACAAACATCTGAGCGACACCGGTGATCACAGAAAAGACCGCGAGCGCCAAAGCCGCACTGATCATTCCCCCCGCGCCGTAGCCGTGAGTAAACCCGATCGCAGCCAACCAGACCAGGAGCGCTCCGAAATAGGACCAAATCCAGGGAGTGGAATAGAGACGGCGAAGGAATCGAGGAACCGTGTTCAAGGAGTTCGGGAGTTCGAGGAGCGATGGCTACGGATTTATGGAGGCAAGAATTTAAGACAAATCGCACTGATTACTGACCTACTGATTACTAGTTACTTGTCGGCTCACCAATCACGTTTCACTTGTTAATCAACGCTCGGGCTGCCAACACAATGATAAGGATGGCGCCTTCGGCTCCGACCTGCCAATCCGGCGAAATCCGCATAAAGTTCAAAAGCGTGCCTGCAAGGGTCAGGGTTAAAGCACCGATCACGGCTCCGATCGGCGATACTCGGCCGCCAACAAATTCGCCGCCGCCCAGAATGACCCCGGCGATAGATAAAAGAGTGTATCCCCTACCAATATTTGCGTCCGCGGACGTGGTTAGACCGATCAATGCTAACCCGGAGAAGACGCCAAAAACACCAGCTAAGCCGAACATAACGACCTTGGTTTTCAGAAGCGACCAGCCAGCTCGTCCTATCGCTGCCGGGTTTCCACCCGAACCGCGCAAAATCGCTCCATAAGAAGTCTGCATCACTCCGACATGAACAACGGCCGCGATAATGATAGCGGCAACAATGGGAAACGGGACGTACGGAGGATGCAAGTTCATTAGATCATGCAACCAGGGCGAAGGTTTGCCGCCGGGCTTTGGTAAAACCAGGATCGCCAGCCCTTGCCAAACGAAGAGCATCCCCAGCGTGACCACGATGGATGGAATGTTGCGAAGATAGATCAGGGCTCCCATTAAGGCATAAACCCCAACCGCCGCTGCCAGTACCACGATGCCCAATGGCGGATTATCGTGTAGCCAAGTCGCACCGACGCAGGCCACGAAGCTCACAAAATTGCCGATCGATAAATCCAGATCGTTGACGGTGATCACGAACATCTGCGCGATCGTGGCCAACGCGACCGGAATCGCCAGGTTTAGCATCAGGTTGATGCCGAAATAGCTGATCGCGCGGGAATTCATCCAGGCGATACCGGCCAGTACCAGAACCAACGACAGGCCAGGCAAGATCGCGCGCAGCAATCGACGAGAAACATTAATACCGGCAAGGGAGGGCGCGCGTCCTCGCCCGCCTACGGACGTCATGGGGCCGTTACCTCCTCAAAAGAGGATTGAATCACGCGTTCTTCGCTAAGCTCATCTCTGCGCAGGTCTGCCACAATCCGGCCATTCCGAAAGACGTAGACATGGTCGCAGTTTTCCAGTTCTTCCATCTCAGTCGTGTACCAGAGAAAGGTGCGCCCGACGGCAGCCTCGCTCCGAATCAACTCGTACACTTCCATTTTGGTGCCGACATCGACCCCGCGCATCGGATCATCCATCAGCAGGATCTTCGCCTCCGACCCGAGGGCGCGCGCAAATAGCGCTTTTTGCTGGTTACCACCTGAGAGCGATAAAATGTTGTTCCGTAAATCGGGGGTCCGGATCTTGATGCGCTCCTGCCAGCGCTGGGCGAATGCGCTCTCTTGCTCGGGCGACACCAAGAAACCTTTTCGCAACGCTGCGATTGAGCGAATCCCGATATTTTCCGCGATCGACCAGAGTGGAAAGATACCGTCACTCTGCCGATCCCCGGCGATCAACGCCACGGGGTCGGTCACCTGGACTCTGGAGCGCGCCTCGCTTCCGCCGACGCTTCGCTCTGGCGCGACAGATGCGAGGCCGACTTGAGCTTCAGGCGAAAGGTTAGCCTGGTTACTGTGAGGGAATCGACCTCTTCGAGGGCGATCCGCCGCCCGAAAAATCGAAAGCAAAAGCTCAGTCTGACCATGCCCCGCTAAGCCGGCGAGCCCGACAATTTCTCCTTCGTGAGCAACCAGATCCAGGCCATCGGTTTGGGCGGTCGGACGAGCTTGAACCCGGACAGGAGTTGTACCGCGGCGGACGCTAGAAGATTCGGAGGAACGGGTTTTTGCGACCGCCGTTGCGCCCATGGCTGCCACTAACTTATCGCGGGTAAAACCCTGTGCTCGATCGGCGGTTACCACCTTGCCGTCTCGCATAACCACAATCCGATCAGAGTATTCAAGGACTTCTCTGAGCAGATGGGAGATGAGGATACAACTGGCGCCATTCGCGATGATCCGGCGCACATAGCTCAGTAATTGGCCGGCCCGATGCGCATCCAGCGAAGAAGTGGGTTCGTCGAGTATCACCAGGCGCAACGGCGCGTCGGTAATCGTGAAAGCACGGGCAACTTCGATCATTTGACGTTTCCCAATGGGCAGGTCTCCCACCACCGAATCGGTCGTGATCCCGTGACCAGGGAAAATTTCATCTAACTGGTTAAGGATTAGCCGGCCGGCTCGGGTCCGCCAACCGAAACCGGCAATCGCCCGATGCAATACCCGCGTGTTTTCAGCGACCGTGAGATTGGGGCACAAGGACAATTCTTGAAATACACAGCGAATGCCAACCATGTGGGCTTGGGCCACCGAATAGTTCCGCTGCGGCTGATCACCGACGATGATCTCGCCGGTATCGGCGTCCAACGTGCCGGCCAGGATATTCATTAATGTCGATTTGCCGGCGCCGTTATGTCCGACTAAACCGACGCATTCCCCTACTCCAACCACGAAATCTACGCCGGCCAAGGCTCGAACGGCGCCGAAGCTCTTTTCGACGCCGTTCAAGGTGACGATATTTGATGAGTCGCGCTCAGGCATGGTCAGTTATCGCAACAAGAAACACGCTCCAAGGACTCGTATCGGCGTTTCGGCGTGCGGGCGTTTCGGCGTTTAAGCGGCCAAGTCCAACACTCCAGTACTCCAGCACTCCATTACTCCGATACTGATTACTGATTACTTTTTCACATTGGCCTCGATGGCCTTCTTTGCCTCATCCAAGGTGTACTCGTGGCTAGCAACGCCGCCTTTAGGAATCGTGGTGAGAGCCGCCTCAAAATCATTCTGATCGAAAGCCAAGTAGGGTACGAGCAAATCATGAGGAATGTCTTTGCGGCCGTCCAGGATCTGCTGGGCTACCCAGAAGGCCAGCGTGGAAACCCCTGGGGCAATGGAGGCAGACCAAGTCGTATAACCGCTCTTAGCCTTTTGCTCTTTCCACCATTCCAACTCGTCCTGACGATTTCCCATGATAATGATAGGCTCCTTCCGCCCGGCCCCGGCGAAAGCTTGGGCAGCGCCGTATCCGTCTCCGCCTTGATCAACGATCCCGGCAATTTCCGGAAGCGATGGCAACACGGTAGCAATCGCTTTTTGGGCCGTGGTTTGATCCCAATCCCCTTCTACACTGTTTACAATTTTGAATTCAGGATGCTCTTTGACGCCTTCCGCAATGCCGGAATGAATGGCGTCATCGATGGAAGTGCCGGCCAGGCCGCGTATCTCCAGGAGGTTTCCTCCCTTCATCCATTTGGCCAATTGGACCACTTCCTGTTTCCCGTAATCTTTGAAATCAACCACCACGCGGTAGGCGCCTGGTTCAGTCACGATGCCGTCGAATGAGACCACCACGATGCCGGCGTCTGTGGCTTGTTTTATTGCTCCGTTCAATGCGTCAGGCGAGGACGCATTGATCACGATTGCGTTATAGCCTTGGAGAATGAGGTTCTGGATTTGGGCGGCTTGAGTAGGGACTTCCTTATCCGCGGTAGTGAACACATCCGCGGCTGCTACAATGCCATCCGCCACTGCTTTCTTCGTGACAATATCGTAGCTTTTCAGCATGGCTTGCCGCCAGGAATTGCCCGCGTAGTTATTGGAAAACGCGATCCGCATGCTCTTGGTATCGGCATGAGCCGAGCCAATCAGGGCGATGCTGGTAAGGGCGGCCAGCAGAGCCGGAACACAGGTGATTCTTTTCATTGATTAATTTCTGTGGGTTCTTAAGAAATTTGAACGGGGGCGGCGCAGCTGGTCCCACTGCTGTCGCCATTTACGCTCAACCCCGACCAGGAAGATTGCTTCGAGCGATGGCGATAGAGGCTAGATTACGGCTCAAGGCCGGTCAATGTGAATAGTTTGAACTAAAGCGTTATAGGAGTTCGAGCAGTTCGAGGAGTACGAGGAGGATGACGGGGACACGAAAGGGCGAAGCGCTGTTACGAATTTAGCCTAGTCAGTCGGCTGCCGGATTAGGAGGCCGAAGGCGCGAAGCGCTGATGAGAATTTAGCCTAGGCTGAGTCTGCGAGGCCTAGGAAAGTTCGAAAAATGGGGAATAGCGCTGAAAGCGCGATAGAAAATGGTGCAGCTGATCCGGTGTTGAACGAGCCTCGGTTCTTTCGCGCTTACAGCGCTGGTCTTTTTTCCGCCCAAAACCTAGGCCTCGCGGACTCAGCCTAGGCTAAAATCTTCCAGCACTTCGCGCCTCGGATCCATTGCCTTTCACCTTTCACCCCGCCCTCTCCTAACAACTTCTCACATTTTCCCCCTTTTCTTTTTGGCTATCGGCTATTTGCTATTCTAGGAGAGCTATGATCGAAAAAACACTTTTTGGACGGACAGGACACGAAAGCACTAGAGCGGTATTCGGCGGTGCCGGTTTATCTAAAGCCACCCAGGAAGAGGCAGACCAGGTCCTAGAGGTATTGCTTCGTTACGGCATCAACCATCTCGACGTGGCCGCTGCCTATGGCGATGCCGAACTACGGGTGGCGCCTTGGCTCCGCAAACATCCAGGACAATTCTTTCTTGCCACTAAGACCGGGCTTCGCACTTATGACGATGCCAAGCGACAAATTCATGAGTCATTGAACCGGCTGGGAGTGGAACGATTCGACCTCATCCAGCTTCACAGCTTAGCTGATCCCATCGAATGGGACGTCGCCCTGAGCCCGAAAGGGGCGCTGGAAGCCTGTATCGAAGCTCGTGACCAAGGCTTAGTCCGATTCATCGGTGTCACCGGACATGGGGCCCAGATTGCGGCTACCCATCTGCGTAGCCTCGAACGATTCGATTTCGACTCCGTTTTGCTTCCGTACAGTTATATAATGATGCAGAACCCGTACTACGCGGACGCGTTCGAGCGGGTCGCCGCGCTTTGTCAGGAACGGAATGTCGCCATGTTGACGATTAAATCCATTGCTCGTAGCCCATGGTGGGGCCGGGAACGGACCCGTTCAACCTGGTACGAACCGTTCAGCGAACAGAGCGATATCGATAAAGCCGTGCACTGGGTTTTAGCACGTCCCGGTACCCATTTCGCGACTGCCGGCGACATGCAGCTTCTCCCGAAAGTTCTCGATGCTGCCAGCCGATTCACCGCGAAACCGGACGACGCTGCCATGCAAGAGCAACGAACTCGGCTCGAGATGCGCCCGATCTTTGTCTAACCGCGAAAAAATCCAACCGCAGATGGACGCAGATAACAACAGCAACCGCGAATGGACACGAATAGACGCGAAATAGATGACCGTCCAAGAGAGAGCAGAAGTACAACCGAAGCGATCGTACGGTTCTTATTCGTGTCTATTCGCGTCCATTCGCGGTTGGTTTTCCGTGAGTCCGCGGGGTAAATAGTTAGGCCCAGTGTGACTTCAGCTAGCGATCCGATTCGAGACCTTGAGTCGTTCCATCGCGACTTCGCTAAACCGCACAACGTCTATCTTGCGGGTAATTCGCTCGGTTTAATGCCCCTGGCGGCTGAAGCTGAGGTTGCCAAACTGATACAGGAATGGAAGGAGCACGCCATCGAGGGTTGGACCACGTGTGGTTGGGTCGATCAAGCCGAGCGGCTTTCCCTCGGGCTCGCGCCTTTGATCGGAGCGCACCCGGAAGAAATCGCTATTACCGGCTCGACCACGGTTAATCTTCATCAACTATTAGCCACCTTCTATCATCCGCGCAGCGATAAACGGAAAATCTTGATCGATCGCGACGCCTTTCCTTCCGATCGCTACGCCGCGATCTCCCATCTTCGGTTGCGAGGATGCGATCCTGGCAGCGATCTAGTAGTGGTGTCCCCGCGTCACGGCAATATTTTTCAGCCCGGAGAACTGGCAGAACAGCTGTCGTCCGACATCGCCGTTGCCATTCTGCCCAGCGTGATTTTCACCTCCGGACAACTGTTACCATTGGCCGAGTTGATCGAGGCCGCCGAGCGAAGAGAGGTACTTTTAATGCTGGACTGTTCCCATTCAGTCGGCTGTGTCCGGCACGACTTCCATCGCGACCGGGTGCCGCTCGCTTTTTGGTGTTCCTATAAATATCTAAACGGAGGCCCGGGCGCCGTGGGCGGACTATTCTGTCAAAGGGAACGATTTAGCACGCCTCCCGGTTTAGCTGGCTGGTGGGGCAATGATCCGAAGACCCGGTTTGATATGACTTTTCAGATGCAGTCGGCTGGCGCCGCGAGCGGCTTACAGATTAGTACCCCGCATTTGCTCAGCATGGTTTCGCTGGGAGCAAGCCTCGAAATTTTCCAACGCGCTACTATCGCCGCGGTTAGAACCGTTTCATTGCTGCTCACCGACCGGTTCATCCGTCGCATCAGAGAGACCATCCCTGAACTGGTGGTCATCACGCCGGATCACCCGGAACAACGTGGCGGCCAGGTCACTTTGCGCCATCCGGAAGCTCGCCGGATTTCAATAGTGCTTCGCCGCAGGCATCGGGTGATCGCTGATTTTCGCACACCGGACTTACTCCGATTTGCTCCGGCTGCACCTTACAATTCGGTGGAAGAAATCGATCAGGCAATTGCGGCATTGCGTGAGATCATCGACCAACGGGAATACGAGGAAATATCGGACACCAAAGAACTAGTTACCTAGCTGATGAAACGCCGGGATCGCCGAGAACGCCGGGATCGCCGGGAACGGTGAGCGCAAATGTCGAAGCGATCCCTGATTGCCAAACGGCAGCTTCACCGGCTTGACAACCAATCACCAATCACTAATCACCTTCTTATACCGTGCCACTTGTGATCGACATCAGCCGTCCTCTCTCCGTTTCGACCGCGCATTGGCCCGGAGATACGCCATTCAGTTTCGGATTGACCGTTCGGAGAGAAGATGGCGCCGGGATCAACGTTGGTGCATTCACAGCTAGCACGCATTTTGCCACGCATCTGGACGCGCCTTTCCACTTCACGGATTCAGAAGAAACGATCGACCGGCTCAACCTGGCAATCTGCTATGGAACAGCGCTGGTGGTGGACGTTCGTGGCCAAGCCACTGTCGGACCGGAACATCTACCCGACACACTACCCGCTCGGGTTCTCCTCCGGAGTGACGCCTGGCTTTCATCCGGCCAGTTCCCGGTTTCGATCCCTACCCTTTCTATCCCTGCCGTTCAGAAGTTAGTGGCAAACCAGGTCAAGCTTCTCGGGGTCGATGTCCCGTCCGTCGACCAATTAGATAGTAAGGAATTACCGGTTCACCACGCGCTGTACCAAGCGGGTATTACCATTCTGGAGTCGCTCTTCCTCCTGGATGTTGTACCCGGCGACTATTTGTTAGCTGCTTTCCCGTTACGTATAACGGGTGGAGATGCTTCTCCAACTCGGGCGGTGTTGATAGCAAATGACTAAGGCTGCGCCCAAAGCCGATCGTAGGTGGTAGGAGCCGCGGAATTGGCTATATAACGTTCGCATTAAGTGGATCTTGTGGGGACAGGATTCAACCTTAAGCTCCTCCGCGAATTGTGGCTGCCGCAGGATCAGCAGAAGATTTTCCGATGTCGGCTTCGAAGTTCTGGTGTGGGCCCCCAGACTCTTCGCCTTTCCCGCTGAACATTTCTCGTGGGCCGGCAACGGAATCTGCCTGGTACTGGCTGGAGGCGCTTGGGTGGTTGCCGACTCGATTAATGAATCCAGAAGAGCAAGCCCTAAACTAGAGAGCGCGCTAAACTCGGCCTCGTCCGGCAGCTGCCGGATCGCGCCGTAGGCCTTCGGATAGCTCAGTCGAGTCGTTGGCGAAGGCAGAAATCACCGCTCTTCCCGCGCACGGCGTTCGAGCCGACATTTTCGCCGTTCGCGCAAGTTTTTCCCGCGTTGAGGCTGGATCCGCTCGCCCGTTCAGAACGTTCACGCGACTTTCACGCGGCAAAGACCTGAGTTACGGGCGCCAGATTATTCCATGTTGAACAACACTAGCTCCACGATCTCTGAACTAGGGTACCCACCAAGCGAATCAATGCTTAGTTCGGACGTCGAGGACCAGAGAGCGTATGCGAACTATGTAAATCCCATCTGGGTAAAGCTGCTCAGTGCTTTGGGGATGAATGTGTCGTACACGCATTGCAGCGGGTCGGAGCTCTACACAGCCGATGGCCGGACAATTCTCGATTGCCTTTCCGGATACTGTGTTCACAACGTCGGCCACAACCATCCTTTCGTCGTCTCGCAACTCGTGTCGGAACTGCAAAGTCAGAGTCCGGCAATGGTCCAAAGCAACGTCGTCAAGGAGGCCGGAGCACTTGCCCGAACGCTTTGTGAGAACGCAGGCGGTAAGGTCTCTAAGGTGTTCTTTTGCAGTTCGGGGAGCGAGGGAATCGAAGCGGTAATCAAGTTTGCTCGCGCGCATACTGGAAGGACAGACTTGGTTTATGCAGCCGGCGCCTTCCACGGACTGACCTGCGGCGCGCTTTCCCTGATGGGCAGCGACTTCTGGCGCGAGAGTTTTGGGCCCATGTTAGGGGGAACCCGCGAAGTCCCGTTTGGCGATCTGGCGGCTATGGAAAAGCTGCTCATGACCAAGACGATCGCGGCCGTGGTTCTCGAGCCGATTCAAGCCGAGGCAGGAATCGTTTTGCCGCCAGCGGGGTATCTGGCTGAGGTTCAGAGACTTTGCCGGACGTACGGAACTCTATTCATTTTGGACGAGGTACAGACCGGGATGGGACGCACCGGTACGTTCCTCGCAGGACAACGCTATGGAGCCGAGCCGGACATGATCGTGATGGCTAAAGCGCTCAGTGGCGGGCTGGTGCCATGCGCCGCTGTTCTGATGACGGACGAGATATACAAGTCTGTGTTTCACTCGCTGCGCAGGGCCTTCATCCATACCTCTACGTTCAGTGAAAATTCATTAGCCATGCGCGCTGGTCTGGCGACGATGCATGTCCTTCAAGAGGAACGGCTGGCCACACGCGCAGACTCCTTAGGAAACGAATTTCGCGAACAATTACGGGTGGCGCTTACCCCCTATGAGATGGTCAAAGAGGTACGCGGCGAAGGGATGTTAACTGGGATCGAGTTCCAAGCACCAAGGAACTTGCCCATGCGGATCTCCTTCGAGGCATTCAAAGCGGTTCATCCTGGATTATTCGGACAAATCCTGGTGATGCGGCTGTTCAATGATAAGAACATTCTAACGCAGATCTGTGGAAACAACTTCATGGTGCTGAAGCTGGCGCCTCCCCTCACCACTAGCGAACAACAGATACATTATTTCGTAGAGTCGATTCGCGGCGTGATTGAGACGGTGCACTCTTCCAGAGTTTTCTGGAGCGACGCGCTCAATCTTGGGCGGCGGGCAATTTCGTCCTAGAGCGGACGGGGTGATCACAGCGTCCGATAGGGATCGGTATCACACGAATGATAGGGCAGGCTCCAGCGACAGATTTTGCAGACGTTGTGATTATCGGTGGTGGCCCGGCTGGCTTGGCTGTAGCCATCGCTTTGCGTCAGAAAGGTATCGATTCTCTGGTAGTCGAGGCACTCGAGCCACCCGTAGACAAATGTTGTGGCGAGGGCTTAATGCCCGACGGCCTCCATTCTCTCAAAGCCCTCGGAGTTGAGATTCGAGAAGAGGAAGGATACCCGTTTCGAGGAATACGATTCGCGAACCGCACCCATTCTGTAGACGCAGATTTTCCGAGCGGAACCGGTATCGGGGTGCGCCGTACTCATCTGCATCAGAGGCTGATCGATCGCTCCTCTGAAGTCGGTGTCAGGCTGACTTGGGGCGCCCGGGCAACTCTGCCCAGCCAAACCGAGGTCGTGGTAAATGGCGTACCCACCCGGTTTCGCTGGTTGATCGGAGCGGATGGCACAGCATCACGGGTTCGTCGGTGGGCCGGCCTGGCCGTAGAGAAGGCGTTCAGTCAGCGTGTCGCCTTTCGCTGTCACTACGAGATCGCACCCTGGAGCCAGTATGTTGAGGTGCATTGGGGGGCCTCCGGCCAAGTGTACATTACGCCGGTTGCGAGAGATCGCGTCTGCGTTGTTTTCATCACGGGTAGCAACAGGCTAGATCGAGAACATTTCCTCGATGGGTTTCCCGAGGTCGCGCGAAAATTGGCCGGCGCGTCGATTGTGACTAAGGGACGTGGAGACGCATCGGTGACGAGGAAATTGGTTCGAGTAGCGAACCAGACGGTCGCTTTGATTGGCGATGCCTCCGGCTCCGCGGATGTGATTACAGGAGAAGGATTAGCCCAATCGTTCCGCCAGGCCGTCGTCCTTGCCGCATCGATCGAAAACGGTGAGTTAAGCGAATATCAGAAAGCACATCGACGGATTGCCAGACTACCCCATGCAATGGCGAGACTGATGCTCACCATGGACCGTTGGCCGGTCGTCGAAAAACAAGGAATGCGAGCGCTCGCTTCGGACACATCATTGTTCCAGGAACTTCTCTCCGTGCATGTGGGAGTGGAGAGTCTATCGTCATTTGCCCTTCACCACGGACCCTCACTTGGATGGCGTCTCCTTTTCCAACACACTTAGAAGGCAAAGAGAATACTTATGCGAGTAGCTAGCAGAAATACGCGCCCAGCCGCTTTTTATCACCAGGCCTTGAGGTTGCTCTCTTATCTCACGTTCTATCTCCTATGCGCCTCGATTGTTGGTGCGACAGAGAAGAATTCGCATCAGCGGACATTCGTCTTCAAACCGGCGACGACGTCGATACACTGGACTCTGGGCAGCACCCTGCACACCGTGCACGGTACGTTCAAGCTTAAGCAGGGAACTGTCGATGTGAATCTCGATGACAACTCCGCTGACGGATTAATTGAGATAGACGCAACCAGTGGAGAGAGCGGAAACGCCGATCGCGATCAACGCATGCATCAGAGTGTCTTGGAGAGTGCCCGCTATCCAACCATCAGCTTTCGCCCCACTCATGTCCTGGGCAAACTAACGTCATCGAGCAACGAGATCATAACCGTGGAAGGAGTTTTCCGCATCCATGGCGCCTACCATCCTATCCAACTGCGCATTGATCTTCATCCCGAAGGCGAAGCCTTCGCTTTGAAGACACACTTCACCGTGCCCTATGTCGATTGGGGCATGAAAGATCCAAGTATATTGTTATTTCGTGTCGATAAAACGGTGACGATCGACATCGAAGCAAGCGTGAGTGCCGGCGAATGACTACGCTGGCAATTATGCGAAGCCTATTTTGAGGGATTCGGTGAATCGATCCGTCGAACGGTGTGCCTTGGCCGGACCCACCCTGGGAGGGATCGCGTCCTCGTCCGGCAGCTGCCGGATCGTTCCCGAAGCCGAAAGCCTTCCTTGATCAAGGACGAAAATATACCGTTGGCTTCGAGAACGCCTTCTTCATCCGCGTACATCTGCGGTTACTCTGTCTCAGCCGTCCATCTGCCGTTCGGAATGCTCAGGACGCGCCAAAATCCCTTCCCAGAGCAACCGTCTGACCTGCCGCAGCATTGGGTGATCCCCCGATCAACTTGTTCCCATGGCGGCGGCTATGTACCGCTCGATAGAGGGCGGCATAGATTTCCATGGCGGTCTGAGACCAGATATCATTGTGATCTCGGATAAGTTCTTTGCCGCAAGAGATGATCCAATCGCAATTTAGCGTATAGACCGGCTCAGAGAAGGAGTACGAGGAGTCCATGGAGTACCAGGAGTTCAAGGAGAGAAGCCAGGAGCCAGAATCTAGAAGTAAGGAGGACAGAGGTTTGTTAGGCGCTGGGCATGGGAGAGCCCTGTCGCCCTAAAGAGTAATCAGTAAGCACTAAGACAGTAATCAGTTCGGAAACGGACGGCACATCCATTACTGATTAATGATCCAGTGACTGCTGATCGCTTCCACAACGGCCCGCGCACCACCCGCGGCTCTCCCGTAAACGCCGCCTCCTGGCTCCTGGCTTCGCTCCTTGAACTCCTGGTACTCCTTGGACTCCTCGTACTCCTCGGACTCCTTCTCTGCGTTAGATCAACGCCTGGTAAGCCAGGTTCGTGAATCGCTCGAACAAGCCGTGTTCGTCGTATGGGAGATGTTGGGTAAAGACAAGCATCACTAGTTGTTCTACCGGGTCCATGATGCAGAGGGTAGTCGCTTTACCGCTCCAACCGAATGAACCAAAGGTTCCCAATGTACCGGCCAATCCATCATTTATTCGGACGGCGACTCCAAGGCCAAAGCCGTATCCTTCCGTAAAGGTCCGATTCACCACGGGTTTTCCACACAGATGATCAACCGTCATTTGTTCGAAGGCTTTTCGGCTAAGGATGCTTACTCCATTTAGCTCTCCTCCGTTACACAGCATCTGGGCGAAACGACTGTAGTCCTCGATGGTTGAAAAAAGCCCGGACCCACCCATCGGAAACTTCTTTCGTCCCTCGGTCACCTCAAACTCGAAACTTTGTACCGGCTGCAGCGCGCCATTGGTTCCATGTTCGTAAACCGTGGCCAGGCGATTGCGTTTGCTTTCGTCAACCACGTAGCCGGTATCGGTCATCCCCAAAGGATCCAAAATCCTTTCCTTTAGGAAGAGGTCGAACGGCCGGCCGGTAACGACTTCTACAACTCGAGCCAAAATGTCGGTCGAGAAGCCATACTGGAAGTGAGTGCCGGGTTCTCTTATTAGTGGAAGAGCCGTCAACCTCCTGACGAGATCGGCTAACGACTCGGCTTTTTCCAGACCGGCGGTCTGATAGACTTCATCGATTGGTTCGTCACTATCGCCATAACTAAAACCGGAGGTATGGGTAAACAAATGATGCACGTCTATCGGCACTTCCGCCGGAGTCAGTTCGCGGTGCTGGGCGTTGCCACCCACAAAGATCCGCATATCGCCGAACTCCGGAAGGTATTCTTTGATGGGATGGGATAAACCGAGTTTCCCTTCTTCGATAAGGGTAAGAGCCGCGACACTCGTGATGATTTTGGTCAGCGAATAAATCCGGACGATGGTATCGCCCTGCATCGGTGCTCCCGCTTGCCGGTCTCGAAGTCCAACCGCGAAAAAATCCGCGACTTGGCCTTCTCGGAGCAAGAGGACGCTAATACCAGCATGTTTCCCATCGTGGACGAACGATTCGATCTGTCGATGAAGCCGTTGAAGCCGTTGCGGAGAGAACCCAAGCTTGGCGTCGATAGTGCCCGATAACGTTGCAGCTGTTGTCACCAGCGACGGTAGCACAAAAATGAGTTCAAAGAGAATCGGAGGGGCGTTGCATTCGGCATTGCCAGCTCCAGCGCGTATCGACGCCTAAAACCGAATTACTGCCATTGCGCTTGGAAAGACGCGACGCCCCGGGGACACGGTGTGTTCAACACGCTGGGATCGAAGCGAATTTTCCTCCGTGCCACGCCCAAAGGGAGCCGCGGCAGCACACGTCTTTTCAGCGACACGCGCGATAGCCCTTTTCCAAGCTCGAGGCCGGGCACTTTTAATGCGGCTCCCCTCCGATCTGGGTGGTGGCCGCCCACCGATCACTTCTCACTTCTAGTGCGCCTTCGACAGCTCCCGTGCCCCCCCATTAATAAAATCGAGAACGCTGCCAATCCACAAACCGGGCTGGTCTTCAAAAGCCAGGTGACCGGAATTTGGTAAGATCACCAGCTTCGAGCCGGCGATCTTTTCATGCATTTCTTTGGAAAGAGACGGATCGCATTCGTCGTGATCGCCGCATATGACCAGGGTCGGTATTTTGATCGTGGGTAAACGGTCCACGTACTCGGCCGATTTCAAGTTACCGTCGATCACGAACTCGCCGTCTGAACCCCACATCTCGCGGTAGAGCTCCCAGTTCGTGCCAGCGTTGTCAGTGGTTGGATCGTAGTTGGAATCGGGATGCGCACCGAACAGGAACGGGAAATAACCGTCACCCCAGGCCAGCTTTTCGTACTCCTCAGAATAACGACCATGTTCCCAAATCGCGCCTTTTCCATAAAGTCCCGCGTTTTCCAATTCGTCGAGTCGAGCCAATTTTTCTGCCGGCATTTGTGCCTTCTCATGGGCGAGAACCTCGTTCATCTGTTTGGTTGACGGGAACGTCGATGCCAGGATGAGATGGCTAAGATTCTTCTGATATTTGAGGGCGTATGCCTGAGCTAATACCCCGCCGTAGCTATGCCCGAGCAAGCTGATTTTACCGAGACCGAGAGCGGTTCGCACCGCCTCGACATCTTCCACCATATTTTCGACCGTGTACTGATGGACATCTTCGACGCGTTCAGAACGGCCAGAGCCCCGTTCATCGATGAAGATGAGACGGTTGGTTCGAGTCAACGGTAGTAGCCAAGGCAGGAAATACTCGTGCGAGGCGCCAGGGCCACCGTGCACAACCAGGAGGGGTGAACCATGGCCCATCTCGACATAATAGACCATCACTCCATGCGCATCGACGAACCCTTCGTGGAGCTGGTAAACATTTGGCTCGGCCGCAGACGCCGGAGTCACCAATCCCAGGACAGCTGAAAGCATGAAAAGCAGGCTTAGAGAACGCTTCATGGGCCTCACCTATGCTCGATTGCCAGCTAAGTGCACCAACTTTCTCCGGCGAATTCCGTCCAATCATAGATGGCTGCTACGCCTGCCGGGCTCGGAACAATTCCGGGCCGGGATCTGGAGCGGTTGAAATGCAGAGTCTGCATCCCCAAAGCCTTGCCTGGATAAACGTCCAGCTCAAGCCGATCTCCAACGAAGAGGACCTTGGCGGCTTCCGCGGGGCTTAGTCCTGCTAGGGATAAGGCCTGGTAAAAGATGCGCGGGTCCGGCTTTTTGAAACCGAAAGCGGCGCTATCGAGGACAAAATCAAAACGGTCCAGCAAACCAAACGATTGGAGATATTGCGCCGGCAACCCAGGAACATAAAAGTTTGAGACGACACCGAGGCGTTTACGGCCGCGCCAGCGATTCAGCATCTCATGGACTCCGGGAGTAGGTCGAAGCACTGTGGGATACTCTCTCGACCAACGTTCCATCAAAGTTGCGACCTTTGAAGCAATATCCTGGTTGCCCGGAGCAGTGCCTTTCCTCAATGTTTGATTCAGGCGATCGGTTAATAGCACCTCGCGTCCATCTTCCACGCTAGCTGCCCGGACCGCATAATAGGCAGTAAGAAAATCGGGTTGGCTTTCAAACAAACCCATTTCAACGGCGAGTGCCGGCAACGAACCCAACCCGGACTCGTCTCCGCCGTCATCGAAATCGTCGATGAGTGTATTAAAACAGTCAAAGAAGATCCAATCGAAGTCCACGCGCTAAAGGAGCACATTCGTTGGGCTAAGCTAGGGAGCGAATCCCGTTGCGCATCGTTTTAGGCTATTCGGGAGCCTCGCCCTACCAATAGAGGCCTCGCAACGGTGGCCGCTCCAGGCGACGTTCGGGTAAATTTACGCCTTCGACGCTCCGAACTTTTCATGTCGCAGGCGAAATCGATTGGGCCGCAGCCAGGAAAAGATCACCCCGCTCCGCCTCGCCGCATGGTCTTTCGTCGGGCTAGGACTCACTGTTTATTTACGTTCTTACTTTCAGGTTTCGCACCAACTCCCAGGACGTTGCGCAGGATGGACCAACGGGGCGCCCCGTTTTCCCGCGGTAGTCGTTTGATCCAATAATCGCGTTCGTGTTGTTCAGATCCGTCTGTCCGTTTCAGCTGCAGCCAGTAATTAATGAAATGAAGGAGTTGCTCGGCGTCGGGTGGCATCAGGTAGGCGAAAAGGTAAGGATCTCCAGCGTCCGTGAATTGAACCGCAGCCAAACGTGTATATACCGCAGCCAGAGCTTCAGCTTGGGTCAATGTCCAAACGGCGGCATCAAACTGGGAGAAATCGGGCAGGACTTCGTAACTCGGCACCACAACGATTTGGGCGTCTGGGAAGGTACGGCGAACGCGCGGGACCAAAACTGGATCATTGAAAACACCAAGGCGAACCCCGCTTCGCGAAGTGATCTCGGTCCGGCTGCGAAAAGCATCGACTCGATCGCGCGGAAGGAACAGCGCGAGCGGACTTTTAAAGTATGGATCAGACACTCGGAGCGCCGCTAGTCGAGCCTCCGTCACATAGATGCCGGCCATCGCAATATCAAAACGTTGGGCTTGCAGATCTTCGACTAAGGATTGCCAATCAAACCGGATAAAGCGCAGCTTAACGTTAAGATCTGCCGCCAGCCGGTAGGCAAAGGAGACATCATAACCGACCAGCTGCCCAGCACTGTTTCGATAACAGAATGGGATAATCGTATCGTTGTAGCCAACCCGCAATTCACCCGCTTGTTGAATACGGGCCATAGTCGGTTCTAAGTTCAAAGACGGCGACGATTTAGCGTCGCCGAATGACACCTTCACCTTAGAAACCAGGGCTGGATCGAGCGAGAAATCGAGATACGGATTGCGCTTGGTATTTTCCAAATAAACCGCCACCGTTCGCCCTCCCCAAGCCAGCGCAAAAAACACCAGGCAGGTCCACATCAGAACAGCGAAAAGGTGGCCAGTCCGAACCTTTATTTTACCGTAATAAGCGAGTACCACCGTAAAGTTGAGAAAAGCAAAGCCGGCGACAGACACCAAAACTTGTCCGTAACGGGTCAGCGCCATTAAACCGACATACAGCGCAGTGGTATCGCTAGGTAACCCAATCCAGCTCGAGAGAAACTTCACGGCATCGATCGACGAGGTGGGCGAGCCGACACAGGAGATCAGCGAGACCGGAGGAAGCAACCATTGGACAGCTCCATTCAGAGCGATGCCATTCAAAGCAGCGGCAAACACCAGAAATAAATAAACAAAATAATTCCCGAGTTGGCCAAAGGGATAAGCCACCGAACTGCTTGTTCGAATGATCTCGTTTCGTTCAGGATCAACGACTCCACACCGGTCCGCCAATCTTTGCGTGGCAGAAGAGATGAACGGCAAGGCCGCCACTGACAACGTGGTGACCAGCGCGATCACAAATGCGGCCCGGATCTCTGCTAACACTTCGCGAGACTTTAATGGGGTCAGCGCCGCCAAGGCCGCCGGCAAAACCAAAAATGCTAACCCCAGAGCACCAGCAAAAAAAAGGACAAGAAAAACTGACATCGATTCGACTTGCCTTACTCGCAAGGTTCCCGCCTCCGCGGCAAACAGGGCGAACACTGCCAGTGGAGCGAATTGGACGATGCCTTTCCAAAAGGCCAAGCTGGTGGCCCGAATACTCTCTAGCACGGATAAAAGCGCCTCTTTCTCCTTTACGGTCTGCAGCGCCACCCCAAAGAAAAGACAGAAAAGGATCACCGCCGGAACGTAATTCTGGCTCAGCGCCGTAAAGGGATCACTCGGGATCAAGCGATCAATCAAATTGGGCTCACCTGAATCGGTGTCAGGAGTAAAAGCGGAAGGCCTAGCTGCCGGGATGCCAATTGCCAGTATGATAAGCACACCGAATGTGAGTGCCCAAACGGCGATATAGTAAATCCAGGCCGACCGAAATAGACGCCAAGCTGCGGAGGGCGTGAGCCGCCCCAATCCATGCAGTAGCGAGCAAACTAGATATGGATAAACCGCGACCTCAAGAAGCTTAGCATAGATATCTCCAATTGGTTGAAGCACACGCGCGCCGTCACCAAAGAATACGCCGACGAGAATGCCGGCCGCGGCGCCGACGAGTACCATCTTGACGGAAAGAGAAACCGACTTTGCGGCGGAGGATTCAGTGACGATAAAGCGATCAGTTATCAAAAATCGATCTAAATGGCAACCGAGAGCTCAGAATGCTCGTGGCTCGAGTTACTAATAAAATACTAGTCCAAGGCCTCAAACTCCATCCGTCTTCGGCCTTGCAACCGTGGCGGCTCCAGGCGACTTTCGGATACATTTACGCCTTCGCTAGTATGACGATTACTGTTTCCCCCGAAGATCCCCGTACTCCCGAAGCCCAAGCGCTGTTGAACGCTTTTGTCGAAGAAGTCCGCCACCGCTACGATGCGCCTCCGGCGGACGTCGGTGATTTCGATCCGGCGCTGGTCTCGGGGCCAAAAAGCGCTTTCTTAGTCGCGCGGATTGAGGGCCGGGCCGTTGCCTGCGGCGCCTTGGTTCCCATGGAAGATGATATTGCCGAAATTAAACGGATGTTCGTCCTTCCTCACGAACGCGGACACGGTATCGCCAAGAAAATCCTGGACCGTTTACAAAGTATTGCTCAGGAGTTCGATTATGATCGTATCCGTCTTGAGACTGGTACCAAGCAACCGGAATCGATCGCCCTCTACGGTAAGTCAGGCTTTTACCGGGTACCGAATTTTCCGCCCTTCGAAAGTGATCATACCGCGGTCTGCTTCGAGAAGCGGATCTAAAGAGGAGCTGGAATCTAGAATCTAGGAGCACCTGCCTAATGGCCCACGGTCGGAGGGGCGTTGCATTCCGCGTTATTGGCCCGCACGTATCTCGACGCTGGGAATCGTTTGCAGCTGGCTCGTTCGGATAGACGCGACGCCCTGGGGCACGGAGCACGTTCAGCAACCTGGGTGGGGATGATGTCTTGGGTTGTTCCACGCGTATGGGAGCCACGGCCGAATACGGTTTTAGGTCGGACCCCGTAGTAGACCGGATCGTCGTCTGGAGGTTGGAGGTTTCTAATGTGGCTCCCCTCCGACCGTCAGGCAGGCGCGCCTGGGAAAGCGCGTCTTTCCGATCACCGTGGATACACGCTCCGCTCAACGCCCCCCAGAAAAATCGTCGATCTGTACCTGTCGGACATGCGGATTCCCGGCTACCATCTCATCACAACACCAATACTTCACCACTCCAATACTCCAGTACTCCACTACTCCAACACCCCACTCTCCTGCCCATGGAAACCATCGAAGATCGTTTAGCTCAGCTTGGTATCACATTGCCGCCTTTGCCGCCGGCGATGGCGAACTACGTGCCGTTCACCTTTGCCGATAATCTTCTTTATATCTCCGGTCAGGGACCGAAGACCAAGGAAGGCGATTTCGTTCTCGGGCAAGTCGGTAAGGATCTAACTCTAGAACAAGGCTACAAAGCTGCTCGATTGACTGGAATTCAGATCTTGGCCGTGATTAACGGCGCGCTCGGTTCCTTAAATCGCGTTAAGCGGGTCCTTAAGGTTAACGGATTCGTAAATTCCGGCCCACAATTTCGGGATCATCCGGCAGTCATCAATGGTTGTTCCGATCTTTTTGTTGAGTTGCTCGGTGATGCCGGTCGCCATGCTCGCGCCGCCATCGGAGTCAGCAGCCTTCCTCAAGGCATCGCAGTCGAGATCGAAGCCATTTTGGACGTGAACGCGTGACCGGGAACCGGGGATGCGCTGGGCGAAAGGGAGCCGGTGGTGAAAGTAATCAGTAATCAGTAGATCAGTAATCAGTGTTCAGAGCATACGCATCACTGACTTACTGATTACCTCGCTTTATCAAGCCCGCGTTTTTCCTGGATATCGTCCGCGTCCTCAGCATGCCGGGGTGCAAACTTATAACCTGAAACCGTTATGACTCTGAAACAGCTCCGTGCGACCGCAGATCTCGTTCATAGCGTTCTACCACCGACGCCTCAGATCCGTTGGCCGTTGCTTTGCCAGCGAACCGGCGCCGAGGTTTGGGTTAAGCACGAGAACCATCAGCCTGTCGGCGCGTTTAAAGTACGCGGCGGGCTGGTCTATATGAACGAGCTCAAACAGCGGGAGCCGGAGGTTGCAGGAGTGATCGCAGCCACGCGAGGCAATCACGGTCAAAGTATCGCTTTTGCCGCTGCACGTACGGGGCTGCGCGCCATCATCGTTGTGCCGCACGGGAACAGTGCGGAAAAAAATGCAGCGATGCAGGCACTCGGCGCTGAATTAGTCGTGCACGGCAACGATTTTCAGGACGCTTTGGAATACGCCGCGGAACTCGCCAAAAAGGAGAAGCTGCATTTTGTTCCGTCCTTTGCGGAACCATTAGTACGCGGCGTCGCTAGCTTTGCGCTGGAACTGTTCGACAATGTCTCCGGTCTGGATGCGGCTTACGTTCCTATCGGTATGGGCTCCGGAGTCTGCGGCGTGGTCGCGGCCCGCGACGCTCTGGGGCTTAACACCGAGGTCATCGGGGTTTGTGCCACCGGGGCGCCCGCCTTCGCTCTCTCTTTCGAGGCCAAACGCCAGATCGCTACCGATAGCGTAAACACTATGGCCGACGGAATAAGCTGCCGAGTTCCCGATCCCCGAGCCCTGGAAATTGTTCTTAGCGGTGTTGCTAGAATCGTGACCGTAACCGATGAAGAGATCCGCGCAGCGATCCGTTATCTCTTTGCCGATACCCATAATGTCGCCGAAGGAGCCGCTGCAGCACCACTAGCGGCGCTGTTGCAAGAACGAACCCGTATGCAAGGACGGCGAGCCGCGATTATCCTCAGCGGCGGCAACATCGATAGTGATATGTTTGCAGCTACGCTGGCGCCGGGCAAAAGGAGCCAGGAGCTAGAATCTAGGAGCTAGCCGGAAAGCACTCGGCGATAGGAAGCCGGTTTGAAAGTAATCAGTAATCAGTAGGTCAGTAATCAGTGGTGCCCATGCACGAAAAGACTGATCACTGTTTCACTGATTACTGATTATTTTGCCTTTCCCGGAACGACTCGGCGATCTTATCGAAGTCGTCTTTATAAGCGGCCGCTTTCGATTCCAAGCTCCAACAGAGCACCCGATAGAATTGGTTTGTGCCTTCAAAATAAGTGATCACATAAGCGATCCGGATTCGATTGGTTTCGCCACGCACGATTTGGCGGATAGCGGACCTGCCGTCGATCGTTATCGATGCCGGCACTTCTACTTGAGGTGTTGTCAATTTTTCGCGTAGTAGGTCGGTGTGATCTTTGGCGAAGTCTGCCAGGCTCCCCGTGTAGTCCTGCTTTGGGTGTACAAAAACGAGGGCGTACTCGTTGCCAGTCAGGTCTTTGGCGCCGAGAACCGCTTGCTCACTCAGGTCCGGGCTATTCAACCACGCCGCGGGCACGGAGATCTCGCAAGAACTATCGTTGGCTTGAATAACCTGTGTCTGACCAACTCGATTCACCGAGCTCGATGGGAAACTGGCAACGATGGTGATCAGAAACCAGATTGCGACCAAGCAGGATTGCAACGCAAAGGCCACCGCCATCACAATACCGCAACCCTTCCCCGTGCCCGTCTTTGCCCGAACCGCAACAATGATTCCAACGATCACTAGCCCCAGCAGTACGACGATTGCTAATGCCTGCACGCCAAGGGCAACATAAAACCCGGCGTTGTGTGTCATTTCTTGGGATCCCATGGTCGCACCCTCTTATCACGTTTAACTTAGACGGCGCAACCCATCGTCCTCGTGCTCGTGCTCGTCCTCGTGCTCGAAAGGTTTGTATGGTCGTCCCAGCCGGAAGGCGCTCCCGGTTTCAAAATTTCTAGATGTACACGATCCAGACGAAGAAACGCGTTTCGAATCGAGCACGAGGACGAGGACGATTGCAGCGTTGCCGCTTTGTATCTTTCTGGTGAATATTTAGCTTATGAGCGAGGCGGTAATCTCAAAGACGGCTGAACCGGGAAACACTCTCAGTGCAACCGATGTTCAAACTCTGATCCGGCAAGTCTGCCCTGCTAAAGATTACCGGGGAAAACGCGTGTTGCTCATCGTCCCGGATGGAACGCGCACCGCTCCGATCGGCCTCCTCTTCAAGACGTTACACGCCCAGATCGGGTCGGTGACGAGTGCGTTTGATGTCTTGATTGCGCTGGGGACCCATCCTCCCATGAGCGAACACGCCATCTGCGAGCGCTTGGAAATCTCCAGCGGTGAACGCTCGACCCAATACGCGAATGTCAGCGTCTTTAATCATCAATGGGACAATCCGGATGCTCTCCACGAAATCGGCGTCATTCCGGAACAGGAAATCGCTCAGCTTTCGAATGGTCTCTTCTCGACGCCGGTGGAAGTCAAAATAAACCGGCGATTGTTTGACTATGATCAGGTGATCATTGTGGGCCCGGTCTTCCCTCACGAGGTCGTTGGCTTTTCCGGCGGCAACAAATATCTGTTCCCGGGTGTATCCGGTCCCGAAGTTCTAAACTTTTTCCACTGGCTCGGCGCGGTCATTACCAATCCAATGATTATCGGGCACAAGTGGACTCCGGTGCGCCGAGTCGTGGATCGTGCTGCCGGCATGGTCAAGACCAGCAAACTTTGTTTTTGCCTCGTAGTCGATCACGGAGAACTGGCCGGGCTATTTGTAGGGGCACCCGAAGCGGCCTGGTCTGAAGCGAGCGAGCTATCGCGCCAGTACCATATCACCTACAAAGACAAACCGTTTCACACCATCTTATCGTGTGCGCCGCCGATGTACGACGAGCTCTGGGTGGCAGGCAAATGCATGTATAAACTAGAGCCGGTTTTGGCCGACGGCGGAGAGCTCATTATTTATGCGCCACACCTTAATGAGATCTCCGTCACCCATGGTAAACTGATCGAAGAAATCGGTTATCATTGCCGGGATTATTTTTTGAAACAGTGGGACCGATTTAAAGATTATCCCTGGGGTGTCCTTGCTCATTCCACCCATGTCCATGGCATCGGGACCTATGAGAACGGAGTCGAAAAAGCGCGGGCCCAGGTCACACTGGCTACTCGCCTTTCCCCCGAGCTCTGCCAAAAAATCAATTTCGGCTATCGCAACCCGGATGAAATTCGGTTGGAAGACTTCGCCAACCGCGAAGATGAAGGTGTCCTACTAGTGCCGAAAGCCGGGGAGATGTTGTTCCGGCTGCGCGAGGCGCCGAACTGGGCAAAAGGAACGGACTAAAACAAAAATCTCACGCAAAAGACGCAAAGGCGCAAAGGGAAGACAGAATAGCCGCAAAAGAGCGACAGAGATCGCAAAGAAGGTAGGGCGAAAATCTCGGCGCGCCATTGACGCACCATCTAAATTACGCGTGTCCGCGCCGGATTTGAGCCGTCGTGGAGGCACCCCATCGTGCTGATACAGGACCCGCGGAAATTTGAATCGATCATCGAACGGGAGGATTGGATCCGGCATAATCTTCGACGCTGTTGGCACAAAACCACCACACGACGCGGCTCAAATCCGGCGCGATCTAGCGACGTATAGATCGCGCATCAGCAGCGCGCCGAGACCCGCCCGCATCGCTACGCGAAGCGTTGCGGGCGTGGTTTTCGCCCTACCTTTTGCGTTTTTTGCGCCTTTTTGCGGCTAATCTTTCTTCACCACGGCATCCCGGACCGAAAGTTTTTGCGGGATCAATTTCAGCTCATAGAACGAGTCGGCAATTCGCTGTTGGTCGGCCAGCACGGCATCGTCGATTGGCTTATAGATGTGTTGGTAGTGGCGGAGACTCGCCTCGATAATCTCGGGATCTAGTCCCTGAATCGGGGCGAGCTCCTTAGCAGCTTGCGCGTAATTTTCCCGGACCCATTGCCCAACTTCGCCCAGCTGTTGCATTAGAATTTTTACGACTTCAGGGTTCTTCTCAGAAAAACTCCGCGTGCTGACAAAGTATTGATGTCGATTGACGATGCCTTTCGCGGTGGTTAATACGCGCGCCCCGAGCTGTCTCTCCGCGGCAACGAAAAAGGGATCCCAAATCGCCCAGGCATCGATAGCGCCATTCTGAAAAGCCGCCCGCGCATCGGCAGGAGCCAGATAAGCGGGCTGAATATCACTGTATTTGAGTCCGGCATCTTCCAACGCCTTAATCACCAGCCAATGGACATCGGATCCTTTATTGAAAGCGATCTTCTTTCCCTTGAGATCGGCAATCGTCAGGATCGGTGAATCTTTCTGGACCAGAATCCCTTCCGCCTCGGGACTGGGCAACTCGTACGCGGTATAAACCAGGGGCGCGCCGGCCGCTAAAGCAAAAATGGGCGGAACCTCGCCGACATATCCAAAATCAATCGAGCCCAGGTTCAAGCCTTCCAGAAGCTGGGGACCCGCAGCGAATTCAAGCCATTTCACTTCCACGTTTAACGGCGCGAGCTTTTTTTCCAACGCACCGTGCGCCCTAAGTAAGACTAAAGTACTCGCCGCTTTTTGATATCCGATCCGCAGCGTTTCCGCTTTGCTAACGATGGGAGCCAGAAGGATTGCAGCCACTAAGAGAGCGAGTAGTGGAGTAACGGAGTGTCGGATTATTAGGGTGATGCGTTTCGGCAGGTTCATCGATAGCCATACAATGTCTACCATGCCAGTAGACTATAGACAAGCGACCATCGTTGGGAGGGATCGCGTCCTCGTCCGGCAGCTGCCGGATCGTTCTCCGAGTCCAGAGCCTTCGTGATCAAGGACGAAAATGCACCGTTGGCTCCGGGAACGCCTTCCCGGCGCGCGGGGATCCGACTTCGCCTAGCCGAATAAGAAATGAACGTAAAACCACAGGCTACGTCGGACAGGCAGCGCGCCCTCCCCATCAGGGGCTTCTCGAACGCTTACGTTGACGCGCAAGCGCTGCCTCGCTTCCGCCTCCGCCAGGCCTCCGGCGCGACAGGTAGCGAGGCCGATGGTGAGCAGCGTGGATCGGGTTGCGAGTTGGCCGGTTACTTAAATTTCCGTTTCGAGCGGTCACCCCTTTCTCTCGTCGCCTTTCAAAATCCGCACGACTGCAACAATCGTGTTCCAGTTGCGTGTGGTTACTGGCACACCGAACAGCTTATCGATCTGGCCGAGGTAGCCGATCGTCTTCATGTGGCGGCGATACATTCCGAAGACGAATTGGTTTTCCGACGCGATAAGCCGCACGAACCATTCCCCGACTGGCGGAAGGGTGATGGGAATAGCAGGCGGGACGCGAACGGCTTTCGACAAGACGCTCACGAATCGAACAGTGCCATCGCATGACGGCTCAGTTCCAAACGGATTCTCCTTATCCAGGCGGAGAAGATCACGGCCGTCGCAGAGGACAACATCCGCTTCGAATGGGAGTTTCTGTACTAACGCAGCGCAGAATTTTTCTCGTGATACAGGTTTGCGAACGACGAAAGTACCGGCAGCGCCGACATTGACGACGCCATAGTCGCTGAGCTCGCTCGCGAGGATGCTCGGGCGAAACGTCCTATGTCCGCCGACGTTGACTCCTCGAAGAAAAACGACCAGAGCCATACCTAAAGGACTGGAAACTAACAAACCGCGGGCCGGACGATTGCTTGTCAGTTTGGCGGTCTCGGCAGCGGCTGAGTACGTTGGCTACTGTGTTGTTACGACGCTATTTTGTCATCTGTCATTTGTCATTCGGACGAGCTTCCGGCGGTCATTCTGGAAGGCGGGACAACAGACCATCCAAGGGCGCAGGGACTCGATCGAGATCCAACGCATTCACGAGCAGGTTGGCGTAGAAGATTTTCCGGCCGGCACCCGCGCCTATCCATCGGCGAAGCTGCGCCGCCTGGTTTTGCTCCCTCCATTCTGGCTGCCTCTGCAAGGCTCGAAACCGAGTCAGGTCCCCCTGTTCGGTCACGACTTGTATCACGCCGTCTGCACCAAGGGAACGAATGAGTTCGTCCTCCAAGTCCGCATTGCAGACGTAGAACCCAAGCTCCTCCATGTCCGATGGAGAGAGGTCTGCTCCAAAACCGGTCTGCTCGAGAGCACGGCGGAAATGGCGTTCTTCCCCAATATCATATAAGCCTGCAACCTTAGCGTTCCGTCCATGCGGCCCCAGCAGATCCAGTAAACGCCAGATTTTGGTCGCACCACCCATGGCGACAGTCGTGATGCCCTCCTCCTCCAGATTTCGCCCGCGACGTTTTGCGAGAGCATGAATGGCCGCCCGGTCACTTAACCCTTCGACCAGGACAACGGTGCGATCCTCGTCAGCGGCGTCCCTCGCGAGTTGAAGCGCCTGGAGCACCAGGGTCTCACTCGAATCTAGTGCCTGGTCCCCGGTTGCCTGGTAGAGTCTTTTGTGCCGATTCATAGGCAAGGGCTTTCGGTCAAGATATAACGGAAACGATAACCACTCGTCCCGCAGCCACGTGCGGGTCGAGATAAGGCGGTCGAGGATCCCCTGATCGGGAGGGCGCGCTGCCTGTCCGACGTAGCCTGGTCGTACGGCCATTTGTGGTTGCGTTCGGCGAAGTTGGATCCCCGCGCGCCGCGAAGGCGTTCCCGAAGCCAACGGTGCATTTTCGTCCTTGATCAAGAGAAGGCTGTGGGCTCCGGGAACGATCCGGCAGCTGCCGGACGAGGACACGATCCCTCCCAGCGCTGGGTCCGGCAGCTGCCACGCGGCCGCGGGAAGCGCAGCGTTCCATGGGTTCCGAAGATTCTAGCCGCCAATTCATACCAGCTTCTCTTTCACATAACGAAAACTCAGCTCCAGTGAATCGAACGGGTTCCGGCTTGTAAAATCCTGTTCCACTACAAACCATTGGCAGCCCACTTTTTCCGCTTCCGAAACCAAGGCAGGAAAATCGAGGTTGCCGTAGCCTACCTCGGCCATGAACGGAGGGTCATCATGTTTAGCCGGCACGCCATAATCTTTCATGTGTAAGCTGACCAACTTGGTACCTAATTTCTGAATCCAACGTTCCGGACTAACACCTCCGTATTGCGCCCAATAAGTGTCAAACTCGAATGACATCGCCGGCGCGCGTTTACTCAGAATTTCGTACACCAATTCACCGTCCAGCCGAGAAAACTCCATGGCATGGTTATGGTAAGCCAGGGTCAACCCGGCGCCGGAAAGAACCGTGGCCGCATTCTGCAGTGCATCGGCTAATCGAATCACCTCAGATGCTGATCCCAAATCCACTCCACCCGGGAAAGCATACGAACCGAGTTTTGTGCCTAGGATTTGAAGTTTCTCGACGATCGCTTGTGGTTGCTCCAGCAAGGTTTTCCCCGGTACATGAGCGGCGGCAACCGTTATGCCGGCGCCGCGGCAAATCGTCGCAATTTCTTTGTCACTGACCGTGTTCGAAGGAATTAATTCGACCGCGGGGTAACCGATCGTTTTTAGGCGTTCAATGGTCTGCGCAAAGGCGGTAGAATTCGAAAGATAGTCTCGTACGGTATAAATCTGCGCGGCAACTTGTGAGAGTTTCATCGTGTGTGTCCGTTTGTCGCTTTTGTTTCTGGTTTAAGAATAGGATCCCGTGATCGATGGGCCTAGAGTCAATGCGAGGCGACCAATTCGGGAAAGTAATATTGAATATGCTGGCCCGACTTGAGGCTATCAAGGAAGGTCGCAACCTCTTCCCTGGTTCCGACCGTGCAGCCTCGAGCAGTTGCGACGGATACATGCCAAAAAACCAGATGTTCGGCAAATCGGTCCGCATCCGGATCTTTAAACCAATAGAGCCCTAGCAAGGCGTAGCATTTGGCTTCGTTGTTTCCGTCTTTCCAGAGAGAATGAAATAAGGCGGCCTTATTTGGGTCGGTCGCGAGTTCAAGAAACAGAGTGTCACTGGGGGCCCGACTTCCAACAATCCCCACCCCACCAAAGGGAAAAAACGGCGCCTTCTCCAATTGTTCCAGCGCCTCGGAGGGATTGGCCAAGACCGCTCCGGTAACAAACGGAAACAGGCAACAGAATACTAGTAAACTGATTCTTCTCATTGGCTGCATGACAATAAAGCGGCGTCTGTATCCCAGCCGCACGCTGCGCAATCTAGATCTCACGGATTTTAGCGTCCATGGTTAGCGGCGAGGTTCCTGGCGTTACGGTGAAGGTTTGCGTCTTCGTGCGCCGATAAAATAGTCGACCACAAACAGGCACACAAAATTCACCGCTAAAGCGACGGTACCAACGTTCGCACCGTAGATCACACTGGTCCCTTGGAACGCAAATAGGGAGAGCAAAACCAAGGCAACGATGATTCCTATGGCCACACTCCAGGCATGGGGCGGCCGTTTGCGCAACGATAATACGACGCCCGGGAAAAGCTGAGTAACCCCGCTGTACCCGATCAGTAACAGGCCGACCAAAGTCACTCGATTGTAGTACCAGAGGCCGAAGGCGAGCAAAGCGAGGACAACGATCCAAAGCCGAGTCCGTTGAGTCAGCTGCTCTTCCTTGGCCGGAAACAAGTTCCGCGAAAGCAAGCTGGCCGCGGCCAGAATTTGAGCAGACGCCGGCACCAATGCGGCCAGACAACCGGCCCCGGCAATCAGGCCTAGTATCCAAGCTGGATAATGCTCCTGCACCACTAACATAAACGACTGATCGGCGTCCTGGCCTTTTATTCCCGGTTTAACCAGCAAGGCGGTGAACCCGGCAAAAAATACCAGCAGCAACATGATCTGATAAAAAGGCAGAATCATGGCATTGCGCCGAATTGTATTCGTGCTTTTGGCGGCTAATTGGGAAGCAAACGCATGCGGCCAGACGTAACCACCGAGCCCTGAGAGCAGGACAGTCGACGCAAACCAAATGGTGCCATAGTTCTCTGTGGGGCCGACTAACGTCATCCAGTTGGGATGCGCCTGCAGCACTTTATCAATGACCGCCTCAGGTGACCCAAAAAATTGTATCGGCAAGACGATTCCCGCAAAAATGACCCCGGCTAGCACCAGAGCATCTTTTATTAGACTGGCCCAGGCGGTTCCACGCAGACCTGAAAATAAAACAAAGCCAATGATGAGGCCGAATGCTCCTCCGGCGGCAAGAAACGAGTCGATCGCTCCGTAACCGGCAATCCGTAAGAGGATCTGAATCCCGGTCAACTGTAGCGTGATATACGGGATCATAAAAACGACTCCGACTAACCCGGTTAGAAATCCTAAGGCCGGACTCTGGTATCGGTGGGCGAAATAATCGGCGTTCGTCATCAGCCCATGTTGCCGCGCGATTCGCCAGATTGGCGGCATATAAAAGAAGATCGTAATACATGAAACCGTCAGATAGCAGAGAATGTAAAAAGCGGGCGCTCCCCGGCTGTACGCCCAACCCGCTGCTCCCAGAAAAGTGAAGCTGGTGTAAACTTCACCGGCGCTGAGTAGCCAGAGAAAAATAACGCCGAACGAGCGTCCACCCAGAATGAACTGGGCAGGGTTCATCGTGATCCTGCGTACACCATAGATGCCGAAGCCGATGGTACCGGCGATCACGAAAACGACGATCGGGAGCGCGATCGAGGAATTCATCGGCGTTTCCTCAGCCGATCAACCCAAAATAGAAAGACCGGCGTTAGCAGAACCCAAAAGACGCAGTAGGCCAACAGAAACGGGAGCCCAAAGATCCTGGGCTCCAAACGATTCGCGATAAACGGTCCCAGGATTAGAGCGAGGAACGGAATCGCCGCGACGACGATTGAGCCGATCGTAATCCCATCTTGGTCAGAATGATCAGGCTCATCCTCGCTTCCCATTGCCGAACCGTGCACTAAAATGTGAGAGGTGAGAAGCGAGAAGTGAGAGGAGGAGCGCTGCCTCGCTTCCGCCTTCGCCAAGCCTACGGCGCGATCCCGCGGCCGCGGGACGAGGCCGACTCCGTCGGAACCGTGGAGTGCCGTCCCCCCGCGGCCGCGCACGCGCGTCAACGTAAGCGGAGACGCAAAGGTCGTCTGGTCGCTGCCCCGAAGGGGCAATAGGACTCAGCCAGGGGTTTTAACCCCTGGGTCGTGTATTATTTAGCGAGGTGCCCTGAAAGGGCACCAGACTGGCGTGATTTGACCGAGTTGCTAAGCCAATACCCGCGAGGATAATCTTCTAGCTACCCGACCAAATATTCAGCACATACCCCTCACCTTCTTCCATAAGCCGATAGGAAGCGCTGAGGATGGTTTTACCCGCGCGCTGGCCGATCCAGCTCTTTTCATCCGACGAGGCTGGGTTCTCTTCTTGGTGTTCAGTCCAATTCAGATCAGCCCCGTTATCTTGAAGTAACCGCTTAATGTCGCCGTCTGAGAACGGTCCGTGATCCCGCTTGGAATAGTACATCGCCGTAACCAGATGCGTGCTCGTAGAAATACGAATGTAGAGTTCTAACTTCCCGGACTTGAAATGATACTGCGTAACCCGGGGATCAATATTCTTAACCGGCGCAGAAATCGGGTTGCCATAATGCTGCTGGCACTGATCCAAGGTCCAACCGATCTGCGCCTGGCTCTGAGTAACTAGGCCAGCCAGCATTACTAAAGTTAACCATGATTTTCTAAAGGGATTCGGCATATCCGGATTTCCCGACTGCAAAAAAATCGTTACGAACTGACGCCGGGATTTGAGCGGTACCGCTCGGCCTCACCGCTCATCCCGATTTGCAATCGGAATCGGCCCCAAGTTCGCTAATAGCTTCTCAAAACGCGGCTCCGAACGCAGGGCATACCACGTGGGTAATTTGTTAAGGTTTTGAGCGGAGTGGCCGTCCCATTCGGATGCCAAGGTGCGCCCGGATCATTAAAGATTGCGTGGTAAGCCGAGGTGTCTCCTCTTTCCTCCCACCGGATTGCAGCCTTGATCTCCTCGACAACGCTGGGAGAAGACGACCCCGTGGCGGCAGCCTGCTCTAACACCCGGCGAGCGTCATCGTAGGCCCGGTGGCGCTGATATAACAAGACTGGGTCTTCGAGCATTGTGTGTACCTTGGGATTTACCTCGTATGCTTTCTGGTAACTTTTTAGGGCATCCTGCCACTGCCCGAGACAACTATCGAAATCGCCGGCGCAGCGACCCTCGGAGCCGAGGACATGCGCTATACCACGGCTCGGCACGTTTATCGGTCTAATCACAAAACCTGGCGAGGGGAACCGGTTGCCCTGTGAATTCGTTTAGTAATTCGGGAGCCTCGCCCCACCAATCTTAACCTTTGCGCCTTTGCGCCTTTGCGTGAGATTTTTTCTTCTGGCTGCTTCTCCGGTCCGCGCTCAGCTAATCTGTGTTCCCGTTTTCCAGTACCTCGGCAACTTGCTGTTGGGTAGCAAAATTGCTCTGACCGGGTGTGTGGACCATGACGGCGATACAAATCGATTGATTAGTCGGCGCCTCACTAAACTCGAATGCGATTCCGCGTTTTACGTCGTCTAACACAGTTGGCGTGCCGTCGGCTGGAGCTGCATCCGGGAAACTCTTGCGGATCTGCTCCAGAGTGCTGCCCGCAGCAATCCCATCAGCCGTTTTGAAACGGGTCGCCGTCGTGCGAATCAAATCGATGGTCACACCGTCGGACGGCTGAGCATCAGTCGCCCCATTATTAACCGTGTGCACAAAGAAAGTGTCGAACCGACCGCCGGGCTTGAACCATTTCCAAACCTGATGGGTTTGAGACATGCCGCTATCGATCCGATAAGGATTACCCAGTTTCTTTAATTCCTCCAGGCCGTTAGGACCAAGCGCGATTCCGCCTAGACTCTGGCCAGGGACAACCGACGCTTTCTGACTTGCAGCTGGGCCGGCCAATACATTGCCGGCCAGCGCTACATTTAATGCGAGCAAAACCGCAGTAACGATTTTCATTCTCATCATTGGTACTATCCCGAATTTGAACTTCAGCGTTTCGCAACTTTTCGCTGAAACTTTTGCTCAATAGATTCGGGAGTATTCCATGCATGAATAAAACGTGTTCACAGTTAATACTGGCCGCTCTTTGGTTATTGCTGATGGCAGGCTTTGCTCATGGACAGAAAGCGCCGGCCGGATATTCCCGGGCAGACTACGAACGCGGCTGAACCGATGCCCAAAACGACTTAAGCCGTGGCGTTCTGGCATCATGGAGCGCTGCCTCGCTTGCGAGGCCGTCGTGAACGGAGCTGACGGTGGGGAAGATCGATCGTCAGGCTGCGCTCTTGGCCGTGAACAGGCACAAGTCGCGACATAGAGCGCGGAGAGAAGTTAGGTCTACATCACGATGTTCCCTTGCTCACCACGGCCTCGCAAGCGAGGCAGCGCTCCAGAAACCCGGATCGCGAGGACGCGATCCCTCCCAGCGCTAGCTACTCCTTGCTCCCGCGCTCCAGCACGTCCGCCACTTGCTCCTGGGTCGTTAGATTGCTCTGACCGGGTGGATGCACCGTGACAGCGATACAGATAGAGTGACCAATGGGTGCAGCGCTAAATTCGAACGCGATGCCGCGTTTCACGTCGTCGAAAATCGTTGGTGTCCCGTCTACCGGGGCAACATCAGGAAAACTTTTCCGGATTTGGTCAAGCGTGCTGGCGACCCCAACGCCGGCGGAGGTCTTAAACCGGGCTACGGTCGCACGGATCAGATCGATAGTCACGCCACCGGCCGGCTGCGCGTCAATGGTTCCATTGTTTACAGTGTGAACGAAGAACGTGTCTAATCGTCCCTCCGGCCGAGACCACTTCCACGCCTGGCGAGTCTGGGACATCCCTCGGTCAATCCGGTACGGTTTACCTAGTCTTTTTAGCTCTTGTAATCCGTTGGGACCAAGAGATACGCCTGCCATACTCGACCCAGGCACGATCGTCAGGTCCTCGGTTGCCATTGAGTCGGCTAGTGTATGGTTAGCGATCGATACCACTAACGCGAGCAGGATCGTTCTAATGGCTTTCGTTTCAAAATTCATTTTGCAGGACGAATGTATTAACGCGCAGCACCCTTTTTCAACAGAGCCTCGACTTCCACTTGAGTCGTAATCTGGCTTTGTCCCGGCAAATGAACCATAATTGCAATGCAAGGAGACTCGGAGGTCGGCTCCTTTCCAAACTCAAACGCAATCCCTTGTTTCACATCATCGTAAACTGTGGGCGCATTTGCCAGCGGTTGAGCATCCGGGAAGTTTTTGCGGATGTCTTCCAGGGTACTGCCGGTCGAAATATTGCTCCAAGTCTTGTACGTACTTTGGCTAGGATAACTGAAACGAATCAAATCGATTGTGACGCCATCGGCCGGCTTTGCGTCCACGGAATCGTTGCTCACAGTGTGGATAAAAAGCGTCTCGTCATCGGACCATTTCCACACCCGCCGAGTCTGTGATTTCACCGATTCAACGGCATCGGGTTTGACTAATTTCTTTAAGGTCTCTCCTCCGTCACTCCCAAGCCGGAATTCTCCGAGGCGAGTCCCCGGCTGGATCAGACCCCATTGCACCCAAGGTCCCCGGCAAATCCGGCGGCCGGCGGCCTCGCCGGGGCCGGTAACGGTCAGAACTGAGCCGATCAGCAATGCGGTGAAGGCTGGAACAGAATTTCTCATTATCCTTATTTCCCGGGTTTCGCGTCCAGCGTTTCACTAATCCCCAATCACTTCTTTTTCCAGCCTCGCCACGGCTCGAGTGAACACTGCCCGGTCATCGAGAGCGCGGGCGAGCACGAGAGAACCTTGGATCACGGCGAGTACTTCCTCGGCCAGCTGGTCAGCAGCTGGTTTGTCGCGCCCGGTCCGGACCAGAGCAGCCGTTAAAGCCTCTTTCCACATCCTGAAGTAGGAACGCACCTGTTTAGCGAATCGGTCGCGGCTCGTAGCCAGGGCGAATGCGCCCACCAGGCAAACTCTCCGGCCCGAATCGAAGTATTCCACTACGGCTCGAAACATCCGGTCAATCGCCGAATCTGCATCGGAATCCCATTGCAACGGAGCAAAGATGTGAGTTGTAAACCAAGCCTCGATTTCGCCGAGAACGGCAGCCGCCATTTCGTCTTTTCCGCCGGGAAAAAAATGATAGAGGCTCCCTTTGCCGAGGCCGGTCCGTTCGGAGATGAGCGCAATACTGGCGCCTTCAAACCCGTGTTCGCGGAATACTTCGGCCATAGCAGGCAGGAGATCGACTCGCTCGGATACAATCTTAGCCATCCTCTTTAGAGCCCCAGCTCGGTTAGCCCGGGGTGGTTCGCCGGGCGAGGACCAGCCGGCCAAAAGAACTTACGATCGGTTGCCTGAATCGGGACATCATTGATGCTCGCTTCTCGGCGGCGCATCAGACCCGTGTCGTCGAATTCCCACTGCTCGTTGCCATGGGCTCGAAACCAATTTCCGGAATCATCACGCCATTCGTACTGGAAGCGGACCGAGATCCGGTTCTCGTGAAACGCCCATAGCTCTTTTATCAACCGGTAATCGAGTTCTTTAGCCCATTTCCGCCGTAAGAACTCGATGATCGCGGGCCGCCCGTTAAAGAACTCAGCTCGGTTGCGCCAGCGACTATCCTCGGTGTAAGCGAGCGCGACCCGTTCCGGATCGCGACAATTCCAAGCGTCTTCGGCTAAACGAGCTTTTTGAATTGCGGTTTCGAGGGTGAAGGGTGGGAGAGGTGGGCGAGTGGACATGGTGAGAGGTGATTAGTGATTGGCGATTGGGAAAGATGCCTTTCCTGATCAGGTAAGTGCCTTGCTTGTACCGTATGGTACAGTGTGTACCGCGTGGTACAATGGCGCAAATATAATTCCTGCCTTACGCGAATTTATTTGGCGATCCATGTCCCGAAGCTGCGCGGAATCTCCCCGGTAGCGGTCCGACAGCTGCCCATGCGCGTCCTAAGAAGGCGGATCCGCGTTCTCCGGTAGCGGCGACTGTCCATGAGGCCAAACGGTGTGCCGAACGTAACCGTCGTCCCGAAGCGACGGGTGTACGTAGGCTCAACGCGCAGTCGCCATCCGAGCTTCGATGGCGACTGCGCGTTAAGTCTAGGCACATCTAATGGCTTCGATAAGATGATGGATTTGAAGCACACCATTTGGCCTCATGGACAGTCGCCGCTACCGAGTAGCCGGCAAAACCGCTTGCAAACTGGCAGGAAACAATGAATCTCCAGCGACTTGATTGCGACACGCCTCTCAATCCCCTCCCCCCGCGGGGATCACGAGCAGGCAGAGAACCGCTCTTGGTGTATAAGGATTATCTATGTTCGTTACTAAACCTCGCTTGTTTCTCGCCTATGTGTTTGAGAACCGGTTCGCGGTTCCATCGTTTAATGTGAGCAACCTCGAAATGGCTCGAGCCGTGATTGAAGCGGCTGAGCTTGAGAACGCTCCCGTGATGGTCCAGACCGATTTTATCAACTTCGAATACGGTGGCATTGACGAACTATCGGCCATTATCCGTACCCTGGCCGAGAAAGCGGCTGCACCCGTCTTGATGCACCAGGATCATCCGGGCAAAGACGAAAACATTTTTCGCACGCTCCGTCGCGGGTATTACTCGGTGATGTATGATGGCGGCCATCTGCCTTTGGCAGAAAACATCGCTGGTACCGCGCGTTTTGCAGAAGCAGCTCACGCTGCTGGGGCGATCCTAGAGACTGAGATCGGCCAGTTCGGCGGAGAATATCAGGGAGGACATGCCATCACCGCAGCTGCCCATGAAACCGCCGAGATGGTGCAGAAAGGCGGAGCCGACACTCTGGCCGTTTCGGTCGGATCGATGCATGGGCAAACCAGCCGGCTCGATCTCGACCTATTAACGAATATAGCGAACGCTACGCGTATCCCGCTGGTTATGCATGGCGGCAGCGGCATTCATCCGGATGATATCAAGGCCGCCACCGAGCTGAATGTCTACAAAGTCAACATTGGAGCAGCTCTAATCCGTGGCTTTGTGGAAGGTCTGGAGGAAGCCGCTAAGCTGCCGACCGATTGGGAACCGCGCCACCAACAAATGTTGCGCTACGTTACTAACAAGCTACGCGATATCGCCCGGCACCGGCTCTCGCTCTTCCGAGCGTCCGGTCACGGCAAAAAGTTGCTCGAGCAACTGGCCACGGCGAAAGCAGATCTGACTGAGCGAGTTGTGAGGAAGTAACAGCGGCGTGTCGGGCATCATTGGTGGGGCGAGGCTCCCGAAGAGCCATGTGATTCCACCAAGGGTGCACCGCAGAAACGCCGAGAGTTCGATGAGCAAGGCCTATTGACGCGCCGAGCCATGGCCCATGATAGACCACGGCTCGGCGCGTTTTAAGGTGTAAGGATGCGATGGGACCCGCATTACCAAGCGCTTCGGTCAAACGGTTGGGTCGTTAGGGAGCCTCGCCCCACCAAAACAGAGCCACACGCACCACGCTAGCTCCTCCAAAACAGACCGCCGTAGCCCAGCCTTACAAGACATTGCGGGCGCAGTACTCAGAAATGGGCGCGAGATTCGAATCCCACGAGCAGCTGCCGCACGTCGATTGCCTATCGTACCAGGGAAAATTCCCGGCGATAGGCAGTCGGTGATATCCGCAAATGGCGATGGAACAATCGGGAAAAATAGAACTGATCCTCTACTCCGATTGCTAGGGCGACTTCTTGAATCGAGAGTTCGGTCGTTTTTAGCAGCTCGCAAGCCCGATGGATCTTAAGTCGGGTCAGAAACCGCATTGGTGAAAGATTTGTCTGCCTTCTAAATGCCAGGCTGAAATGCGCCTCTGACCAACCAGCAGATTGGGCGCAATCTTTCAAACTGATGGGACGCCCTACGTTATCCCGCATGTAACGGATCGATCTGAGCACTCGGTCTTCGGCCATGCGCCGTCGTAACCCCGGTGATTTTTGATGAAACCGGCAGAGACCAAGTAAGTGAGCTAACGCAGTCGTGAGACCCAAGAGATCCCGGTCGGTATATCCGCTCAAAACATAGCGATAGGTTTCTTCGAAGGCATCGATGGCGATCGCTAGGTCGCCGATCCAAAAACGCGGCTCATTTAGGCTAACCCCGAGGGCTTCTTGAAAGGCGGGAGCGGCTGTGCCAATGAAATGAACCCAAAAGATCGTCCATGGTTCCTTCTGATCGGCCTGGTACCGATGATAAACATCCGGTGGCAAAATAATGCCATGGCCTTTCTCCAAGCGCCACGTCTTAGCGCCTACCCGGCAAACGCCTGTCCCTGCCAGACAAACGATCAGAAGGTATTGGGGTATCCCGTGACGCCGCTCTACGAAGTGATACTTAGCCTGGTTGAATCCACCGATGTGCGTGGGAAAGAGTAGTTGGCAAACCGGCAACGCGCGGGCGTGGTTAACGATTTCCGGCGGGACTACTACCAGACGCTGCCCGGGAAAACCCTCTTTGATGCGAACAGGCTGCACACCAATTAGATAATAAGAAAATCCATGCATTTCCAGGGATCTTCTATGGGATTACCTCCGGGGTTGAGCTAGGCAGTTGGACGTGGATTTGATCGGTGCACCCCCCAGAAACCGGCAGCCGCGTGGCTCCGCACCCGATTCTTTTAAACCATCCGATTGAAACGCGAGATCTGTGAACACCCAACCGCTTGTCCAGGCCGAGGAAGTAGTCGTTGAATATCCGACGTATCCGGTCAGCGAACCCGAAAAACATCCGCTGTTCTTCGAGAAACGCGTCTATCAAGGATCAAACGGCAAGGTTTATCCCCTGCCCTTCATTGATAAGGTATTCGATGCACCGCGGATCCAACGATACCGAGCCATCCGTTTGGAAAATCAGTTCGTCCGGGTACTACTTCTGCCTGATTTTGGAGGCCGCATCCACGCTATTCAGGATAAGACCAATCGAGATTACGATATCTTCTATCATCAAAAAGTAATTAAGCCGGCGTTGGTCGGCTTGGCCGGGCCTTGGATTTCGGGCGGAGTAGAATTCAACTGGCCTCAGCATCATCGGCCAGGAACCTTCATGCCCACTGACTGGGCCATCGAACGCTCAGAAGATGGGTCAGTCACGGCCTGGATGTCCGAGCACGACCCAATAAATCGCTTGAAAGGAATGCACGGTGTTCGTCTGACTCCGGACTCTGCGTTAGTCGAGCTCCGGGTCCGGCTCTTCAACCGTACCCCCTATTTGCAGACGTTCTTATGGTGGGCGAACGCGGCGGTGAAAGTCCACGCAGACTATAGGAGCTTCTTTCCGCCGGATGTTCAGTCCGTTGCGGACCACGCAAAACGGGCTATTACATCGTTCCCCATCGCGTCGGGCTACTATTATGGCGTCGACTACCATAATCGTCCGGGCCGAAACGATCTCACTTCTTACGAGAACATTCCTGTTCCTACCAGCTACATGGTCGTCGATTCCGCCTATGGGTTCGTTGGGGGGTTCGACTACCGAGCAAACGGCGGATTCGTTCACGTCGCTGATCCGTCGATTGCACCCGGAAAGAAGCAATGGACCTGGGGTCATGCTGCCTTTGGCCGGGCTTGGGATCGCGAGCTCAGCGATGACGGTGCGCCTTATTTGGAATTGATGGCAGGCGTCTATACCGATAATCAGCCGGACTTCAGTTATCTGCATCCTTACGAGACCAGGGTTTTTTCCCAGTTTTGGTGGCCGATCCAACAGATTGGGCCGGTTCAAAATGCTAACCGGCATGCGGCCATTCGTTGTGTCCGCTCCCTAGGTAACGGTTATCAAATTGGTCTGGTCGTACCCAAGGAAATCGAGAACGCTCGCCTCGTGGTCGAGGACGCGACCGGGTCGCGGGTGGCAAACCCGGTCTCGCTTCGGCCAGGGCACTGCTGGCGAACCGAAATAACTTTGCCCGGAGGCGCTGCCATTCGAACCATCCGGTTAGTCGACTCCGCTGGTCGCGAGCTGCTTCGATACGAACCCGCTGAAGCACCGGAATCCGTTCAACTTCCGGAGCCGGCCAGAGAACCAAAGACTCCATCGGAAATCGCGAGCAGCGATGAGCTGTTTCTCGTTGGTGAACACTTGGAACAATATCGTCATCCCACTCGCGACCCGGAAGTCTATTGGCAAGAAGCGGTGAACCGTGACCCGGGCGATTATCGGAGTCGGGTGGCGCTTTCCCGTCGCTGTATCGGCCGATTCCAATATCAGGAGGCGATCGATCATTTGGCAAAAGCGATTCAACGATTAAGCGATTTTCATCCCAACCCGGTAACCGGAGAAGCGCACTATTATTTCGGGCTAGCCTCCCGATTCTCAGGGGAAGAGCGACTGGCCGAAAAAGCGTTTGGTAAGGCCGGCTGGGACAACGCTTGGTCGCTGGCGGCGAAGTATGAACTCGCGCTGCTTGCCTGCCGGCGGAAGGATTTTGCGGCGGCGCTGGACCACCTTACAGCTGCCAATTCTGGAATCCCGGAGAACAACCTCGCCGCCGTACTCCAGGCGATCGTCATTGATGAAAACGGAGACCGCGCAGCCAGCACCGACATTCTCCAGACCGTGTTGAGGCACGATCCACTGGATCATTGGGCGTCTTATGAGCTCGCCAGACAAAAAGGCGATCGAGGCTTCGTCACCTTTCTCGCGCAGTGTCGAAACGACGCGCAAACGATTCTGGATCTGGCTTTCAACTATATCGAGGCAGGTCTATTCAGGAGAGCGATTGAACTTTTGGAGCTGCATAAGGCTTCACCGGTCACGGTGAGCGTTACACCAAACCCTGGCGCGAAAACGATCATGACCGAATTCGCGCTCACGTGGCTTTACGCTCGCATTGAGCAGCCCGATTTGTCGGCGGTTTGGCTGAGCAAAGCCCAGGGAGCGGATCCGAGTTTCCTTTTTCCCGGCCGGGCGCTCGAGGTGCAGATATTGGAATGGTCGATCGCTCAGTCCGGATCCCGACGTAATGCAGCCTACGGTCTTGGGAACCTTTACTACGATCGCCGGCGACACGCGGACGCGATCACGACCTGGGAGGTTGGAGTTCAAGATGACCCAGGTTGCGCGCCGTTACATCGCAACCTGGGATTGGCTTATTGGAATCACCAACGAGAGCCGGCGAAAGCGCGTCACGCTTACGAACGGGCGGTTGAATTGGCACCAAACGATGGCCGCCTCGCTTATGAATACGATCAGCTTCGCAAGAAGCTAGGCGATCGCCCTGACGACCGTCTAGCCTGGTTGGAGAACCGGTTACCGCTGGTCCTCAGCCGCGACGACTCTTGCGTCGAGTACTTGTCACTATTGAATCTCAAGGAGCAGCCCGCCAGCGCCGTGGAAACATTGGCGAACCGGCGCTTCCATCCTTGGGAAGGAGGAGAAGGAAAAGTACTGGAGCAATATCGTTTTGCACAGATTGCTCTGGGCCGGCAAGCGTTGGCTAACGGTAAAGCCGTCCTCGCCTTGGAGCACTTCACGGCCGCTAGCCAACCTCCAGCAAACTTGGGTGAAGAGTTCCATTATCTCCAATCGCGCGCAGACGTTAACTTTTGGAGAGGCGAAGCTTTGCACCAACTCGGCCGGCATCAAGAATCCGCAGAGGCTTACAACGCCAGCGCCAATGAGGTTCAAGATTTCCAGCAGATGGCGGTAAAATCTTTTTCGTCATTCACCTACTATCGCGGTCTTTCTTTGCTGGTGTTGGGACGCACTTCCGAGGCGAATGATCTGTTTACAGCGCTTGGTGAGCGGGGCCGGGAACTGCAGCAATTACCCGCTACGATCGACTATTTCGCGACCTCTCTCCCCAACATGTTAGTTTTCGAAGAGGACCTAACCCTGCGAAACCAGATTGAAGGTAAATTTTTGGAAGGGCTGGCTTTGCTTCACCTAGAGGGCCCAACTGCAGCCAAGGACCGGTTCCGGCAAGTGCTGGAGCTCGATCCAGCCCACTACGAAGCAACCGACCAGCTCAGGGCGTTGAACGTTTTAATTGCTAAGTCCCCCAATCGTTAACCCCCCGAAATACACTATGAAAAGATTGAACGTTGTTCGCGTTCTTAGTTGTTGCTCCCTCATTCTATCCTTGCAAACCGTCATCCACGCCGATCCTGTTAAGATCGGATTCGTCGTAAAACAGCCGGAAGAGCCGTGGTTCCAGGATGAGTGGAAGTTTGCTGAACAAGCGGCCAAAGAAAAGAATTTCACGGTCGTCAAAATCGGCGCCGAAAATGGTGAGAAAGTAATGAACGCGATCGATAACCTGGCCTCTCAACAAGCGCAGGGGTTCATCATTTGCGTGCCGGATGTCAAACTCGGCTCTGCCGTTGTGGCCAAGGCTGCGGTCGATCATCTGAAATTGATGACCGTCGATGACCAACTGGTGGATGGTAAAGGCGCTGCTATTTCGACGGTACCGCACATGGGCATCTCGGCTCATGAGATCGGCAAACAAGTCGGCCTAGCGATCGTCGACGAAATTAAGAAGCGCGGCTGGAATATGCAAGACGTCGGCGCCATTCGTGTCACCTACGAGGAATTGCCAACAGCGCACGATCGGGTAACCGGAGCGACGGAAGTTTTATTGGCCGCCGGATTCCCCAAAGAAAATATTATCGATGCGCCCCAAGCCAAAACCGATACTGAAAACGCATTCAACGCCGCTAACATTGCACTCACGAAGAATCCACGTTTCCAGAAATGGGTCTCATTCGGATTAAATGACGAAGCGGTTCTCGGTACGGTACGCGCCGCCGAAGGGCGCGGCATCGGAGCGGATAAGATGATCGGGGTTGGGATCGGTGGAGCTCAATCGGCGATTAACGAGTTTAACAAGCCAAACCCGACCGGCTTTTTCGGGACGGTTTTGATCAGCCCGAAACGTCACGGTTACGAGACGTCGATGCTGATGTACAACTGGGTTACCCAAAACCAGGAACCACCGAAGTTAACCCTGACCAGCGGTAAACTGATGGACCGGGAAAACCTGAAAGCGGTCCGCCAGGAGTTCGGGCTTTAACCGCAGCGGTCGAAGAGAGATAGATCCGCAGATTACGCAGATTACACAGATTCGGGTTTGAGGTTGATTGCGTCAGTGAGCCAAACAAGTCGTTCGGAAATCAACAGTTCTGCCTCCTTTTCTGCTCGCGAATCGGCCTTCTAACCGTAATCTGCTTTCATCTGCGCTTAAACCGACAACAGTAAACCGCGCGTTGCCGCATGAGCTATTTTGCTTCAATAGCGTGACAAACCTCAAAACGTAATCTGCGTAATCTGTGTAATCTGCGGATCTTAATTTCGTTTGTTCTGCGGTTCTATGGTTAGTTCTCTATACCTGAACGAAATCACCAAACGGTTCCCGGGGGTTCGGGCGCTTGATCGGGTCACGTTCACAGCGGAACCGGGCAAGGTTCACGCGTTGATCGGTGAGAACGGTGCAGGGAAATCAACTTTACTAAGAATTCTCGGCGGGATCTATCAAGCGGACAGCGGCAAGTTGATGGTCGGTGGCACAGAACGCCACTTCCAATCGGCTGCCCACTCGATTGCCGCTGGGATTGCCATCATTCACCAGGAACTACACTACGTCCCGAACCTAACCATCGCAGAGAACCTCTTGCTGGGTCATTTGCCGCATCACTACGGGCTCTTTCGCCGGCGTAACGCCATCCGCATCGCGGAAGGACATCTTCGAAGGATGGGCGTCGACCTAAATCCCCGGGCTAAGCTGAGGACCTTGTCGATTGCAGAACGACAAATGGTGGAGATCTGCAAAGCGCTGCTGCGAGACGCGCACATTATCGCTCTGGATGAGCCCACTAGCAGTCTTTCGCATCACGAAACCGACATCCTCTTTCGTTTGGTAAGAGATCTGCGGAAGCAAGGCAAGATCCTCATCTACGTGTCTCACCGTCTAGATGAGATCTTCGATTTGTGCGATTCCTGTACAGTTCTTCGGGACGGCCATACAGTGGCGACTCACGATTCTTTAGCTGGGGTTAGTCGCGCCCGATTAGTCGAAGAGATGGTTGGGCGGAATATCACAGACATCTACAGTTACCGGCCGCGCACCGTCGGGGCTGTCCGCCTCGAGGTTAGCGGCCTGACCGGGAAGCAGGTTCCTCGCCCGGCGAGTTTCTCCGTGCATGGCGGTGAGGTGGTCGGATTCTTCGGCTTGGTGGGTTCTGGTCGCAGCGAGTTAATGCGCTTGATCTTTGGCGCAATGCGTCCGCATACCGGCTCGATAAAGGTCGACGGACAACTGATCCGCGCCCATCACCCTATTGATACGATCCGGCGCGGCATCGCTTTTTGTCCGGAAGATCGAAAGGAGGGCGGGATTATACCGATTCGTTCGGTCACCGAAAACATTAACCTGACCGCCCGGCAAAGAGCCGGCCTGCGAGGTTTTTTTATCGACTTCGGACGGGAGTTCAAAACCAGCGATCGCTTCATTCAGCGACTGGGGATCAAGACGCCAAACCGCCGACAGCCGATTCGGCTGCTCTCGGGCGGCAACCAGCAAAAGGTGATTTTGGCCCGGTGGCTCAACCTGGCCGATTTGCGCGTGGTGATCATGGATGAACCGACTCGCGGCATCGATGTCGGCGCAAAACATGAGATCTACAACCTGATCTATGAGCTGGCCGAGCGAGGTTGCGCCGTGATCGTCGTATCCAGTGAATTGCCGGAACTAATCGGGATTGCCGATCGGATGATGGTGATGCGTGAGGGAGCGATTACCGCTGACATCTTGCGAGCGGATTTCTCTGAGCATCTCGTGCTGAGCTTGGCTTTGCCCGACGAACAGATAGCATGAAACCGTTTATGAAAGCCGGCCTTACTCAAGAGCCGAAACTGCACCGGCCGCCTCACTCTGAATCCTGGCTACGGCGGCTCTCAGCGTTTCTACTAGAATACAATCTCGTCTTTATCTTCCTTGCCATCTTCATCGCGCTGGCTTTCTCGGTTCAATACTTTTTCACCGTTCAGAACATGCTTGGTCTGGCCCTTTCGGTATCGCAGATCGGCATGGTGGCCTGCACCATGATGTTCTGTTTGGCCTCCCGTGATTTCGATTTGTCAGTTGGCTCGATCGTCGCTCTGGCAGGCGTCATCAGCGCAACCGTAATTAATCTCACTGACAATCTCTGGGCCGGCGTCGCGGCAGCGCTTTTAAGCGGCGCGATTATTGGGTGCTTTAACGGAATCATTATCGCCTATCTCCGGATCAACGCCCTGATCACAACGCTTGCTACCATGGAAATGGTCCGCGGCCTTGCTTTCATCACCTCACACGGGCAAGCAGTTGGCGTTAGCAATGCCGATTTTATTTACTTCGCCGGCAGCTCTTTCCTTGGGATCTCAATGCCCATCTGGATGACCTTGGCCTGCTTCATCCTGTTCGGGTTCCTGCTGAACTCGACAATTTACGGCCGGAATACTCTGGCCATCGGCGGCAATCCCGAAGCTGCCCGGCTGGCTGGAATTCACGTGGAACGGATGCGCGTGGTCATCTTTCTCGTGCAAGGCCTAGTTGCCGGTCTAGCCGGTGTCATCCTCGCTTCCCGAATCACCAGCGGCCAACCTAACTCGGCTCAGGGGTTCGAACTCAACGTCATTTCTGCGTGTGTCCTGGGCGGAGTTTCACTCAAAGGCGGAAGCGCCACCATCTCGGGCGTGATTGTCGGGGTGTTCATTTTGGGCACCGCCGAAAACGTGATGAATCTGCTCAATATCGATGCCTTTTATCAGTATCTGGTCCGAGGCGCTATTCTCTTGGCCGCCGTCGTGGTCGATCAACAGCGAACTCGTGGCGAGTGAGATTGCCCTAGTTACCCGACCTCTGCACCCTCGCCTTGAACTCTCGATCCACTGCCTCGATCGTTTTCGTCAAATACCATTCTTCGAAGCGGTTGAGGATTCCCGCTGCCAACCCCGTCAAGGGAACGCGGTGTTTGGCGAAATTGTCCAAGGCAGATGTCGGATAACCTTCGATCTTCGGCGCGGAACGGACATTGATTCCGATGCCCATTATTTGAAAATTCCAGGCGTTCGATGTTTCCAATAGAAACCCAGCGAGTTTGCCCCCGGCTAAAACCAAATCATTAGGAGGTTTGATATGAATCGGGTGCTCAACCCAGCTTTCGGCAGCTTCGGCGGCTGCCAACGCGGCCATTTGGACTAACGCCGGCAATCGATCAACCGCCAAGGCCGAGCGGAGTAAAATTGAGAACCAAAGACCCTGGTTCTCCTGTGACACCCAATTGCGCCCTTGGGTTCCGCGTCCGGCGGTTTGTTGTTCCGCAAAAAAGACCACTCCTTCGCTGGCTTTTCCGATGCCGGCACGGCGTGCCAGGTCATTGGTGGACGTCGTTTCCCGGAACACGTAGACCTCGCGACCGATTATTTGGGTGGTCAGACGGGCTCCGACGCTCTGCGGTCGGACCGCATCCGGTTCGGACTCGAGCCGGATGTTAGCGCCTACGTTTTCAAAGCGATAGCCATCACGCTCGAGAGACTCGACCACGGTCTGTAAGACGGACGCGTCACCATCGAATTGTTTGACGAGGACGCTCGATGGAGTTCCCGAGCCTGAGCGGAGGAGCGATCGCAAGAGCTCGATTTCGCGGCGATCAATCATTCGAGTGCACTATTTGCCAGCTCGAGATTGAGCGCCAGAGGGAGTGATCGCGAGGAGAAGGAAGAGGCGGTGCATCTTTGAGTTTCTAAGATGTGCGGTCGATTACATACCGCGTATTATCCTCATTAGGTGTGTTTTGCGTACATATTTACGCACCAGACGTCATAAGACGCTTCATTGAAGATTCGAGATATCAAGAGGCGCGAAGCGCTGAGAGATTTTAGCCTAGGCTGAGTCTTCGAGGCCTAGGTATGCTACAAATAAAACGCAGAGCGCTGAAAGTGCGGCAAGAAATGGTCCACAACCGAGCGCGCAGCCAACCACGATTCTTTCGTGCCTTCAGCGCTCGTCGCCTTTTCGTACTGGAAACCTAGGCCTCGCGGACTCAGCCTAGGCTAAAATCTTTTCAGCGCTTCGCGCCTAAGTTGCGACGAGATCAGCTCTCCGCCGGTCTGAACAACCTTCGCAAATCCAGGCGTGAACTTTCGCCTGGGAACGATTACTTATCTAACCAAAACGGCTAACCACCTCCCCCTTAACCGCCTTTTCCCGACCACGTCAAAGCCGTACTAATGGCCACTCTAAAGTCTAAACTCAACACCACCTCCGACGAATTCAAGGCAAACGCGGCGGCTATGCAATCAGCCGTCGACGATTTGCGAACCGTTGTACACACGGTCGCTCAGGGCGGCGACGAAGAAGCACGGCGCAAACATCTGGCGCGCGGCAAACTGCTGCCGCGAGAACGGGTTCAGCGATTGCTCGACCCCGGTACTCCATTCCTCGAGTTTTCGCAATTGGCCGCTTATGGAATGTATAGCGATGCTGCGCCCGGAGCCGGCGTGATCACCGGGATTGGCCGGGTCTGGGGAAAAGAATGTGTCATCGTCTGTAACGATGCCACGGTTAAAGGCGGTACCTACTATCCGCTCTCCGTTAAAAAACATTTGCGCGCCCAGGAGATCGCGGAACAGAATCGCCTTCCCTGCATTTACCTGGTCGATTCCGGGGGCGCGAATCTGCCGAACCAAGACGAGGTGTTTCCCGATCGGGACCATTTTGGACGGATCTTTTACAACCAAGCAAACCTTTCGGCTCAAGGGATTCCGCAAATCGCGGTCGTGATGGGCTCGTGCACAGCCGGCGGCGCTTATGTACCGGCAATGAGCGATGAGGCGATCATTGTTAAAAACCAAGGGACCATTTTTCTGGGCGGACCGCCGCTGGTAAAAGCCGCCATCGGCGAAGACGTCACGGCGGAGGAGCTTGGTGGCGGGGACGTTCACGCCCGATTGTCCGGGGTGGCCGATCACTTGGCTCAAGATGATTCCCACGCGCTGGCTTTGGCTCGCAAAATTGTGAGTAACCTGAACCACCACAAACCGGCTCAGCTCGAATGCCGCCCTCCCCAAGAACCCGGTGCGGATCCGGCAGAGCTTTATGGCGTCATTCCGGCACATTCGCGTAAGCCATATGATGTCCGTGAATTGATTCTCCGGATCGTCGATGGATCTGAGTTCGATGAGTTTAAACCCTTATACGGCGCCACCTTGGTCTGCGGGTTCGCGCACATTTGGGGTTATCCGGTCGGCGTGCTGGCGAATAACGGGATTCTCTTTTCTGAATCCGCTCAAAAAGGCACTCATTTCATTGAGCTGTGCTGCCAGCGACGTATCCCGCTAGTATTCCTGCAAAATATCGCCGGGTTCATGGTAGGAAAAAAATACGAGAACGAGGGCATAGCCCGACACGGCGCAAAGATGGTGACCGCGGTCGCGACCGCTCAAGTACCGAAATTTACGGTGATCGTCGGCGGTTCGTTCGGAGCCGGGAACTATGGAATGTGCGGGCGCGCCTATTCGCCTCGCTTCCTCTGGATGTGGCCCAATGCCCGGATTTCGGTGATGGGCGGAGAACAAGCCGCCGCCGTTTTGGCGAGGCTCAAACGTGACGCGATCGAGGCCAAGGGAGGTGAGTGGACTTTTGATCAAGAAACCGAATTCAAGGCGCCGATCCAGGCTCAGTACGAACGGCAAGGTCATCCCTACTACGCCAGTGCCCGCCTCTGGGACGATGGGATTATCGATCCCCTCGATACGCGCCTCGTGCTTGGCCTTGGCATATCCGCCGCGCTAAATGCTCCTATTCCGGAGACCCGATTCAGCCTCTTCCGGATGTGAAGGCTCGCAGGCGAAATTCACCACAAAGACACAAAGAACACGAAGTTGACCGCGAAGGGACACGAATCGACGCGAAAGCCGGGAAGCGAACCGCAGATGTACGCAGATTTACGCAGATGGGATTGATTCGCAGGTTACGGTTTAAGGCGTATCACTATAATAAAGGAGCAGCAGACATTGTGGTTAGGGAGATGATTTCCATCGGTCGGTGGCGTCGTCGAAGCCCAGAGCACATCTGCGTTAATCTGCGTCCATCTGCGGTTGGTTTCCGGTTCTTTGTGGCCTTCGCGGCCTTGCTGTGAAATGGATTCGTCTCCGTGTTCTCTGTGTCTCTGTGGTGAAAATCCCCCGTCCATTTGGGACTCACGGACATTTCTCGTATAAAAATCTTCCTTTATCGACGTGGAAACGTCTATTTAAGAGCATCCTAGCCCGGCAATATAAACGAGCGAGAACGCTGGGAACGAGCGGAAGCGAGCGTGAACGGTGGCTTAACCCTAACCGTTCACGCTCGTTCCCGGCGCTTCCAGCGTTTCTGCTATTCGGGGGCAACGGCTAGGCCAACCCTTCAGGAGCTCTCATGAATTGGCATACTTTAGATGTCACCATCTCCGGTGCAGTCGCCACCGTCACACTGAATCGGCCCAGAGTGCACAACGCCTTTAACGAGACCGCAATCAAAGAATTGGAGCACAGTTTCCGAATGTTTGGGGATCGCCATGAGGTCCGGGTGATCGTGCTTACCGGTTCCGGCACGACTTTCTGCGCAGGCGCCGACCTGGGCTGGATGAAGCGCATGGCGGAAATTCCTTACGAGGAGAACTTCGCGGATGCCTATCGCCTCGCCACCATGTTACGAACGATCTACCATTGTCCGAAACCGGTGGTTGCGCGGATCCAAGGTGATGCCTACGGAGGCGGGCTCGGATTGATCGCGGTTGCCGATGTCGCCATCGCCAGTAGCACCGCTTGCTTTGGCTTCTCGGAAGTTAAACTCGGTTTAATGCCGGCCGTGATCAGCCCTTTCGTGATTCAAGCCGTCGGCAGCCGCGCCGCCCGCCGTTATTTTGTCACCGGCGAAAGATTCACAGCACAAGACGCGTATCGGATTGGCCTGGTACACGAGGTCGTCACTCCCGATGTCCTGGATGCGAAGCTCGGCTCGATCGTCGGCCAGATCGCCCAAAACGGTCCGTTAGCCGTAATCCAGTCGAAGCGATTGATCCAAGACATCGACCTCTTATCGGAAAAGCTGGCTATCGATACCGCCGAGCGAATCGCGCGACTGCGCGGCACCGACGAAGCCCGCGAAGGCATCCAAGCTTTTCTGGAAAAACGATCTCCGAGCTGGCGGTCCGCTTCGCAGAATGACAAATAACAAATGGCAGATGACAAAATGGCGGATCGAGAAATCCGCTACGCCCACTTCTGTCTACTCCGTCCACTAAGTCCACTTGGTCCACTCTGTCCACTGGGTCCCAAGGCGCGCTCCAAGTCGCATCATGTTCCGTAAACTCCTGATTGCTAACCGAGGCGAGATTGCTTGCCGCATCGCGGCAACTGCTGCCAAGCTCGGGATTCAGACGGTGGCGGTCTATTCCGACGTCGATAAGCATTCTAAGCACGTCAGCGTCTGCGATGAAGCGTTGGGTATCGGCGGCACAACGGCCGGCGAAAGTTATCTCGCGATTCCGTCCATCATCAAAGCTGCGCGGGAGAGCGGAGCCGACGCTATCCATCCCGGTTACGGCTTCCTCGCCGAAAACGCCGAGTTCGCGGAGGCCTGCGCCGTTGCTGGACTAGTGTTTATCGGACCACCAGCGGCTGCCATCCGCACCATGGGCGACAAAAGTACCGCCAAGTCCGTCATGACTAAGGCTGGGGTTCCGGTCCTCCCCGGCTATCACGGGGAAAACCAGGAACCTGATTTTCTGCGGTCTCAAGCCGATGCGATTGGGTACCCGGTTATCCTCAAAGCGCGCCAAGGAGGCGGTGGCAAAGGGATGCGAGTGGTTCACGGAACCGGAGAGTTCCATGAATTTTTGGGTGCTTGCCGGCGTGAAGCGAAGAACAGCTTTGGGGATGATAGCATCCTCATCGAGAAGTTTCTGGATCGGCCCCGCCACATCGAGATGCAAATCTTCGGCGACACCCACGGTAACTATGTCTATCTCTTTGAGAGAGATTGTTCGGTCCAACGGCGCCATCAAAAGATCATTGAAGAAGCCCCGGCACCGGGTCTGACCGAATCTCAACGCCGGTTGATCGGTGAAACCGCTGTGGCAGCGGCCCGGGCCGTTAGCTACACTGGCGCCGGAACGATCGAGTTCCTCGTGGATCAGGCGTTCTACTTCCTGGAAATGAATACCCGGTTACAGGTCGAACACCCGGTCACGGAGATGATCACTGGCCACGACCTGGTCGAATGGCAACTGCTGGTCGCGGCCGGCGCTCCATTACCGCAGTCGCAGCATCAGCTTAGCTTTCGCGGTCATGCCATCGAGGCCCGTATTTACGCCGAGAAACCCAGCTCCGGATTCTTACCGTCGACCGGTACCTTGGACCTATTCAAAACTCCGGAAGCCATCCATTTCACCATACCGTCGTCGCCGCAGACTACTCCGGTCCGTCTCGACGCCGGGGTGCGTATGGGCGACACCGTCGCTCCTTACTACGATCCGCTTTTGGCGAAGCTCGTCGTATGGGGCAAGGACAGAGCCGAGGCGGTCACCCGTTTGCATGATGCGCTTGATGACTTTGTTGTGCTGGGATTAGAAACGAATCTACCATTCTTGCGGCGGCTAAGTCGTTTGCCGGATTTTCGTACGGGCAAACTCGACACTGGATTGATTGGGAGGAACGAAGCTTTTTTGTTAAGCTCCGATGGAGTGATCGAGTTCCCCTTGGTCTTGCTAGCAACAGCGGCTCTGTTGAAGAGCGAAGAAGAAAGCCGTTGCATCGACCCCCGTGACTCGCATTCACCCTGGGCATCTACCTCGGGTTGGCGGCTAAACTCCGGCTATACTCGGCATTTATCTTGGTCAGCCGGCGACCGAACCATCGACGCAGTTCTGACCTATCCGATCGCGAATCCAAGGCCAGCACGATACCAACTGGAGGTAGGTGGCGAGTCCGTAGAGTTCGAAATTTTAGAGCATCACGAAGGGAACATCGTTCTTCTAACCGGTGATCGCCGAATAACCGGGCGAGTTTACCGGCGAAACGACTCTTACGATGTGTCCGCCGGTGGTGAGCACGCGACGCTCAGCCTGATTGATCCCCTCACCTATGACCGGCCGGCTGATGAGCAAGAAACCCAACTGACTGCTCCGATGCCCGGCCGCATTGTGGCGGTGCTAGTTCAGGACGGACAGAGCGTTACTAAAGGGACTCCTTTGATTGTTATGGAAGCGATGAAAATGGAACATACCATTGTCGCGCTCGCTGACGGGCGGGTAGATGAACTGCTAGTGAACGTCGCTGACCAAGTCTCCGAAGGCGCCCAGCTCCTCCACTTCAGCCCCGTTAAGCCTAATTAGATATCCGCAGATTACACAGAACCTGTCGCGCCGTAGGCTTTGCGGAGGCGGATTACGCAGATTTCGGTTTAAGGTTTCGCAATGCGGCTGAGTAAAGCCGTCACGAAGCTTAGCAGACGCTTTGAAAAACAGCTCCGTAGGAGCGAAATCTTTATAGCCACGGCAACGCACACACGGTCAGCTCCGTTAGGAGCGGCATCTAAGGGCATGCGGCTACGGCTAACCTCCGTTCCCAACTAGATATCGCTCCTACGGAGCTACCCCGGTCATTGGGCGTCGCGTGCTATAAAGATTTCGCTCCTACGGAGCTGATGATCCGCTTTCCTGAATGGCGGCCTGAAGATCACCGCGCATCTTTTTACAACCTGCTAGCTTATGTTGTTTTTGTCATTCCGCTTATTCAAATTCCAAAAATCTGCGTAATCTGTGTAATCTGCGGATTTTACATCTGCGGCTCCCATGAGTTCTTCTGTCAAAATCGTCGAAGTAGGCCCGAGAGATGGTTTACAGAACGAAAAATCTGCGGTGTCGACGCAAGTTAAAATCGAGCTGATCAACCGTCTTAGCGCCGCGGGTTTTGCGAATATTGAGGCTACCTCGTTTGTTTCCCCGAAATGGGTTCCGCAATTGGCGGATGCCACCGAAGTCATGGAGCGGATTACGCGACGGCGTGGTGTTACCTACTCCGTTCTTGCCCCTAATCTGCAAGGCGCGCAGAACGCTCTTTCGGCTAAGGCGGATGAAGTCGTGATTTTTACCGCTGCTAGCGAGACGTTTTGTCAGAAAAATATTAATTGCACGATTGATCAGTCATGGGACCGGTATACGGCGGTGGCAGACGCGGTCAAAGGGAATGGTGTACGCCTCCGCGGTAGTATCTCTTGTTCGTTCGGCTGCCCCTATGAAGGAGATGTTCCAATCAGTTCGGTCCTGAAAGTACTGAAACGATTACAGGCACTCGGCTGTGACGAGATCGATCTTGCTGACACCATTGGCGTCGGTACGGTCATTCGGGTAAAGGAGCTCATACGTTCCGTTAGCCAGGAATTTCCGATCGAAAGACTGGCAGGTCACTATCACGATACCTATGGGCAGGCTTTAGCCAATATCTTGGCTAGCCTGGAGGCAGGCTTAAACACTTTCCATAGTTCCGTGGCAGGACTCGGGGGCTGTCCCTATGCGCCCGGCGCCACCGGGAATGTCGCAACGGAAGATGTGCTTTACCTATTGCGCGGACTCAGGTTGGAGACCGGAATTGACCTTGATGAAGTCGCTGCCATTGGCGACTTCGTCTGCGCAGCTATCCGTCGACCAAATGCTTCCAAGGCAGGTGCTGCCCTATTAGCAAAAAGGTCGATCGGTGGATCGACGAAAGACAGCAAATTCATTACGAAATAGTCAGCAACCTGGCGTTGTTTTTCCTTCCTTTTTTGCGTTCCCTGCGCTCTCTTGCGGCTATTCTGCTTCAAGATCCTATGCACATGCTCCTCTCGAAACCATGGCTTGTTCTCTGTTCGCCGGCGGTTCTCTTGGTAAGCTCTGCGCTCGCGGACGATGGCTTGTGGCTCTTTAACGATCCGCCGGCAAAACAGCTTCAGGAGAAGTATCATTTCAACCCGACCGCCGCTTGGCTGGAGCATCTGCAAAAGAGCAGTGTCCGGGTTGGCCGCGGCGGTAGCGGCTCCTTTGTATCGCCGGATGGTCTGGTCCTGACTAATCACCATGTCGGGTCTGATTCGCTGCAGAAACTCAGTGACGCGACCCATAACTATCTCGCGGACGGATTCTACGCCCACACTTTAGCCGAGGAGAAACCGTGCCCGGACCTGGAGCTCAACGTTTTGCAATCAATCCAGGATGTGACCGACCGAGTTAACGGTGCCGTGAGCTCGGCCATGAACGCGGGTCAGGCCTTTCACGCCAGGAATCAGGTGATTGCGGACATTGAACGGGAATCACAAAACGCGACGGGCCTCTACAGCGAAGTGGTCAAGCTCTACGGAGGCGGTAGCTACCAGCTCTACCGGTACAAGCGCTACACCGATGTCCGCCTCGTGTTTGCTCCCGAGAAACGGATCGCTTTCTATGGAGGCGATCCCGATAATTTTGAGTATCCCCGGTTCGACCTGGATATCTGTCTGTTTCGAGCTTACGAGAACGGGCAACCGGCCCCGGTTGAGAACTACTTGAAGGTCAACCCGCAAGGCCCGGCGGAACACGACTTGGTGTTCGTGTCCGGTCATCCTGGACGGACGAATCGGCAATTGACGGTCTCGGGTCTGACGGATCTGCGGGATCGCAGGCTGCCGCTACAGCTGCAGAGTCTTTATCGCCGGGAGGTCTTGTTAGCTGCTTTCGGCGCCCACTCCTTAGAGAATCAGCGTCGGATTGATAGCGATCTGTTCGGGATTCGTAACTCGCGGAAACGCGGAAACGGTCAACTTGCCTCTCTACTTGCTCCCGAATTTTTCGCGGGGCGCGTTGAAGACGAAAAAGCTTTTCGTTCCCAATTGCAGACCCAATCCACGCTGAAGCCGGCCTTGGAAGCGTATAACCGGATCGAACAAACCGAAACCGAGATGGGCAAAGTGCTGGTTAGCGGTGTCTTCTTGGAAGGTGATTGGCGCCGGGGAGGACTAGGTCTCGATAGTCGATTATTCAGGATCGCCCGTACGTTGGTTCGGGCTGCGGCCGAGCGTCCGAAACCGAATGGAGAACGTTTAGCCGAATTCCGGGACTCAAATCGTTCACCTCTTGAATTACAGCTTTTCTCGCCAGCGCCGATCTACGATGACGTAGAAGAATTAGAACTAGCGGATTCGTTGACCGATCTCGCAACCCGCCTCGGTCCAGAGGACTCCCTAGTGCAGCAAATCCTGGCCGGCAAATCTCCGCGTGAACGCGCCTCGGAGTTAGTTAGCGGCACCAAACTGAAGGACGTCGCCGTCAGGCGCCAACTCTACGAAGGCGGCGCTACTGCCTTGAAGGATTACTCCGATCCGATGATCGCGCTGGCTAGCCTGATTGACCCAGCCGCACGACAGCTTCGCCGGATTTTTGACGAGTCCGGCGAGACGGAACAACAGGCATACGGGCAGATCGCCCGTGCTAGGTTCGCCTTGAAAGCGAACGAGATCTATCCGGACGCCACCGGCACCCTGCGCCTATCCTTCGGTGAAGTCAGCGGTTACGAAGAGGATGGGCAAACCATTCCGGCATTCACGACCTTTGCGGGTCTTTATCAGCGCGCCAACGATCATCAAAACCGCGAGCCGTTCGATCTACCCCCACGCTGGATCGACCGGCACGATAAACTGAATCTGCAGACCCGGCTCAATTTCGTTACCACTGCAGATGTGGTTGGCGGTAATAGCGGTAGCCCGGTAGTGAACCAAGCCGGCGAGTTAGTCGGTTTAATCTTCGACGGCAACATCGAGTCGTTAGCTGGTGATTTCGCGTACAGCGACAAACAAAGCCGGTCCGTAGCCGTTGATTCAGCAGGCATCCTCGAGGCGCTCGACAAGATGTACGACGCCAAACCTTTGGTCGATGAACTGGTCGCGGGAAAACCGGCGAGCCGTTAGCCCTGGAGCGCTGCCTCGCTTCCTCCTTCGCCAAACATGCCACCCGTGGAGCGCCTCGGTTGCGAGGCCGACATTGAGGGTGTGCCAGGGGTCGAGGGGGGTGGCTACGGAGGACAAGTCGCGAGGCCGACTCGGTCGGAACCTGTGGAGGGCCGGCTTTTCGCGGCAGCGCGTGCGCACCCTCGGTAGCGGCGACTGTCCAGTGAGGCTCTGTGGTGCGGCGCATCTACTGATGTCTTCGAAGCGATAGGTTTGTCGTGCCTCAAGCCGCAGTCGCCATCCCAGCGCTCGGATGGCGACTGCACGTCGAGTTGTGCCACGCTCGATCGCTCCGGCTAAATTGTTGGCGATACACACCAGGGGCTTCGAGGGATCCGGCAGCCGCCGGACCGCTACCGAGGCCCCACCCAGCTGGACCGGTTCGCCATAGGCCTACTATTGCTTAGGTGAGATACTGATCACCGAAACCGTATCATCCTCGTAATTGGTTACGTAGGCCAGATCGCCTTTCTTATTAATCGCGACGAACGACGGCTCTTTCCCCACGGTAATCGAGCTTCCTACTTGGGTGTAAGTCTTGGTGCTGAAAACTGAGACCGTGTTACCCGCGGTCGTCCCACTGATATAGTAGTTAGGAATGTAAAGATATTTTCCGTTCGGCGTCACTGCTGGGACGGAAGGGACTTCACCCGGCAAAAATGTCTTAATGGCCTTGTTATTCTTGATAACCGAGATGGTGGCTATGCTGAAGTTGTCAATATAAACATCGCCGCCCTTCGGGTTCACCACGCAATACAGAGGATCCGCCGCCGTATCGATGGTGTGAACTATCGCTGAATGGGCCGTGTCAATCACGAAGACTTTGCTGGCAAAGTCTTCACAGGCGTACGCCAGCTTGCCGTTAGTCGAAAACGTCGCTGATGACGCGTGTAATCCGATGGTAATCGATGTCGTGACTTCCTGGGTCTTCGTATCAATCACCGAGATGGTTCCAGAATCTTCGTTCGCGACATAAGCGAGTTTGCCATTCGGGCTTATCGAAAGGAACCGGGGATCCTCGCCAACCGTTACTGTTTTCACGATGGTGCCGGTGGCGGCGTTCAGAATCGTCACCGTTCCACTGCTGACGTTATTGGCCACATACAACTCTGTTCCGTTCGGCGTGATCGCCAATCCATCCGGACTCGCACCCGGGGAGAACGTATTGACCAGCGTATGGTTTTGGGTATCGATCACTGAGACGGTGTTACCCAAATAGTTGGCGACGTAAGCGAAATCACCTTTCGGGCTGACGATCACCACGTGCGGACCGCTGCCCACGTTAACCGTGGCGATAACTTGATTGCTTAGACCGGCGTCCGCTATTTCGTTGCTATCTTCTTCTGCCATTGCCCGTAATGCCGGGTAAGCCGCGAGGAAAACAGGTAGTGCGATAAGCAGGCATCTCCCGCTCAGCAGGCAGCTTCTGGCTGCGGATTTTGAGTGTTTCATGACTTTGTTGACTGCAATTATTCACCCCGATATACGGAAGTTTGTTAGGCGAGTTGCCAAAAAAATGGATGGCCGCCGGTGTTGGTCCGGGCCGAACCAAATCACAGCGTTCTCGGGCTCCGGGCGTAACCTTGAACGCAATTTGTGTAAATCTGTGAAATCTGTGGTTTACTGCAGCATCTTCGAAAAAAGCCTATGAAAGGTCAGTCCGGGCGGACCAGATCCAGAAACGGCGCAAACCTAGAGCACGCCCACTTACTCAATCAGCGAGTGATCCTGGAGATTGTGAGGCTGCATGGGCCTGTCTCTAGAGTCGATGTTGCTCGCCTGGCCGGCTTGACCAACCAGACCGTATTCAACATTGTCGACGGTCTTCTTCAAACCGGGCTGATTCGAGATTTCGGCCGGAAAATGGCCGAGCGCGGGCAGCCGGCAAAGCTATTCGAGATAAATGCCGACGCAGCGTTCTCCATTGGGCTGCATCTGGAGCGTGACCACATCGCCAGTGTATTGGTTGATTTCAAAGGCGTGATTCGATCTCGCACTTATCGAGCGGGACATCTAACCACTCCCGCCGAAGCCCTGAAACAGGCGCTCAGTTCCATTCGCGAACTTCGGCAGAAGAATCATGGTAAAAGAATCTTAGGGCTCGGCATCGCCCTCCCTGGCCCAATGGACTTTCAGCATGGCAAAGTCGTTTTCTCGCCGAATTTCCCGGGATGGGAACAGGTCAAGGTACAAGATTACTTCAGCCGAAGTACCAAGCTGCCGGTCGTCGTAGATAACGACGCCACGTCAGCTGCGATCGGCGAGAGCTGGTACGGGGCCGGGCGGTCTCTGGATAGCTTTGTCTATATTTACGTCGGGGTAGGCGTCGGTGGCGGTATCATTGTCAACGGGCGTCCCTATCGTGGTTTTAGAGGCGGTTCCGGTGAGCTGGGTCATCTTGTAGTCGATAAGCGACGAAACGCGCGGTTGTGCGGATGTGGTAAGCACGGGTGCCTTGAGGCCTACCTGTCTCTGACTTCCTTAACGCAGCGTCTCCACGAAACCGGCATTGACGGTCGCAGCCTGACCAAAATTGTCGACCTTTTCGATCAAGGAAATGAGGTCGTTTTGGATTGGTTGAAGACGGCAGCATCGTATTTGATCGGGATCATCGGCGATCTCCTCCTGCTAATCGATCCGGAGGCAATTGTGATCGGCGGTCATCTACCCGGGCCGCTTTTATCCTTCTTAATCGAACGTTGCGCGAAAACCGGAGGGAAAAACGGACTAGTCGAGCATCATCCCCGGATCCTGCAGGGGATGCTTCAGGATGAAGCGGCTGCGCTGGGAGCGGCCGTCTTGCCAATCGATGATCTGATCGCCCCCAACTACGAGCGGATCACCCAGGGCCAACATGCGAGCCTACTCGACCTATGGGACGTCAGGAGCTAGCGCGCTGAGTCCAAGATACAGAAAAATCTCACGCAAAGCCGCAAAGCCGCAAAGATTAAGACAAGGCCGATCATCGGTCGCGGCGACTGTCCATGAGGCCGAATGGTGTGCCCAATGTAACCGTTGTCTCGAAGCGACGGGTCTGCTTAGGCTCAACGCGCAGTCGCCATCCGAGCGCTGGGATGGCGACTGCGCGTGGAGTTAAAGCATGCTCGGTTGCTTCGGTTTGATATTGGGCCAGACACACCATTTGGCCTCATGGACAGTCGCCGCGACCGGTGAGCGGCCTCGTCTTCACCTTTGCGCCTTGGCGGCTTTGCGTGAGATTTTTCTTGGTTTTTCCGGGGGTCGAAGCGTTGCCTTCAAGACAATACTTCAATTTGAAAGAATATATCTTGCCAAACCGGTCTTCTTTTGAGATGAGATGAGGTCTCCCCCGATCTTGGTGCGTCGTCGATCGAACCAAGGCTGGGCTGGCGAACCCGATCGTTTCGGATCTCCAGTCCCGGCATTGTTGGTCGACGACTCATCAGATCAAACCTCATTCTATCTTTATGAAACACCCGGAAACGGACTTCTCGTGGGTTTCGCTCCACTCCGGCCTCGCCCTGTCGCGGGCCGTATCATCGATCGGTGCTGTAGCAACACTAACCTTGACCACGTCTCGGTTCAGGGTTCGCTAGCGCGGCTCCCTTATCGGCTCAGCGCGGTTTGTTCCTCAGCCACACGTATCCCTCCTATGAAGACATCTCTTCTTTCTCGTCTTGTCATCAGCGGACTCTCTTTCTGTCTGCTGAGTGCCCATGCTCAACAGAAGCCAAGCACAGTCAATTCCAGGGTAAATAGCCTCTTAAAGCAGTTTACTCTCGACGATAAACTCAGCTACATCGGCGGCACCGGCTTCTTCAACGTTAAACCGATTCCGGTGCCCACTAACTCCTTGGTTAATCCAGAGATCTACCAAACCGACGGCCCACTGGGGGTTCGCCGGAACGAACCCAGTATCCGTTTCCCTTCCGGATTAACCCTGGCCGCTACCTGGAATCCCGACCGCGCCAACGACCAAGGCGTTTCCATGGGTCGAGATGCTGCGGCCCGCGGATACTTCAGTATTCTCGGCCCGGGAATGGATTTCTATCGGGTACCGATGGGAGGTAGAAATTTCGAATACATGACCGGCGAAGACCCATTTTTGGGTAGCCAACTCAATCCAGAGGAGATCAAGGGGATCCAGGCTCAAGGAGTCTGGGCTTGCGCCAAACACTTCGTTTGTAACGACGAAGAAGAGAACCGGACCAACGTGCATATTGTTGTAGATGAGCGCACGCTGCGAGAGATCTATCTTCCACCGTTCGAAGCTGCTGTTAAAGTGGGTCATGTGACCACCGTCATGGGCGCGTACGACGCCGTGGATTGCGCCGGGACCGACGCTTTCTGCTGCGAAAACATCTTCCTGTTGACCACGGTTCTTAGGACTGAGTGGGGTTTTAAGGGAATCCTCATGGCAGACTACGATGCCATTCATGACGGCTTAACCGCCGCCCTAGCGGGGTGTGACGTCGATCTACCCTCCGGCCGCTTTATGAATCAGCAGACTCTTTCCCCTTGGATTCCGAACCCGCTGACGGTCGCAGACCTCAATCTTAAAGCGAAGCACCTCATGACGGGTGTGATCTCGTACGGGTTTCTGGATCGGCAACAGCTGGATACTTCTATCCCGTTGGATGATCCTTTTAGTGAGCTGGCGTCATTGAATGTTGCGCGGGAAGGGTTAATTCTGCTGCAGAACAAAAATCAGCTTCTGCCGCTTAAGAAGAACATGGTAAAGAAGGTCGCGGTCATCGGGAATCTAGCTGAGTATGCCCCTCCCACCGGGTTCGGCAGTTCTTACGTTACTCCGATCGAGTACATTAGCGAGCTAGATGGGATCCGATCCGAGGTAGGCGCAAACACGCAGGTCGATTTCATATCCGTCTGCTCGCTGGATCCAGCCAATGCGATCTGGCAGTACAGTAACAACGGTGAAATTACCCAAGGCCTCCAAGCGTCTTACTACACTAGTAACGACCTTTCCGGTACACCCGCCGTTACTCGAGTAGATAACCAAGTCAATTTTGACTGGGACATCGACGCGATTCCGGTGTCTTCCAACCAGGGTGGCTTCTCGGCCAAATGGGTCGGTCAAATCGTTCCTACCCAGACTGGCGACTATGTATTCAAGGTCCGCGGCGATGGTGGCGTACGCTTGATTATTAATGGGAACACGAACACCCCCATCATCGATAACTTCAACTCTCCGACCACGCCTCCTGTCGGATACGGTCCAACCCCCGCATACTCCGGTAAAATGACCTTAACCGCGGGTCAGACCTACACGATCGAAATTGATTATCGTCGAGTTGGCGGTTTCTTTGACACGTTCGAGCAAGGCGGTCTAACCGGGATTCAGGCGAGTTATGCGGCGCTGACGCCTCCGTCGAGTATTGCTGGATACAACGCCGTGATCATCGCGGCCGGGATCAGCAATGAATACGAAGGTGAAGGTGAGGATCGGTCGTTTACACTCCCCGAATTCCAGGATGAGCTCATCAAGAATGTTTCTGCCGCTAACCCACAAACCGTGGTCGTTTTTCATGGCGGCGGTAACTTCGATTCCCAGCAGTGGATTAATCAGGTCGACGGCTTGGTGGAAGCATTTTATCCGGGACAAAATGGCGGCCAGGCCCTGGCTGAAATCTTGTTTGGAGACGTGAATCCGTCCGGCAAACTACCCATCACGATGGAGAAACGGATCCAGGATAATCCGGCGTATCCTACGTTCCCCAATCCGGTAAATCAGCATCCCGACGACATCGCCTACAGCGAAGGCATCTTTATCGGGTATCGCGGATATGATCATAATAATATCACACCGCTCTTTCCTTTCGGATTTGGTTTGTCGTATACCACGTTCGCTTTTTCCAAGTTGCAGTTTTCGTCCACCAGTTTTGACGGTAGCGCGCCGATAACTGTCTCGCTCACGGTTACCAATACGGGTTCGGTGCCAGGCGCAGAAGTTGCCCAGTTGTACGTGGGCCAACAGAATCCCACGATTAGCCGGCCGGTCAAAGAGTTGAAGGGGTTCCAGAAAGTGTTGTTGAATCCCGGACAATCGCAGACGGTGAAACTGCAACTGGACCAACGTTCATTTGCTTACTGGAATACGAGCAACGAAAAATGGGACGCCGTTCCCGGTACCTATAACGTCTGGGCGGGTTCCTCCTCGCAGCTCAGTGATCTGACGCTGCAAGGCCAGGTCACAGTGACAAAAGACGTCACGTCGAATCCTTGAAGTGGCGGTGGGTGAAAAGTGCGGGGACGCAGATCCCGGGAGGGATCGCGTCCCCGCGATCCGTCGTTCCCGAAGCCAAGCACCTTTCCGGACCTAGAACCGTTCGACGCCTAGCCGCATGCACCAGGTTACGGCGCGCGAGGATCCGACTTCGCCAGCCCGGCCACGGAATCGCATCCTTCACCACGGCTACTTCGGACAAGCAGCGCGCCCTCCCTATCGTCGACAATCGACGGACTAGAACGAATCGGATTTTTCGCCATCTTTCTTGCAACCTGAAAGTATAATGTTACACATAACATCATGTCTTTCGGTTATAGTGACCCTGCCCCAACCCGCCGGGCGCCCCCTCACCTGGCGATTGTCGACCGCGGTAACCGACCAAACATCAGCTACCTAACCGTCTGTACCTGGAACCGCCAACCGATGCTCGCTAAGCGTGCCATGTACGACCTCTTAGTTGAGACGTGGCAGGCGGCGGATACCTGGCTTGTTGGACACTTCGTTATCTTGCCAAACCACGTGCATCTATTCTGTGCTCCGGCCGAAGTAGTGCATCCGCCGTTGACTACATGGGTGAGTTACTGGAAAAGGCTGACCACGATTGCTCGGCGAAAGACGGATCCTTCTTTCCGATGGCAGGTCAATTTTTGGGACACACAACTTCGATCTGGTGATAGCTACGACGCGAAGTGGGCGTACGTTTACCAAAATCCGGTCCGCCATGGCCTCGTAGAAAAAGCGGAGGATTGGCCATTTTCCGGAACACTGCACGATTTTATTTGGACCTCCGATTGATATCGAGCGCCTGGGAGGGATCGCGTCCTCGCGATCCGCCGTTCGCGGAAGCCCAGCATGCTCAAAACCGAGGACCATTCGACGCCGAACCGCTTGCCCCACCTGCACGGCGCGCGAGGACGCGCGCCTTCCCGGGTCAGGGGGCAGCCACACGACGCCAGGGAGGGATCGCGTCCTCGCGATCCGTCGTTCGCGGAAGCCCAGCGTGCTCAAAACGGAGGACCATTCGACGCCTAACCGCTTGCCCCACCTGCACGGCGCGCGAGGACGCGCGCCCTCCCGGGTCAGGGGGCAGCCACACGACGCCAGGGAGGGATCGCGTCCTCGCGATCCGCCGTTCGCGAATGGGTACGAATCGAAAACCTTAACCGCAGACGTACGCGAATGAGCGCAGATTTGGCGCTGGACTTGGATCACGGTGCCGAAAATTGGAAACCGTTTTTGCGTACGCGAAACGTTTCTGCCACTGAATCCTTCCGTCTACGTAACTCCGTGTTTATCTGCGGTTTAAAGGTTTTTATTCCCGTGTAATTCGTGTCCGTTGGTGGTTCCTTTTTGTGCTTTTTGCGCCTTTTTGCGGCTATTCCGATGTTCTCTCCGATTTGTCAGAGGCTGTAACCGCTCTACCGTGAGAACCTATGGCAACCATTCCCGTTATCCCCCACTCGCTCGGGGTCTGTTATTATCCGGAACAATGGGACAGCTCCAAATGGCCGGACGATCTGGCCGCGATGCGGGAGCTCGGTCTCCGTTATGTCCGGGTCGGCGAATTTGCTTGGAGTCGTCTGGAGCCGGCGCCAGAGGAATACCAATTTGGGTGGCTGCAAAGGGTGCTTGATCTGGCGGCCGAGCATGGCTTATCCGTGGTACTCGGCACTCCCACCGCTACTCCCCCAAAATGGTTGGTTGACCGGATGCCGGACATGTTGGCAATCGACCAACAAGGCCGACCAAAAATATTCGGTTCTCGTCGTCATTATTGCTTCTCGCATTCAGGCTACCGGACTGAAGCGGCCAGGATCGTAACGAAGCTCGGCGAGACCTTTGGCCAACATCCCGCCATCGCCGCCTGGCAAACGGACAATGAATATGGCTGCCATGACACCACCCTCAGTTATTCCGATGCAGCACGGATTGGCTTTAGAAAATGGTTACAAAATAAATACCAAGACATCGATCATCTGAATCACGCCTGGGGCAATGTGTTCTGGAGCATGGAGTATCGGAGTTTCGACGAGATCGAGTTGCCCAATCTGACTGTGACCGAACCTAATCCGGCCCACATTTTGGATTTTCGGCGGTTCAGTTCGGATCAGGTCAAAACCTTTAACCTGGAGCAAGTCGAGATTGTTCGGCGTCTATCTCCGGACCGCACCATTCTCCATAATTTCATGGGAGCGTTTCTGGCGTTTGATCATTTCGATGTCTCTGATTCTTTGGACGCCGCTAGTTGGGATTCGTATCCGCTGGGAGCTTTGACCTTGTTGGATGTTCCCGAAGCGCACAAACGAAAATTCCTGCGTTCGGGAGATCCCGATTTCCCAGCATTCCACCATGATTTATATCGCACCTGCGGGCGGGGGCGCTGGTGGGTTATGGAGCAACAACCAGGTCCGGTGAATTGGGCGCCTTACAACCCTTCTCCTTATCCGGGCATGGTGCGACTTTGGGCGCACGAAGCCTTCGCTCACGGAGCCGAGGTGGTCAGCTATTTTCGTTGGCGCCAGGCGCCTTTTGGCCAGGAACAAATGCACTCCGGCATCAATCGCCCCGACGGTACCTCGGACATCGCCACCGAAGAAATTCGGGCAACCGTTCAGGAATTGGCGAGCGCTGCGTTGAAGGATAATCGTACAAGCCAAGCCGCGCCCGTTGCGCTGATCTTCGACTATGAAGCTGCCTGGACCTTGGCGATTCAACCTCAACGCGAAACCTTTGATTATTTCACATTGGCGCTCTCGTTCTATCGGTCAGCTCGCCGGCGGGGCCTCAATGTCGATATCATTCCACAGAGCGCCAATCTTGATCCCTATAAACTCGTGCTCGTGCCGAGCTTACCAATTATCCAGCCTGAACTCGTGGCGTCGCTTAAGAGTTTCTCTGGCCCCGTGATATTTGGCCCTCGGACTGGCTCGAAGACTCCTGATTTTCAAATCCCATCCAATCTACCGCCCGGGCTGCTCCAAGAGCTCCTCCCTATCCGGGTAGTCCGCGCGGAATCGCTGCCGGATTTTGAGCCGATCCCGGTTTCTTGGCGGGGAACAAGTTATCAATGCCGGCATTGGCTGGAACAAGTTCAGACCCACGTCCCACCCTGGATCCGTTCCGTAAATGGAAATGGGATCGCGTTCACCCACGAAGCGTTCACCTATCTAACGGCTGTCCCGGAACAATCGTTGTTAGACGCGATAGTAGAAGACATCGTTTCGCACACTAACCTACAAACCATTCGATTACCGGAAGGGCTCCGGACCCGGGTCTCGGGGAATCTCCGCTACTTTTTTAACTATGGCCCGGCCACGGTTACGCTACCGTTACCAAAAGACGCCGAATTCATCATCGGCAGCCGGGAACTACCCGTCGCAGGAGTCGCCATTGTTGGTTCTAGGTTTTAAGTTTTAGGTTCTAAGTTCTAAGTTGGCGTTCAAGGACGCCGCAATGATGGATGCGAGACGCGTTGTGCCAAGGCTCACGGCCCAACGTAAAACTTAGAACCTTGAACTTAGAACCTAGAACGGTTCAGACCGAGAACCACTCGATCACGCCCTGGGCCACGAGTTTAGCTCTAGCCCATTCGCTTTTCTCCTTATAAAGAGAAATCCCAGGCGGAATCTCATCCTCCGCAAACTTTCTCAGAACGCGGAGTGCACCGAGCTGTTTTAGATGCGTTTCAAATCGGTTAGTGACGGATGGATTCTCGGTCAAGGAGGTTGCCGGAATAGGCCGAAATTGCCCCAGCCACGCTTTAAACATATCGACTAGCTGCGCATCGGAAAAAGCCTTCCAATCAATTCGAAACACCGTCTCCCACATCGACTGGTTGATCTGATGCACCGGCCATCCCAGCTTGCCTTGGGATAAAGCCAACGCTTCCGACCAAGCCTCTCCAGAAGGCGGCGTCGCCCCAGCCGGGCTTACCGGGCGCAAGCCTTCCGGGCTGATTTGGCTCATGGCGGCGAAAGAGAGTCTTTTCAAATGAGCCAGCTTCGGATCGTCCTTAGCCGACCAGTGCAGCCGTCTTCTCCGTTCATCCGCTGGGATCCGCAAATACGGTTTATCCGGCCATTCCGGCCAGAGCATAAAAGCTCGAGCTGGATCCGTTATCAATTCTTGATGCGCCGCCCAGGGACTCGCTAGGTAATACTCGAATCCGTTGGCGACCTCAGGAGGAATAGCCGGCCGATGCTTCGCGCACAAATCTCGCAGACTTTCGTTCTCGCGAGAAAATTCGTAGAAATAGCAGGATCCAATTTCATCCGCCGGGCAATCCACGAACATGGCCCAAAGCTCTCTGGGAAACGTTGCCATAAATAATAAATGAGTCCTCCAGCTGCTTGCCGCTGCCTCTGGCTTTAAGCATGACGGAAGATCTCGCTAGGTTCCAAGGATTTTTTTCGGTGAAATGTCGGCAAGTCCCGGCGATTAGATTTGACTTGAAAGCAGAACCTGGCCTTGCTAGCAACGCTCGCACTCCGTCGTTTATGTCGTCGATATCAGCCCTGAATGAAGGGTGATACGTTCCCAGAATGAGCGCACCCACAAATTTGGATCGGGCGACAATAACGCCGTGCGCTCTGGTGTGGCGCCGTGTCCTGGACAACGGAAGCATGGAATTTGCTAACGTGACTCCCTCGGGAAGCGGTTTCGAGTTAACCGGAACCATTGTCGCCGTCCATGAGCGTGAACCGCTTGAGGTCAAGTACCGGCTGGAATGTGGTCCCGACTGGTCCACTCGAGCGATTTCTATCGAGCAGCGTCGCGGGTTCCAACGCTCAACCTTATCGTTAGCGGTGGACGACGCAGGATCATGGAGTGATAGCCGCACCGGCAGACTCGATTCATTGACCGGCTGTCTCGAGGTCGATCTCGAGCTGACGCCGATTACCAACACACTGCCAATCAATCGACTGAAGCTTGCCATCGGACAGCGGGAAGAAATCGCGGTTGCCTGGATCCGGTTTCCTTCGCTAGAGATCGTCCGGGCGCGCCAGTCTTATGAAAGACTTTCAGACCGCACCTATCGTTACCGGAGCCTGGGCAGCGGTTTTACCGCCGATATTGATGTGGACGAGATCGGGCTCACGATCCGATACGAAGGGATTTGGGAGCGGGTTGCTGATGCAACCGCGTAGCAGCCGATGTCCCGGAGGGACTGAATGAAGGTAGCCTGGCACGAAGTGCCTGGGATACGTATGAAAGCAGCCCGTCCCGTAGGGAACGGTGTGAAACAGGGCAAAGTGTTTGTTCACACCCCAACATTAACTCAGGGGTCACCAACCGATCATACTGTACCCTACGGGACGGAATCATGATTGCACTGGCTCCAGGCACTTCGTGCCAGGCTACCTTCATTGAGTCCCTCCGGGACAAACCGCCGGCGAATGCCCGATCGCGCACCAATCCTGGCCTCCTTTTTCCTCTTTGACTCCCGGAACACCCGACCCTAATTCATTTCTTAGCCCCTAATCTGTTCTCTAACACCCTATGAACTCCAATCTCTCGCGAAGGCGCGCGCTCGGCTTGCTAGGACTCGGCGCAGCCGCTATTGGCCTAGAGTCTCGGGCAGACGCAGCCTCATCCCAGGCCCGCTCTAACCCTGGTTATTATCGATTCAGCGTTGGCGACTTCCAAATCACCGTTTTCAACGACGGTTATAAAATCTTTCAACCAGTCCAGCCGTTCTGGGCATCCGAAGCGACTGCCGATGACCTGAGTTCCGCTCTGGAAGCCGCTTTTCTGCCGACCGACCATGTTATGGGCTACTATAATGTGGTACTAGTCGATACCGGAAAAGACTTACTGCTTTGCGACACCGGGTTTGGGAAATTGCTGCCGGCTACTGCCGGCCATCTGGTATCACAACTTGCCGTTGCCGGTTATCGCCCGAATCAAATCACCGGGGTTTTTCTATCCCATGCGCATCCCGATCATATGGGTGGATTGATCGGGGCAGACGGCAAACCAGTTTTTCCCTCCGCCCAACACTTTATTAACGAAATCGAATGGAACTTCTGGACCCAGAAAGATCCGGATCTCTCGAAGACTTTGCTCAATGATCAAGACAGGAAGACCTATGCGCAAACGGCTCGAGATACCTTGTTAACGCTCGAATCTCGGTTTCACAAATTTCAGGCGGGAAACGAATTAGTAGAAGGTATAACCACAGAACTTGCCCCTGGGCATACCGCCGGTCATACCATTCTCCATATCCAATCCGGTCATGACGAGCTGGTTCACATCGTCGACCTTGCACATAACCACGTCATCATGTTCCACAACCCGGACTGGACAATCGGCATCGACTCCGACCCTGAACAAGCAGCTGCCACCCGCAAAACCGCCTTCGAAAAGCTGGCTGCCGCGCGCACGCGCGTAGTCGGCTTTCATCTCCCCTTCCCCGCTGTGGGCCATATCCGCAAGCAAGATCAAGGGTTTGAATGGGTGCCGGAGCCATGGCGACAGGTGTAGTGAGAGGTGTAGCTCTCAGCGGCGAAGCCGCTATCCAATATAGCCTAGGGTGAGGCTTTGCGAGCCCTAGGAAATGGAACCAAATAACGGTGTAGCGCTGAAAGCGCGTGACAATCGTGCATCTAATCCCACACATAGAGTTCGTCAAAAGTCACCCGGTACCCTTGAAGAAATGAACGATATTCCTCTTCAAACGTGACGGTCCGGTGGTGCTCTTCTTGGTTCTGGATGTAGGCTACTACCGAATCGGCCTGTGATTGACTCACAGAGAAGGCTCCACACCCACGTTGCCAACTGAATATGGAGCTTCCCTGTGTCTTCAACCATTTCCAAGAAGACGCCTTCAAGTGCTCCATGAGGTTTGAGACACATTCTGTCTTTGCCAAGCGGCACAGGATGTGAACGTGGTTGGCAATACCGCCGACGATGAGAGGAGGACATTTTCGGTCATTCAACACAGTCGCCAAATAGGCATGCGCACTGTGCTGGAGATCTTTGCCCGCCAATAACGGTTCTCGATTCTTCGTCGAAAAAATTAGATGTGTTAGGAGGCAAGACAAGGATTGTGGCACGCAGTCATAACAACATATACATGCGTTATTGTCACGCGCCTTCAGCGCTACATCGTTATTTGGTTCCATTTCCTAGGGCTCCCAAAGCCTCACCCTAGGCTATGTTGAACCGCGACTTCGCCGCTGAAGACTACCCACTCAACATCCTCTCCAAAAACACCAGATCCAGCCAGCGTTCGAATTTCCAACCGACTTCACGAAAATGAGCGACCGGCTGGAACCCGGCTTTTTGATGCAGGGCCAGGCTGGCTTCATTGGTAGCATCGATTCCTGCCACCATGGCGTGGTAACCCGCGGTCTGGGCGGCGTTTACCAGGGAAGCGAGCAAAGCTGTCCCTGCACCTTTTCTCCGGTAAGCAGAATCGACGTAAAGTGAGTTTTCTACCGTGAATTGATAGGCAGGCCAGGGACGAAACGGCCCAAAGGAACCGAATCCGATTATCGTAGCGCCATCGTGAGCGACGAAAATCGGTAGACGCTGAGCCTGTTTAGTTTCGAACCATTGCCGTTGGGTCTCGCTGGCGCGTGGTAGATAATCGTAGACTGCTGTGGTGTTAATAATCGCGTCGTTGTATATCGCGAGCATCGCATCCAAATCGTCGCGTTCTGCAGGCCGGATTTCTATTTTCATTGGGTTTTCCTCACAATCACCAGGTAGCGGCAGCTAACCGGCGATCTATTATGAAAACGCAGGGGTAGATTTGTCGGCATCAACAGGCAGTCCCATGGTCCCAGCTGATATTCTTCGCCGCCGACGGTCAGATGCAGCCGGCCTTTGATCGGCACAACGTGTTGCTCATACCGCAAATAGCGTTGAGCATCATAATTCACGCTAGCGCCGGGTGGCAGATCGATCCGCACGATCTCAACCGCCGCGTCCGCCAGACCAGGGGATATCATCGTTCTAATGAGCCCACTAACCGGGTCTTGCCACGTGGCTTGATCCTTGGCTTTGACCAGAGGAGAAGCCGATTGTTCGGCATTGGCTATCAGGGACGAAAGAGTCAACCCTAGTCCGTTACAAAGGCGCCCCAGCAAGGCAGCGGTCGGGCTGGCCGCAGAACGTTCAACCTTCGAGATCATGGCCCTGCTCACGCCGGATCGTTCCGCCAGATCTGCCAAAGAAAGACCGGTAGCGAGACGGCGCTGCTTCAGGTGAGCTGCGATCCGTTGCTCGATACCGGATTGGTCAGAGGGCATTCTGGATGTGTTTCCGATAAGCTACATATTTCTATTATAGTAGATCCCTCCAGTCAAGAAAACAGATCCTCAGAACCTCGAACCCAGAATTTTGAACAAGGAGCAAACAGAGGTAACAGAGATCCTCCCTTACCTCCTGTTCAATCCTTTCCTAGCCTGCGAATAGCGCGTCCACTGCCCGAGCAAAGGCACTTTCAGGCGGCCCCGGAGGGCTGACTTCTTTGGCCGCGTTGATCGCAAATTGGTTCCCATGCCCCATGGCGACTCCTAGCCCGGCCCAACTCAACATGGCCACGTCATTCTCTCCATCACCAAACGCCAAGACTTCTTCCTGGCGGATGCCGTATTCGGTAGCCACCTTTGCCAGCGCAGTCGCCTTGTTGATCCCGCGCGGCATAAACTCCAGGTTCTCGCGTTCAGTAGAAAAAACGTCTACTTTGTCGGAATAGTTAGCCGCCATCTCGGGCCTGACCTTGGCGAGAACGACCGGATCACCATACCAAACCAGCTTCAATGCCCGCCGGCCGTCTAATTGCTCTAAGTCCGGTAAGACTTCGGCTCGCTCACCCACCCGCGATTCGTAAAGATCAACCCAGCGATCATGGCGCTCCGCAACATACAAATGATCGAGGTGATAATAGATAGTCTGTATCTCGTTCTTTCCTGCGTCGGCGACTATCTGGCGGGTCACATTCTGAGGCAGAAAATGGGCTTCAACCACATTCCCGCTTTCGCCGTCTCGAATTAGGCCGCCTTGGCAAGCAATGATCGGGCCCTTAAGCCCCAACTGCCGCTGAAATCGAACGCTGTTTTGATGGCGACGACCGGACGCGATGATCACGGTAACCCCGTTGTCGCGCAACCGCTGCACCGCCGCTGCGTTCTCAGGACCGATTTGTTTGTCCGGTCCAAGTAAAGTCCCATCCAAGTCGATGGCCGCTAGGCGGAACGGGAATCTTTTCACTCCATTCTGGGCTGATATTTGGTCCATTCTCTCTCTTTTCTGTGCGCCTTTGCGGCTTTGCCTGAGATTTTTCTGTGCCTTTTGGGTGCGGCGCTGCCCCGCTATGTAATCTGCGTAATTTGTGGATTTTTCTTCAAGGATCTGAGCTTAATTGCCCGCCGATGCCGGAAGATCAATCTTGATATTTTCCGTTCGGGAAGGTGACCTAGCAAGTGCGATGACGAGCTTACACCGACTCTTGTTTTTTAACGTCGTTTTCATTCCGATTTTGGTTCTCTGTCTTGGGGTTACCGCCTATTTTGTGCAGAGAGAATTCCGCCAACTGGCTGAAGAACAGGTGCTAGAAAATGCCCACCTGATGATGGAGACCTCCAAGGCTTCACGGGTTTATACTACCGAACAAATCGAGCCGCTCTTGACCCACGAAGAAGCCAGAGTCGCTGAAGGGGTAAAAACTCTGAACGATGTCATCAACAAACAATTCCCCGAGGCATTACAGCAAACAATTTCCGGACTTTCGAACGATAAGGAGAGGCAGACCCTCCAGGTGCTGTCGGAACAAATCGTCCAGAATGTTAAGCAACAGCCCCGCAGTGTTCAGGAGCCGGAATTTGCTGCTCAGTCGATTCCGTTCTACGCCGCAACCGAAGCCTTCAACTATTTCCGCAAACGGTACCCAGATTATTCGTACAAAGAAGCAACGCTTAACCCAACCAATCCGCGGGATAGAACGGTGGAATGGGAGGCCGATATCGTAAATATCTTTAACAAGACGCCCGCTAAGACCGACCTCGTTGGCTATCGGGAGACGCCGGAGGGTACCTCACTTTATTACAGCGCACCAATCCGCGTCGACAATCAGAGCTGTCTCATTTGCCACGGCAACGCCGATGACGCTCCGCGCGAAATGACAAAGATCTACGGGAAAAGCAACGGTTTTGGCTGGAAACTGAATGATATCATCGGGGCCCAAATCGTCAGCGTTCCAGCCAGATTAGTTAATCAGGCCGCTGACGCGGCGTTGCAACGAGTTCTCTGCTGGCTCGCCGCCGGTTACGCGCTGATCTTCGTCGTGGTGAACCTCGGCTTCTATTACTTCCTCGGCCGGCGTACGTAACAAGTGTGGTCTCACCAATAGACAACGCCGACCACCTCTCCCTACTCAATCCTCACGGCGATGATGATTCGCCGTCGCCTGGGCCACCTCAAACAGCCGAACCCGGAACGGCTCCGGCTCCATGATCGTGACGCGAGATCCGAACGAGAGAAACCAGCCCAAATACCAATCCCAGTTCCCAGCTTCGATCGTGAAGATGACGTCACTTTCATTGGCCTCTTCCTTAACGATCTTGAACGGCGCCTCCTTTCGAACCCGCTCAGCGGTGACTGGATCCACGCGAATCGTGGCGTTCACCATTGTCCGGGGCTGGTCAGCCCTGGCCAAGAATTCGTCGAGTGAAAAATTGGTGCGAGGTTCGAAGCGCTGGGCTAAAGCTGCCAGGTCGTGGATTCGATCCGTCCGAAAGTCGCGATAATCCTGTCGCATCCGGCACCAAGCGATCAAATGCCATCGATCTCCATAATAAGTTAGCCCCATCGGCTCGATTTCCCGGGGAAGGGACTCGGCTTTGCCCGCTCCACGATAAGAAATTCGCAGCACCATGCGCTCGGCCAATGCTTTTTGGATCAAGAATAGACTGGCTGATCGGGTAGGGCGCGGACTTGTCGGCAGCGTCATCCGGCTCTCAAGCCGCGCAATATGATCTTGGTGATCGGGCGGAAGGACAGCCCGGATTTTCGCCAAGGCCGAACCCATCGGCGACATCAACGAGTTGTCGGCGAAGCGATCCATCAGCAGGCTGGCTGTGATCAGTGCCGTCGCTTCTTCAGTAGTAAAATGCACAGGTGGGAGGCTGTAGCCCCGTTGGATGCTATATCCGAGCCCGGCTTCACCGACGATCGGGACACCCGCTTCCGCCAAAGCTGCGATGTCCCGATAAACGGTCCGGATACTGGTGGCAAACTCATCCGCAATATCCTCGGCACGGGTCACCCTGCGCCCTTGGAGATGGATCAGGATAGCGACAAGTCTGTCGATGCGATTCACTCGTCATAACTTAACTTCTTTTTTAATTTGGACGAGTCTGGTCCGCATCAGATTGCCCACCAAAATTCTCGTCGGCCGCGCGGCTGAATTCGGCTCTAAGCTGCTTAGAACGTCCTAAGTCTGTTTGCCTGGAATCGGCCAGACTGACAACGCCCATTAGCACAACCGTTAGTGCTGACGCCGAAATGAGCGAATACGCGAAACGCTCGATCGGACCAAGCACCTCTGTCTGGCGCCTCCGGGCAACCGCGGCTCTGCGGACTTCGCACTCGATGTCGAGGTGGTGAACATCATCGGCCCCGGCTCGGCGGCCGCGCGCCGGTAAGAAATCGATGACAGAAAGCGAGGAACCCACTCGTGGTTCTTTCCAATGCGCCTTCCGACCCACAAATACGCCTGATCTGGATACACTAGTCATGTTAGCTCCTGTTGGTTCAGCTTTTTGATTTGAGCTGATCGGCACGACTGGCCCAATCAACAACAAGCGCAGGTTATCGCATCGCTATGACAACCCTATGTCAGGAGCTTTTGCGGCCCCTGAAAGGCCGAAATCGTCCTCGTGCTCGTCGTCGTCCTCGTCCTCGAATGAGCACGCTGGACGTGGATATTTCCCGTCGTTCCTTTGTAGACCGGTCTCCGGGGGATTTTAACTAAAGACGATTGAAGGAACGAAAACCGTCAATGATTGCTAGGTACTTATAGACCCATCAACACTGAAGACTTTCGAGGACGAGGACGACGACGAGGACGAGAACGATTAGGCAGCACCGCCTGTGGCTCACACACTCCAGACCCGCTCACCGCCAACCCACACGCCGTGAATCCTGAACTCGTCATCGAACAAGACTAAGTCGGCGGTTTTTCCTTGCTCGATCGAGCCGAACATCTTCTCCCGGCCCAAGACTCGGGCTGGCGTCAGACTCGCCATCCGGATCGCCTCCGGCAAAGTCACACCAACCGTCTGCGTCATGTAGCGGACGAGATCAATGGTGCGCGCTACGCTCCCGGCCAGCGCCGACCCATCGGCAAGCATACCGAACCCGTCTCCGACTTTGCACGCTAGCCGGCCGAGGCGAAATTCGTAACCCCGCGGCATTCCGGCGCCGGACAATGAATCCGTGATCAGCATGATGCGATCGGGACCTTTTGCGTTGTAAGCCATCCGCGTGAGTGTCGGTAAGACATGAAAGCCGTCGGCAACCAATTCGCAAAACACGCCGTCCTCAGCCAAGGCATATTCCAAAACGCCAGGCTGCCGAAAGAGCCCTTTTTTCGTCGCTGACGACATTGCGTTGAAGAGATGAGTAACCTTCGTGAGACCGGCATCGACCGCTCTTTGCATCTCCTCTCCACTCGCCTCGGTGTGACCGGCGCTCATCCGAATGCCGGCCGCGGACGCCCCTGCGATGAAATCGAGAGCACCGGGCAACTCGGGAGCTATCGTAATCTGAGAAATCGCTGAAGCATGGGCCAGGACCCATTCGATATCCGCTTTTGCCGGCGCTCGCATCAGGCTGGGATCTTGTGCCCCGGCTTTCCCCGCAGCCAAATGGGGTCCCTCCAGATGAAGCGGCAAAAGCCGGCAGCGGGTTAACGGCTGAGCCTGTTGCCACCGCGAAATCACAGTCTCAAACCTGTCGTAGGTCGCCGTTGCTGCCGTCGGGCAGAGCGAGGTGGTGCCACCGCTCAAATGAAAGGTCGCCGCGGCAGCGAATTCCTCCGCCGTAGCGTCAAGAAAATCAAACCCGTGTCCACCATGAATATGGAGATCGACGAACCCAGGCGCCAAATAAAGATTCCGGGCATCAAGACTCTCCTCCTTGGGAATCGAATTACCCTGCCCGATTCCGGTGATGGTACCAGAATCAAAGCTCACCCATCCTTCCCGCAGCTCCTGATCCTCAAGAATTACGCGGGCATTATGAATATAGGCCACGAAGATTCCACTAGTGCGGAGCAGCGTGGTTCGCAAGGCTCGGTTAGAGTGAGCGCCTGCTCATCCTGATCGATTGCCCGCTCTTGCCAACCGCCGAACGAGATCAGGATGAGCCAAAGACCGGTTTTTGTCTGCTAAGTGCCTATCCAAGCGCGTGGTTCCGTCAACTCTATGCCGGCTCATCGCCAAATCACGAGCCCTAACGAATTCAATTCGTCCACTGGGGCCCAGGACCGACAACGGGTCACCAACTGCAATCGGTCCCTCAACAGTGACAGCGGCATCGCCTTGTGATTTGTCATCATCAGGCCCACTCGACAGATCGATAGGTGGTGATGGTACGCGACGCCCGAGAACCAGGACCCCATCTCGCTCGTGGTACCCCTCCCGAACAAACCTGGCGGTGGTAAAAATCAGAATCAGCGGCGCCGGCCAGACCAACATCCAGTTGACTGGGGTCTTGCTGCCTGCCGCTACGATGACGCCCAACAAGGCAAGTACTAATATCAATAACCACAATAGTGAGAGGCCGTTCAAGTTATCACGCCTCCGCTGGGGGCCTGCTTGTATCGCTGTGACTTCTTTTCTCATATCTCTCCTGATGCGTATCAAGGTGTTATACGAACGAATGGGGTCGCTTATTCCCTTCCAATCGCTCACTTCGCACAGGATAGAGGGTCAGGATGACAGCCCTATGTCAGCAGGGTTTCGGACGAGCGCCTGCTCGTCCGGTGAGAAGCGAGAGGCCTGCCCTGAGCAAGCGTCAAGCGCGTCGAAGGGTGATTGGTGATACGTGGAGTTGCCGGGCCTAATTTGGTGGGGCGAGGCTCCCGAGAGATGTGCAAATATTCGCGAAGCGATTGGTATTCACCTGACGAAAGATACTGCTAGACCTTACCCGCGCCGAGCCGTGGTCCAGCGCTGGGCCGCGGCTCCGACTACGCTATTTCGCCTGCCTGATTCATCGAGGAATACCAAAGCTTCGTCGGACAAGTCGGCGCGTTTATCCGCCTAACTCGTGACGTCAATTGGTATGCGCGGATTTCCCTGCAACAACCTTACGGCCTTTCGGGAGGGTCCGTGGCCAAGACATAGGTGACAAAACATGGCCAAGACATAGGTGACAGTATGGCCAAGACATGGGTAACAGTTTTGCGCAGTCCAGGGGATGCGAGAGGGCTGCGAAAGAGCAAT
>Ga0185299_10000784_pt1 | contig 76351 bp, 75 predicted proteins | sample PaiPotPPA55metaG_FD_128002 | JGI IMG/M metagenome (GOLD analysis project Ga0185299, IMG submission 128002) | Iron sulfur acid spring bacterial and archeal communities from Banff, Canada, to study Microbial Dark Matter (Phase II) - Paint Pots PPA... ...
CATGACGCCCGGTGCGACGCCTCGTCTGAGGTCCGTGATGGACGCTGCGCTGCGTCCGCCGGTGCTGGGCTAGCGGTTCCCGTGCTGGATTGGTGCTGACTCGGTTTGAGCAATTCGGGCATTCACCAGGTCAGACGAGGTGTGCATTTAATTGTGGTGGAACTTCATCGGCCGCACCGGCGAGGAGGTCGCCGGCTTCCGCGAGGCCTGGCAGGCCGGGCAGCGCTTCGGCGCGGTGCACGGCTACGAAGGCGACCGGCTCGGCGCGCCGCCGCTGCCGGGCGTGCCGCTCAAGGCCCGCGGCAGGGTTCGGTAGAGCAGCACGATGGGGGCCGGATATCGGTCCGGCCCCCATCACCTGAATCAGGGTTAGAACTCAGAGTTGGAACAGAGCTGCGCCAGGCCTACGGCACCTGCGGCCGGGTGGGCGTGGTCTCCTGCGTGGGCATGGAGTTCGAGGTCGGCAGCGGGTACGGGATGCCGACGTCCTCCGAGCCGGCCAGCGCCTGCAGCACGGCCTCGACCACGGCGGCGGTGTCGCCGATGCTGGTGCTCGGCAGGGCCGGGACCTTCGTGGTCGGCGGCTGGGTGAAGTTGAACGCGCCGCTGAAGTCGCCGACCGTGGCCCGGCGCCAGGCCGAGATGTTCGGCGCCTCGACGCCGAAGCGCGTCTCGATCAGCCGCAGCACCGAGGTGTGGTCGAGCGTGCCCGAGTAGGCGAAGCCGCCCGCGGTGAACGGGGAGATTACCATGGCCGGGGTGCGGAAGCCGAGGCCGATCGGCCCGTTCACGCCGCCCGCCGCCGAAGGCAGGGTGCTGAGCCACTCGCCCGCGGTGCCCTCCGGCGCGGTCGGCGGGACCACGTGGTCGAAGAAGCCGCCGTTCTCGTCGTAGACCAGGATGACGGCCGTCTGCGCCCAGACCTCCGGGTTCGACACCAGCGTCGAGAGCACCTGCTGGGTGAAGTACTCGCCGAACGCGGGCGGCGCGGCCGGGTGCTCGCACTCGGCGACCGGCGGGATGATCCAGGAGACCGAGGGCAGCGTGTTGTTCGCCACGTCCGACGCGAAACCGGCCGGGTACTGCGGCGTCAGCGCGTTGGCGATCAGCTCGATGCCGGTGATCGAGAACGGGTTGTTGTAGGCCTTGAAGAGCGGCAGCGGGTTCAGCGCGACCAGCGAGACCGGGTCGCTGTAGACCTTCCAGCTCACCCCCGCCGCGAGCAGCCGCTCCGGCATCGTCTCCCAGCCGAGCGTGTTGTACTCGGCGAGCGGGTCGCTGAAGGTCTGCACGACCGGGCCGCCGGCCACGCCCTCGGGGTCGATGGTGCCGGACATCAGCATCAGCCGGTTCGGGTCCGTCGGGCCGAGCACCGAGCAGTGGTAGCCGTCGCAGACCGTGAACGCGTCGGCCAGCGCGTAGTAGAACGGCAGGTCGGCGCGGGTGTAGTAGCCCATCGTCACCGGGCCGTTGGTGGCGCCCTCGCTGGCCAGGTGCGACTTCATGAACGAGTCCATCGCGCCGTTGTTCCAGCTGTTGTGCTGCCCGGCCCAGCTGTGGTCGATGTCGTTGGTGGTCTGGCCCTCCTCCAGCGGCGGGTCGTTGAGCAGCCGGAAGGGCTGGGTGTAGCCGGTGGAGGTCACGCCGACGCCGGGCTCGAAGCCGAACTGGTCGAAGACCGGGAGCGCGGCGCCGCCCACGGTCTGCGTCGGCACGTTCGGGTCGCTGAAGCCGCGCACGCCCGAGAGGGTGCCGAAGTAGTGGTCGAAGGAGCGGTTCTCCTGCATCAGGATCACGAAGTGCTTGATGTCGCTCAGGCTGCCGGAGGTGGTGGCGGCGGCCATCGCGGTGTCGATCAGCTTGGACTGCGCGGCGCTCGGCGCGGCGCCGCGGCCGGCCGCGCCCAGCACCGCGGCGGCGCCGATCGCGGAGGCCCCGGCGATCAGGCCGCGCCGGGTCGGGGATGCGGCGGAGTGCGGGGTCTCGTCCGTGGAGCGCTGCGCGGATTCGGAGCTGTCATCGGTGGAGCGGCGACTGATCGAGTCGGACACGGTGGGTCCTCCAGAGGTGGCCGGTGGGTCTCGAGAGCGGGCACGGCGGTAGCCGCGGAGTGGGCGCTACCGCTTAGTAGGGTTACTACAAGGTAAGGTTCTGCGAAGCAACGTAGGCAGGCCCGGCGGAATGCGGCGGACCGCCGCGTGACGCGCCCCGGTCCGGTAGGTGAACGCGCGGATTCCGTGGCCCCGCAGGGTGAATTCGCCAGCGCACTCGCAACCTTTACGGTGTGTGACTCGTTGTTCACAGTGTGGAGCTCTTAGAAGATGAGATAGCCGTGACGCCGATATTCGGCCAGCCCTGGAATCACGACGTCGCGTACCACCGCCTCGTGCGACGCTCGGTCCCGCGCGGCGGCCGTGACCTCCTGGACGTCGGCTGCGGACGCGGCCGGCTCGCGCGTGAGCTGTCCGGCCCGGGTCGGCGCGTGCTCGGCCTCGATCCGTCCGCCGAGATGATCGCCGAGGCGAAGGCGGCCAACCCGGACGTGTCAGGGCTCGAATTCGGCGAGGGCGACTTCCTGACGATGGAGATACCCGCGCAGAGCTTCGACTTCGTGTCTTTTCTCGCCAGCCTGCACCACATGGACCAGGTCAGGGCGCTGGCTAAGGCGGTTGAGATACTGCGGCCTGGTGGGCGGCTCGTCGTGATAGGCCTGGCCCGCGCGAGCACCCTGCCCGAGGAACTGTTCAGCGCCGCGTGCGCGCCCGTCGTCTGGTTCAACGACCTCAGGCCCGACTTCCGCGGCCCCGGCGGCGCACCGGTCGCGGACCCGGCGCTCGGCTGGGGCGAGACGCGCGAACTGGTGCGCGGCGCGTTGCCCGAAGCCCGGTTCCGCCGCCGCCTCTACTTCCGCTACTCGTTGGTGTGGACCAAGCCCGGGGCCGAGACCGCTCCCAAGTCGTGACTCACGTATCCGGTCGGACCCCTGTGCCGGGGGCGCCTGCGTGTGCTCCAATCTTGACTCGTGGACGATCTGGGAATTCTGATACCCGAGGACGACGCGGTTCCGGCCGCGGCCGTCGAGAATTTCGCGTCGCTGATCACCCACATGCACCGGGGCGTGCCGGCTGCGCGGGTCATCGCGTTGGACGACGTGATGATCGCGGACAGCTCCGTCGCCGACGACACCTTCAACGTCATCGCCGGCACCCGGTTCGCCCCGGACGCGATCGACCGCCGCATCGCCGAGACCGTCGAGACCGCCCGCGCGACCGGCCGCCCGTTCACCTGGTGGGTCGACCCCTTCGCCCCGGCCGGGCTCGCCCGGAGGCTGGAGGCGGCGGGCCTGAAGGAGACCGGCCGCATGCCGATCATGCGCGCGGATCTGCGGGCCGAGGTCGAGCTCGGGCCGGTGCTCGGCGAACTGGAGATCCGCCGCGTGACGACGGAGGAGGAATTTGCCGAGTTCGCCCGCGTCGTCGCGGCGATCTGGCAGCCGCCCGCGTCGACGGTCGTCGAGTTCTTCGGCAAGGCGGCGAAGGCGATCCTCGGCCTCGGGGACGGCGCTGAGGTCCCGTCCCGCGTCTTCGTCGGCTACCTGGACGGCGTGCCGATCTGCACGGCGCAGGCGGAGCTGGCGCAGGGCGTCGCAGGCCTCTACAACATCGTGACCGCGGCGGGCTACCGGATGCGCGGCTTCGGCCGCGCCATGACCGTCGCCGCCATGCGCGCCGCCCGCGACGAGGGCTACCGGACCGTCGTGCTGGAAGCCTCGCCGATGGGGGAGCCCGTCTACCGCCGCCTCGGCTTCGTCACCTGCGGCCAGATCGTCGAGTTCGCCGTCTAGCCCTGGCCCTAGCCGGAGGGGTCGGGTCCGAGCGCGCTCAGATCGTCCAGAGCCCGGCGCGGTGCGCGGCGGCCACGATCCGGTCCCGCTCGGGCAGGCTCAGCTCGCCGCGGCAGTCGCGCAGCTCCGCGTCCAGCCGCTCCCCGGCCACGATCAGCACGTCCGGGTGCCCGTCGTGCGTGTCGATGCCGGCCGCGCCGACGAAGGCCAGCACCGGCGTGACCCGCACCACCGACTCGTCTCCGGGCGTGGATCCGGGCGCCGTCGGCCGACCTGGCGCCTGGCCGGGTCCGGCTCCCTGCACCGGCCCGGTACCCGCGTTGAGGGCCTCGCCGAGTCGACGCGCCACCGTGGCCGCCTCGATCCGGGCGTTGCGCAGGTACTCGCGGATCGCGTCGTCCACCCACACGATGTCGCGGCCCACCCGGATCCGCGCGCCGCCGTGATGCAGGGTGCTGATGGTGAACACGCCGGGAGGGCCGACGACCAGGTGCTCGACCTCGTCGCCCCCGTGCACGCCCACGGCGCGCAGCACGTCCCAGCCGTCCCGGCCGAGCCGGGCCAGCCGCCGCCCGACCACGCGCTCGCCCTTCGAGCCGCGTGGCCAGGACGGCCGGTGCACGCCGCGCGCCCGAGGACGCGTAGCGCTGGCGGAAAAGGTCTCGTAGGCCTCAGTCCCGGCGAGGACCTCCTCCGCCGTCGCCGGGTACTGCGGCATCAGATGCGCGATACCCTCCGGAACCGAGCCGCTCAGGAACGGACGCAGCACACTGACGATCTCGTACGAGCGCGCGTCGTCCTTCACCGACAGACGGCCGGTGCGCACGTCGTAGTACCCGAGCTGGGCGCGCGTGTCGGTGTCCTTGACGTACAGCCGATGCTGGCCGTTGCGCTGCCAGCGCTGCACCACCAGAGCCATTGCGGAGCCTCCACCCCCTCGATGCCGCTCCTACCCGGCCCGCCGCCGCGCCAACACTCGGTCCGCGCCGCCGGTCACTCGCTCTGCTTCGGCTCCTGCAGATCGGCCTCCACGTCGATGGTCAGCTGCACCTTGTCGCCGAGCGCCACGCCGCCGCCGGGGATCGGGCCGTTGTAGCTGACCCCGAAGTCGTGCCGGTTGACCTCGACCGAGGCCGAGAAGCCCGCCTTCATCCCGCCCTGCGGCCCGGGACCGAACGCCGGCGAGTCCAGGGTCAGCGTCACCGGCTTGGCCACGCCGCGGATCGTCAGCTCGCCGTCGACGAGGAACTCGCCGTCCTCGAAGCGCACGCCGGTGGAGGCGAAGGTGATCGTCGGGTGGTTGGCCGCGTCGAAGAAGTCCGCCGAGCGGATGTGGTCGTCGCGCATCGAGTTGTGCGTGTCGATCGAGCTCGCGTCGATGGTCGCCGACACGGTGGACTCGAGCGGGTTCTCGGCAGTGGTGAACCCCGCGGTGAAGGAGGTGAACCGGCCGCGGACCTTGCTGACCATCATGTGCTTGATGGTGAATCCGACGTACGAGTGGACGTTGTCGAGAGTCCACGTCCCGGCGGTGTAGTTCGGCAGTTCGGGCAGGTCGGTCATGGTGCCTCCTGGAGAGAGGGGAGATACGCGACGCGGTCCCCATCCTTCCGCCGAACCGCCCGAATTGTCCAGGGGCTGCCGAGGCGGCCGCCGGCTAGAGTGCGCCGTCCCGCCAGGCCGTCTTCGCGGTCGGGTAGATCGGGCGGAAGCCCAGGTCACGGTAGGCGCGCGTGGTGTCCGGGATGCCGAACCACGGGTCTTCGACACTCTTGCCCGCGGCCGCGTCGAGATCCAACTGCCGGCCGACCAGATCGAAGAGCTCGAATATGGTCGAGGCGCCGTCGCCGGAGATGTTGTACGCGGTGTACGAGGCGCCGGACCTGGTCGCCCGCAGCGCGCGGTGCACCCCCTGGGCCACGTCCGCGTGGTGCACCATCGCCAGGACCTCGTGGGCCGCCCGGAGGCCGTAGTCGAAGCGCGCCAGGATGTTCTCGATGTGCGGGTCGCCCTCGCCGTAGACGAAGGACAGGCGCAGCGCGACGATGTCGAGCCCGCTCTGCGCGCTCAGCTCCCGCAACTGCTCCTCGGCCTCCCGCTTGCTGACTGGGTATGCGCTGCGCTGCTCGGCCTCGCTGGTACCCGACGCGCGCAGCTCGTCGTCCTCGCGCGCCGGACGGCCGACGCCTGGACCGTAGACGAGATTCGTGCTCACCTGCACGAACCGCCGCACCCCGGCCTGCGCGCTCTCCCGGGCCAGGGCCACGGCCGCGTCCCGGTTCACCGCGTACATGTCGGCCGCGGTCACGCCCTCGCCGCGGAAGGTCGCCGCGCTGTTGACGACCAGGGCCGCGCCGTCCAGCGCGCGCTTGCGGTCCGCCGCGTCGGTGAGGTCGCCGACCACGGTCCGCGCGCCCAGCGCCGCGAAGCGCTCGGCCGCCTCGGCGGAGCGCACCAGAACCCTGATCTCGTCGCCGGGCTCCCGCCAGTTCAGCAGCTTCGGCACCAGCCGCCTGCCGACCTGCCCGGTCGCGCCCGTCACCAGGATCGTCTCGTTCGCCATCGTCATGCTCCGTTCTCACCGTGCTTGTTGAGAGTCGTGCTCCGTGCTCCACCCTGCTCCGGGCCGCGGCCGGATAGCAGAGACCGGCTTAGCCACGGACTCGCAGTACCTGGCTACGGCCCGGGACCGGGGTGAGAATGGGGAGGTGAACCGGATAGATCGCGCGGAACTGGCCGATTTCCTGCGGCGCAGCAGGGAGCGGGTCGAGCCGTCGGCGGTGGGTCTGCCGCCGCGCAGCCGGATGCGCACCCCCGGCCTGCGTCGGGAGGACGTCGCCCAGTTGGCCGGGATCTCCGTGGACTATTACGCACGTTTGGAGCAGCAACGCGGCGCGAATCCCTCCGAACAGGTGATCGGCGCGCTGGCCCGAGCGTTGCGGCTGACGGACGACGAGTGCGACTACCTGCACCGCCTCGCCGGATACCGGACCTGGGCGCGCGACGCGGCGAGTCGGCACGTGTCCCCGGGCCTGATGCTCGTGCTCGACCGGCTGGTGGACGCGCCCGCGCAGGTGATCAGCGACAGCGGCCAGTGCCTCGCGCGCAACGCCATGGCCGAGGCGCTGTTCGGCGGCCCCGCGCTGCCCGGCCGCTCCGGCAACGTCTATTGGCGGACATTCGGCGATCCGACCCTGCGGCCGCTCGTGGTCGAGGAGGAACTGCCCGCCATCCTCGCCAGCCATGTCGCGGACCTGCGCGCCACCCACGCCCGCCGCCCGCACGACGCCGAGGTCAACGCGCTCATCCGCGACCTGCTCGAGGTCAGCGCGGAGTTCCGCGAGCTGTGGGAGCGGCACGACGTCGCGGTCAGGCGGAGCGCGAGGAAGACGTTCATGCACCCGGAGATCGGCAGGCTGGCGCTGAACTGCGAGGTGCTGCTCACGGCCACGGGGGAGCAGTCGCTCGTCCTCTACACCGCGCGGCCCGGCACGGACGCCGCAGAGAAGCTGGAACTGCTGCGGGTCCTCGGCCGGCAGACCTTCGCCGAGCCGCGCGCCGTCCGCTGACCCGCGTCGGCCGATCTCCGTTGACCGCCGACGCTCCGGCGAGACAGGATGTCGGAATGAATGAGCTGATTCATCCCGCGCTGCCCTTCGCGCTGAACCGGGACGGTGGCAAGGGCTGCGAGTTCGCGCTCGACGCGGAGACCGGCACTCTGACGCTGACCGGCGAGGCCCGCTCCGACCTGTTCATCGACCCGTCCGGCGGCAGCCTCGACCGGCCCCAGGCCGGGTACGTCCTCGGCGTGCCGCCGCGGGGCGACTTCACCCTCTCGGCGCAGATCACCGTGCCCTTCGCGTCGAGTTTCGACGCCGGAGTACTGATGGTGCACGCCGGCGTCGAGCGGTTCGCCAAGGCCTGCTTCGAGTTCAGCCCGCAGCGTAAGCCGATGGCGGTGAGCGTGGTGACGCGCGGAGTCTCGGACGACGCGAACGGCCGCTTCGTCGAGGACGGGAACACGCTCTGGCTGCGCGTGACGAGGACCGGACGCGCCTGGGCGTTCCACAGCTCGCTCGACGGCAAATGGTGGGACATGCTGCGCTATTTCACGCTCGATGAGCCTGAGGGGGAACGGGACGCGGTGCGTGTCGGCTTCCTCGCGCAGTCGCCGGTCGGCGAGGGACTGAAGGTGACGTTCGCTCAGATCGCCTACGCCGAGGGCGCTCCCGAGGACCTACGCGACGGCAGTTGAGCGATACGGGTGATTGGGCACGGCCGAACGGGGGACCCAAAGGTCTGCGGATGGTAGTACAAGCTTTCAGATGGAACCTGACTCCTCGTAGTTAATTGATTACTATCAGTCAGATTCCTCTGGAGGGAACCACCATGACCCGTACCGGACGCCTCGCCGCCGCCGGACTCGCCGCCGCGACCCTGGCCCTGGCCGCAGGCTCCGTCGCCGAAGCCGCGAGCAGCAGCGGCCTCGGTGTCGTCTCGGTCCAGCCCAACCCGGCCGCGCCGGGCAGCACCGTCTGGGTCTGGGACGGCGACCAGTGCGCGGGCACCACGGGCACCGCGACCTCGAAGGCCTTCGCCGCTCCGGCGTCGCTCGGCCAGCTCGACAACATGCTCGGCGGCAGCACCAAGGTCGCCTGGGTCCGCCCCGGCAACTACGCGGTCACCATCTCGTGCAGCGGCAAGTCGTACATGGGCTGGGTTACCGTCGCCCCGAAGGGTGCCCCGCGCACCGGTGACGGCGCCTCGATGATCTCCTCGGGCAGCACCGGCGTCGTCGAGGGCACCGCCCTGGCCGCCGCGGGCCTGGGCGTCGGCGCCTTCGCGCTGCGCCGCCGCCGCGCCGCGCAGGGCAACTAGCCGACGGCGGATCGGTTCCCGCCAGGTCGGCGATCGGCACGCACGGTCCGTGGGCATTTGCGCAGATGCCCGCGGACCGTTCGCGTTGTTCCGGCCGCGCTAACCCTCCGTGCGCAGCTCCGCGAGGAGCACGGACAGGTGGCTGTGCGCGGGTTCCGCGGCGCCGGTCAGCAGGGTGACGATGCCGGACTCGGCCTTCGTCCGCAGGTCGGCGAGGCGCTGCCGCTGTTCGGGCGCGGCGAGTTCGGCGGCGTACCGGTGCGCGAACTCCTCGAAGCGGGTCTCGCGATCGGCGTGGAACCAGACGCGCAGCTCGTTCGACGGACTCAGGTCCTTCGCCCACTCGTCGAGCCGCGCCCGCTCCTTGCTCACCCCGCGCGGCCAGAGCCGGTCCACCAGCACGCGCGTCCCGTCCTGCTCGGACACGGCTTCGTAGACCCGCTTGAGCCGGAACCCGTTAGCGGCGGCCATCCGGATCCTCCCGTATCAGTCGACTCGATCGGCGCTGACCAGCACCCTGTCGCCCAGGTTGATCCGACCTGGCGTCATTACCTGAGCATAGACACCCGCGCACGGTTCGGGGTCGACGCCGGCCAGCGGGGCGACGCGGTTGTGCTCGGCGAGCGTTCGCAGGGCCATGACGTCCCTCGGCAGCGGGCCGTGCCCGAGCGTCGGCACCGCGCAGCGCGGGGTCACCGCGATCACCTTGATCCGCAGGTCCGCGCCGATGTGCACCTCGCGGTCGTACCAGTCGTTCTCGACGAAGCCGTGCTCGGTCGTGCGGATGACCAGATTCGGCCGGTAGCGCTGCCGCTCGATCTCGCCGCGCGGACTGAGCTCCGCGATCCGGTCCAGCGTCGAGGTGGTGATCAGGTGCAGCGGCGCGTAGTCGACGAAAGTCCCGGCCGGCGAACCCGAGCCGATCTGCACGACGTCCGCCGCGACCTCGGCCTCCAGTCCCTCGCGCAGTACCTCGTCAGGCTTCGAGCGGTCGAGAGTGGCGGCGGGCGGCTTCGTGTCGGTCAGGTGCACGCGGCGGCCGACGAAGCCGGAGAGCCGCTCGTCCACGTCGGCGTCCGTGCTCCAAAGCGGTTTGTCGCCGGGCATCGAGATCTGAACCGCGCCCTCCGCATCGAGCGACGCGGCGCACTGCAGCAGGTCGCGCCAGAGTCTTGGCGCCTTCGCGCTCGCGATCTTCCCGGACTCGCGGTCGACGAGCGCGAGCCGCCGGTCGCCGGGCAGGCCGAGTGCGGTGACCGCCGCCCGCGCCATGCGCTGACCCAGCATCGACTTGATCGGGTAGCGCCACAGTTCCTCGATCGCCCCGACTTCGCACACGGCCCCGCTCCTCCCGTTCGACGGCATCGTCTCCGGTCAGCAATTGTGCTCGTCCGGCCCGCCGCGTGTCAGTCGCCGGAGGCCCGTCTCTTGTCCCGCTCCGCCACCCAGCGTTCGAGCAGCAGGCCCACCTCGTCGTCCAGGAAGAGGAAGAAGTCGCGCATCTCGGCGATCCGCTCCGCGCCCGCGCCGCCCTTGCCGAGCGCGTCGAGGCCCTCGTCGGAGAGATCGGCCAGCCGCCGGTAGATCCCGCCTTTGACGATCGCCGCCGTGTACCACGCGTTGCGCGGCACTCCGTAGGCGTCGCTGCGGGAGCCGGGCACGGGGATGCGGTCGATGAGGTGGACCTGTTGCAGGTAGCGGACCGCGCCGGAGATCGCGGCAGGGCTCACGTCCAGCCGCTCGGCCAGTTGGCCCGCCGTCAGCCGCCCCTCGTCCGCGGACATCAGCGCCATCAGCACCCGCGCGGCCATCCGCGGGAAGCCCCAGTCCGCCAGGAACATCGCCATCTGCTCGACGAACGAGCGCACCCGCTCCTCGTCCCGTGCCTGATCCATACGCCGATTATACGTGATTCGTTACTTTCACAAATTAGTGAAGCATGTGTAGGCTCAGCGTCATGCAGAACATCATCGAGGTGGAGCGGCTGCGCAAGAGCTTCGGCCGCACCGTCGCGCTCGACGGCCTGGACCTGGCCGTTCGCTCCGGCGAGGTGCACGGCTTCCTCGGCCCCAACGGCGCGGGCAAGTCCACCGCCCTGCGCGTGCTGCTCGGCCTGCTGCGCGCCGACGGCGGCCGGGCCACGCTGCTCGGCGGCGACCCGTGGCGCGACGCCGTGGCCCTGCACCGCCGCCTCGCCTACGTGCCCGGCGATGTGACACTGTGGCCCTCGCTCTCCGGCGGCGAGACCATCGACCTGCTCGGCCGGCTGCGCGGCGGCCTCGCGCCCGGACGCCGTGACGAGCTGCTCGAGCGCTTCGAGCTCGACCCGAAGAAGAAGGGCCGCGCGTACTCCAAGGGCAACCGGCAGAAGGTCGCGCTGATCGCCGCCTTCGCCTCCGACACCGAACTTCTGCTGCTCGACGAGCCGACCTCCGGCCTCGATCCGCTGATGGAGGAGGTCTTCCGGGAGTGCGTCGCCGAGGAGCGCGACCGGGGACGCAGTGTGCTGCTGTCCAGCCACATCCTCGCCGAGGTCGAAGCGCTCTGCGATCGGGTGACGATCATCCGGCGCGGCAAGACGGCCGAGTCCGGCACCCTCGCCGAGCTGCGCCACCTGACCCGCACGTCCGTCGAGGCCGAGCTCGCCGCAGCGCCCGCGAGCGGATCGCTTGAGGGCGCACTGGCCGCGCTTCCTGGCCTGACCGGCCTCGATGTCCGCAACCTGCACGTGCGCTGCGAGGTCGACACCGACCACCTCGGCACCCTCATCAGCACCCTGTCTTCGTGCGGGATCAAGACTCTGAGCAGCCGCCCGCCGACGCTCGAGGAACTCTTCCTGCGCCACTACGAGGACGACGCCGCCTCGGTCCCGGCCGGAGCGGCCCGATGAGCGCGGCCGCCGCGGACGCCCTGGCCGGGGTGCCCGACCTGACCAAGCTGATCACGCGGCGCGAGCGGATCCGGCTGCCGATCTGGTGCTACGCGATCCTCGCCTCAGTCGGCGGCACCGCGTACTCGTTCAAGACGCTCTACTCGACGCCCGGATCCCGCGAGCAGTTCGCCGACGGGATCGGTCGCGACCCGGCGCTCGCCGTCCTCTACGGCAAGCCCTTCGACCTGACCACGATCGGCGGCCTGACCACGTGGCGCATGGGCGTGTTCGGGGCGGTGCTGCTGGCGATCATGAGCATCGTCACCGTCAACCGGCACACCCGCGCCGAGGAGGAGGCCGGCCGCTTCGAGCTCGTCGGGGCGGGCGCGGTCGGCCGGCACGCGCCGCTGATCGCCGTGCTGCGCGTCGTCCTCGGCACGCAACTGGCCCTGGGCGTGATCGTCGGACTCGTCCTGATCGTTCTGGGCCAACCCGCCGCCGGATCCTTCCTGCTGGGGCTCTCGATCGCCGCGGGCGGCTGGTTCTTCGCGGCGGTCGCCGCGATCACCGTGCAGCTGACCGACTTCGGCCGCTCGGCCGCCGGGCTCGCGTTCACCGTGCTCGGCGCCGCGTACCTGGTGCGCGCGCTCGGCGACGGCTCCGGCGCGAACGGCCCGACCTGGCTCTCCCCGCTCGGCTGGGCCGAGCAGACGCAGCCCTACGCCGGCGACCGCTGGTGGGTGCTCGCCCTGCTCGTCCTCGCCACGGCCGCGCTGATCGCCGTCGCCTTCCGCATCGCCGCGCGCCGCGATCTCGGCAGCGGCGTCTTCCCGGCCCGCCCCGGACCGGCCGGGGGCGCGAGGCTGCTGCGTTCAGTCAGTGCCCTGAGTTGGCGGATGCAGCGCGGCGGCCTGTTCGGCTGGGCGGTCGGCATGCTCATCGGCGGCGCGGTCCTCGGCAGCATCGCCGACAGCATCGGCGAACTGCTCGGGAGCAGCGCCCGCGTGCAGCAGCTGTTCGAGCGGATGGGCGGGCAGAGCGGCATCGAGAACGCCTACCTGGCCGCGGCCATGAACATCCTCGGCCTCATCGTGGCCTGCTACGCGATTCAGACCACTGCCAGGCTGCGCACCGAGGAGACCGGCGGCCGCCTAGAACCGCTGCTCGCCACGGCCACCGGCCGCGTGCGCTGGGCCGCGAGCCACCTCGCGTATCCGCTGTTGGGATCGGCGCTGCTGCTCGTCCTCGCGGGCGCGGGGGCCGGCCTGACCCACGGCGCCCGGTCCGGCGATCTCGGCACCCAGCTAGCGCAGTTGGTCGGCGCAGGGTTGATCCAGGTGACGGCGGTGTGGGTGGTCGTCGGCCTCACCGTCGCGGCGTTCGGCATCGCGCCCCGGGCCACCGCGTACGTCGGCTGGATCGCGGTCGGCATCTGCATCCTGCTCCAGGAGCTCGGCCCGACCCTCAAGCTCAGCCACTGGATCACCGACATCTCGCCCTTCGCCCAGGTCCCGCGGGCCCCCGGCGTCGCCGTCGCGGCCGAGCCGCTGCTCGTGATGACGGCGATCGGCGTGGCGCTACTCGTCCTCGGGCTGGCCGGATTCCGGCGACGGGATGTCGGTTAGCGGACTCTAGAGCCAATCCCGCCGCTTGAACTCCATGTACAGCACCGCGGACAGTCCGAGGATCAGGCCGGTCGAGGTCCAGAAACCGGTGGTCGTGCTGAAGCCGGGGTACGGCACGTTCTGGCCGTAGAAGCCGGTCACGGCCGTGGGGACGGCGATGATCGCGGCCCAGCTGGTGACCTTCTTCATGATCAGGTTCATCCGGTTGCCTTGGATGGTCAGCTGCGTCTCGCGCACGGTCGCGAGCAGGTCCCTGAGGCTGTCGGCCCAGTCGGCCACCCGGAGCACGTGGTCGTAGAGGTCCTGGTAGTAGGGCATCAGCTCGGCGTCGAGGTTCCAGTCGCGCCGCATCAGGGAGTTGACGACCTCGCGCATGGGGGACATCACGTGCCGCGCGGTGAGCAGGCCGCGGCGCAGCTCGAAGGTCTGGCGCAGGGCGACCGCGGACTCCTTGCCGTTGGCCGTCTCGAAGATCAGGTCGCTGAGGTTCTCGATGGTGTCGTCGAGGGACTGCAGGGCGTCGAAGTAGCCGTCGACGATGTAGTCGAGCATTCCGTAGATCAGGAACGGCATGCCGAGGTGCAGCAGGTCGGGCGACTCGTCCCAGCGCTTCAGCATCGCGTCGACGTCCAGCGCGCCCGGTTGGTGCACCGTGACCAGCGCGTGCGGGGTGATGAAGGCGAGCACCATCGCCGCGTCGAGCTCACCGTCGCCCATAGCCTTCACGCGGTACGCGCTGAGCACGAGGTGGCCGTCGTAGCGGTCGAGTTTCGGGCGCTGGCGCATGTGCGTGGCGTCCTCGATGGCCAGGGAGTGCAGGCCGAGCTCCTCGCGCAGATCCTCGAGCTCCTGCGAGGTCGGGTCTTCGAGGTCGAACCATACGGCTGAGTCCGGATGCTCGATGCAGTCCGAGATGTCAGCCAGCGGAAAGTCCTCGGCGATCAGCTGCCCGCCGCGATAGGCCCGGCTCCGGCGCGTTGGCCGCTCCGCCGTCTTCTGACTCGAATCTCCTGCGCTTGCTGCCGCTTCGTCCGCCATATCGCCCGAGTCTACCGAGGGCGGCGGTTCAGGCGATGACCACGCGCACCCCGGCCGCCTCGAACCGCTCGATGAGCTCAGGGTCGGCTTCGCTGTCGGTGACCAGCACGTCCACCCGGTCGATCGGCCGGATCCGGGCGAAGGCGCGCTTCCCGAGCTTCGTCGAGTCGGCCACGACCACGACCGTGCGCGCCCGATCCGCCAGTAGCTGATTGATCATCGCCTCGCCCTCATGGTGCGTCGTCGCGCCCCACTCCGGGTCCACCGCGTCCACGCCGAGCAGCGCGACGTCGAGGTGGAGCTGATCGAGCAGGCCGGTGGCGAGCGGGCCGGTGAGTTCGTAGGAGCTGGACCGCGCCACGCCGCCGGTCACCACGATCTTGATGTACGGCCGGACGGCGAGCTCGTAGGCGATGTTCAGCGCGTTCGTCACGACGGTGAGCGCGACGCCTTCCGCCTGGCCGGTCAGGTCGGGCCGCGCGCCGAGGGCCCGCGCGGTCTCGGTGTTCGTCGTGCCGCCGTTCATCCCGACCACGCCGCCCGCCGGAACGAGCGCGGCGGCGGCCTGCGCGATCCGCTGCTTCTCCTGAGCCTGCCGCCCCGACTTGAAGCGCAGCGGCAGGTCGTATGACGTGCTGTTGGCTACGGCGCCACCATGCGTTCGGGTGAGCAGTTGCTGCTCGGCGAGGTATTCGAGGTCGCGCCGGATCGTCGCCTCCGACACGCCGAGCCGGGGCGCGGCCGTGTCCACGTCCAGCTTCGAGTCCTGGGCGAGCAACTCGAGGATCGCGTTCAGCCGTTCGTACCGCTTCATCCCGCAGTCCTCGCCTTTCGTTGCGCCACGTCGGCGAACGCGCAGTGATCCTGCGCGTTCGCTCATTATCGCGCAGCGATCGTGCTGCTGCCGCGCAGGGACAGCTAGTCGCCGGTCAGGCCAAGCTGCGTCGCGAAGAAGCCGAGCTGTTCGGTCCACAGCGCGATCAAGCTCGAGGCGGATCGCGAGGTGTGCCCGACGTTGGCCTCCCGGCGCAGCAGGATCGGGCGCTCAGCCCGGGCGGCCGAGGTCGCGTGCTGAACGGCCGCGGCGAACTTGCGCGCGTGCCACGCGGCGACCCGGGCGTCGCCGTCGAATACCGTGAACAGGATCGCCGGGTATGCCGTGCCGTTCCGCAGCATGTGGTAGGGCGACTGTGCGATCAGCCAGCCGAACTGTTCCGGATCGCGCGCCGTGCCGCGCTCACTGACCCACAGTGCCGCCATTCCCGACATCTCCGCTCGGATCATGTCCGCCTGTCCGGCTGAGCACAGCGCGGCCCGGTACGCGTCGGGCCGCTGGGTGAGCACCACGCCGACCATCTGGCCTCCGGCCGAGAAGCCGTAGATGCCGAGCTGGTCGCGCGTCGTCCAGCCCTGATCCACTAGGTGGTCGCCGGCCGCGTGGAAGTCGGCGAAGGTGCTCTGCTTGTTTTCGCGCATGCCCGCCCGATGCCAGGATTCGCCCTGCTCGCCGCCGCCTCGGATTTTCGCGATCGCGTACACCCCGCCTGCCTCGACCCAGGCGAGTTGGAGCGGGTTGAAGGAGGGAGTACGTGAGTTGCCGTGGGAACCGTAGCCATGGAGGATCGTCGGACGGGGCCGATCGGGTCGTCCGGTCGGCGAGAGGATGAACATCCGCACTTCGGTGCCATCGGGTGAGTGATAGCTAACGTCGCTTACGCGGACGGCGTTCTCGGACGCTGAGGCCGCGCCAGGTACCGCGGCCCACTGCGCCATCACGCCGGTGCGACCGTCGAGCCGGTAGACGCTCGCGGGAGTGCGGAAATCCGTGTAGGTGAAGTACGCGTATGGTCCGCCATCCGGGCTCTCGGTCAGTTCCTGGACGGTGCCGAGGCCGGGCAACGCAACCTCGGTTCCGGCCAACGGTTCGCCGGTCTCCAGGTCGTAGAGGGCGAGTTCGCTCAGCGCGTGCCGGGATCTGAGCGCGAGCAATTGCGGTCGCTCCACGCCTTCCCCGTCCAGGATCGCGAAGCCCTTGAGCACGGCCTCGGGGTCTTCGGGCAGCAGTGTGTGCCAGTGCCCGTAGTCCGGGTTCTGCGGATCGATGACACACAGCCGCCCGTTCGGCGCGTGCCTGCGGGTGAGGGCGTAGATCCGGTCCCCACGGCTGGAAAACGGTGCGGTGGCCGCGTCCGCATCGGCCTGCAGGACGGTGAACTCCGGCGTGGCGGGATCGCAGGCGGTGAGATCGGCGAGGTAGACGTCGTTATTCGATCCCCGGTCAGCCACCACGTACAGCCATCGTCCGTCGGCCGAGATGACCGGGGCGTACCAGCGGGAGGCGGGCAGGCCGCGCTCGGGGCCGGAGATCAGGACGTCATCCGAACTCGGGGTCCCGACTCGGTGCAGGTAGACGAGCCGGTGAGCGGGCAGAATGCCCTCGGCGGTCTGCTCGGGACTGGGACGGCGCTGGTAGTAGAAGCCCGTGCCGTCCGGCAGCCAGGCGAGGGCTCGGCTCCCCACGTGGTCGATCGGGCCGTCGACGTCCTTGCCGCTCGCCACCTCCATCACCCGCAGTCGAGGCCGCTCGGTGCCGCCGACGGATAGGAAATAGGCCAGCAGCGCGCCGTCCGCGGAGGGGAACCAGCCGTCGAGCGTAGTCGTGCCGCTCGGATCTAGCGCGGCCGGATCGATCAGCGCCCGTGTCACGCCGTCCGGCCCGGTCGTGTACAGCACTGGATAATCTGCGCCCGGGCCGCGTAGGGTCTGGAAATACCGATCTCCGCGCCAGGCCGGCGCGGAGATGCCGCCGGCGTCGGCCAGTTCGGTGAGCCTTCGGCGCAGCTGCCCGTCGAAACCGAACTGCTGCCCGAGCCAAGTGGCGTACAGCGCGTCCTGTTGCCCGATCCACTCGCTGGTGCGCGGGTCTTCGGGATCTTCCAACCAGCGATACGGATCGGCGACCGGCGTCCCGTGGATTTCGTCGATCAGGTCTAGACGCTCGGCCTCGGGGTAGTCGAAAGTGGGCATCTGGTCCTTTCTATCGAATTGCCTAATCCGTGCGCAGCGCCGTGACCGGGTCGAGCTTCCCGGCCCGCCGCGCCGGCATCACGCCGAAGACCACGCCCACGAACACCGACACGCCGAAGGCGAGCGCGGGCGACCACCATGCGATGCTCGTCGGCAGCGGGCTGAACGCGCCCACCGCGACCGACGTGCCCACGCCGAGCCCGATGCCGATCACCCCGCCGACGGCCGTCAGCGTCACCGCCTCGACCAGGAATTGCAGCACGACGTCCCGTTGCCGGGCGCCGAGCGCCTTGCGCAGCCCGATCTCCCGGGTCCGCTCGCGCACCCCGACCAGCATGATGTTCGACACGCCGACCCCGCCGACCAGCAGCGAGATCCCGGCGATGGCCGCGAGGACGAGCGTGAGCAGCGAGAGGATCTTGCCGATCGTGCCGAGGATCTGCGACTGCGTCACCGCCGAGAACTGCACGCCGGTGTATTCGCTCTCCAGCGACGAGACCAGCTGGTTCGAGAGCGCGCCGATCTGGCCCGGGTTCTGCGCTTTGACCTCGATGCTCTGCACCGTACTCACGCCGAACAGCAGTTGCGCCTCGGTCACCGGGATGTCCACGTTGTCGTCCTGGGTGACGCCGAAGGCCGAGCCCTGCGCCTGCGCCACGCCGACCACGCGGAAGGACACGCCGTCGATCGCCGTCGTGCGCCCGACCGGGTCCTCGTCCGGGAAGAGCGTCGCGGCCACGTTCGCCCCGAGCACGGCGACGCGCGCCGAGGTGGCCACGTCGGCCGAGGTGAGATACGCGCCCTCGCTCAGCGGCCGGTTGAACACCACGTTGAAGTTCTCGGTCACGCCCTGCACGGTGGCGAAATAGTTGTTCTGGCCGGCCGTCACGTTCTCCCCGGAGTCCACGACGGCCGTCACGTCCTGCGCCGAGCCCGCGATCCGCGCGGCGAGCTGTACGTCGGACAGTCGCAGCGGGGAGAGCGAGGGTGTGGTGCCGAACTGGAACTTGCCCGGCACGATGAAGACGATATTCGAGCCCAGACCCTCGACCTCGTTCTCCACCTCGGTCTTCGCCCCGCCGCCGATCGCCACCAGCACGACCACGGCCGCCACACCGATGATCACGCCGACCATCGTCAGCAGGCTGCGCAGCCGGTTCGCGCGCAGCGCCTCGCCGGCCAGCCGCAGGGCCTCCCAGGGCTTCACGCCGCCGGCTCCGGTTCCCGAGGAGTCTCAGAGCCCTGCGGTTCGTCGGAGATCACGACCCCGTCCCTCATCCGGATCAGCCGCGCCGCCCGCGCCGCGACCTCCGCGTCGTGCGTGACCAGCACCACCGCCACGCCGCGCTCCCGGTTCAGCCGCTCGAGCACGCCGAGCACCTCATGGCCGTTCGCCGAGTCCAAGTTCCCGGTCGGTTCGTCCGCGAGCACCAGTCGCGGCTCGCCGACCAGCGCCCGAGCGATCGCCACCCGCTGCTGCTCGCCGCCGGAGAGCTGCGTCGGCCGGTGCGTGAGCCGGTGCCCGAGCCCGACCGTCTCCAGCGCGGCTACCGCCCGCCGCCGGCGCTCCGTCCTGCCGACGCCGCGGTAGACCAGCGGCAGCGCGACGTTGTCCCGCGCGTTCGTGCGGGCTAACAGCTGGAAGGCCTGGAAGACGAAGCCGATCTCGGCGCCGCGCACCCGGGCCAGGCCCGCGTCGTCCAGCTTCGAGGTGTCCTGGCCGCCGATCAGCATCCGGCCCGAGCTCGGCCGGTCGAGCGCGCCGAGCAGGTGCATCAGCGTGGACTTGCCCGAGCCGGAGGGGCCGGTCACCGCGACGTACTCGCCCTCCGCGATGCCGAGAGTGACCCCGCGCAGCGCTTCCACGGTCATCCCGTCCATCGCGTAGGAACGGCGCACATCCACGGCCTCGATCGCGTACCGCAGCTCAGCAGGCGTCGCGCCGCTCAACCGATCTGCTCCCCGTCGGTCACCTTGTCCGCGCCGGAGATCACGATCTTCTGACCCGCGCTGAGCCCGGAGAGCACCTGAACCGTCGCGTCGCCCTGCGCGCCGAGGGTGATCCGCTTCAGATGCGCCGCGCCATTCGACGTCAGTACCCAGATACTCGTCGTCTGGCCATTGATGATCAGTGCGGAGGACGGCACGCTCAGGGCGTGTTTCGCGGTGAGCACGTTGAGATCGGCGATCGCGCTCATGCCCGGCAGCGGGGTCGGCGCCGCCGAGCCGCCCTGCGTCCGGCCCGCGCCGAGGCTGAGGCGCACGATGTAGGTGACGCTGCCCTGGCTGGACGTCGTCGAGGTCGGATCCACCGACGTCACCGTGCCCTGATACGTCGCGCCGGGCACGGCGTTGAGCTGGATCGACGCGGTGACGCCCGGGTGCACGGTCAGCACGTCGGTCTCGTCCACCTGCGCGGCCACCGACAGCGCCGTGTCGTCCGTCACCGTGAACAGCGTGCCGCCCGAGTCGATCGGCGCGCCGACCGCGATCATCGTGTCGCTCGCGCCGGAACCCGAACCCGAGCCGGAGCTCAGCGAGCCGAGCGAACTGGAGGACGAGCCGGAACCGGAGGCGCCGCTGCTCTCCGCGGCGGCCAGCAGTTGGCTGATCTGGCTGCCGCTGACCGAGGAGCCGGAGGACTGCCCGCTGCCGAGCGAGACGGCCCCGGAGATCGGCGCCACGATCGTCAGGGCATTGACCGTGTCCTGCGCGGTGTCCACGGCGGCCTGGTCCTCGGTGCGCGTCGTCTGCCCGAGCGCGTCGAGCACCTGCGAGACCGACTCGAGGCCCTGCTGGAACGCGGACACCGCCGCGTTCACCGAGTCCATCGCGGCGGAGAAGGAGCTCTTCGCGGCCTTGATCTCGGCCACCAGCGCGGCCCGCAGCGCCGTGTCGGGAACCCTCGCGGTCTCCTGCTGGGCCTTGTCGAACGCCGCGTCCGCCGAGTTCTGGTCCTCGGCCGCGGCCTCGGTGAAGCCCGCGGACGTGTCGGGAACGCCGGAGCTGCTATCAGTGGCCTGAGTCAGCGCCTTCTGCGCCTCGGCGAGCTGCTGCTGCGCGCCGGGGGAGGAGATGACGCCGAGCACCTGGCCGGCCGCCACCTTCTGCCCGTCGGTCACGGACAGCGTGGCGAGCGTCCCGCCGGACGGCGCGGTCATGCTGACCTGGGCCTTCGGCAGGATATTCGCAGAGGCCTGAACAACCTGGGACACCGTCGCGTACCCGACGGCCGCCGTGACGATCCCGTTCGACCCGCCGCCGCTGCACCCGGCGAGAGCCATCGTCGCACCGAGCGTCCCGGCGGCCAATGCGGCCGTGAGCGCGGTTCTTCTCGTACGTCTGTCGCATCTGGCGCGGGGCAGGCGTTTCCGGCCTGTCCAGCGCGTTCGGACTATTCGCGGGTCGGACTCGTCCCCTGATTGGTCCACGCGTTATAGCTTAAGTCTTGGCCTCCGCGCGCCTTCGTGGGGGGTCCGGTGCACACTGGATTCGGCCCCCACGACGAAAGGCCCGAACCCGATGCCCGAGATGCGTACCTGGCAGGCGATGCGCGACCAGATCACCAGCCAGCTCGAGCGGCAGACCGGCGAGGGCGTCGAGGACTGGAACAGGAAGATCAAGGCCGCGTCGCCCGCCGACGAGCCCGCGCTGCGCGCCTGGCTGAAGGAGCACGACGTCACCGGCTACCCCGCGATGCTGCTCGCGTGGGAGACCTTCGGCTACCCCGCCTTCCTCACCGCCTCGGCCGACGAGCTGGTCAACGCCCAGTACGCCGACCGCCCCGACCTGCGCCCCGTTTTCGACGCCGTCGCCGCGGCCGTCAGCGGGTACGAGGGCGCGGAGATCCAGGCCCGCAAGACCTACGTATCGCTGATCACCCCGCGCCGCACCTTCGGCATCATCCAGGCCAGCACCAAGAAGCGCGTCGACGTCGGCCTCCGCCTCGACGGCGTCGAACCCGAGGGCCGGTTGCTGGTCGCGAAGAGCCTTGGCAACGACACGATCACGCGGCGGCTCGCCCTCGGGTCCGTGGACGATCTGGACGAGGAAGCGCTCGGCTGGATCCGGCTCGCGTACGAGGCCAACTGCTGAGTCCGCGGGCCGCGCCGGGACCGCTCCCGGACCGGATTGCTTAAGATCGGGGCATGGCACGGCTCTTCCTGGTCACCGGCATCCCCGCTGCGGGGAAGTCCACGGTGAGCCACGCGCTGGCCCGGCGGTTTGAGCGGGGCGTGTGCGTGGACGGCGACAGTATCCGCGAGATGGTCGTGTCCGGTGCGGCGCCGCTGGGCTCGCCGCTCACGGAGGCTGCGACGGCGGAGCTGCTGATGCGCTACCGCGCCGGGTTGGCCGTGGCGCGGGTGTACCTCGACGCGGGGTTCGACGTCGTGTTCAACGACAACATGTTCGGGACGCTGTTCGGCGAGGTTCTCGCGATGAGCGGTGAGCTGGCGCTGCGGCATGAGCGGCACGTCGTCGTCCTGAATCCGAGCGCCGAAGCCGTGCGTCTCCGGGATGCGACGCGCGAGGTCTGGCAGGCGTACGAGGGCGATGCGTGGGACGTGGACGAATTGCGGCGCGGCCTGGTCGAGGAGACGCCGTGGATCGGGCTATGGCTGGACACCTCATCGCAGAGTGCTGAGGAGACTGTCGGGGAGATTCTCAAACGCCTTGGAGATAGCGCGGTTTCGAGGCCGCATTCAGCACAGAACCGATAGAGTGTCCGGCTGCGGAGACCGTCAAGACCGGTGGGGTGGGCGTTGGACACCACGTTGTACGAGTTCGACCCGTTGGAGCCGGGGGATCCGCGGACCGTCGGCGGGTACCCGCTGCGGGCGCGGATCGGCGCGGGCGGGATGGGGCGGGTCTACCTGTCCTTCACCCCGGGCGGACGGCCGGTCGCGGTCAAGCTGATCCGCGGCGAGCTCGCCTCCGACCCCGAGTTCCGGGAACGCTTCGCCCGCGAGGTCTCGATCGCCCAGCAGGTCAACGGGATCCACATCGCGCAGCTGATCGACTCCGGCTCGGACCGGGGCGTGCCCTGGCTCGCCAGCGCGTACGTCGCAGGCCCCTCGCTCGCGCAGGTCGTCGCGGCGTGCGGGCCGCTGCCGCCGGCCACGGTGCTGCCGCTCGCCTGGCGGATCGCCGAGTCGCTCGGCGCGATCCACGCCACCGGGATGGTGCACCGCGACCTCAAGCCGGGCAACATCCTGCTCGACGAGTCCGGGCCCAAGGTCATCGACTTCGGCATCGTGCGCGCGGCCACGCCGACCGCCACCGGACGCTCCAGCCATCGCACGTTCATCGGCTCGCCGCCGTTCATGGCGCCCGAGCAGATCCGCGGCCGCAAGGTCACGCCCGCGACCGACGTCTTCGCGCTCGGCGCCACCATCTACTACCTGAGCACCGGCGAGAGCGCGTTCCAGGCCGACTTCGCCGACGGGATGCTCTACCGGGTCATGCACGACGAGCCGGACTACGAGGCGTGCCCCGAGCAGGTCAGGGAGCTCATACGCGCCTGCCTGCGCAAGGAGCCGGAGGAGCGGCCCAGCACGCAGCGGATCGTCGACGGGTGCCGGGCCGCCGGAGCGGGTCCGGAGACGCCGCTGCCGGACGAGGTGCGCGCGATGATCCAGGCGCGTGCGCAGGCGCTTGCGATGCTGGCGGCGAATCCGGCGGTGCGTCAGGCGCCGGCTGTGGAGACCGCGCCGGACGAGACCGAGCAGGAGACGGCGACCGATCCGGGGACGGCGGTTCCGGCGCGTGCGCAGGTGCCCGATCTGCACGCGGCGCCCACCGCGACCGCGCCCTCGGCGGTCCCGACCGTACCCGAGACGGTCCCCGAGACCGTGCCGGAGCAGGACCGCACCGCGCCCAACTGGGCTCCGCCGCTCACGGATCTCGCGGCGCCGACGATACCGAGTTCGGTGACAGCCAAGACCGACGCGCAGCCACGGAATCGCCGTGGACGCACGTTCCTGGTGGCGCTGGCCAGTTCCCTCGTCACGGCGGTGGCCGCGGCCGTCATTGCGCTGGTGCTCTGGCCCTCGAACTCGAAGAACTCCGCTGCCGATTCGGTGACGCAGAGTTCAAGCCGCGCATCGACGTCGTCGAGTTCGCCATCAACGTCCCCGTCGTCGTCGCCCAGCCCGACCGCAACGGTGAGCGGGGTCTCGGGCTCCGACCCGGTCCAGTACCAGGGCCAGGTCCTGATCACCGTCAGCGGTACGGACCTTGACTCGGTGCCGGTGAATAACGGTGCGAGCACTGCGATCAGCAGCCTCTACGATTCGAGCGGGCTCAGCGCCTCGTACGCGCTCGGCGGTCTGCCCAACGGCGGGAACCTCGCCGTCTGGACCGGCTCGACCGCGCCGACCCGCAGCCAGTGCTACGACCAGGTGGCCAGCCAGGGCGTGAGCGGTGTCAACGTCAGCGACGGCACGATGGTCTGCGTGATCACCGCGCAGGAGCGGGTCGCGCTGGTCAAGGTGGTCGACGACCAGGCGGACGACGCCGAGGGATTGCTGACCGACGTGACCGTGTGGTCCCAGGTCTCCACAGCCACCGCCACCGCGAACTGACCTCGGGCGTCTTCCCCAAGACGGTGCCGGATGAGAGGATTAAGTTACCCGCAAGTAGCACGGCGGCCAGCACCGTCGGCACAGCCCTCGAGACCCCGGAGGTGGAATCCGTGTCGTCCGAGCCCCTCGGCGCAGCCCGTACCCACGAGGTGACCAACCAGGTCCCGCCGCTCGCCGGCCACGACGTCGCCGCGGACCCGGTCCTGATCGAGGGCCTGAGCCGGGAAGGCGCCGACTGGTACGCCGAGGACCTGCACCGCGTCGGCCGGCTCGCCGGATCCGAGCAGGCGCAGCTCTGGGCCGACGAGGCCAACCGGCACGAGCCCGAGCTGCGCACCCACGACCGCTACGGCCACCGCATCGACGAGGTCTCATTCCACCCGTCGTACCACGCGCTCATGGAGATTGCTGTGCGCGAGGGCCTGGCCGGGGCTCCGTGGGCCCAGCACAAGCCGGGGACGCACGTGGCGCGCGCCGCCGGATTCATGGTCTGGTCCACCGTCGAGCAAGGGCACGGCTGCCCGATCTCGATGACCTACGCCGCCGTCCCCGCGCTGCGGGCGAACGCGGAACTCGCCGCCGAGTACGAACCCCTGCTCACCAGCCGCGTCTACGACCCGGGCCTGCGCGCCCCGCTCGGCAAGCGCGGGCTGCTCGCGGGCATGGGCATGACCGAGAAGCAGGGCGGCTCGGACGTGCGCGCCAACACGACGACCGCGACGCCGCGGCCCGACGGCACCTACCGGCTGCGCGGCCACAAGTGGTTCACCAGTGCGCCGATGAACGACGTGTTCCTCGTTCTCGCGCAGGCGCCCGGCGGCCTGACCTGCTTCCTCGTCCCGCGCGTGCTGCCGGACGGAACCCGGAACACCTTCCTGATCCAGCGACTTAAGGACAAGCTCGGCAACCGCAGCAACGCCAGCAGCGAGCCCGAGTTCAACGACACCGTCGCCTGGCCGGTCGGGCCGGAGGGGCACGGCGTGCGCACGATCATCGAGATGGTCACGATGACGCGGCTCGACTGCGTCCTCGGCTCGGCCTCCGGCACCCGCGCCGCGCTCAACCAGGCCGCGCACCACGTCCGCTACCGCTCGGCCTTCGGCGGGCGGCTGATCGACAAAGCCCTGATGCGCAACGTGATCGCCGACCTCGCGCTCGAATCCGAGGCTGCGACCACCCTCGCGCTTCGCGTGGCCGGGGCCGCCGACCGGGCGCTGCGCGGGGACGAGTCGGAGCGCGCGTTCCTGCGGCTGGCGACGGCCGTCGGCAAGTACTGGGTGTGCAAGCGCCAGCCCCCGGCCGTCGCCGAGGCGCTCGAATGCCTGGGCGGCAACGGCTACGACGAGGCCTCCGGCATGCCTCGGCTCTACCGCGAGGCACCGCTGAACGGGATCTGGGAGGGCTCCGGCAACGTCAACGCCCTCGACGTGCTAAGAGCTCTGATCCGCGAACCCGAGGCGCTCACCGCGTTCCGCGCCGAGATCGCCGCGGCCGCCGGTGCCGATGCCCGGCTGGACGCGGCGTGGCGGCGGCTCGAAGCGGAGCTCGTGCTCACCGAGGACGCCGAGATGCGCGCCCGCCGTCTGGTCGAGCGGATGGCCCTGGTGCTGCAAGGCTCGCTGTTGGTGCGCTACGCCCCGTCCTGCGTGGCGGACGCCTTCTGCGCCTCGCGGCTCGACGGGGATCACGGCATCGCCTTCGGGACCTTGGCCGCGGGCACCGACTTCGCCGGGGTACTCGGCCGCGTACCGGCATTGAGCTGGGAAGTGACGGCGGGCTCGTAGTCCACCGAGATCCGCGCGACGTCCCGCCGTCGCTCCTGCATCTGCGCGTACGAGGTGAAGGCCACGCGGTCGGCGGGCACGAGGTTGGGGCCGTCCAGCGTGCGCGGCCACAGCTTGCGTACCCTGACGCAGTCGGCCTCCAGCAGCAGCACCGTGACCCGCGACTGGATGTGCAGCCACGCGAGCAGGCCGAGGACGACGCCGAACACGCCGTACAGGTCCTCGGAGTTCCGCAGCTCGTGGTCGACCAGGTAGCTGCCCAGCGAGAGCAGCGACTGCCAGACCACGGCCGTCGCGCAGGCCGCCGAGACGAAGCTGCGCGTCGGCACCTCCCGGGCCGTCGCGAGGCGGAACCCGAGGGTGAACAGCGCGGCGTTCACGACGGTGGACCCGACCGCGCCGAGCCACTCCAGCCACAGCGCGTGGCCGTCGCCGACCCCGGACACGCTGGAGAGCGCCCCGTTGACCAGCACGTCCAGCGCGATCACGCCGAGCAACGCCAGGCCGAGCGTCTGCCGATGGATCCAGGAGGGACGCCGCGCGTAGGGGATCCCCCAGATCGTGTTGAACGTCGCCTGCGCCGCGGTGCTCAGGCCGCGCGCGCCGAGCGCCGTGCCGAGCAGACCCACGGTCAGTCCGACGCCGGTCCGGTCCAGCGAGTGGATGTTCGCGTGCAGCTGGGTCCCGATGACCGGGAAGTCGGTCAACGCCGAGTGCAGCACCCACTGCTGCGCGCCCGGGTCGTGGCTGAGCAGGATGCCCAGGACCGTCGCCAGCACCAGCAGCAGCGGGAAGATCGCCAGGAACGCGTAGTAGGAGAGCAGGGTCGCCAGATACCCCGCCTGGTCCTCGCCCGCCTTGCGGAAGACGGCGACGAGGAAGGCCACCGGAGGCACGCGCCGTTGTGCCGCGTCGAGTCGGTCCAACAGGCTTGACATGATGCGCGGATACCCGGTGCGCGCGGGGCCATGCGCGGCGCGCATGAATCCCGGCGTCGGGGGTAGTCGGCTGCGACGACAACGGCCCGAGGGGGCGCCGAAGCGGCTACGCTGTCCGCTGGCGCCCCGACCTTTCGACGTAGAGAACTCACGAGCTGCCGGCTGATTCATGCCTTCACTGCCACGGTCACCGAACCCGTTCCCCGAACCCGGGGGCGAGCCGCTGTGCCTGCTGCGCTTCACCGAACCGGACGACCTGCCCCGGCTGCGGGCCGAGGTCGGCAGGGCGGCCGAGGCGGTCGGGCTCGACCCGCGCCGGGTGCCCGACTTCGTGCTCTCGGCCCACGAACTGGCCGCGAACAGCGTCATGCACGCCGGCGGGGCGGGGCTGCTGCGGCTGTGGGCCCAGGACGGGAACCTGGTCTGCGAGGTCTCCGACGACGGCGCGCTGGAGGACGCCTCGGCCGGGCGGCGGCCGCCCGACCTGTCCGGGGACGGCGGGGCCGGTCTCTGGATCGTCCGGCAGGCCTGCGACGCGGTGCAGATCCGCAGCGTGCCCGGGCAGGGGACGACGGTGCGGATGCAGATGACGCTCGGCGCGGACGGGCGCGCGGCGACCTCGGACTAGCCGAACCCGCCGGCCTCTGGCTCAGGCGAGCAGGGCTTCGTCCACCGTCGCGCAGGTGGTCACGAGGTCGTCCGCGCCGGTCAGTTCGAGGGTGCGGCGCACCGCGCGGTGCGGGGCGACCAGCCGAAGCCGGGCGCCGACCTCCTTGGCCTTGGCGTTGGCCAGCAGCAGCACGCGCAGGCCGCTGGAGTCGAGGAAGCTCAGCTCGGTGCCGTCGAGCACGACCATCCCGGCCGGTTCGATCAGCGGCTCGAGTTCGGCCCAGAAGCCGTCGGCCGCGGCCAGGTCGAGCTCGCCCGCGAGGGTGACCACGAAACGGCCGGGGCCGTCCTGGGCCACGGCGACTGCGAGGCGGTCCATGTGGTCGAGACCCTCCTTGGGCGGTAGTCGGGCGCCGGGTGAAACCGGGCACCTGTCGGCGCACAGTTTAGCCGGTCGCTCCCGGCCCCGCGCGGGCGCGTCAGGGCTCACCGATTCGCGACGGTTGTCTGCGGGGGCGCTACGCCGGCAGCGGCGGGATGTCCGGGCCGGGCTCCGGGATGGGCGGCCACGGCTGCGGCTCCGGCGGCACCGGCGGAGCGGGCGGACGCTCGGGGTTCGGCGGTTGCGGGACCGGCTGCGGGGGGCCGGGCGGCGGCGGGACGGGGAAGGGCTCGGGCGAGCCGGGTTCCGGCAGCGGGGGCGGCGTCGGACGGGGGTCGCGTTCGGGCTCCGGCAGGGGCGGGCGACCGTCCTCGTCTCGGGCCTTGTCGATCGCATCCATTGTTGCGAGCTACCCGGTGCGTCGCGGTTCATGCCTGCGCGCGGGGTTTGCCCGGCGGCCGAGCGGTTACAGGCTGAACGGAGACGGAGGTGCGATGCGTTCCGAGGCCGCGGACGATGGACCTTCGAGCCCTGGCATGCCCGGGCCCGAGGCCGGATCCGCCCAGCCCGCCCCGACCGACCGCACCGAGCAGCGTGCCGAGACCATGCGCGTGCTGCGGCGGATGGGCGCGCTGCCCGCCGACGATCCGGAGCGGGCGAGGCTGCGCGCCGAGGTCATCGAGGACCACATGCCCTACGCCCGGCACATCGCCCAGCGCTACGGCGGCCACGGCGGGTCCGTCGAGGACTTCGAACAGGTCGCCTACCTGGGACTGGTCAAGGCCGTGGACAACTTCGACCCGGACCACGGCACCGGCTTCCTCGGCTACGCCACGCCGATGATCATCGGCGAGATCAAGCGCTACTTCCGCGACGCGACCTGGGGCGTGCACGTCCCGCGTCGGATGCAGGAGCTGTCCGGCGCGCTGCGCAAGGCCACCGACACGCTCACCCACGACCTCGGCCGCGAGCCGACGATCGCCGAGCTGGCCGCGCACCTCGGCGCCGAGCCGGAGGAGATCGTCGGGGCCATCGACGCGGCCGGCGCGTACACCACCGCGTCGCTGGACCACCCGGTCAACATCGACGAGCAGGGCGCCAGCCTGCTCGACTTCGTGGGCGAGGAGGACGGGCGCTTCGAGGCCGTGATCGACCGGCAGGTGCTGACCGAACTGCTCACCAAGCTCGGTCCGCGAGACAAGCAGATCCTGCTGATGCGCTACTTCCGCGGCATGACCCAGGCGGAGATCGGCGCCGAGCTCGGCGTCTCCCAGATGCAGATATCCCGCCTGCTCAGCCGGATACTGCGGGAGCTGCGCTCCGGATTCGGGTGAGATCCGGTTGAGCGGCACGCGGCCACAGGGTTTGTCACCATACCCCTCCGGTTACCCGGGGCCGGTCCGACAATTAAGCCGCAAGGAGGAAGCCATGCAAGGTGCCAGACAGTTTCACGGCTACTGAATGCCATGCGCATGCAGCGTCTCGACGTCACCACCACCCTCTCGGCCGACCGGCGCCTCGCCGTCGTGGCGATCACCGGGGAGCTCGACCTCGGCAACGCCGAACAGCTCTGGCCGAACCTGGAACGACTGCTGACGACCCCGTCGACCGAGCTCGACGCGGTGATCCTCGACGCCACCGGCCTCGAGTTCCTCGACTCCAGCGGATTGCGTGTACTGTTGCGCGGCGCGAAGCTCGCCGAGGGCGAGGGCGCCGCCTTCCGGGTCGTGGCCCCGAATCCGGTGGTACAGCGCGTGCTCGAGCTGGCCGGCGTGGCGCGCGCCCTGGATCTGCGCTCCAGCCTCCCCGAGGCCTTCGCGTGACGGACCCGGTGGCGGGGTATGGGCTTGCCTGGTGCGGCGCCGCCGCCGGGGCGCGGGACTGGAGACGGGAGCGGGAGCGGACCGATGATGATGCGGGACACCACGACGGGTGGTCAGGGCGCGGACAGAACGGACCGCGATGCGGACGACGAGGCCGCGGCGCCGGCAGCGGGGCCCGGCGAACGCGCGGCCGCGCCGCGGCCCCCCGCCCCGGCGGATCAGGGCGATGACAAGCCCGATGCCGCGGAACCGGCCGAGCTGCTCCCCGAGTCCGAGGTCTTCATCGAGATCCCGGCCGACCGGCTCTACGTGGTGCTGGCCCGCTCGGCCGCCGTGCACCTCGGCGCCGTGCTGCACCTCGGCATCACCGACGTGACCGACCTGCGGCTGGCCGTGGACGAGGCGTGCGCGCTGTTCCTGCTGCACCCGGCGTTCCCGGACGGCGCGTCCGTGGGCCTGGCCTGCCGCTTCGCCGCGTACGCGGAGGAGCTGCGGGTCACCGTGCGGGCCCCGGTCCCGCCCGGTTTCGCCCCGGACACCGAGGCCATCGGCTGGATCATGCTCGGCGCCCTGGTCGACGACCTCGCCTGGACGCAGCAGGACGGCTTCGGCACCGTCACCCTGACCAAGAGGTTCACCCCGCCGCACCCGCGTTGAACCAACCTGAACCACAGCGCGCGGCGCCACGGCGTGAGCGCGAGTAATGAGAGTAAGTGAGTTCCATGACCCCCCGTCAGCCGGGCCCCGCCCGACCAGGCGCCGCACCCGTCCCGCCCGCGACGCGGCAGACGTCGGGACGGGCGGTGCCCGCGCAGGCCGGCGGCGCGGACGCGGCGGGCACCGGGAGCGCGGCGGCCGCGGGCCAGGACCGCGCCGCGCGGGCCGAGCAGCTGGCCCTGCTCTGCCGCGTCGTCGACACCTCCTTCGAGCCCGCGCTGCTGGTCCGCTTCGCCGAGCAGCTGTACGCGGAGACCGACGCGCTGGGCGACGAGCTGATGATCGTGGCGGCGAACGTCGCGGCGGCCGACCTGTTGGGCGCGGCGCCCGAGCGTCGGCTGCCCGGCCGCAGGCTGACCGAGCTGATGCCGTGGGCGCGTTCCTCCGGCCTGCTCGACGCGCTGCGCGAGGCGCTGGAGACCGGCACCCCGCTGCGTATTCACGAACACGGATACGAGGACGTCGCGGAGCCCGGCGGACGGGTGCGGCCTCGCAGCGTCTCGGTCGGCGCGCTGCGCATCGAACCTGGCCTGCTGCTTGTGACGCTGCGCCCGAATCGCGGCACCGCCGGCACCGATCCGGTCTGGGAGGAGAAGCTGCACCGGCTGTCCGGGACCGGGCCGTGGGAGTGGGACGTGCGCTCCGGAAGCATCTACTGGTACGCGCAAGGCCTTGCCGTCCTCGGCTCCAGCCTCGCGCCCGGACCGCTGCCCGCCGATCAGCCCCCGTACACCGTGCACCAGGACGACGCCGCCGAGCACGACGCGTACTTCGCCGCCCTGGCCCGCGACGCGCGGCCCGGACACGCCGAGGTCAGGGTTCTGCAGTCGGCCGGAGCGGTGCGGCACATCAGGATCGGCGGCGAGCCGGTGTGCGACGCGGAGGGCAGGGTGCTGCGCGTCTACGGCTCGGTCCAGGACGTCACCGACCGCCGCCGCATCCAGACCGCGCTGGAGATCGCGCAGGTGCAGCTCGCCGCGCGGCGCAGCCGGGCCGACTCCGAGCGGCAGCTCGCCGGGCTGCTGCAGCAGATCATCATGCCGACCGGGCTGGCGCCCGATGCGCTGCCCGGCATCGAGCTCGCCACCCGCTACCGTCCCGCAAGCGCGGCGGCCGGGGTCGGCGGCGACTGGTACGGCGTGACCCGGCTGTCCGACGGCAGGCTGCTGCTGCACGTGGGCGACGTGGCCGGACACGGCTTCCCGGCCGCGACCGCGATGGCCAGGCTCTACCACGCGCTGCACGGTCTGGCCGTGACCGGAGGCGGCAGTGCGCGGCTGCTGCACTGGCTCAACAAGCTGACCTGCGAGCTGCCGGAGTTCACCATCGCCAGCGCCTGCTGCGCCCTCTACGATCCGACCCGGCGGGTGCTGAACCTGGCCAGCGCCGGGCACCCGAATCCGGTGCTGGTGCGCGACGGCCGGGCCACGATCGTCGCCAAGCCGCACGGCGGGATGCTCGGCGTGGACCCGGAGGGCACGTTCGAGGAGCAGGAGCACGTCATCGAGCCCGGAGACGTGCTGCTGCTCTACACGGACGGCCTGATCGAACGCCGCCGCCGCGCCCCCGAGGAGAACATCGCCTCGCTGCTCGACTACGCGACCCGGCCGACCGAGGACCTCGAGGCGTACGCGGACCAGATCCTGCGGCGGGTGCGCTCCGACACGGACGACGACGCCTGCCTGCTCGCCGTCCGGTTCAACTGAGTTCCGGCGCTATCTCTTGATCAGCCTCTTGATGAGGGCCAGTAGCTGGTCCACCTCGACCGGCTTGGTGACGTGCTCGTTCGTCCCGGCGGCCAGGCTCCGCTCCCGGTCGCCGGGCGCGGCGCGGGCCGTGACGGCGATGATCGGCAGGTCCGCGAACTGCTGGTACGAGCGGATCCGCGCGGTCGTCCCGTAGCCGTCGAGTCCCGGCATCATCAGGTCCATCAGCACGACACTTATATCAGGGTTGCGCAACAGCAGTTCGATGCCCTCGGGCCCGTTGTCCGCGGTGAGCGCGGTCAGGCCGTACAGCTCGAGCGCGCTGACCATGGCGAAGACGTTGCGCACGTCGTCGTCCACGACCAGCACTTTCTCGCCCTCGAAGCGGATCTGCCCGTAGCCGGGCTCGGCCGGCTCGGCCAGCGGGTCGGGCGCGACCGGAGCCTGCGTGAGCCAGTGCAGGGTCAGCCGTTCCACCGCCTGCCCGGCCGAGCGCACCACCTCAGCCCGCTTCCGGCCGCGGGTGACGGCGTCGGCCTGGTCGAAGGCGGCCGGGTCGCCGTCCGGGGCGAAGCAGAGCAGCGGCACGCCGGGCACCCGCGCGTCGAGCGTGTCCACGACCGAGCGCAGCAGCCCGAGCGGCCCGCGCGCGTCGAGCAGGGCGCTGACGACGCGGTGGTCCTCGATCGCCGCGCGCACCGCCTCGGCGGAGTCGACGCGCAGCACGGAGGCCTGGTCCCAGATCCCGCCGAGCCCGCGCAGGGCCGTGCGCGCCGCGTCCCGCATCGGTTCGGCGTCGTCGGAGCCGACCGCGGCCGCGCCCGCCTCGACGACCAGAATCGCGGGGGCCTTCTCAGCGTCCGCCGGCGCGTTCGAATTCTCGCCACGCGAAGGCTCCGGGGCCTCGGCGCCCTCGTCCCGCTGAAGCCGCCGCGCTTCGGACTGCCAGGCCTGGGCCCGGTCCGCGATCGCGTTGAACAGCGTGCACAGTTCCGCCGTTTCGGCCCGCTCGCCCGGCACCGGAGCCACCGGTGCCCGCGCCGACCCGTCCCCGGCATGGAAGGCACGCATGGCGTCGAGAAGCGCGCGGACGCGGTCATCGAGGGGAGCACGGTCCTGGGATGCGGCGCTCAAGCCGGTCCTCCTGCTGTCGCGTGGGTGAACGCCGCCGGAATCGGGTCTCGGGTGGTTCCGGGCTGCACAGCCGAAGTTACCAGCCGGTCGGCGCTCAGGCCCCGTCGTCGCGCGGCGTGTACCGACCGGCGGCGCTGATGGCCGGGCGATCGGCCGACTTGCCGAACACCTGCCGCGCCGTGACGGCCCGCTCGGCCCGGCCCGTGCCGGCGAAGCTGACCGCCCAGTGGAAGATCGTGGTGACCCGCTGCTCGAAGCCGACCAGGTAGAGCAGGTGCACGAACAGCCACAGCAGCCAGGCCGGGAAGCCGGTCAGCTTGAGCCTGCCGACGGAGGCGACGGCGTTGAACCGGGCGACCGTGGCCATCGAGCCCTTGTCGTGATAGCGGAACTCCGGCTTGCCGCCGTGCCCCTGCAGCCGCGCGACGATCTGCGCGGCGGCGTACCGGCCGCCCTGGATCGCGACCTGGGCCACGCCCGGCAGATCGCCCAGTGCCATCACATCGCCGACCACGAAGATCTCCGGGTGCCCGGGGACCGTGAGGTCGGGCAGCACCTGGATACGCCCGGCCTTGTCGGTCGGCGCCTCGGTCGCGGCGGCGAGCTCGGCGGCGAAGGAGGACGCGCTGACCCCGGCCGCCCACACCTTCACCATCGACTCGATGCGCTCGGTGCTTCCGTCAGCGTTCTTCAACGTGACGCTGCGCGCGTCCACGTCGGTGACCATCGTGTTCAGCTTCACCTCGATGCCGAGCGAGCCGAGCTTGTGCAGCGTGCGGTCCGACAGCGGCGGCCCGAAGGCGGGCAGCACCTTGTCCCCGCCCTCGACCAGCACGATCCGGGCCGAGCGCGGGTCGATCCGGCGGTATTCGCCGGTCAGCGAGCGGTGCGCGAGCTCGGCGATCTGCCCGGCCATCTCCACCCCGGTCGCGCCCGCGCCCACGACCGTGAAGGTCAGCCGCCGGGCCCGCGCGGCCGGGTCCTCCTCCAGCTCGGCGAGCTCGAACGCGCCGAAGATCCGGCCGCGCAGGTCGAGGGCGTCGTCGATGCTCTTGAGCCCCGGAGCGTGCACGGCGAACTCGGGGTGCCCGAAATAGGACTGGCTGGCCCCCGTCGCCACGATCAGGCTGTCGTAGCCGATCGAATAGGCCGCGGTACGCCCCGGGGCCCGGGCCGTCACCCGCCGCGCCGCGGTGTCGATGGCGACCGCGGTGCCGAGCAGCACCCGCGCGTTGCGCTGGTGCCGCAGGACTTCCCGGGTGGCCGGGGCGATCTCGCCCTGCGACAGGATGCCCGTCGCGACCTGGTAGAGCAGCGGCTGGAAGAGATGGTGCGGGGTCGCGGCGAGGACCGTGACGTCCACCTCGGCCCGGCGCAGCGCCTTGGCCGCGAACAGCCCGCCGAACCCGGAACCGATGATCAGCACTCTGTGCCGGGCGGCCGGGGCCCAGGCGAGCGGAGTGGGTGCAGGCTCAGTCGTGTCCATGCGCGACCCGGTTCCCATGGTGTCGAAGTCTAAACGGCTCAGGGGCGGTGCAGAAGGGCTCGCTGATCTTCGTGGTGAATAAATTACAGTGCGGTGACACGGCCGGGTCCGCCACCTCTCCGCCCCGGACACACCGTCGCTCGCAACGGGAGAGAATCAACGCCCCGCAGTACGGTGGACGCGCGGATCCGGGTCCGTCCGGACCACCTCGAGGGCAGAGGGGAAGCCATGATCCTGGAGAAGAAGAACGCGGTCGTCTACGGCGCCGCGGGGGCGATCGGCGGCGCGGTGGCCCGGGCGTACGGCCAGGCGGGGGCGCGGGTGTTCCTGGCCGGCCGGACGCAGCGCACGCTTGACGAGGTCGCCGACGCCATCCGCGCGGACGGGGGCACCGCGGACGTCGCCGAGCTCGACGCGCTGGACAAGGCCGCGGTGGACGCGCACGCGCAGTACGTGGTCGCCACCGGCGGCAGCCTCGACGTGTCGTTCAACGCGGTGGCCGTGGACGTCGTGCAGAACATCCCGCTGACCGAGATCTCGGTCGAGGATTTCCTGGCGCCGTTCAACGGGATTTGTCGTACGAACTTCCTCACGGCGACGGCGGCCGCCCGGCACATGACGTCGCAGGGCTCGGGCACGATCACGCTGCTCTCCGCGACCTCCGCGAAGGAGAGCCGGCATGAGATGGGCGGCTTCAGCCTCGCCTGCGCGTCCATCGAGGCGCTGGTCCGCAGCCTGGCGGGCGAGGTCGGCCGGAAGGGCGTGCGCGTCGTCGGCATCCGGTCGAACTTCACCCCGGAGACGTACCCCGGCGTGACGGACGCCGATGTCGCCCCGCTCATCAGGGACACGCTGCTCGGTCGCCTGCCGCGCCTCGCCGAGCTGTCCGGCACCGCCGTCTACCTGGCCTCCGAGGCCGCCGGCGCGATGACCGGCGCGATCGTGAACCTCAGCTGCGGCGCGATCATCGACTGACCAAGCGATACAAGCGACGCAAGCGATGCAGGGGTGGTGCCCGGCCGTGGCGAAGCGGGCCGGGCACCACCCCTGCTTACTCACTTACGGAAACGGGTCACCCGAAGATTTCCCATTCCGACACCTGAGCGCCGTTCTGCACGTTGTTCGCCGTGAAGCTCAGCTGCACGTACCGGTAGGCGGTACCGGACGGGAAGTCGATCGTCACGGTGTTGCCCGTGCTCGGGTTCCAGGTATAGGTCGCGGACGCCACGATCGTCGTCCACGTGCTGTCGTTGGTCGAACCCAGCACCGAGAGTGTCTGGGTCCGGGTGGACCAGGCGGTCGCCGGCGGCAGGTAGATCACCGTGTCGCCGAGCGTCTGCGTTGATCCCAGGTCCACGGTGATCGTGGACGGCCAGGTCCCGTTCACCGACTCCCAGTAGGTGTTCGTGTTGCCGTCGTTCGCGTTCGCGGCCACGTAGCTCTGGGTGTTGCTGGAGGCGGAGATCGGCTGGTTCAGCGCCAGGTTCGTCGTCGAGCCGGAGCTGGTCCCGGTGCCGGTCAACGGGACCGTCAGGGTGCTGTTGGTCGCGTTGCTGCCGACCGTCAGGTTCGCCGAGTAGGCCTGGGCCGCGGTCGGGCTGAAGGTGACGCTCGCCGTGCACGAGGCGCCGGCCGCCAGCGAACCTCCGCAGGTGTTCGTCTCAGCGAAGCCGCTGCCTGCCGAGATCCCGCTGATCGTCGCCGCCGCGTTGCCGGTGTTGTCGATCGTCACCGTCTGCGCCGCCGTCGTCGAGCCGACATTCGCGGAACCGAAGGCCAGCGAGGACGGGGAAGCCGTCAGCGTCGCGCTCGAACCCCCGCCGTTCGACGAGGAGCCCGGGAAGATCTCGAACTCGCTGACCTGCGCCGCGGTCCAGCCGGTGTTGCCGGAGAAATCGAGCTCAAGGTACTGATCGCTCGTCCCGGCCGGCAGGTTGAACGAGACCGTGTTCCCGGTGGCCGGATTGAACGTGTAGCCCGCCGAGCCGACCAGCGTCGTCCACGAACTGCCGTTCGTCGAGCCGAGCACCGAGAGCGTCTCCGTACGCGTGCTCCACGCCGTCGCGGGCGGCAGCGTCAGCGTCACCGAGCCGAGCGACATGCTCTGACCCAGGTTCGCGGTCAGCGTCTGCGGATAGCCCGCGCCGTCGTTGCTCTCCCAGTACGTGCTCGTGTTCCCGTCGTTCGCGTTGCTAGCCGGGAATCCGCTGTCCGTACTGCTCGCGCTCAACGTCGCGCCGAGGGCCAGGTTCGTCGTCGACGTCAGGCCCGTGCCGCTGAGCGAGGCGCCGATCGGGGTTGCCGTGGCGCTGTTGGTGATCGCCAGCTCTCCGGTCGCCGCGCCGCCGGTCGTCGGGGTGAAGGTCGCGCTCACCGTGCACGAAGCGCCCGCGGCCAGGGAGCTGCCGCAGGTGTTCGTCTCGGCGAACGGCCCGCTGGCGACGACCGAGGAGATCGCGATCGCCGAGGCGCCCGGGTTGTGCACCGTGACCGACTGCGCCGCGGTGGTGGAGCCGACAGACTCGTAGCCGAACGCGAGCGCGCCCGGGGTGACCGTCGGCGGCGTGTTCACAGTGCTGCTACCGGTGCTCCCGATCAGCTGGACCGTGGTCGGGCTGCCGGGCTCGCCGCTCGGAATTGTCAGCGTTCCGGTGGTGATCCCGGAGGCCGGGGCCGTGAACGAGACGTCCACCGCGCACCAGACGGAGGTGTTGCCCGGGACGGTTGCCGCGAGGCTTGTGCCGCACGGATCGCTCGAGTCCTGTGACACGGTGAACCCGCTGCTTGCCGAGATCGCGCCGAGCGTCGCGGCCGCGGTGCCGGTGTTCATGATCGCGATCCGCTGGGTCGCGGTGGCCTGGCCCACGGTCGCGTTCTCGAAGGTGGTCACGCCCGGGTACGCCCAGATCGGCCACGTGCCCGGCATGCCGCAGGTGGTGCCGGACCAGCCGGAGTTCCCGCTGCCCTGGGTGATGGTGAACCCGGAGCCGCAGACGAACTGCCCGGCCACGCCCACCCCGGTCGCCGTGGTGTTGTCCACCTCGATCGAACCCGGCGCCTGGTCCTGGAAGACGAACGTGCCGACGTTGGTGACCGTGTTGTCGCTGATGTTCACGCCGGTGACGGTGTACCCGGCGGTCGGCGCCGTGTCCGTCGCCGAACCGTCGTACATGTTCTCGTTCTGGAACTGGAACGCCTCGTAGGGGCTGTCCAGGATCGTGTTGCCGGTGACGTTGTAGGTCGCGTTCATGTTGCCCTGCTGCGGCCAGAACCAGATCGAGCCGACGCCGTAGTTCCAGCCCGGGTCGAACTGGCCGGTGCGGATCAGCTCGTTGCCGCTGACCGTCGTGGTGCCGGAGACCGCGGTCGAGCTGAAGCGCTGGCCGATGCCGATGCCGCCGCCACGGGTGACCGTGTCCTGCAGCAGGTTGTTCGTGACCTGCGACCCGGACGTGTCGCCGTAAAGGGCGACGTTGTTGGCCACCCCGGGCGAGTTGACGGTGTTCTGGGTGAACGTGTCGTTCGTGTCGCCCGAGTTCTCCGCCCACATGGCCAGGCCGTCGTCCTGGGTGTTGCGGATGAAGCTGTTCTCGACCGTCGAGTCGGTGATGGCGCCGGCGGCGGCGTTGAAGTTCACGCCGTCCGCGGTGGTGTCCTGGATCTGCACGTTCTCGATGGTCAGGCCGTTGGTGGGCCCGAGTATCCAGGCGCCGACCTTCGTGTTCTGGATCCACACGTCGTTGATCGTGGAGCTGCTGAAGGTCCCGTTGAAGCCGTTGACGGAGCCGTCGCTGTCGACTCGGGTGTTGACGTTCCCGAAGATCGCCAGATTCGATATGTTGATATTGCTGCCGTTGCCGGCGAACTCGACGTTCGAGCCGGTCAGCGTCGTATACCACTCCCCGGCGCCCTCGACTGTCACATTATTGACGTTGAGTGGCTGGCTGATCGTATACGTGCCCTGTGGCAGGTAGACCGTCTGGCCGGAGGACTCCGCGGCGTTGATGGCGTTCTGCAGGGCGGTGGTGGAGTCGTTGACCCCGGTGTCGTCCGCGTTGTACGGAGACTGCGTCACGTTGATCGCGTTCGCGGGCTGGGCGGTCGCCGCGGCCACGTTGTAGAAGTCCGCGGTGTTGATCGCGTACCAGGGCGAATTGTCCCCGGCGTCCACCTGCAGCTTGACGACCGTGCCGATCGGCAGGGTCGAGGAGAACTGGTAGCGCACGTCGGCGAAGAAGTCGTGCGGCACCATCGTGTCGGCCTCGCCGACGGTCGGCGTGTTCGTCCCCGTCGCCTGCGAGCCGTAGAGCCAGGAGTACTGCGAGGTCAGCGGCAGCGTCTTGGTCAGGGTGCCGCCGACGTACAGGTCCAGCGGCTCGGTGATGCCGCCGCCGCTGAGCGAGTCCGGTATGGAGTAGTGGAAGTCCACCGCGTTCGCGGCGGTGGTCAGCGTGAAGGAGACGTACTGGCCCTGGCCGATCAGCTCGACCGCCTGCCGGCCGGTGGCCTCGGACTGCAGCGTGCCGAGGTTGTAGTCGACGGGCAGGACCGTGCCGTTCGTCGCGCCCTGGGTCGCGGCCAGGTACTCGGTGAACGGCACCGTGGCGCCGGCGGTGGCGGGGCTGGCGGCGCTGGCGGCCGGGTGGGCGGTGGCTACGGCCTGGGCGGGGGCGGCCAGGCCGATCGCGGTGACGAACGGGGCGACGAGTAAGGCCGCGCCGGCCGCCACGAGCCGTCGTATGGGTTGCATGGATTTCTCTACCCTTTCGCAGGCAATCACCCGGCTGCTGGCGAGCGGGGATGCCAGTCATCGTTGACCGGAACGGGGGTGGAGCGGGAAGGAGCGATGTCCAGCGCAGCGTAGGACCGGCGAAACTTCCATGCAATACAAGACGTCTAGCCCAGTACAGATTTTACCTACTCCTGCAATTTTCGGACGACCCTGACGGCCCGTCACGACGACGCGAAACGCCGAGGGAGCCGCGCTGCCCGGGATCCGCGTCCGTTCCTCACTACATTTCCTCTCATGAGCACGGAGAGTGACGGCAGGTCAGCACGCGGCGCGGGCGGGGGAGCGGCCCGGCGATGGTCGGCCCTCGGCATCTTCCTCGGGGTCAGCGCGCTGGCCGGGGTGCTGTTCGCCGGCTTCCTGCTGCCGGTGGTCGGCTCCTCCGGGCTGATCGTCAAGGCGGCCTCCGACCACTTCGAGGACCTGCCGAGCGCCTTCGACGCCCCGGCGCTGCCGCAGCGTACGCAGATCCTCGCGTCGGACGGCTCGGTCATCGCGCAGACCTGGGGCGACTACGGCAACCGCGTCGTGGTGCCGATGAGCCAGATCAACCCGAACATGCCGAACGCGCTGGTCGCCATCGAGGACTCGCGCTACTACCAGCACGGCGGCATCGACCTGACCGGCACCGTCCGCGCCTTCTTCAACGACGCGCAGGGCGGCGACACGCAGGGCGGCTCGACGATCGCCCAGCAGTACGTCAAGAACGTGCTGCTGCTCGAGGCCGGGACGAACAGGGAGCTGCAGCAGCAGGCCGTCGCCGACACGGTCGCCCGCAAGGTCACCGAACTGCGCTACGCCGTCTCCGTCGAGCGGCAGATGAGCAAAGAGCAGATCCTGCAGAACTACCTGAACCTGGTCTACTTCGGCAACGGCGCCTACGGAGTCGAGGCCGCGGCCGAGCGGTACTTCTCGACGACGTCCGCCAAGCTGACGGCGACGCAGGCCGCGATGCTCGCCGCGATCGTCAACAGCCCGACGTACTACGACCCCTTCAACTACCCGAAGAACGCGCTGGTCCGGCGCAACCTGGTGCTGCAGAAGATGGCCGACCCGAGCCTGCACTACCTGACGGCCAAGCAGGCCGCCGACGACGAGAAGACGCCGCTCGGCCTCGCGCCGACCCCGGCGAACAGCGGCTGCATCGCGGCCAGCGCGTCAGCCGCGTTCTACTGCAACTACGTCTACACGACGTTCCTCGCCGACCCCGACTACGGCGCTACCCCGGCTGATCGGGAGGCGCTGTGGGAGCAAGGCGGCCTGACCATCAACACGACGCTGGACCCGACCGCGCAGAACGCGGCGGCCAAGGCCGTCGCCGATCACACGTATCCGACGGACAAGGTCGCCTCGGCCATCGTGATGATCCAGCCCGGCACCGGCCAGATCAAGGCCATGGCCCAGTCGCGGCCGATGGGCAACGACGCCGGACAGACCTTCGTCAACCTCGCGGCGGACCCGCAGCACAACGGCACGCTCGGCTTCCAGGCCGGCTCGTCCTTCAAGATCTTCACCGGCCTGGCCGCGCTCAATCAGGGCTTTGACCCGAGCCTGCCGGTCGACGCCGTCTCCCCGCTGGTGCTCGGCGGCACTCAGCTGGCCACCTGCGTCAACGGCCAGAGCTCGATCACCTGGCCGGACAGCTACCAGCCGACGAACGACGACAAGAACACGTACCTGGTGCCGATGGACCAGGCGTTCTGGTACTCCGTCAACACGTACTTCCTGACGCTGGAATCCCAAACCGGCCTCTGCGCCCCCGCCCAGCTAGCCGAGTCGATGGGCGTGACCAAGGACAACGACTTGGGCCAGGGCAAACCGCTGGACCAGTTCGCGTCCTTCACCCTGGGCACGAACCAGATCACGCCGGTAGAGATGGCCGCCGCCTACGCGACCGTCGCCGCCCAGGGCGTCTATTGCACCCCCTACGTGATCACTGGCGCGACGGCCATCACCGGCAAGCAGTACAAGGGCCAGCAGCAGACCTGCAAGCAGGTTCTGGCCGCAAACACGGCCAACGAACTGACGTCGATGCTGCAAGGCGTGCTGACCCAGCAGGGAGCCACGGCCGACGGCCTAGGCCTAGCCGGAGGACGCCCGGCGGCAGGCAAGACCGGCACCACCGACAGCTCCGTAGCGACTTGGTTCGACGGCTACACCCCGCAACTAGCGGCGGCCGTATGGACCGGCTTCGTCGACTCGGGCGGCGGCAAGGGCGAGTCGATGTCGAACATGAGCGTAGGCGGCCAGTACTACGGCGGCGAGATCTTCGGCGCCACCATCTCCGCCCCGATCTGGCAGCAGGCGATGGACGGCGCCCTGGAGAACCAGCCGGTCCTCACCTTCAATCCCCCCAACGGCTTCCCGACGGACCAGCCCACCACCGGCTCCCCGATCGTCAGCAACTCCCCGACCGCCCTGGGCAAGTCCCGCACCCCCATCGTCGTGCTCCCCGGCGGCCAGAAGAAGCAGCCGCCGACCGCCCCCGCCCCGAAGAAGACCGCCGCCCCCGCTCCGGCTCCCGGAGGCAAGCACTAGGTTTATTGGCTCAGCGAGCGCTGCCCAGATCCCGATCGGCATCGTTCCCTTCGATCATGAGGGTCACCTCCTCAACGCGCCGGAAGCGTCCGTCGGGGGCGAAGTCGCCGAACAGGTAGACCTCGGTGCGCACGGCGGATCCGTCCTTCTTCGTGACGTGGACCGTGTGACGGTCGGCGTAGCGGACGCCGTCGAACAACTCGTCATGGACCTCGATGGAGCCCTCGGCCACGACGGTACGCAGGTGGGCGATGTGCGCGAGGAAGTCGTCGCGGTCATCCCAGCGGCCGTCGGTGCGCTGGCGGTAGTCGGGGGAGAAGTGCCGGTCGGCGGCCTCGTGGAGGTCGAGTTCGGGGGCGAAAAGCAGGTCGGTCAGTGCGGCGGCGATGTTGGTGCGGTTCATCATGGCGGGGCCCTCTCGAGACGTACTCCCGGAAAATGCGTGCGCTGCGCACGCTATCTTGGATGCATGGAGAAGGCGGAGACGAATGCGGGTCATGAGATCGCCGAGGCCCTGGGCGTGCTGCTCAACCGCGGCACCCGCATTGAGCTGCACCGGACCCTGACCATCGGCATGGGGGAGGCGGTGGACGAGCTGACCTACCCGATCCTCAGCGGCCTGGCCAGAACCGGGCCGCTCAGCGCCGCCGACCTGGCCCCCGATGTGGGACTCGACCGCTCCGGCGTCACCCGCCGCGCCTCCCGGCTCGAGGCGGCCGGTCTTGTGCGCCGCGAACCCGACCCCGTCGACCGACGTGCCACCCTGCTGACCCTCACCGACGAGGGGGAACGCACCGTGGCAGTACTGCGGCAGCGTCTGGCGGACCACATCACCGCCAGCCTCGCCTCGTGGCCCGCCGACGAGGTCGCAACCTTCGCCGGCCAGTTCCGCCGCTTCATCACCGACGGGCCGTTCACCGCGTGACGGAGCCGCTGAACCGCTTACGGCGCCTTCACCTACTCTGCTTAATCTCGTCATGGTGAGGCACTTGCTGGATTCCGCCGTGGTCGCGCTTCTTCCCGGTGGACCCCCGCTGGGCCGGGCGCGCGGAACGAGGGCAGCAGGCGGACGTGCGCTGACGGGTTCGAGGTCCAGGGGCTACCTGGAGGCTGGTCGCAGTCCCCTGCCGCTGCCCCGCTTTCCTTGGAGAAGTCCGATGAACCTCAGCCGCCGGACGTCGGCCCGGACAGCAGCGCCAGGTCCGCGCTGATCCCAGCCGCGGCCGCCGCCAGCACCGGAAGCACCGACGCGCGCGCCTCGGCGGAACTTGTGCGTGCCGCGTGCATCGAGACGTTCACCGCGGCGACGGCGGTGCCGCGCGGGTCGCGCACGGGGACGGCCATCGAGCGCAGGCCCTCCTCGAGTTCCTGATCGACCAGTGCGTATCCGTTCTCTGCCACACCGTCGAGAATCCGCAGCAGCTCGGACTGGTCCGTCACCGTGTGCCGCGTCAGTGGTCTGATGCGTGCTGATCCGAGGAACCGCTCGCGCTCCGGGACCGGCTGGTCGGCCAGCAGGACTCGGCCCATGGACGTCGCGAAGGCCGGGAAGCGCGTGCCTATCATGATGTCCACGCTCATGATCCGGCCCGCCGCGGCCCGCGCGACGTACCGGATGTCCTCGCCGTCCAGCACGGCCATCGACGCCGACTCGTGCACCGTCCGCACGACCCGCTCCAGGTGCGGCTGTGCCAGCTCGCCGATCGTCAGCCGGCTCAGGCGCGCGTATCCGAGTTCGAGGACGCGCGGCAGGATCCTGAAACGGTGGCCGTCCGTCTCGACGTAGCCCTGGCGCACGGACGTCAGCAGCGAGCGACGCGCCGTGGCCCGGGGTAGGCCGGTCGCGGCTGCGGCCTCGGACAGCGTCAGCCCGCGCGGACCGCCCTCGCCGAGCATCGACAGCACACTTATTCCGCGCGCGAGCGACTGCAGGTACTCGGGGCCGAACTGCTCCTTCGCGGCCGCCGTCGGGTCGCCGGCCTGCTCGGCGGGGTCGGCTTCGCTGTCCGAGCCCTGATCTTCCGGCTCCGGAGTACGCGCGGCGGCCAGCTTCTCGCCCATCGCCTTCGCCGTCGTGAGCAGCGCGGGCAACGCCGCCTCCCGCAGCGACTTCACCGTCTGGCGGCTGGTGTGGCTGACCACGCTCAGCGCGCACATGGCGTCCCCCGAGCCGTCGAACACCGGCACCGCCAGCGCGATCAGGCCCTTCTCGATCAGCTGATCGTCCTCCGCGCAGCCGGACTTCGCCGCTGCCGCGATCCGCCGGGGAAACGAGGCGACCGACTCCTTCTCCGGCCGGTGCGTGGGCAGCGCGGGGAAGCCCTCGTAGCCCGGGTCCTCGGCCAGCCGCGCGCGCCACGCGGCGAACTCGGCCTCGCCCCAGGACCGCGCGAACACCGCCCCCGGCGCGCACCGCTCGGCCGGCAGCGCGTCGCCCGTCCGGAAGGCCACCGCGAGCGCCCGCCGCCGCTTGATCTGCAGTATGAAGCGCACCGACTCGCGATCCGGGACCGCCAGCGAGACCGATTCGTCGAGCCGCGCGGAAAGCTCTTCGGCCAACGGCGAGAGCAGCCCGGGCAGTCCGCAGCCGCGCAGGTAGGCGTTGCCCGGCTGGGCCGCCGCGGGCGCGAGCACCAGGTCACGCCCGTCCCCCTCGGCCCGCAGGTAGCCGAGCTCGGCGAGGGTGGCCGCGACCCGGTCCACGGTGGAGCGGGCCAGGCCGGTCCCCTTGGTCAGCTCGCTGGGACGCAGCCGTCCGCCCGGCGCCGCGGCGAGCGCGCGCAGCACCGCGAAACCGCGCTCCAGCGGACCCACGCTCTCGTCCGGGTGCGGCGGAATCTGCTGCGTCGCCTCCGGCTGCGCTGCCATGCGGTCCCTTCTGCCGGTACTCGCCAACTCTGCCTTTTCCTTCGCACTCTAGCCGCCGCGCCGAGCGTGCAGGGCCGTTGACAAGCGGCGGCGCGGACAGCAGACTCGGAGCGTTAGGAATGAAATATAGTTCATCTGGCGAACACACGTGAGGTTCCATGGACAAGGCGGTGGCCACCGCGGCCGAGGCGGTGGCGGATATCGGGGACGGCGCGTCCCTGGCGGTCGGCGGGTTCGGCCTGAGCGGCGTGCCCAACGTGCTCATCGCCGCGCTCTACGAGCAGGGTGCGCGGAACCTGAGCGTCGTGTCGAACAACTGCGGCGTGGACGGCGGGGGCCTCGGCATCCTGCTGGCCGCCGGCCGCATCGTCCGGGTCACCGGCAGCTACGTCGGCGAGAACAAGGAGTTCGCCCGGCGCTACCTCTCCGGTGAGCTCGAACTCGAACTCACCCCGCAGGGCACCCTGGCCGAGCGGCTGCGCGCCGGCGGCTCGGGCATCCCGGCCTTCTTCACCCCGGCCGGCGTCGGCACCCAGGTCGCCGAGGGCGGGCTGCCCTGGCGCTACGCCCCGGACGGCAGTGTGCTGATCGCCTCGCCGCCGAAGGAGGTGCGCGAGTTCGACGGCGTCGAGTACGTCATGGAACGCGGCATCCGCACCGACTTCGCCCTCGTGCGCGCCTGGAAGGGCGACCGCGACGGCAACCTCGTCTTCCGCCGCTCCTCGCGCAACTTCAACCCGCTCGCCGCGATGGCCGGCCGGGTCACGATCGCCGAGGTCGAGGAGCTCGTCGAACCCGGCGTACTCGACCCGGACGCCGTGCACCTGCCCGGGATCTTCGTCCGCCGAGTGCTGGCCCTCACTCCGGAGCAGGCTGTTGACAAGGGCATCGAGAAGCGGACCATAAGCGTGCGCCCACAGACTCCGCGGGAGATCGCGATAGACCCGGAGGTGTGCGCCTGATGGCCTGGACCCGTGAGCAGATGGCCGCCCGCGCGGCCGCCGAGCTGACCGACGGCTCGTACGTCAACCTCGGCATCGGCCTGCCGACCCTGATCCCGAACCACCTCCCCGGCGGGGTGGACGTGGTGCTGCACTCGGAGAACGGCATCCTCGGCGTCGGGCCGTACCCCTACCCCGAGGATCTGGACGCCGACCTGATCAACGCGGGCAAGGAGACGGTCACGGTGAACGCCGGGGCCGCGTTCTTCGACTCCTCGCTCTCCTTCGGGATGATCCGCGGCGGCCACGTGGACGTCGCGATCCTCGGCGCCATGCAGGTCTCGGCCGCCGGGGATCTGGCGAACTGGGCCGTGCCCGGCAAGATGATCAAGGGCATGGGCGGCGCGATGGACCTGGTGCACGGCGCCCGCCGCGTCATCGTGCTGATGGAGCACGTCACCAAGAACGGCGACGCCAAGATCATGCCCGAGTGCACGCTTCCGCTGACCGGCCGGCGCTGCGTGCACCGGATCATCACCGATCTCGGCGTCCTCGACGTCACGCCCGAAGGGCTGAGGCTGGTCGAGACTGCGCCGGGGGTTACGGAGGCGGAACTCAAGGAGAGAACTGCCGCTCCGATCCTTGTCGCCCAGGACATCGAAGGGAACTGAGACACCGATGGTCACCCAGCGCGATATCGACGAGGAAATCGCGAAGTACTCCGGCCAGACCACCCCCGGTGGCCACCCGACCCGGCACTATCCGCCGTACCGCAGCAGCATTCTTCGCAGCCCCAGGCAGCCGCTCACGATCGTCACGGATCCGGACGCAATCGAGTTGTGGGGCCCCGTGTTCGGCACCGGCGACGTCACTGAACTCGACGCGGACCTGACCCTGCGGCACAGCGGCGAGCCGATCGGCGAGCGGATGACCGTCTCGGGACGCGTCACGGACCGCTTGGCCCGCCCGGTGCGCAACCAGCTGGTCGAAATCTGGCAGGCCAACGCCGCTGGCCGCTACGTGCACCGGCGCGAGCAGCACCCCGCGCCGCTGGACCCGAACTTCACCGGGGCCGGGCGCGCGCTGACGAACGACGACGGCGAGTATCTCTTCACCACGATCAAGCCGGGGCCGTACCCTTGGGGCAACCACGTCAATGCGTGGAGGCCCGCGCACATTCACTTCTCGCTGTTCGGGACCGCTTTCACACAGCGGCTGGTCACCCAGATGTACTTCCCGGCGGACCCGCTGTTCGCCTTCGACCCGATCTTCCAGTCCGTCACGGAACCGGCCGCCCAGCAGCGGCTGATCGCCGCGTACGACCACGAGCGCTCGGTCCCGGATTTCTCCCTCGGCTACCGCTTCGACATCGTGCTCGACGGCCCGTCCGCCACCCACTTCGAGGAGGACCACCAGTGAGCAGTGTGAAGCTCGAGCCCACCCCCTCGCAAACGGTCGGCCCCTTCTTCGGCTACGCGCTGCCCTTCCCGGGCGGCCCGGACGTGGCCCCGGCCGGGCACCCGGACGCGATCACCGTGCACGGCTACGTCTACGACGGCGAGGGCAACCCGATCCCGGACGCGATCCTCGACTTCTGGCAGGCCGCGCCGGACGGCTCGCGCACCGGCGAGCCCGGCACGCTGCGGGTGGACGCCTCCAGCGGCGAACTGCTCGGCCGCGACGGCGTGCGCTTCACCGGCTTCGGCCGCGTGTCCACCGACGGCGACGGGCACTGGGCGCTGCACACGCTGCCCCCGGCGGCCGACGCGCCGTACATCGCGGTCGGCGTGTTCGCTCGCGGGCTCCTGCACCACCTCTACACGCGCGTCTACCTGCCCGACGTACCCGACGACGCCCTTCTCAGCGGCCTCGCGCCGGAGCGCCGCGCGACGCTGCGTGCCCGCAAGGACGAGCGCGTCGGTCCGGCCGGCACCGCGTACCGCTTCGACATCCGGATCCAGGGCGGTGCGTCCGAAGAGACGGTGTTCCTTGACTTCGCCTGAGCGCGAAACCTCGGCGCTCGACCTAGGCCTGCTCGCCCCCGGACGTGCCGGGAGCCGGGTCGAGGTCGAGACCGGAGACGGCGCGTACTTCCAAAGACTCCTCGACGCCGAGGCCGCGCTAGCTCGGGCTCAGGCCGGAATCGGCGTGGTGCCCAAGGAAGCGGCCGACGCGATCAGCTCGGCGGCGCTCGCGGAGAACTTCGACCTGCGCCAGATCGCCCTAGACGCGCGCGAGGGCGGAAACCCGGTCATCCCGCTGGCCGCAGCCCTGCGTGCCGCCCTGGCCTCTGCGGACCACGCCGCTTACGTCCACCGCGGCGCGACCAGCCAGGACATCATGGACACCGCGACGATGCTGGTCGCGGACGACGCACGGATCGTCATCCTCGCCGACCTGGACCGGGTAGCCGCAGCGCTCGCCGTACTCGCCGCCCGACACCGGACCACGCCGATGGCAGGCAGAACCCTGACACAGCACGCCGTGCCCACGACCTTCGGCCTGAAGGCGGCCGGCTGGCGCAGCCTCGTCCTGGACGCACGCGACAGGCTCGCGGCCCTATCGCTGCCCGTACAACTCGGCGGCGCCGCAGGAACCCTCGCCGCACTCCAGCCCGCAGACAACCCGGCAGCCGTCTTCGACCTCGTCGATGGTTTCGCCGCCGAAACAGGCCTCGATGTCCCCACCCTGCCGTGGCACGTGCTGCGCACACCGATCGCGGAACTCGGCGGCGCGCTGGCCCTCGTCGGGGGCGCGCTCGGCAAGTTCGCGGCGGACGTGCTGGTGCTCGGGCGCACCGAGATCGCCGAGATCAGCCAGCGTGGCGGCGGTTCGGGCGGCTCCTCGGCCATGCCGCACAAGGCGAACCCGGTCAACGCCACGCTCATCGCGGCCGCCGCGCAACAGCTTCCGGCGCTGGCGAGCGTGCTGTACGGCTCGATGGTCGCCGAGGACGAGCGGCCCGCCGGCGCGTGGCACGCCGAGTGGCAGAACCTGCGTCAGGCGCTGCGGCAGGCGGGCACGGCCGCGGAACTGGCTGCCGAACTGGCCGAGGGACTCGACGCGCGGCCGGACAAGATGGCCGAGAACCTGGCGCTGACCGGCGGACTGATCGTCTCCGAGCGGCTCGTCGGCGCACTGGAACCGCTGCTCGGCCGCGCCGAGGCACGAAAACTGCTCAGCGCCGCCTCGCGTACGACGGTCGCCGACGACGTCTCCCTAGCCGAAGCGCTCAGCGAGCAGCCCGAGATCAAATCCCTCATCGACACGGACCGGCTGAGCGCCGACGGCCTCGCGGAACTGCTCGATCCGGCCGGATACCTCGGGGCGGCGGCCGAGCTCGTCGACCGCGCCCTTCAGCGTGCCCCGCTCCCACCGCGTAAGACCAAGTAGGGACCCTGCGAAACCCCATGAACACTCTTGCTTACTCGGTCGACGGCTCGCTCGCCTCACCGAACCCGCCGCTCTTCCTCGGCACCTCGCTCGGCACGACCGCCGCGATGTGGGCCGCCACCGTGCCCGTCTTGGCCCGGGAACGCGCCGTCATCCGCTGGAACCTGCCAGGCCACGGCGGCAGCCCGGCCGACCTGGTGCCCACCGACGGCTCGGCGACGATCGCCGACTTCGCGGCCGGCGTCCTCGCGCTCGCCGACAGCCTCGGCATCGACCGCTTCGACTACGCGGGCGATTCCTTCGGCGGCGCGATCGGCACGTGGCTCGCGGCGCATCACCTGGACCGCGTCAACGCGCTGGTGATCTGCTGCTCATCCGCGCACTTCGGCGACCCGGAGAACTGGCACGCCCGCGCGAAAAAGGTCCGCGAAGAGGGCGCGGCAGCGATGGCCGAGCTCGCCGACACCGCCCCGAACCGCTGGTTCCCGGCGGATTCGGCGGCCCGCACGTCACCCGAGACCGCCGAACTGATCGCCACGCACAAGGCGGTCGATCCGGCCGGTTACGCAGCTTGCTGCGACGCCATCGCAGCCCTCGATCTCACCGACGCGCTCCCGACGATCAGCGCACGCACGCTCGTGATCGCAGGCCGCCAGGACGTCGCCGCCCCGCCCGCGCATGCCCGCGAACTAGCCGACGGCATCCCGCGCAGCGCTCTCATCGAACTCGCGGGCGTAGGCCACCTCGCGCCCTACGAAGCCCCCGCGAAGGTCGCCGCCGCGCTCGTCGAGCACTTCGCCGGGGACCGTTACTCCGCCGGCATGACCGTCCGCCGGGCCGTCCTCGGCGACGCCCACGTGGACCGCGCCATCGCCCGCACGACGCCGTTCACCGCGCCGTTCCAAGACCTGATCACCCGCTACGCGTGGGGCGAGATCTGGACGCGCCCCGGCCTCGACCGGCGTACCCGCTCCTGCATCACGCTCACCGCGCTCGTCGCGCACGGCCACCTCGACGAGCTCGCGATGCACGTCCGCGCAGCGCGTAACAATGGCCTGACAGCCGACGAGATCGGCGAGGTGCTGCTGCAGACCGCGATCTACTGCGGAGTGCCCGCCGCCAACGCCGCGTTCGCCGTCGCCCAGCGAGTGCTCGCCGACGTCGCCGCCGAGGAGGCATCGTGAATGCATTGATACGCGATACCACTACTGTCGGCATCGTCGGCGCGGGCCCGGCCGGGCTGCTGCTGGCGAGACTGCTGCACCAAGCGGGAATCGACTGCGTCGTGCTCGAATCGCGTGACCGAGCCTACGTCGAGCAGCGTCAGCGCGCGGGAGTCCTCGAGCAGTCCACCGTGGACGTGCTGCACGCTTGCGGTGCGGGGGAGCGGTTGGCGGCCGAAGGCATACCGCACGACGGCATCGAGCTCAGCTGGAACCGCCGCCGCCACCGGATCGACTTCCCGAAGCTCACCGACGGCAAGCGCGTCTGGGTCTACGCGCAGACCGAGGTCGTCAAGGACCTGATTGCCTTGCAGATCGCAGACGGCGCACCGCTGCTCTTCGAGGCGACCGCGATCAGCGTGACCGGCGCCGACACCGAGCGCCCGACGATCCACTACACGCACGAGGGCCAGAACCGTACCCTCACCTGCGACTACGTCGTGGGCTGCGACGGCTACCACGGCGTCACGCGTCGCGCCATCCCGGACGGCGTGCTCAAGACCTACGAACGCGTATATCCGTTCTCGTGGTTCGGCATCCTCGCCGACGTCCCGCCGTCCAACGATGAGCTCATCTACGCCCACTCGCCGCGGGGCTTCGCCCTACTCAGCATGCGCTCGCACACCGTGAGCAGGCTGTATCTGCAGGTTCCGAACGGCACCGACCCAACCGCGTGGACCGACGACGAGATCTGGGACGAACTCGACGCGCGCTTCGCCGTGGACGGCGACTGGAAGCTAGAGCGCGGCCCGATCACCCAACGCGCCGTGCTTCCGCTACGCAGCAGCGTGACCGAGCCGATGCAGTGGGGCCGAGTCTTCCTCGCCGGCGACGCCGCCCACATCGTCCCCCCGACCGGCGCCAAGGGCCTCAACCTAGCCGCCGCCGACGTCACCGTCCTCGCCCGTGCCTTCGTGCAACTGCACAAGTCCGGCAACCAGTCCGCCCTCTCCGCCTACTCGGCCACCTGCCTGCGCCGCGTCTGGCGAGCGGAGCAGTTCTCTTACTTCATGACCACGACCCTGCACGCCGATCCGCAGCAGAGCGAGTTCGACACCCGCCTGCAGCTCTCCCAGCTAGACCGGATCGCCGCGTCCCCGCACGCCGCCGCAGAGCTGGCCGAGAACTACGTCGGAGTCGCGTTGTAGGAAGTCCTCGTCATTGAAGTACGTCGGCAGATTTCCGCTTCGCTTCTGCTGGCGTCGGTATCGTTCGCGTATGGCCGATTACGCCCAGCTCCCGCTGCTGTTTTTGGATGTCGACGGACCGGTGCTTCCCTTTGGCGCGGGTCCCGTGAGTACGCCGTGGGACGACGTCATGGACGCTCAGCTAGCGCGGCTCAACCACTCGCTGGGACTTCGGCTGGCAGCGCTGCCGTGTCGGCTCGTGTGGGCCACGGCGTGGGAAGGGGACGCGAATGCTGAAATCGCACCGCGGATTGGGCTGCCCGAACTGCCAGTCGTCTTCTGGCCGGAGTCCTCTGATGAGCGCGAGCGGGAAGACACATGGTTCGGGTTGCATTGGAAGACTCGCGCGTTGGTGAGCTGGGCCGCCGGCCGCAGCTTCGTCTGGATCGACGACGAGGTGACCGATACCGATCGAGAATGGGTCTCAGCGCACCATGCCGGTCGCGCACTGCTTCACCATGTGGACTCATCACGGGGACTCTCCGACGATGACTTCGTCGCTCTCGACGAATGGTTGAGAGCCGGCTAAGCCGCTGGCGGAAGTCGTATCCGAACGTCGGAGTCGCATCGTATAAAGTCCCATCGGAGCTGGTGGGTGTCCGGTGCCCGTAAAGGGGCCGCAGGTTCGTTACCCGCCCACCCGCCCTACTCCCAGCGTTTTCAAGCAGCGTCGGCAGCTCTCTGTTTCGTTCCTGCGCATTCGATCCACCGCCTCAGGCCGGATCACATCCGATTTCCGCCGCCCAGTCGATCGTCGCGCTCCAGTGGCGGGGCACGGTGACGGCGTCGGCTTTGGGGAGCCTGCCCGCTTCTCCGGGCTTGCGGCAGCGGCTGCGGACGGGGCGGCCGACTTGTTGTTCGAGGGCCGGGACGTCGATGAAGTCTATTGCTGTGGAAGTGGGGAAGACTTAGGTGTCCCAATCCTTGTCGATGGCTGCGGTTACGAGCTTGTCGACGTCGTGGGCGACGCAGGCCCCGCAGACGATGATGTGTACAGAACGGGTTTCATGCGGGGACTCCGACTCGACTTGTCTTCGAGCCCCGAGATCGAGCAGTTGTCGGCCACGACCGCAATGCCGCGGATGCCAGCAGATTGAGACACCGGGTTCCGTCTGGCCTGGTCCGACCAGCGCCGACGCCACCAGGCCCGAGCCCGCCGACATCATTACCGCACGCGCGTCGCACCCGCGGCATGACGACGCGTATCAGGCCACGAGCTCCGGTTTGGCCATGTCTTGCGCGCATCGCGGACGCCATTGAGAAGGTGGCCACGTCGATCGACGAACTCGCCACCCATGGTAGGGCGATCGACGCTCCCGACCCCGACCGAAGAACCTCGGCCTCGCCGCTCGGCTCCCTACCGCTTTCACGTGGCCCTCGGCAATTTCTACAGACCACCCAGTCGCCGGGTCAGTGTGTCGAGCGTCGGCCAAGGAGGACCCGCGCGCAGCGAGCGCAGGTTTTCTTCTCCGAATCGCCTACCGTTCGGTAACTGGTCGCCACGGTCCCAACGCCACGCTGAGACCATCGCGAGGACGAGCTGTCGGCACTCGTCCAGCAGTCCTTGGTCAATGTTCGGGTAGTGCTCGCAGACCGCCTCGGGAACATGGGCGAGATCGAACTCGACCGGTCCACGGCAGCACGTCTCAAGGTCGATGAACAACGGGCCGTTCTTCGTGCTGAGCACATTGCCCGGATGCGGCTCGCCGTGCAGCAGTTGTTCCACGGCGCCGCGGGCCTCGATCGCCCGGCGCAGGCTTTCTAGCCTGCTGCCGAGGAATACGCGGTCTGCCTCGGCGAGCTCCGGCGAGAGATCCGGGTTGGCAACGATCTCCTCCGCCTCCGCGACGCGATCCGTGAACCGTGGGCTCGGCACGTCGACCTTGCGCATGCCGGCGTGCAGCCGCTCCAGCGCCTTGGCGTAGTCGACTGGTGAGACGTGAGGTGCCACGGGCTCGTAGTAGGTCCACAGCGTCACTGCGAAGCCATCGCGCGTGTACGCGCGCGGGTCCACTCGAGGCTCCAAGGAGGCCACCGGGCTTCCGACCTCGGCGAGTCGCTGAGCGAGCTCGACTTCGAATTGTGCAACCTCTTGTCCCACCGGGGCGACCCGGGCAAAGACGTCGCACGGCATCAACCGCAGCGCCAGCTTGTTCGAGTTTTGCAGGACGATCGCGTCGTCGGCGGGCAGGTCGAGCGCCGCGGCGACCGAGGTCGCGGCCGCGATCGCACGCGTAACATCGGACATCTCCACCCTCGAATCTTGGCACAGGTGAGCAAGGGGATTAGTTGAAACGGTGCGTGAGCACACCACCGGTCCGGTCTACCTGAGAGCGAGTTCGACGCCCGCCTGTGAATCTCCCAGCTCGACCGCATCGCCTCCTCCCCGCACGCCGCCGCCCAACTTGCCGAGAACTACGTCGGGATCACGCTGCAACGCTCTAAACTGTCGCCGGATCTGGTCTGATAGGCGACCTGGGGGTGGACGGTGACGTACGAATTCACGTTCGAATTCATCGGCGATGACGAGGCGAGTACCAAGGCTCTGACATCGTTGTATCGCTGGTTCCGCGAGGATCTCGCGGCTGCTGACGGCGCTAAGGTCGAGTTGGCGGCGAACGCCGAGCCTGACGGCATGGGCGCGGCCGACGTGCTGTGTATGGCGCTCACCCAACTGACCGCGATCGGCGGCCTGGCGGTCGCCTTCGCCTCGTGGCGCGACGCGCGATCCTCGGCCCCGCCTGTCCGGATCCGTTTCGGCGAGGCGACGCTCGAACTCACCAACGCCTCGGCCGAGCAGTTGGCCGCGGCCTTGCACGCGCTGGCCACGACGGGCGAATCGACGTCTGCCGATCCTGATGACCCCGCACCGTCCGCCGCGACGCCCGAGGCCTGAGGGAACGAACCATGTCCCTGCCCGACCCGCAGTACTCGCGCGCGGTGCTGATCGGCACGTCCGAGTACGAGTCGCTGCCCCAGCTCGAAGCAGTCGCCGCGAACGTGGAGCACCTCAGGACTCTGTTCTCGACCGAGGATCTGTGGGGCCTGCCGCCCGAAAACTGCACCGTTCTGCTGAACAGCGAGCAGCCTGCCGAGGTGCTCGCGGCCGTGCGCGAGGCGGCGGAGGCGGCGCGGGACACGCTCGTCGTCTACTTCGCCGGGCACGGACTGCGCAGCCCGGACAACGACGAGCTCTACCTCGCCCTGCGCACCACGGTGAAGGACCGCATGTTCACCGCGCTGCGGTACGACGACCTGCGGCGCGAACTGCTGCACGCGGCGGGCGACGTGGCCAGCAAGGTCGTGCTGCTCGACTGCTGCTACAGCGGTGTGGCCATGCGGGACACGATGAGCGCGACCGACGACGTGGCCGAGCGCGCCCAGATCGAGGGCACGTATCTGATGACGGCCTCGGCCTCGACCGTGCTGGCGCTGGCGCCGAAGGGCGAGCAGTACACCGCGTTCACCGGCGAGATCATCGACGCCATCAGCACCGGCATCCCGGACGGTCCCGACCTGCTGAACATGGAGAAGCTCTTCTGGCACATCCGCGGTCGGCTCCAGTCCAAGGGGCTGCCGATCCCGCAGCAGCGCGCGGGCAACAACGGCGGCATGATCTCGCTCGTCCGCAACCGGCGGGGGGCCGTGGGCGAGCCCGGCTCGGCGCCGCGACGGCTCCGCACGGCCGTGGTGCCCGCCGGGCTCCGGTCTGCCCTGAGTGCTCCGCCGCAGGACCTCGTGGGCGTGCTGGACACTCTTACTCCTGACGACAGGACGGCGCTGCTCGCGGCGATCGCGGAACGCGTAGACGTGCAGGAGATCGCCGCGCTCCTCGACTACCTGCCGAACGCCGACCGGCTCGACTACGCGTCAGTGCTCCTCGAGGCCGCACTGCACGATACGCCGGCGCGGCTGGTCGAGCTCATGGTCACGCTGCGCCTGCTGGGCCAGGACTCCCATGTCAATGATCTGCTGGAAAAGGCCGTGGGCCTGGCCGGCGGACAGCCCTCCCAGCTAGCCGAACTCGCCCGGTTGCTCCGCGACGAACACGCGGCCGAGAGCCGCCGGCTGATCGCCTCGGCGATCCGCGCCGAGGCCGCCTCCGCCGGTCCGGACAGCTTGATCGCCCTGGTCGGCGCGCTGTGGTCGGCCGGGCTCGGCGAGGAGATCGAGCGCACGCTGCGTGCGGCGGAGGTCGATCTCGGCGAGCTCGACGGCCTGGCCCTGGCGAAGGCGCTCAACTCCGCCGGGCGCAGCGAACTGGCCGTCACCCTCTATCTGCGCAGCCTGGACGCCGTCGCCGCGCTGGAGGACGAGGAGGTCGTCGGCATCGTGCGCGCCGCGCGGGAGAACGAACGCGCCGAGGACGCGGGCAGGCTGGTCGAGGCCGCGTTGCGCCACCGCGGCACCGGCGCGCAGTACGCGAGTTTCGCGATGAACCTCAGGTCCGCCGGGCTCGGCGAGGATGCGAACCAGGTGCTCGCGACGGCGGCGGTCCGGCTCGAGGACGCAGAACTCAAGCACGTGGCCACGTCCCTGCGCACCAGCGACCATGCGGAGGCGGCGTTCGAGCTCTACCGCAGGGCCGCGTCGGGCCGCTCGGCGCGCAGCGTGGTCGAGTTCGTCGACTCGCTGCGCGCTTCGGGTCGCCCGGTGGACGCGCTGCGGCTGCTGAACGAGTCTGCCACGCGCGCCCCCGCGGATCTCGTGGAGATCATCGCGGAGCTGCTCCGGCGTGAGCACCAGGCAGATTTCGACCGGTTCTCCGCCCTCGTGGTCAAGCGGCCGCCCGAAGAACTGTCCGAGGTCATCGTCGGGCTGCTGACTTGCGGGCTCGGATACGTCGCGTTCAAATTCCGGGACGTGCTGCTGCGAAGCGGCTCGGCGCAAGGGGTCGCCCAACTGGTTGCCGCGCTGAGCACCGGCCGTTTCTTGACGATGGCGCACGAGTGCGCCGTGCCGCTGATCATCGAGGTGGACGAAGGTCCGGGCTATTTCGCGGCTTGGCTGAGCCGCGCGCCCGCCGATGTCGCCGAGTCCTTCCTGCCCGTCGTGGCCGCGCTGGACCACAGTCACGCGCTGACGATCGCGAAGCACATGCAGGAAACGGGCTCCCCGGAACTGAGCCAGGGCATCCTCGGACTGATTCGATTCGACGACACTCAAAGCCTCAGCGCGGCGTTCCACGCGGCGCAGTGGCGGCAGGGCCTGGAGACGTTCTACAAGTCCAAGTCTCAAATGAGCCTCGCCGACATCTACGCCGAATACGGGCGGCTCGTGCGGTCGGACCAGGGGCAAGCCGCGGAATTCCTGATCGGGCAGTCGGCGATGTTCCGTCCCGCTGACCAGATCCTGGACATGCTCGACAAGTTCACCAAGTCCCGATCCGAGTCGGCCGTCGCCGATATCAACACGGCGGTGGGCCGCCACCGCGCACCCGCGGAAATCGCCGCGATCCTCGACGCGCTCTACCAAATGGGGCGGCGCCTGAACAAGTGTGCCCCGGCGATACTCCTTGCCGCCGCCGAACGGGACAAGCCAGAGGTCGATGCCATCGTGCAAGCACTTTCCGCGAAGCAGCTCGGTTACTATGCAAGCGAGTTGAGTGCGCTGTCCCAAACGTGAAGGTTCGGCTAAAGGTGATCGAGAACCCACCCAGTATCGACGACATCGTCCTGATCTCCGACCGGCGCATCCGCGATATCCACGTCGTCGAGTGCGGGGAGCCGCTGGTTGAGCTGCGCGGCGTGCTGAAGGTTGACCAGCGGCGCGCGGACCCGGAGGGGCACTTCGCGCGTACGCGGGAGAGCGTGCGGGACCGGCTGATCGCCGCGGATCGTGCGCTGCCGGACGGCATCAGGCTGCTGATCATCGAGGCCTACCGGCCGCCGCGTCTCCAGCTGGAGATCTTCGACTCGTACCGCTCGGAACTGCTGCGGGCCACGCCCGGGCTGACGCTGGCCGAGGCCGATAGGCTCGCTAGCCGCTACGTTTCCCCGCTCGAGGTCGCACCGCACGTCGGGGGCGCCGCCGTCGATCTGACGTTGGTGGACGCGGACGGTGTCGAGCTCGACTTCGGCTGCCCCGAGGCGGCCACGCCGGAGGAGAGCGGCGGCGCGTGCTACACCGCCGCGCCCGGCCTCAGCGCTCGTGCGCGGGAGAATCGCGCGATACTCGGCGAGGCGTTGTCGGCCGCGGGAATGGTGAACTATCCGACCGAGTGGTGGCACTGGTCGTACGGCGACCGCTACTGGGCCTTCGTCACCGGCGCTGAGCACGCGGTATACGGCCGTACGCGCTGATCAACTATGCCAACGTCTGTGGATCAGTAACGATCAGAAGACGAATGGATACTCTCCGCACAGTCCAACTTGCTTCGTCCTACACTGACATAGCTCATCGCTGTAACGAAGTCTGGTGGGGCTTCTCGCGGCTGTGATCTGCATCGCAGAGCTGCGCAGTGATGTATAAGGTGGGGAGTATATCTATTTTGGCATCCAAAAAACTGAAAAATCTGCTCGCCGGCGTGGTGGGCGTGCTCCTGCTGGTGCTGTGCGCGGCATGTGCCAGCGGGGACGGCGGCAGCGTCTCCTGGTCGCCGGACGGTCTGCTTCCGGTGAAGCTGACGCTCGGCGTCAACGGATACGAGATCAGCGGCAGCGCCACGCTCGCCACTGATATGGGCCAGTTCTCGCTCGGCGCGCACTACGACCTCGCGCCGCCGACGAAGAGCCAGATCTACGTCATCCTCGAGGACCGCAAGACGGGCTTCGACCACATCTTCGCCGTCGACACCGGCGGCTCCGAGTTCACCGCCGTGCTCAACGGCACCACCGTCGTCACGGTCGCGAACGACGAGGTGACGATCGACGTCACCAGCGGCACCATCCAGCAGATCTCCTTCAAGCACGTGACCAATCAGGTCGCCGTCTCCGCCCCGCAGTCCTTCCCCGGCAACGTCTGGCACGGCGTCTGGAGCCGCTGGGACAAGGGCTGGAGCGAGTCCTGGTACAAGCCCTACTCGCTGACCCGCTGGGCCTACAGCGATTCGACCATCGAGAAGTGGTACGGCGCCGGCTTCGCCTGGTTCCTGCTCCGGCTCATCTTCGCCATGGCCATGTTCCTGGTGGATACGGTGCTCTCGGCCGGATTCGTGATCGGGCAGGTGTTCTTCATGTTCTTCGGAGCGACCGGCCGGGACGTGATCTACGGGATCATGATCCTGTTCTTGCTGGTCATCGGCGTGACCGCGGCCAACGGCTGACGCGGGGCACGGACACGGGCAGGGCCCCGGCGCGCGATCGCCGGGGCCCTGCCCGAAACGCGAAGGCACTCGCTAAGGACTAGGATTCGATCTCCGCCTGCATCTTGCGCATCGAGGCGAGCCACTGGTCGGTGTTCGAGGCGCGGTACGCGTAGTAGCCGGCGGCCTCCGGGTGCGGCAGGATCAGGAAGCGGCCGTCTTCGAGGGCTGCCATGACCGTGTCGGCCACGTCCTCGGGCTCGATCGCGGACGGGGCGAGCAGCACCTCCCCGGCCTTGCCCGAAGCCTCCATCATCGCCGTGCGCACGCCCTGCGGGCACAGCGCCTGGACCGTCACGCCCTTGTCGCCGTAGGTGGCGCTCAGCCACTCGGCGAAGGCGAGCGCGCCGTGCTTGGTCACCGAGTAGGCGGGGGCGCCGAGCATCGTCAGCAGGCCCGCGGCGGACACCGTCGCCAGGAAGTGGCCGCGACCACGCTCGAGCCAGCCGGGCAGCAGCGCCCGCGCGGCCCGCACGTGGGCCAGCACGTTCACGTTCCAGGCCAGCTCCCAGCCCGCCTCGTCCTCCAGTGTCGGCGCGCCGCCGACGCCCGCGTTCGCGCAGAACAGGTCGATCGCGCCGAGCTGGGCCGCGGCCGCCGCGATCAGCGCCTCGACCCCCTCGGCGGACGCGGCGTCGCCCGGGACCGCGAGCGCGCCCGCGCCGAGCTCCGCGGCGACGGACGCCGCCTTCGCCGGGTCGAGGTCGTTCACCACGACCCGCGCGCCCGCCGCGGCGAACCGCCTGGCCAGGGCGGCGCCGATGCCGGAACCGCCCCCGGTGACCACCACGCCCGCGCCGTCCAGCTTCATCCCGGTCCTCCTTGACCATCGACCTGCGCCGTGCAGCTTCATCCGGTGCTGCGCCCGTTGACCTGTCGCCTGCGTTCCGACCAGCTTCCGAGCCCTGCGCGACCCGCCCGGTGATTGACAGGCCGGGGCCGCGGTTGCATTCTAGGCGAGATCCTAAGCGAGCGCTTAGTGCCCGCGGTCACAGTGCCGCGGCCACGGCCAGAGGAAACGGAGCGAACGTGCGCGACCTGCACGGAAAGACCGCGTTGATCACCGGGGCGAGCCGGGGCATCGGGCTGGCGATCGCCCGCCGGCTGGTCGATGAGGGCGCCCGGGTGTGCGTCACCGCGCGCAAGACCGAGGCGCTGGTCGAGGCGGTGGACGCGCTCGGCGGCCCGGAGCACGCGATCGCGGTGGCCGGCAAGGCGGACGACCCGGAGCACCAGGCCGCCGCCGTCGCGCGGACGATCGAGGCCTTCGGCTCGCTCGACATCCTGGTCAACAACGCCGGGATCAACCCCGCCTACGGCCGGATGCTCGACCTCGACCCGGCCGCCTTCCGCAAGGTCTTCGAGGTCAACGTCATCTCCGCGCTCGCCTGGGTCCGCGCGGCGCATCGGGCCTGGCTGGGCGAGCACGGCGGCGCCGTGATCAACATCGCCTCGGTAGCCGGGCTCGGCCCCGCCGACATGATCGGCGCCTACGCCGCGAGCAAGGCCGCGCTGATCCAGCTCACCGCGCAGCTCGCCGACGAACTCAGCCCGCTGATCCGGGTGAACGCGGTCGCCCCGGCGATCGTGAAGACCTCCTTCGCCTCGGCGCTCTTCGAGGGGCGCGAGGAGAAGGTCGCCGCGGGCTACGCGCTCGGCCGGCTCGGCGTGCCGGAGGACGTCGCCGGCGCGGTCGCCTTCCTCGCCTCGTCCGACGCGGGCTGGATGACCGGGCAGACACTCGTGCTCGACGGCGGCGTGCTGCTCAAGTCAGGGGTCTGAGGCATGCGGGCGCGGGGCGACGTCGCCCGGTCCGACCGCCGCGGGACCTCGACCGCCTCAGGCGTCGAAGTCGGCCGCGCCGCGGCCGTGCGGGGCGGCCATCCGCAGCGCGAGGTCGGCGTAGAGCTTGCCGAGTTCCTCCGGGGACTGCCGGGTGTTCGAGGGGTACCAGCGGGCCACGTCGGTGACCATCGACAGCAGCGCGAGCGTCGTGCCGTCCACGTCCGGCACGTCGAAGACCCCGGTTTCCACCCCCGCGTCGAGCACGCCGCGGACCAGGGCGGCGATCCGGCGTCGCAGCGAGCTGATCTCCTCGTAGTGCTCCGGGGACAGCGCCGGCAGGTCGTACTCGACGACCCGGGCCGTGGTGTGGTGCCGCGCCTGCCAGGTCGTCTGCGCCTCGATCACCGCGTGCAGGCGCCGGGCGGGACCCGAGGTGCCGACCGACTCCACCGCGAGCACCGCGTTGCGCAGCGTCTGCTGGTGGCCCAGCAGGTTGATCCGATAGAAGAGGTCCTCCTTGGAGGCGAAATGCACGTACACGCCCGCGGGGCTGAGACCGGCGCGGTCCGCGATGTCGCGGGTCGAGGTGCCGTGGTAGCCGCGCGCGGCGAAGGCGTCCACGGCCGCTATCAGCAGCCGCCGCGCGCTGGCCGGCCCGGCCCCGTCGGCCCAGGCCTCGGTCAGGCCGCGGAACTCCTCTTCGTCGAGCCCGTCGGCACTGGCCTTGGACATGGTGGTGTGCTCCTTCCTCGGGGCGGACGCGCCGCCGCACACCAGTGTAAGCAAGCGCTTAGCTCGCCGCGCGGGATCCACCGGAAGGACGCGCCGTGACCGATCAGCCCAGCCCCGCGCCCGCACCGCCGCAGGCCGCCGAACAGCCGCTGCCCGGCCTCGACCTCACCGCGCTCGCCGCCCACCTGGGCCGCGGCCCGCTGTCCGGCGAGCTGGTCTCAGGCGGTCGCTCCAACCTCACGTACCTCGTGTGTGACGAACGTCGCTCCTGGATCGTACGCCGTCCGCCGCTGGGCCACGTGCTGGCCACCGCGCACGACATGACCCGCGAGTACCGCGTGATGACCGCGCTCGCGCCGACCGACGTGCCGGTGCCCGAGACGTACGTGCTCTGCGAAGACCCCGAGGTGCTCGGCGCGCCCTTCTACGTGATGCAGAACGTCGTCGGCCACGTGTATCGGACCGCCGCCTCGGCCGCCGAACTCGGCCTGACCCGGCTGACCGCCATGGCCGGCGAGCTCGCCGAGGTGCTGGCCCGGCTGCACGCGGTGGATCCGGAGAACGTCGGCCTCGGCGATTTCGGCCGCCCGGCCGGCTACCTCGACCGGCAGCTCGTGCGCTGGAGCAAGCAGCTCGCCGCCTCCCGCAGCCGCGAGCTGCCCGGCATCGACGAGCTGCGCGACCGGCTGGCCGCGAGCCTGCCGGACTCCCCGCGCGCCGCGATCGTGCACGGCGACTACCGGCTCGACAACGTCATCTTCGGCGCGGACGACCGGATCGCGGCCGTCGTCGACTGGGAGATGGCCACGCTCGGCGACCCGCTCACCGACATCGGCGCGCTGCTGCTCTACTGGGAGCTGCTGGTCTCCGGGAAGGGCATGTTCGGCGCGGTCCCGCCGGGCGCCGCGTTCCCCGGGGCCGGAGTCTTCATCGAGCGCTACGCCGCGGCCGGCGGCGCCGAGCTCGACCACCTGAACTGGTACCTGGCCTTCGCCACCTTCAAGCTCGCGGTCATCTCCGAGGGCATCCACTTCCGCTACCGGGCCGGCCAGACCGTCGGCGCCGGGTTCGAGCGCATCGGCGAGGCCGTCCCGGTACTCGTCGAGCGCGGCCACGCGATCCTCACCGAAGGAGTCTGATACCCGTGGACTTCGGCTTCGACCCGAACACCGAGAAGCTGCGCACCGCGCTGCTCGACTTCATGGACTCGCACGTCTACCCGGCCGAGCGCCGGATGGCCGGCGAGCAGGCCGCCGACTTCTCCACCTCGCCGCTGATGGAGGAGCTCAAGGCGGCCGCCCGGGAACGCGGTTTGTGGAACTTCTTCTGCGAGCTGCCGAACCTCACCTACGCGCCGCTGGCCGAGATCACCGGCTGGAGCCCGAAACTCGCCCCCGAGGCGGTGAACTGCAGCGCGCCGGACACCGGCAACATGGAGGTGCTCGCCCAGTTCGGCACGCCCGAGCAGAAGGAGCAGTGGCTCCGGCCCCTGCTGGGCGGCGAGATCCGCTCCGCGTTCTGCATGACAGAGCCCGAAGTCGCCTCCTCCGACGCGACGAACATCGAGACCAGGATCCGCCGGGACGGCGGCGACTACGTCATCGACGGCCGCAAGTGGTACGCCTCGGGCGCGATGAACCCGAACGCGCGGATCTTCATCGTCATGGGCAAGACCGACCTGACGGCGCCCCGGCACCGTCAGCAGTCGATGATCCTGGTGCCGCGCGACACGCCCGGGGTGGAGGTCGTCCGGCCGATGCAGGTCTTCGGCTACCGCGACGAGTGGCACGGCGGGCACGCCGAGGTCCGCTTCACCGACGTGCGCGTCCCGGCGGCGAACCTGATCGCCGGGGAGGGCGAGGGCTTCGCGATCTCGCAGGCCAGGCTCGGCCCCGGCCGCATCCACCACTGCATGCGGCTGATCGGGATGGCCGAGCGCGGCCTCGCGCTGATGTGCGGGCGGGTCGAGTCGCGCGTCGCGTTCGGCAGGCCGCTGTCCGAGCAGGGCGTGATCCGCGAGTGGATCGCCGAGTCCAGGGTACGCATCGAGCAGGCCAGGCTGCTGGTGCTCAAGACCGCGTGGCTGATGGACACGGTCGGCAACAAGGGCGCGCACACCGAGATCCAGTCCATCAAGATCGCGGTCCCCTCGATGACCGAATGGGTGCTGGACAAGGCGATCCAGGCGCACGGAGGAGGCGGCGTCGGCCAGGACTTCGAGCTCGCCGAACTGTGGGCCGGAGCCAGAACCCTGCGACTGGCCGACGGACCCGACGAGGTGCACCGCCGCTCCCTCGCCAAGGCCGAGCTGAGCAGGCAGGCGGCGGCGCGCGCGGGGAACTGATCCGCAGCAACGCCCGGCAAACGCCTAGACCCGAGACAAGGGAGTCGCCATGGTCTTCAACCTCGCCACCACGCTCGTCGAATCAGCCCTCGACAAGCCGGACAAGTTCGCCTGCCGGACTCTCGATCGGGACATCAGCTACGCCGAGCTGGACGACCAGTCCGGCCGGTTCGCCGCCGCGCTGCTGGCCGAGGGCCTGGAGCGCGGCGACCGGGTGGCCGTGCAGCTGCCCAACGTGCCGGAATTCATCGTCGCGTACTACGGCATCCTCAAGGCCGGCTGCGTCATGGTCCCGATGAATCCGCTGCTGACCGAGCCCGAGACCGCGTACCTGATCGGGCATTCGGGCGCGCGCAAGCACGTCGACGACGCGGGCGAGGTCGTCGCGATGTGCGAGGCCGCGAAGTTCGTCGCGGACACCGCCGCCACGGAGCCGCAGGACGCCGCGGTCATCATCTACACCAGCGGCACGACCGGCCGTCCCAAGGGCGCCGAGCTCAGCCACTTCCAGCTGTACATGAGCTGCACGGTCGCCTCCGAGACCTTCGGCGCCGTGCCCGAGGACGTGACGCTGGCCGCGCTGCCGCTGTTCCACATATACGGGCTCTCCTGCGCCCTCAACAGCAGCGTGCGGTACGGCGCGACGATCAGCCTCGTGCGACGCTTCGAGTTCCCGGCCGTGCTCGACGCGATGGAGAAGCACCGGGTCTCGGTGAGCCTCGGTGTGCCGACGATGTACCACGCGCTGCTCATGGCGGACCTCGGCGACCGCGACCTGAGCGCCTTCCGCGTCGCGTCCTGCGGCGGCGCGCCGATGCCCAAGGCGCTGATCGAGGGGTTCGAGCAGAAGTTCGGCGTGGCGGTGCTCGAAGGCTTCGGCATGTCCGAGACCGGCGCCGCGGGCTTCGTCAACCGGCCGGACGCCCGCCGCGTCGGCTCGATCGGCACGCCGCTGTGGGGAGTGCAGGCGCGGATAGACGGGACCGAAGGCCGAACCGGCGCGGAGCACGTCGGCGAGCTGCTGATCAAGGGCCACGTCGTGATGACCGGCTACCACGACGATCCGGACGCGACCGGCCAGACGATCGTGGACGGCTGGCTGCACACCGGCGACCTCGGCTACGTGGACGACGAAGGGTTCTACTACATCGTCGACCGCATCAAGGACATGATCATCCGCGGCGGCTTCAACATCTACCCGCGCGAGGTCGAGGAGGTCCTGTACCGGCACCCGGCGATCCGCGAGGCCGCGGTCCTCGGCCGCCCGGACGAGCGGCTCGGCGAGGAGATCGTCGCGGTGATCGTGCTCAAGCCGGACGCGGGCGAGGTCTCGGCCGAGCAGATCACCGAGTTCTGCCGCGAGTCCCTGGTCCGCTACAAGGTCCCGCGCGAGATCCGCTTCGTCGACCAGCTCCCGCGCAACGCCTCCGGCAAGGTGCTCAAGCGCGAGCTGCGGCAGGCCGCCTAGGCCTAGCCGAACTCGTTCTTGAACGCGCTCGCGAACTTCTTGCTGTACTGGGCCATCATGCCCGACTGCTGCTGCAGCTGGACGCGCTTGCCGACGTCGAAGGCGACCGCGGTCTCGCTGCCCTTGGTGGGATGCTTCGCGTGCTCCGCCTGCCAGTAGGCGAGTTCCCGCTTGGCGATCTCCTCGTGCGCATGCGCCGCCTGCGGGGAGTTGTTGGGGGTCTTGTAGAGCTCGACCAGCGCGGGATCGCAGAAGACTTTACTGATGGTCCTGGCACCGTTCTCGCCGGCCAGAGTCTGAATACTGGAGATCGCGGCCATGATGCTGTGGCCGACGGTGTCCTCGTTCTCCAGCCCCGCGTCCTTGAGCGCCTTGCCGATGTATCGCACCGAGTCGGCGCGCGGGCTGCCCTCGGCGCGCACGTCGCGGTTTAGACCCAGCGTCTTCATCGCGGCGTTGAACATGCGCTGGACCGGTACGGCCCCCTGCGGGGCCCGCCCTCCCGCGTTTCTGATCGCGGTGTTGGCCGCGCGGTTGCCCACCATGGGCTGCAACGACAGCAGGCCGGACGGAGACGTCGTGTCGAGCGACGTCATCGGGTGCTGCGACGTGGCCCGAGCACCCGCCTGCGGACGCCGGGCTTTGGCAGCCGCCGACTTCTCCGCATTTTCCTTGTATACAGGCAAAATTCGGCTCCCCGCGCGGCAGGCTCCAGATGGCTCATGGGCCCGACCACGCTATACCTGCGGTAAGGATCTCTGCAAGAACCGGTGCGGGGGAGGTCCGAAGGTGACCCTTGACGTATGCCGATATAGGCATACGATGGTGCCATGGCGAGAGCGGCGACCACCACGGACGCGTTCAACGCCGTCGCCGAACCCCGGCGGCGGGAGATCCTGGACGCGCTCGCGCACGGCGAAAGCACGGTCAACGCCCTGGTCGAGCGGCTCGGCGTGGCCCAGCCCGTCGTGTCCAAACACCTGCGCGTGCTGCGCGAGGTGGGCCTCGTGCAGGTGCGCGACGAGGGCCGGCAGCGGATATACCGGCTGGACGCCGGCCCGCTGCGCGCGGTCTTCGACTGGGTCAAGGACTACGAACAGCTGTGGACCGAGCGCTTCGAACTGCTCGACGCCGTACTGGCGGAACTCAAGCAATCCGAGACGGAGTGAGACACGATGACGACGAACGACAGGCGCGTGACGGTGAGCACGCCGACGGACACCCAGATCCTGATCACCCGCGAGTTCGACGCGCCCCGGCACCTGGTGTACCGCGCGTACACCGAGCCGGAGCTGTTCAAGCGGTGGTGGCACGCGAACCGCGCGGAGGTCACCGCGATCGAGATGGACGTGCGGGTCGGCGGCAAGTGGCGCTACGCGGCGCGAGGGCTGAGCGACGGCTACGAGTTCGAGTTCCACGGCGAGTACCGCGAGGTCGTGCCGGACGAGCGGCTGGTTTCCACGGAGACCTTCTCCGGCATGCCGCACGCCTCGGCGATGGACACGGTCGTCTTCACCGAGAAGGACGGCCGGACGTACTTCGAGATGCTGATCGAGCACCAGAGCAAGGAGAACCGGGACGGCCAGCTTAGCTCGGGCATGGAGGACGGCCTGCAGGATGCGCTGATGCTGCTCGAGGGCGTGGCCCGCGAGCTCGCCTGAGCCCTCGGGGCCGGGGCCGGGCCAGGCGGGGGCTATCCGCCGAGGACGAGCAGGGCGAGGGCCAGCGCGCAGCCGAAGACGAGCGAGGGCAGCAGCCTTCGGCGCACGCGGGTCGACCGCCTCGCCCGCCGCATCTGACGTTCGTTGCTCAGATCGCTGAGGTAGGTCATGGATCGATCATGACAAGCGATCGTTAAGGCCAGAATAAGGCCGCGTTCGGTCCTGGTAAGACGGGCGATCCAGCAGCTGGAACCGAGGAGTCGGAACGCGGTCAGTCTGCGGTCGGCGCCAGCGCGTGCACGATCTCCTCGGCGCGTTCGACCGCCGCGACCCTGTCCGCGTCCGGGTTGCCGATCCGTCGATCCCAGTTGAGGTCGTAGAACAGGTCGGTCACGCCCTGCTCGGCCAGCCACGCCGCGTCCTCGCGGATCTGCTCGGCCGAGCCGGACAGGCGCAGCCGCGTGCCCTCGGCGTCCGGCGTGCCGACCCCGCTCGGGTCGTAGCGCACCACGCCGCGGCTGACGATCCGCAGCTTGTCCAGGTCGCGGCCGGCCCGTTCGGCGGCGTCGCGCACGACCGCGATGTCCGCGGCGATGGTCGCCAGCGGCGTGCCGCTGCGGCTCATCCAGCCGTCGGCCAGCCGTCCGGCACGCTCGAGCGCGGCCGGAACCGCGCCGCCGAGCAGGATCGGCGGGCCGCCGGGCCGCACCGGCTTGGGCTCCATCCGGCTCGCGGGGATCGTGTAGAACTCGCCCTCGTACCGCACCGGCTCATCGCCCCCGGCCCACAGCGCACGCAGCGCCGCGACGTACTCCTCGGTGCGCGCGCCGCGCCGCGCGGTGGTGGCGCCGCTGGCCGCGAACTCCATCGGCGACCAGCCGATGCCGAGCCCGAGGTCGAAGCGCCCGTCCGAGAGCACGTCGAGCGTCGAGCCCTGCTTGGCCAGGTACGCGGGGGAGACGAAGGGCAGGTTGACCACGGCCACGCCCAGCCGCACCCGTTCGGTGTGTGCCGCGACGTACGCGAGTGAGAGCAGCGGATCGAGCACGCTGTGGTACACGACGTCCCCGCCGTGATCCGCGGGAGCCAGCAGCCGCTGGAACGTCCACAGCGAGGCGTATCCGAGCTCTTCCGCGAGCACGCCGAACCGGGCCAGCTGCTTCGGCCCGGCCCAGGCCCCCGACACCGGTGCGCCGATTCCGATCTCCATGCCGCCGATCCTAGGCGATCGGCGGTCGACGACCGCGGGCCGCGCCTAGTGGTCTGCCCGCCGCCGGTGCTGTACGAGCCGACGCCGGCATCGGCTGCGTAGCGTCGCCGCTATCCCGAAGGCAGTGCTCTCGGGCCGCGCCCTACCTCCGGTATCGCTGCTCGTAGAGGTGTTCGGCCTGGGCTATCGCGTGCCGCTTGGCCCGCTCCCGGTCCACTCGGCCGAGGTCGCGCCCGTCGAAGAGCTTGACCGCCTCGGCCGCCGCGAATCCGGCGATCAACTCCTTGCCGAGCTTGTGGTGCCCGACGATGCCTTCGCGCTGCCGGTGGTGCTCGTACATACGCATCGCCTCGAACCCAGCCGCCCCGCCGATCAGCTCGTGCGTCCACTCGTGGTGGTGCCGACGTCCACCGTAGACGGCGTGATGCGCGACCTCCGCCGCGGCCAAATCGAACAACAACCCCATGGTGAGCAGGCCCTTCCCCTTCGCGGATCCGACTCCCGTGATCCGGTCTTCCGACCATAACTCCGGCCTCCGACAAAAGGCGCGTGCACGCTGCGGCACGATTATCGACTGGCCACTGAACCGTCCAGACGGTACAGTAGAAGCATGGTCCGCGATCGCCTGCTCGACTCCGCCGAGGCCGTGCTCGCCGAGCACGGCTCCCAGGGGCTGACCCTGGCCGCGGTCGCGGTGCGGGCGGGAGTGAGCAAGGGCGGCCTGCTCTACCACTTCGCCGGCAAGGACGCGCTGATCACCGCGTTGATAGAGCGGCTGATCGCCGGCTTCGACGAACTGGTCGCCTCCTACCGCCTCGAACGCCCCGGTTGGTACACCCGCGCGTACGTCGAGGCCACCTTCGCCGTCCTCACCGCGCAGGACGCGGACGTCGCCCGCCGCCGCTGGTCCGCGCTGTGCGCCGCCGCGACCGACCCGCTGCTGCGTGAGCCCTTCGCCCGCGCGCAGCGGCGCTGGATGAGCGAGGGCCTGGCCGAGGAGCCCGATCCCGACCTCGCCCAGCTGGCCCGGCTCGCCGCCGACGGCCTGTGGGAGGCGGCCGAGCTCGACCCCTCGCTGCGCGACCTCGAGCGTCTCAAGGTCCTGCGCGAGCGGCTGCTCGCGCTCGTCCCCCTGACGTCTTGACGCACTGACGCGTCCGCCGTCTCCGGCCGTGCCCCGTCTGCGCGCGCATCCCGCAACTTCCTACCAACCCCCAGCTCGAAAGCAATGCACCACCTCGGCGCCGCCGCGTGCCGAACCTAGGAGCCCTGGTACCCGTGTCCCCCGAACGCCGACTCTCCCGAGCCCGCCTCGGTGCCCTGTCCACCTTCTTCCTCGCGGGCGCGCTGTGCGCCGTGTGGACCGTGCGCATGCCCGCGCTCAAGCAGAAGCTCGATCTCACCGACGCGCAGCTCGGCCTCGAAGTCCTCGGCTGGGGCGTCGGCGCGCTGATCACGATGCTGATCGCGGGCCGCGTCATCGGCCGCTACGGCAGCCGTCGGGTGCTGCGCCTCGCGCTGCCGGGGACGGCGGTCTGCCTGGCGCTGGTCGGCCTGGCGCCGAGCTTCACGCTGCTGATCGTCACCGGCCTCGCGTTCGGGCTCTGCTTCGGCCTCGTCGACGTCTCGATGAACACGCAGGCCTCGACGGTCGAGCGCAGGTACGGCCGTCCGCTGATGGGCGGGATGCACGCGGGCTGGTCGCTCGGCGCCGTCACCGGCGGACTGCTCGGCGCGGGCACCGCGTGGATCGGCCTCGGCTTCACCGGCGCGCTGTGCCTGGTCGCGGTGCTCAGCCTGCCCGCGATCCTGAGCGCCGGACCGCTGTACCTGAGCGAGGGCGCCCTTCCTCCCCAGGCCGGCACGTCCTCCGACGTCGCGTCGGTGAAGGGTTCCCGCCCCCGCTTGCCGCTGCTCGTCTACCTCTTCGGCGCGATCGTCTTCTGCAGCTACCTCGCCGAGGGCGCCGTCGCCGACTGGAGCGGCGTCTATCTGCGCGACACGCTCGGCTCGGCGGAGGTCGTCGCGGCCTTCGGATACCCGATGTTCGAGGCCTCGATGTTCCTCGGCCGGATGTTCTCCGACCGGCTCACCCTCGTCTTCGGCGCACGCACGCTGATCACAGCGGCGGGCCTGGCCGCAGCGGCCTCGTTCCTCCTCGTCGTCTGCGCACCGAGCCCGATGTTCGCGCTGGTCGGATTCGCCCTGGTCGGCCTCGGCGTATGCGCCGTGACCCCGTTGGCGATGTCGCTGACCGGAGCTGCCGGCGGCGCGCAGACCGAGCGGGCCATCGCCACCGCGAGCACGCTCGGCTACAGCGGACTGCTCCTCGGCCCGGTCTCGATCGGCTTCGTGAGCGCGGCCACGTCCATGCGCATCGGGTACGCAGTTGTCATCGGAGTCTGCGTCGCCATCGCGGTCGGTGCTACTTTCGTTCCCCGGGGTCGGCACATCGAGGACAGGGGTAGGAATGGCGACGCGCTTGACCGGAGTGGTGATCCGGGCGTCAGATGTGAAGTCGCTGTGTGAGTTCTGGACCGAGGTCCTCGGTGCGGACGTGGTCGACGGCGCCGCGGGCCTGGCCCTGCGCTTCGTCGAGGCGCACGGCCCCAAGACCATGAAGAAGAACCGTGTCCACCTGGACCTCAAGGGCGGCCGCGAGCAGCTCGAGCGGCTGCTCGAGCTCGGCGCCGTGCGCACCGACATCGGTCAGGGCGAGGTCCCGTGGGAGGTGCTGGCCGACCCCGAGGGCAACGAGTTCTGCCTGCAGCCGCCGACCCCCGTGGACGAACTCGAGGCTTCGTTCAACGGTTCCTCGCACAGCGCCGTCAACGGCACGTCGGTTAACGGATCGATAAACGGCCACCACCTGAGCGGCGTCGGGGACGCAGGCCGCGGTTCAGGCATCGGCGTGCGCTGGACGGCCGTGTGCCAGGACGCCGCCGACCCGCAGGCGCAGAGCAAGTTCTGGACCGCCGCGCTGGGCTTCGGCTGGCAGGTCACCGCCGAGGGCGATTGGGGCCTGGCGCTGCGCCGTGCGGACGCCGCGCGTTGCCCGATGCTCGTGATGGGCCCGCCGGTCTCCGAGAAGGAAGGCCCGAGCCGCATCTACCTGCGCGTCACCCCGAATCCGGGTTCTCACGTGGCGGTGGAGACGAGTCGACTGGTCGTCGAGGGAGCGAAGCGACAGGGTGAGCTGCTGATCGACCCGGAGGGCAACGAGTTCCACATCGCCTGACGCGCGGGATGCGCGCGACGTACCGTCGGGAACCCGTCCACCGTATGGATGAATTTTCGGTGCCGCGCGTCAGTCGGCCATGTCACCGCTGGGTGGGAATCCTTTGGCCCCTGCATGGCCGCATCTGGCCTCGGTCGTGTGGCGACGGCTGGGGCCGGATGGTCAGGTGAGGTGTCGACAGGCGATGACACCGAGCTGAGGGAGTCCCGATGGATCGCAGGAAGATCGCCGTGCTTGCAGCCTCCGCCGCGCTGCTCATACCGCTGACCGCGGGAGCGGCCCAGGCGGCCACACTTACTGGTTCTGGACGCGGCACCTGGTACCAGCCCGGACTTGGATCCTGTGGAGTCTCCTCCACCAGCAGCGATGCGGTCGTGGCGCTCTCCACCAACTTCGGCAGGCAGTACTGCGGCAAGTCGGTACAGGTGACCTACGGCGGAAAGACCGTCACAGCGAAGGTGGTCGACTCGTGCCCTAGCTGCGGCCCGGGCGACCTGGACATGAGCCCGGCCACCTTCAAGGCGCTCGCCCCACTCAGCATCGGCGCCGTGTCCGTGTCGTGGTCGATTTCTTAAGCGCAGATTCCAAGACGCCCGCCCAACCAGACTCGGGAGCAACGCTGTGATTCACTCGAAGACCAAAGCCCTGCTAGCCGCCCCTCTCCTCACCGCGATCGTCCTGGCAGGCACGATCGACGGCACGGCGCACGCCGCCGTGTGGGACCCCACGATCACCTTTCCGACCGCAGGAGCGGTATGGATCGGAGGTACCACCCACACCGTGACCTGGAGCCTCCGCGGCGAGCCGACTGAGCTCACGGATAAGACCGGAGTGCTGTACCTGGAGCACAACGGCATCATCGACGTCGACCACCCGCTCGCCTCAGGGTTCAGCATGCTGGCCGGACACGTGTCGATCACCATGCCGTTCGTGCTCGCCGGTGAGTACCGCCTCGTGCTGCTGGGAGACAGCGGCGACCAATCGCCGGTGTTCATCGACATTCTGTGAGGCGCCCGGGCGCGGCGTCGGTGTGCAGATTAAGAACGAGGGCTCGTAGATTAAGAGCTCGTACAGGACTTGTTCGGAAAGCAGAACGAATCGGTTGCGCGGCTGGGTTCATGAAACGTTCACGTGGAAGCATGGGGATCCATGGCCACCGTCGTCGCGTTCCATGCGCATCCGGATGACGAAGCCCTGCTGACCGGGGGCACGCTCGCGCGCCTCGTCGCCGAGGGCTACCGCGTCGTCCTCGTCGTGGCCTGCGACGGAGAGCTGGGGCAGGCCCGGCCGGACGGGCGCACCGACCGGCTCGACGAGCTGCGCGCGAGCGGCTGCGTCCTCGGCGTCTCGCGGGTGCTGCACCTCGGCTACGCCGACAGCGGCCACGGCGCCGAGCTCTATCCCGACCCGCCCGACCGCGCGCGCTTCGTCCGCGCCTCGGTCGACGAGGCGGCCGAGCGGCTGGCCGAGGTGTTGCGGGAGGAGCGGGCCGAGATCCTGATCGGCTACGACCCCAACGGCGGCTATCGCCATCGCGACCACATCCGCGTGCACGAGGTCGCGGAACGCGCGGCGAAGCTGGCCGATACGCCGCGGGTCCTGCAGGCGACGCTGCCGCGCGAGCCGATCATCCGCGTCTACCGGTTGGCCAGCATGCTGAGGCTGGTCAAGCGGCACGACGCCGCGGAGGTCCGCGGATCGTTCACCCCGCGTGCCGAGATCACCCACCGGATCGCCGTGCGCCGGTTCGCTGACAAGAAGCGTGCCGCGTTGGCCTGCCACGTTTCGCAGACTTCGGGCACCGGGCGCTCGGCGCGGCTGTTCGGGTTGATGGTCCGGCTGCCGGTGCCCGTCTTCGGGCTGCTCTTCGGCCGTGAGTACTACGTCGAGATCGGCACGCCGCGCCCCTGGCTGGACTGACGGATCTGATTCCGGGGATTGCTCAGATCCCGAAGAAGCCGATGAAGATCGCGGTCCACCAGGCGAGCTGGGAGAGCAGCGCCGCGGCGACGGCGCGTACCGCGAAGGACCGGGGCAGGTCCGCGAGACGCGTGGCGCGGGGGAGTTCGGCGAGCGAGTGCATCACGCTCTTCGCGTTGATCCCGTTGAGGCCCGCGACGAATCCGGCGCCGAGCTTGACCCACATCAACGGCTCGCCGAAGTCGGGGTGCAGCAGCAGGCCCGAGAGGACCAGGCCGAAGTAGCCGAGCCAGATCAGCGGGTCCACGACGGCCGCGGCCCGGATCGCGTCGGCCAGCGTGAAGTCGTGCCGCCGCAGCAGCCCGTTGAGCGCGCACACGTCCACAGCCAGCACGGCGCCGAATCCGACGGTCAGTGAGATGAGGTGCACGACCACGACGGGGTGGTGCAGGCCGTGGCTGATGGTGATCCGCGTCGACGCGAGCAGGACGAGGGTCCAGAGCAGGGTGATGCCGGCCGCCGCGGCGGCGAGGCGCAGCCGGGCGCCGGGGGAGCGGGGGCGCGGCACGAACGGGGCGGCGGCGGGAGCGGCCGGGGCGGGTATGTCCGCGAGGGTGGCGGAAGAATGATCGTTCACAGGATGAAGATTAGGTTAGGCTTACCTAAGTAGCAAGGGCCGATCCAATGCAGACCACTGATGGACTGGAGACGGAAGCTTGACCCGGCCCGGGCGGGAATCCGCTAGACGCGCGCCACCCGGACAGGGCAAACTTCGCGCCATGTCCGCTGCTGAGCCTGCCCGGGCCGCCGCTCGGGAACTCGCGCTCGAACGCTTCCGCTGGGTCGGCGGCCACGCCGACGTCTGGAGCGTCTTCCGCGACGCGAAGGCGCTGTCCGCCGTGGTCGCCGCGTTGGCCGAGCCGTACCGGGCCGGCGGGGTGGACGTGGTGTGCGGGGTCGAGTCGCGCGGGTTCCTGCTCGGCGCGGCCGTCGCCGTCGAGCTCGGCGTGGGATTCCTGCCGGTGCGCAAGGGCACGGGCATGTTCCCCGGCGAGAAGACCTTCGGCCAGACCGCTCCCGACTATCGCGGCCTGCGTCATACGCTGCGTCTTCAGCGTTCGTCGGTGACCGGCGGCGACCGCGTGCTGCTCGTGGACGACTGGATCGAGACCGGAAACCAGGCGCGCACCGTCAAGGGCCTGATCGAGCAGTGCGGCGGCATCTGGGCCGGGTGCAGCGTGCTCGTCGACCAGCTCGACGACGCGGGGCGGGAGTGCCTCGGACCGGTCAACTCGGTGCTCACCGCTACCCAGCTTCCACCCGACGAGCCATCGGCGGACGACTGAGGGTTTCGTCAGGGCGCGGCCCAAGGGGAAAAGCCGTTGCACGGCGTCGATCCCGCGTGGTCGTATGCCGCTATGACCACTCGTTCGTCCGGTTACGCCGGTCTCGACCAGCGCATTGCCGAGTGCGGTGCCACGTCGATCTGGATCGGCGACAAGGTGCAGTTGCGCGCCCATGAACCCCAGGACGCCGATGTGCAGCCGCTCTATGAGAACTCGCCCGACCAGATCAACGGCACCTTCTCCTACGGCCTCGGGGTCCACCCGGAGCACAAGGGCAACGGCTACGGCGCCGAGGCGGCCGTTCTCATGCTGCGCTTCATGTTCGACGAGCGGCGCTTCCAGAAGTGCGAGTCGCACGTGTACGACTACAACTCCGCCTCGCAGACGCTGCACCGCAAGCTCGGCTTCGTCGAGGAGGGCAGACTGCGTCGGCACCTGTTCCTGGCCGGCGAGTACCACGACGAGTTCCTCTACGGCATGACGGCCGAGGAGTTCCACGAGCTGTACCCACGGCTCAAGCCGAGCCTCTAGTCAGCAGCAGGTCAGCCAGAAGCTCAGCCGTCGACGCGCCGCGCCAGCAGGTACGTCGCGGCCATGTCCTTGTCGCCGTGCCCTGCCTCGACGGTACGTGCCATCCGCTCGGCGATCGCGGCCGCCATCGGCAGATCCACGCCCGCGTCCTGGCCCGCCTGGACGATCAGCCGGCCGTCCTTGGCCGCCATCTCCGCGCTGAAATTCGCTGTGAAGTCGCCCTTAGCCATGGCTCCGGCCTTCATCTGCAGGAACGCGGAATCGAGGAGGCCGCCGGCGATCGTACGGGTGAAGAGCGTCGGGTCGAGGCCGAGCGCCTCGGAGAGCGAAACGGCCTCGGCAGCTGCCTCAGTCGTGGCGAGTACCAAACTATTGATGACGAGCTTGAGCCGGGTCGCGGTCCCGTGCGCGCCGTCGTCGCCGAGCCAGATCGTCTTCGCGGAGATCGCGTCGAGCACGGGGGCCAGCGGTTCACGCACGTCCGCCGCGCCCGCCGCGAGGACCAGCAGGTTGCCGGTCTCCGCAGGCTGGCGGGTCCCGGACACCGGCGAGTCGACGAAGCGAAGGCCGTGCTTCGCGGCGAACTCGGCGAGCGCGCCGATCGGCTCGATGCCGACCGTCGAGGTCTGCAACCAGACCTGACCCGCGCTCAGGCCGGGCGCCGCCGCGTCCATTGCGCCACGTACTGCCGTTGCGTCGGCCAGCATGGTGAGCACGACGTCCGCGCCCCGCACCGCGTCGGCGGCATCGGCTTCGACACGCGCGCCCGACTCCGCCAGGGACTGCGCACGCGCGATTGTGCGGTTCCACGCGCGCACCTCGAGTCCGGCGCGCAGCAGGCTGCGAGCCATGCCCGCGCCCATGATTCCGGTTCCGAGGACGGCGACTACAGGCTTGTTCGTACTCATTGCTCGGCAATCCCTCGCTACTCGGCGATCCCACGGGTCAGCATGATCAGTGTGACAAATGTTCGGTAGAGACGGATCGGGTCGTCGTCGGTGAGGTGGACGACGGTTGCATCCCGCTTATCCGGTTCGACCCGCTCCAACCACGTCGCCATCTCGGCGATGTCCGGGTTGCGCAGGCGGACGGTGAGCGTGGCGGGGAGGCCGATGCGCGGCGCCGCGGTGTCGGCCAACCGAGTGACGGCGTCACGCGCCGCCCCGCGAATAAGTTCGCATGCCTTCGTCGGATGCAGGCTCTCGGCGGCGAAGCGCGACACCGACTGCTTCACGACGGCCGACCTGGCCCGCGGGCAGAAGGGCCTCAGTTCGGCAGCGGTCGTCGCGTCGCCCGTGATCAGCACCACGGGCACGTCGTAGCCCGCGGCCACCAGCGCGTTGATGCCGCTCTCGCCGGCCACCATGCCGTTGAGCTGCACTTCCGCGATGGCCAGCGGGTTGTATGTGTGCGAGAGCGTCGCGGGC
>Ga0185299_10000785_pt1 | contig 76172 bp, 65 predicted proteins | sample PaiPotPPA55metaG_FD_128002 | JGI IMG/M metagenome (GOLD analysis project Ga0185299, IMG submission 128002) | Iron sulfur acid spring bacterial and archeal communities from Banff, Canada, to study Microbial Dark Matter (Phase II) - Paint Pots PPA... ...
ATCCCAAACTCGATCGCAACCATGCGCATCCGCCTGATCCGCGAGTTGATAAGAACCTTGCCCCGATGCCCCTGTTGTGGCGCCCTCGCAGCGTCAAGAGGACGCAAACACTCGTGACGCAGTAAGACTAACCCACCCTACGATTTGGCGGCCAAACGCAAAGCGTGATCGGCAAAAGTCCGAACCGGCGCGCGCTTGCGACGACTAACGACGGGGAGCCATCACCTGCCCGCCAACATCGGCCCGCTTTCGTGATCTGCCTCACAAGGTCCGGCCGCACACTTCTGGTAGGCATGCTCCTGTGCTAAAAGACCAAAATTCCGGAGGCGCCACGATGAACCCGTCTGGATTGCTAAAATTGCCGGGATTTTTGCTCGCCGCGGCGCTGTTGCTGTTCGTCCAGCCGGCGCATGCCGAGAAGCGCGTGGCGCTGGTGCTGGCCAATTCGGCCTATCAGAACGTGCCGCAGCTTGCCAATCCGGCCAATGACGGCGCCTTGATCGCGGCGACGCTGAAGGAGGCCGGCTTCGATGTCGTCGATTCCCGCCATGATCTGCCGGCGCTCGAGATGCGCCGCGCGCTGCGCGATTTTTCCGACAGCGCGCGCGATGCCGATATCGCCGTGATCTATTACGCCGGCCATGGCATGGAGGTCGACGGCACCAATTATTTGATCCCGATCGATGCCAAGCTCGAGCGCGACACCGATGTCTATGACGAGGCGTTGTCGCTGGATCGCATATTGGTCGCAGCCGAGCCGGCAAAACAGCTTCGGCTCGTGATCCTCGACGCCTGCCGCGACAATCCGTTTGCCAAGAGCATGAAGAAGACGGTCGCACTGCGTTCGATCGGGCGCGGCCTGGCCCAGATCGAGCCGTCCAGTCCGAACACGCTGATCGCCTATTCCGCCAAAGCCGGTTCGACCGCGATGGATGGCGATGCCAAGGACTCACCGTTTACCGTCGCGCTTTCAAAACATCTCACGACGCCGGGGCTGGACGTGCGCAAGGCGTTCGGTTTTGTGCGCGACGACGTGCTGAAGGTGACCGGCAACCGGCAGGAGCCGTTCGTCTATGGCTCGCTCGGCGGCGACGACGTTCCGCTGGTGCCGGCCAGGGTCTCGCTCTCGACATCTGCGCCCGCAGCGCCCGCGCCGAGCCCGCAGGCCGAGGCGCGCCATGATTACGAACTGGCGCTGCAGATCGGCAACAAGGACGCGATGAACGCCTTCCTCGCGCAACATCCGGACGGATTCTACGCACGGCTTGCGAAGATCCAGCTCGACAAGATCGCGGCCGAGGAAGCGCACGCCGCGGCAATCGAAAAGGCGCGACTGGCCGAGCAGGAGCGGGCGCGGCTTGCGGCCGCGGGCGCGCAGGCGGCGCAGCAGGCGAAGGCCGACGCCGACGCCAAGGCCGCCGAGCAGGCCCGGATTGCCGCCGAGAAGGCAAAACAGGTCGCCGTGGAGCAGGCCGCCGATGCCGAACGGAAGCGCGCCGACAAGGTGGCTCCCGGCACGACAATTGTCGCCGATAGCGCGCCCGCCGACAGGACCACCGCCGCGCCGCCATCAGCGGCTGCGAAAGCAGACGACAAGGCGACGAACGTGGCTGCCCTGACCGCTGGGCCGTCACAGCCCGACCTGACAAAATCGGTGCAGACCGAGCTGCGCCGCGTCGGCTGTCTCACCAGCGACACCGACGGCCAATGGAACGCGGCGTCGCAGCGTTCGCTGGGCCTGTTCAACCGCTACGCCGGCACCAAATTCGATGTCAAAGTCGCATCCACCGACGCGCTGGATGCGATCAAGCTGAAGCCGTCGCGGGTCTGTCCCTTGGTTTGCGATCACGGTTTCAAGGCCGATGACGACCATTGCAGCAAGATCGTCTGCGCGGACGGAACGTTCCTCAACGACGACAATGAATGCGAGAAGCGCCGCGGCAAGATGCCGGTCGCAAAGCGCGAAAGCGACGACCGTTCAAGCCGCCGCTCCCGCCAGGTCCCTCAGGACAATGCCGTGCGCACCGTTACTCCGAGAGGTGGGGCTGGGTATGGTTACGATGCCGGCGTTGGCGCGCTGCCGCCGCGGCTCGGGCGTTCTCAAGCACCGATTTCAGGGCGGACGGCTGCAGGCCGGCCGCTTACCGGTGATGAACGTGAGCGGGGTTGCAACACCAACGAGGCCATCATGTCGGGAAGGTGCCCATAACCACAGCCGCGTGTCATCGAACACTCGGGGCCCCAGCTCAGCAGGGGTTCTGGGCCTCAACTCAAGGCCGTCATCCTGAGAGTTTGTGAATCTATTCGAAATTCGATGTTTTTGTGGGTCTTAAGTCCTTGATTTGACTCATGTCGAACAATGCAAAAATCAATAGATTCACAGGCTCTGAGGTGCGAGCTCTTCGCGAGCCTCGAAGGATGACAGCCCGTGGCCCATCCTTCGAGGCTCGCCGAAGGGGGCTCGCACCTCAGAGGCTGTGAATCTTTCAATTTTTGCGTTTTCCGACATGAGTCAAATCAAGGGCTTAGACCCCTAGAAACCCTCGAAATTCGAATACATTCACAAACTCTCAGGATGACGGAGAGTGTGCAGCGGGGACGGGGGCTAGATCGCACTCGCGGCGATATTCACCATCAGCGCCAATAGCGCCGTATTGAAAAAGAACGAGATGATGCCGTGCACGGTGACGGTGCGGCGGATGGTCTTGTCGGTGATGCCGACGTCGGAGACCTGCGCGGTCATGCCGATCACGAAGGAAAAATACACAAAATCCCAGTAGTCGGCGTGATCATGGGTGTCGCCGCTTGGAAACTGCAGGCCGCCGGGCTTGGTGCCGCGATAATACTCATGGGCGTAATGCAGGGCAAAACCCGTGTGCACGGCGGCCCAGGACAGCGCGATGGTCCCCGTCGCCAGCACCAAGCCCGGCGCGCTGCGATGGGTGCCGGCGAGTTCGAACACGATCGCGGCGATCGAGGCAAACGCGCCGAGCACGGTCATTACCGGAATCAGGAAGCGGCCGTCGTCCTGCAGCACCGCATTGCGCCGGATGCTGCGCAGGCCGCTGCGATACATCATGGCGTAGACCAAAAGCAGATACAGCGCGACGAAGATGTCCCAGGCGATCAAGAGCCGCGTCACCAGACGGAGCGAAGCGCCCGGCAGCACGAAAAATGCCGCGAACCCGATCGCCATCGATATGAACGTACGCGGCCGCGCATAGATCAAGCGCAGCGGCTTCGACAGTTTCCGGAAGCGGACAAGGCGACGGTCTGGGGTCTCCTTGTCCGCCATCGGCAACTTCAATTCTTGCGGTCGGCGACAAATCGCGCGGCCGCCCGCAGCACGTCGCCCTTGGCGCCGAAGATCGACAGTGCGGAATCCGCTTTCTCCAGGAGATCGCGGACGCGCTGCCTGGCGCCCTCGATCCCCAATTGAGTGACGAACGTGGTCTTGCCGAGCACGGCGTCCTGGCCGGTGTTCTTGCCGAGCGCCGCCGCGTCGCCCTCGACATCGAGCAGGTCGTCGGCGATCTGGAACGCTTCGCCGAGTGCGCGGCCGTAATCGTCGAGCGCCCGATATTGTTCGTTCGAGGATTGGCCGAGGATCGCCCCCGCAATGCAGCCGAAGCGCAACAGCGCGCCGGTCTTCATCTGCTGCAACCTCGCGACATCGACCGGCTCACGGTCGCCGAACCGGCCCTCACCGGCCAGATCCAGCATCTGGCCGCCGACCATGCCGCCAATGCCCGAGGCGCGCGCCAGCGCGCGGGTCAGGAGAAGCCGTACGGTCGGGTTGTCGTGGATCTCGTCTCGCGTAATGATGTCGAAGGCGAGCGTCAGCAAGCCGTCGCCGGCGAGGATCGCGGTGGCGTCGTCGGTCTGCTTGTGCAGGGTCGGCCGGCCGCGGCGCAGATCGCTGTTGTCCATCGCCGGCAAATCGTCGTGCACCAGCGAATAGCAGTGGATGCATTCGAGCGCGGCGCCGGCCAATAGCGCCGCCTGGCGCGGCACGCCGAACACCGCCGAGCTCTCGACCACCAGAAACGGCCGCAGCCGCTTTCCGCCATTGAGGCTCGAATAACGCATGGCATCCATCAGCCGTTTCGGCCGCGCGATCTCGTCCGGCAGCAGCGCGTCGGACAACAGCCGGCCCAATAGCGCCTCGGTATCCTCCGCGGTCTGGTCCAGCCGCCTGGTGAAATCGGTCAATGCAGTCGCAGTCATCAAACAACGCTCCGGAGCAATCTGGCGAGGCAATTTGGCCGGACAATCCTTTATGGCACCGGCTTCGTCAATTGCGTGAGGGGGATCACGGCGCCTTAAAAGCGCTGGAAAAGTAAGGAATTATGATGAAGACGTCATTTTTAGCGTGCCCTGTTGATCGGCTGCATCAGGCGGTTTTTGCAAACCAGAAATAGTCATTTGCGCATTGTCCGAACCTTGCTGCTGATTTTGCTGGTCGCGCTGCTGGTGCCCTATCTCGTGACCCCGTTTTATCGCACCGGCCATCCGGTCTCGGCCCTGATGGCCTGGCGCAGGCTGACGGGTGGTTCGGTGTCGCGGCAATGGATCGATCTTTCGGCGATGTCGCCGTCGCTGCCGGCTTCCGTGGTGGCGGCGGAGGACGCGAAATTCTGCAAGCACCACGGCATCGACTGGGGTGCGCTGCATGAGGTGATCGACGACGCGGAGGAGGGCGAGGCCGCGCGAGGCGCCTCGACCATTACGCAGCAGGTGGCGAAAAACCTGTTTCTGTGGTCGGGCCGCAGCGTGGTCCGCAAGGCGCTGGAGTTTCCGCTGGCGCTGTGGATCGACCGGGTGCTGCCGAAGCACCGGATCCTCGAAATCTATCTCAATATCGCCGAGCTCGGCCCCTCCGGCCAGTTCGGCGCCCAATCCGGTGCGCTCTACGCGTTCGGCCATCCGGCATCCGCGCTGTCGCCGCGCGAGGCGGCGCTATTGGCTGCGATCCTGCCGAATCCAGTGAAGCGCAGCGCCCGCAACCCCGGTGCCGGGGTGCGGCGCCTGGCCGGTACCTATATGGCGCGGGCGCAGGCTTCGGAATTGGCGCGGTGCTGGGGCGAAAATCGTGCTTTTTGAGCCATTTTGGGCCGTTTTGGGTGCCAGCCACCCTAGCTTTGCGAGTGTCCATCCTCTATAAGCGCGGCCTTATCGGCATCAGAGCCCGCGCCAAAAGCGCGTCCGCCGTCCCCCTTTCGGACGATGCCTTACGGAAAACACCCCTAGAGGACCTGATATGGCCGTTCCCAGAAGAAAAACATCGCCGTCGCGGCGTGGCATGCGCCGCTCGGCGGACGCGCTAAAGAAGCCGACCTATGCCGAGGACAAGGATTCCGGCGAATTGCGCCGCCCGCATCACCTCGATCTGAAGACCGGCATGTACAAGGGCCGCCAGGTTTTGAAGGCGAAGAAGGAATCCTGAGCCTGGCGGGAAGGCCGAGAGGCACGATCGGCAATGCCTGCCTGAATTCGGCCAACGAGTGAAGTAAGACGGCTTCCTGCGGCGCACCCCAAGGGGCGGTCTGAATGCGCCTTGGTTCGTTCTTGCTTGAAAAAGAAGGCCTCGCCGATGTCCATGGTCGGTTTCCCGCTGCTTCTGATTCCGCTCGCGATCTACAACATCATCGTGTTTTTGATGCCCGGCGTCTCATTGGCCGATCCGGTGCTGAAGCTGACATTGATGTCGGGCACCGAGTGGCCGGTGACATTGTCCGACATGCTGCTCGCGCTCGGCATCGTCCTGCTGCTGTTCGAGGTCATCAAGGGCGCGCGTCCCGGCGCGAAATTTCTCACCGACCATTTGTTGTCGCTGATCGTGTTCGGAGCCGCCGCGGCGGAGTTTCTGCTGTGGCCGCGGTTCGGCACCTCGACCTATTTCCTGCTGGCATTGCTGGCGCTGGTGGACTTCGTTTCGGGCATCGCCTTGCGCGCGCGGCGCGGCATCGCGCCGGCGGTCGCGAGGCCAGCGGCGAAGGTGCCGATGGAGGCGCCCGAGCCTCAGTTCGAGCCGGTGCCCAAGCCGTCCGCTCCGGCGGCCTCGGTCCCCGCCCCGGCGCCGGTCGAGCCGATCCAGCCCAAAGTCACCCCTGCGGATGCCGCATCCAGCGCGCCCTCGCCGATGGTGCCGTCTCCCGAACTGCAGCCCGGCAACGGCTCGCCGTCGGCGCCGGACACCCCGCCGCCGCGGTAGAGCGTCGCAAATACATCCGGGCTCATTCAGGCACTTTCCAACCACGTCATGGCCGGGCTTGTCCCGGCCATCCACGTCTTTCTTGCTCCTCTGCCGGCAAGACGTGGATGCCCGGGACAAGCCCGGGCATGACGAGCTTCAATAAAGCCACCGGATCCATTGGCCGCATTTTCAGTCAGACTCTGAGGAGCGGCCTTTTGGCCGCGTCTCGAAGGATGAAGCCCCGAACGAGAAACTGAGCTTGCTTAAATGATTTGCCGCGTCCGGATACCGGCGCGCTGCACTGGGCGCTGGGTCGCGCCATAGGCCGTCTGCGCATCGGCCGCCGTCGCCCGCCGCAAGGGGCGCGTCTGCGGCACCTGCTCGGCGGTGGCGATCAGATGGGTGATGAAAATCGAATCGGGCCGGGATCGCCAGAGACCAGCGGTTCGGGTCCAGGGCGCCGGCTCCGATAGCGGTACCAGCGCCACGCAGGCAGACTTTGCGTCGGTGAGGACGCGGTCCTGTATCGTGTCTGGTCGATCGGTATCTGGCATCGCAGATCGAAAATCCGGCTGAACTGTCGCGTTTCGGGACGCCGCGCCCGGTTCGATTTCCACCTCGCAAGAGCTATGCCGATCCTCCCGGTTTCGTTCCCGGCCCGCTGGAAAAACATGGTTTGCAGAATATTTAACAAGATCGCGTAGGGTGGGAGGCCAGAACAGGCACTAATCTTTAGACCGAATCACCCCGGCCGTGTCCCGAAACGAGGCGATCTTGACAGCCGTTCCGCCCAAAGCTTCGACCATTTTGGCTTCGCTCGGCCAGGCGGCGTTCGTATGGGACATCGCCAGCGACGCGATCACCTGGAGCGCCCACGCCAATGCGGTGTTTTCCGATATCCCGGCGGCCTCGCTGCAAACCGGTGCGGAGCTCGCCAAATTGATCGAGCCGGAGCGGTCGATCCGGACCGACGCGCTGGTCCAATCGCCGCCCCCGCAACGCGGCGAAGGCGCGCGCTACCGCATCGAATATGGCGTGCGGACTTCGACCGCGGCGCCCGTGCTGTGGATCGAGGAGACCGGCTGCTGGTTCGCCGGGCCCGACGGCAAGCCTGCGCGCGCGCAAGGCATCGTCCGCATCAACAATGAACGCCGCGCCCGCGACGAGCAGCTCTTGAAACTGTCGCGGCATGATCCCCTGACCGGCGAGCTCAACCGCACCCACCTGGTCGCTTCGCTGGCCGAGGTGATCGAGGAGGCGAGCCGCTTTCGCACATCCTGCGCCTTCATGCTGATCGGCATCGATCATCTGGCGCGGATCAACGACGCGTTCGGCTTCGATGTCGCGGACGCGGTGATTTCCGACGTGGCGCTAAGGATCCGCGGCCGCTTGCGCGGCGGCGACGTGCTCGGGCGTTTTTCCGGCAACAAATTCGGTCTGATCCTGAAGAACTGCACAGTCGACGACATCAATGTCGCCGCCGAGCGGTTTCTGGCCGGCATCCGCAACGAGGTGGTGCCGACCAAATCAGGCCCGGTCTCGGTGACCGCCTCGATCGGCGCGGTCAGCATTCCCCGTTATGCGCGCAGCGCCGATGAAGCGATCAACCGCGCCCATGAAACGCTTGACAGCGCCAAACGCCGCCGCGCCGGGTCGTTTTCGCTGTGGCGCCCGAATGTCGAGCGCGACGCCCAGCGCCGCGTCAATATCCGCGTTACCGACGAGATCATCACCGCGCTCAACGAGCGCCGCATCGCGATGGCGTTCGAGCCGGTGGTGGAGGCAAGCTCGCGCCAGACGGCGTTTTATGAGGGCCTGATCCGGATGGAGCAGGATGACGGCAGCGTCCTGCTGGCGCCCGATATCGTTCCGGTGGCCGAAAAGCTCGGCCTGATCAGGCTTGTCGATCACCGGGTGCTCGAACTCGTGGTGGCCGAACTCGCCGCCTCGCCGAACGTGCAGCTCTCCCTCAACATCTCGCCCGAGACCACGATGGACCCGGACTGGTGGTCGTCGATGGAATCGCTGATGCAGGCGCATCCCGGCGTCGCCGAGCGGCTGATCGTCGAGATCACCGAGACGGTGGCGATCCAGGATATCGACGATCTCAGAGGCTTCGTCACGCGCTTGAAGAATTTCGGCAGCCGGATCGCGATCGACGATTTCGGCGCCGGCTACACCTCGTTCCGCAATTTGCGCAAGCTCGGCGTCGACATCGTCAAGATCGACGGCGCCTTCGTGCAGAACATCGCGCGCTCATCGGATGACCGCGCCTTTGTGCAGACGCTGATCGACCTGGCGCGCCGGCTGCAGATCAAGACGGTCGCCGAATGGGTGCAGGACGAGGAAGCCGCAATCATGCTGCGTGACTGGGGCTGTGACTACATCCAGGGCCGCCTGATCGGGCTCGCGTCCTCGGAGCGGCCATGGGGTGCACCGGCCGAAACGGTGTTACCCGCGGCGAGCTAAAATACTTTCGCGTTGAAATTATCTCTAACCGTCGTCCCTGCGAAAGCAGGGAGGCACACGCCGTGCTATCGCGATTTAGCGCTGGGGTTAGCCGGCTTTGTTGCAGCCAACGCCGGTGGCTATCGGTCCCTGCTTTCGCAGGGACGACAATAACTCACTCGTCCTTCTTCGGCTCTTTCGACAGCCGCTCGAGGCGGTCCTGCATTTCCTTCATCTGGCGGCGCAGGTCGTCGATGTTGTCCTCTTCGGGCGCCGGCTCCGGTGCCTTTTCAGGCTCGATAGTCACCGCGGTTCCGGTGCGCGGCGGCACGAACGGCTTGAACATCGAGAAGGTCTGCTGGAACAATTCCATGTTGCGGCGGACATGCTCTTCAAGGGGAGCAAAGGGCGTGCCCGAGAACGTGTTGGTCAACTGCTTGCGGAATTTTTCCTGCTCGCGCGTTAGCGTGTCGATCGACTGCTCGAGATATTTCGGCACCACCATCTGCATGCTGTCGCCGTAGAAGCGGATCAATTGCCGCAGGAAGGTGGTCGGCAGCAGGTTCTGGCCGGCCTTGTTTTCCTGCTCGAAGATGATCTGCGCCAGCACCGAGCGCGTGATGTCGTCGCCGGTCTTGGCATCATAGACGAGGAAATCCTCGCCGTCCTTCACCATCGCCGCGAGATCCTCGAGCGTCACATAGGTGCTGGTGCCGGTATTATAGAGCCGCCGGTTTGCGTATTTCTTGATCGTGGTGGGTTGGTCTGATTTCGCCATGGGCTCACACTGCACACCGAGGACAAGGAACCCGGCGGCACAACCGCAGGGCTAACGAGCAACGCAACGCAACAAAGTAAGCATTTTCAATAAGGTTCCGCCACCGTTTTGTGCGGCACGGTTAATTCCAAAGCATAGGCACTGCTCAGGAAACTGCCAAGGACGTTATTTTGAATGCGCCGCGGCGTATTTCCTCCCTCTGGCCGATTGACACTTGATGCCCAGATTAACAGGATGCTCCTGAGAGACAGGCCCCGCCATCCGGCCGCCCGCCGTCGAAGAAGCCTCAACTTCAACCCTAGGAGATGTCCATGTCAGACGATGTCGTCATCGTCAGCGCCGCCCGCACCCCGGTCGGCAGTTTCAACGGCGCGTTCGCCACCATGCCGGCCCACGATCTCGGCGCCGTCGCCATCAAGGCTGCGCTGGAGCGCGCGGGCGTCGAGCCCGGCCGCGTCTCCGAGGTCATCATGGGCCAGATCCTGACCGCGGCGCAGGGCCAGAACCCGGCCCGCCAGGCCTCGCTCGCCGCCGGCATCCCGGTGGAAAGCCCGGCCTGGATCGTCAATCAGGTCTGCGGAAGCGGGCTGCGCACGGTCGCGTTGGGCTACCAGGCGCTGCTCAACGGCGATTCCGAGATCGTTGTTGCCGGCGGCCAGGAATCCATGAGCTTGGCCCCGCACGCCCAATATCTGCGCGGCGGCGTGAAAATGGGACCGGTCGAGTTCGTCGACACCATGATCAAGGACGGGCTGTGGGACGCCTTCAACGGCTACCACATGGGTAACACCGCCGAGAACGTCGCCCGGCAGTACCAGATCACCCGTTCGCAGCAGGACGAGTTCGCCGTCGGCTCGCAGAACAAGGCTGAGGCGGCGCAGAAGGCCGGCAAGTTCAAGGACGAGATCGTTCCGGTCACCATCAAGAGCCGCAAGGGCGACATCGTCGTGGCCGACGACGAATATTTGCGCCACGGCGCGACGCTGGATGCGATGGCCAAGCTCAAGCCGGCCTTCGAGAAGGACGGCACCGTCACCGCCGGCAACGCCTCCGGGATCAATGACGGCGCCGCCGCGGTGGTGCTGATGACCGCCAGGCAGGCGGCCAAGGAAGGCAAGAAGGTCCTCGGCCGTATCGCGTCGTGGGGCCAGGCCGGCGTCGATCCCAAGATCATGGGCACCGGGCCGATCCCGGCCTCGCGCGCCGCGCTCAAGAAGGCCGGCTGGAACGCCGGCGACCTCGATTTGATCGAGGCCAATGAAGCTTTCGCGGCGCAGGCCTGCGCGGTCAACAAGGACCTCGGCTGGGATACAGCCAAGGTCAACGTCAATGGCGGCGCCATCGCCATCGGCCACCCCATCGGCGCCTCCGGCACCCGCGTGCTGGTGACCCTGCTGCACGAAATGCAGAAGCGCGACGCCAAGAAGGGTCTCGCCACGCTGTGCATCGGCGGCGGCATGGGCATCGCCATGTGCATTGCACGCGACTAATTCGGCGGCGTCGTGTGATGAAAAGATCATCTCGCAACTGCAGAACTTATCGCTAAAAAAGAAACGCCCGGCAGTGCCGGGCGTTTTTTCTTGATGTTGGTCAAACGGCCCGCTTAATTCAAAGCTACATAAAAAAAGTGTAGTTTAAAAAGCCTCAGGGAAGGATTCGACATGGCACGTGTTGCATTGGTGACGGGGGGAACGCGAGGTATCGGGGCTTCGATCAGCAAGTCGCTGAAGGCCGCGGGTTACAAGGTCGCGGCGAGCTATGCCGGCAATGAGGCGGCGGCGGAAAAATTCAAGGCCGAGACCGGCATCCCCGTCTACAAATGGGACGTCAGTTCGTTTGACGCCTGCGCGTCAGGCGTCAAACAGGTCGAGGCCGATCTCGGCCCGGTCGAAGTGCTCGTCAACAACGCCGGCATTACCAAGGATGGCGCCTTCCACAAGATGACGCTCGAACAGTGGACCGCCGTGATCAACACCAATCTCGGCTCCCTGTTCAACATGACGCGCCAGGTGATCGAGGGCATGCGCGCGCGCAAATTCGGCCGCGTCATCAATATCTCCTCGGTCAACGGCCAGAAGGGCCAGTTCGGCCAGGTCAATTATTCGGCCGCGAAGGCCGGCGACATCGGCTTCACCAAGGCGCTCGCGCTGGAGAATGCCAAGGGCGGCATCACCGTCAACGTGATCTGCCCCGGCTATATCAACACCGAGATGGTGCAGGCGGTGCCGAAGGAGGTGCTGGAAAAGAGCATCCTGCCGCTGATCCCGATGGGCCGCCTCGGGGAGCCCGACGAAATCGCCCGTGCCGTGGTGTTCCTCGCCGCCGACGACGCCGGCGCGATTACCGGGTCGACGCTCACGATCAACGGCGGCCAGTATATGGTGTGATTGCTCTCCTCGAGCATCATCCAAACTATGGCGTTTGCCCGGGCTTGTCCCGGGCATCCACGTCTTTACAACCAAGCAACAAGCAAGACGTGGATGGCCGGGCATAGGCGAGCGGAAGCGACGCCGTCCTCCTGACGGCTATCCCCGGCCATGACGGAAAACACATCGCGTTTGTCAAACAAGATGACCCCTCGCAGCGCAACCCTGATCGGACTGACGGCGATCCTGATGTGGTCGCTGCTTTCGGTGCTCACGGTGGCAACCGGCAAAATTCCCGCGTTCCAACTGGCGGCGATGACGTTTGCGATCGGCGCGCTGACGGGATTTTTGACATGGATCGGACGGAAAGATGCGATCCGCGCGTTGCGGCAGCAGCCCGCCGCGTGGATCGTCGGGGTCGGCGGCCTGTTCGGCTATCATGCGCTGTATTTCCTGGCGCTGCGCTTCGCGCCGCCGGCCGAAGCCGGTCTGTTGAATTATCTCTGGCCGCTGTTGATCGTGCTGTTCTCGTCGCTGTTGCCCGGCGAGCGGCTCAAGCCGCACCACATTATCGGCGCGCTAATGGGGCTCGCCGGCACGGTGCTCTTGCTCGCGGGCAACAGCGGCGGTTTCGCACCGGGTCAGGCGCCCGGATTGATCGCGGCCTTTGTCGCGGCCTTTGTGTGGGCAGCCTATTCGGTGATGTCGCGCAAGCTGAAATCGGTGCCGACCGATGCGGTGGTAGGCTTTTGCCTCGCGACTTCCTTGCTCGCGGCCCTGGTGCATGGCGCGGTCGAGGCGACGGTGTGGCCCGATACGCCAGCGCAATGGCTGGCCATCATCGCGCTCGGCGTCGGCCCGGTGGGCGCCGCGTTTTATGCCTGGGATATCGGAATGAAGCGCGGCGATATCCGCGTGCTCGGCGCCGCCTCCTACGCGACACCGCTGCTCTCGACCGCGTTTCTGATTCTGGCGGGGTTTGCCAAAGCGAGCGCGAACATTGCGATCGCTGCGGTGCTGATCGCCGGCGGCGGCCTGATCGCCGCGAAGGATATGTTCGCGCGCGGCCAGGGCGTGGACTCATAAGAGCGTAGCCAGATGCGGGTCGCTGCCGGTTTGACGAAGGGCGAGATAATCGGCTGCGGGGGAAAGCTGCGCGGCTTGTTTGGAAGGAACGATCTGATGGCAGCCCATTCCTCATACCGCCGGCATTGGGCCGGCGTGCTCGGCGGGACGGGTCTCGCCTTGTTGTAGAGGCAGTGTAAACTGAAAAACCGCGCCGCGCGGTTCATTCGCGAAGGCTCTCAGCTGTCCGTCGTGCGCCTCGATGATCGAGCGGCAGATCGCCAGTCCCATGCCCATGCCATCTGACTTGGTCGTGTAGAATGCGTTGAAGAGGTGCTCAAGGCTCGCCGGATCCAGTCCCGGACCCGAATCGCGCACCGCGACGAGCACGCCGCCCGGCTCGGCTTGTCCGGTGCTGATCAGCAATGCCCGGGATGTCTCGGCGACGCCGCCCATGGCTTCAATAGCGTTGATAATCAAGTTCAGGACCACCTGTTGTAGTTGGACCCGATCGCCGTAAATGAGCGGCAAGCCGTCCGCAAGATCCGTCCGTACCGAGACGCCGGTCTTTGCCGCTTCGCCACGCGTCAGGGCAATCACCTCGCGGATCGCCTCGTTGAGGTCCAGGCAAGCCTGTGGCTGCGGCGCCTTCTTGATGAGGGCCCGGATCCCGCCGATGACGTTGCCGGCTCGCGTGCCGTCCTCAACGATAAGGCCGAGGACCCTGCGAGCCTGCTCGAGATTGGGCGGTTGAGCGCCGAGCCAGCGCAAGCCGGCCTCGGCGTTGAGGACCGCCCCGGTGATGGGCTGGTTGACCTCATGGGCGATCGAGGCCGTCAGCTGCCCCATCGTAGTGACGCGATTGGCGTGCGCGAGCTCCATCAGGGTCTCGCGGTAGCGCCGCTCGCTTTCGCGAGCCTCGGCTTCCGCCCGCTTGCGCTCCGTCAAATCGAGCACGAAAGAGACACCTTGGTTGCCGCTTGCTTCGAACAATGCCCCGCCAATCAGCACGGGCAAACGGCTGCCATCTTTCCGGAAGAATTCCTTCTCGAATGGTTGGACTGTTCCGATCATGTTCAGCTCTGCAACGGTCTGTGTGTCGCGGTCGTGCCATTCCGCCGGCGTCAGGTCCGTCCGGCTCAGGCGACCCGAGGCAAGATCCTCTCGGTCGTATCCCGTCATTCGGAGAAACGCGTCATTGGTATCAAGAAAGCGACCTTCGAGATCCCAGATGATCATCCCGATGATGTTGGCGTCCACCAGGCGCCGGATCTTCTTTTCGCGCTCTTCGAGATCGCTGTGGAGCTGGACGTTCTCCTCGGTCGCTTTCCTCCGCCGTCTCGCCTCGAGCCGAGCGAGCGCCAACGCCGCCCCGGCGAAAACGGTGACAATGATGACGGCCCAAGCGATCAGCCACGTCTTGCTTTGTTCGAGCGCGTCGGCGCGAGTCTCCCAATTTGCAAGCAGGAAGCGCTCGTGATCCATCATCTGGTCGATTTGCGATCGGATCTCGTCCATGGTGCCGATCATCGCCAGCGCCGGATCCACCCTGGACGTGCGCGCCGTCTTGACGATGTCGTCGATCTCGCGCAGCTTTGCTGCAACGGTCAGCGCCAGATGTGCGGCACGAAGGCTCTGCAACGGATCGTCCGCCACCAGACTCTGAAGCGCCTCGCCCTCCCGTCGTACACTTTCGTCAGAGATGCCGTAGGGCTTGAGATATGCTGGGTCGAGGGTCAGCAGATACCCCCGCCTTTCGACCTCCAGGTCGGCGATGGTCGCCCGCAGCCGGTCGAGCGTATCGAGCACCTGGCGGCCATGCTCGACCGCGTGGCTTGCCGCCTGCCGCTCGTGCCAATACCGCACGCCCAGGAACCCGCTCGCCGCAAGCAGCATCAGGGGCACAGCGAGCCCCAGGATCAGCGGACGAGCAAACCACCGCGAGAACCGGCGTGACACGGGGAGTGGCATCGGCCTTTCGCCTTGGATGTTAGCGCGACCCGCACGTCTTCTGGTGCGGACGCCGGGACATTGATAGAATAGCAGGATACGTGGACAAGTCCGCCTAGATGAGACAGGGACCCTGACATCCTCAAGCGAGCAGGTTGCCTGCCTCTTGAGTCCGTCCGGTCGTCTCGCGAGGGCATCCGGTCCGCGGTATTATGGTTGACTGCCCACAGGGAGCACCGAGATGGCGCTGGGGGAAAAGTCGCTGAACGGTCGAGTGCAGCCTAGCCGGCGCGCTTTCGTCAAGGGATTGGGCGCTGCCGGAACAGCCCTTTCGGGCATGGCAATGCTGCCGCAATGGAGCTTCGCGGAGGATGCCGCCGCGATGTATTCCAGCGCTGCGATCGATTGGAAACAATTCTCGGGCCAGACGATCTCGCTCGCGGGCGCGATCCATCCCTGGTCGAACGCGATCACCCCGCTCTTGCCGCAGTTCACCAAGCTCACCGGTATCGACGTCGTCACCGACTTCCAACTGGAAACCGCGTTCCTGGGGGCCCTGCCGATCAAGCTCGCGGGTGGCAGCAGAACGCCCGACGTCTTCATGTTCCTGACCTACGGCCAGGGTATCTCGGCGGGATGGCTCGAGCCGCTGAACACCCATTATTCCGACAGGTCGCTGACCGATCTCGGATGGTATGACGAGACCGACCTTCTCAAGACCGCCCGAGCCTTTCCGGGGTGGTCGGACGGCGAACGCTACGCCTTCCCGATTACCTCCGAGGCAGTGACCTTGTTCATCAACAGCGATGCCCTGGCAGCCAAGAACCTGCCGGTGCCCCAGACTTTCGACGAGCTGTTTGCCACCGCCAAGGCGGTCAAGACCAACGAGATGTCGGGAATCGCCATGCGGGCCCAGGCCGGCGGCAACTCGTCGCCGGCGGCCATGAGTTTCGTGTTCTCATACGGCGGAGCCATGGTGAAGGACGACAAGGCCGCTTTCGCGAGCCCCGAGGCGATAGCGGCCGTCGCGATGTACGGACAGCTGCTCAGCCAAGCCGGGCCAGTGGGTGTCGGCAGCTATGAATGGTACCATGTGTTGGACGACTTCGTTCAGGGCAGGACGGCAATGGCGATCGACAGCAGCGTCCTCGCCACCGACATTTCCAACCCGGCAAGGAGCCGCGTTGCAAGGCAGGCAGCCTTTGCCGCCTTCCCCCATGCCGATGGTCGCCCACCCGTTCCCTTCATGTCACACTGGCAGGCATGCATTAATGCTAAATCACGAAACAAGCGGGCAGCTTTCCTGTTCCTGCTGTGGGCGACAAGCAAGCCGACCTCGCTGCAGACCGCCGCGACGGGGCTGGCGACGACACGCCTTTCGGCTTGGTCGAGCGAGGGCTTCGAGAAGGCGTTCGGCGCGCAAGCCGCCGCGGCGGCGCTTACCAACTTGCAAAATGCCGATGTCGACCGCGCCAAGGCGATCCTTTTCCATCCGCAATCGAGACCCATCCAGGACGCCTTCATGATCGGCGTCAATGAAGTGGTCTCCGGAGCGAAATCGGCGAAGAGTGCAATGACCGCAGCGGCCGAGAAGGCCAATGCGGCGATCCGCGGATAGCGGAGCCGTCCGAGGGTTGGAAAATGGCTGGGAAACCGGGTTGGCACGAGCTTATTTTCGGCTCGAAGCGGGATGCGGTCGCTATGACTTAGCTAACTTTGGCGCAACCGGAGATTCCTGTGGGAGGATCGGCTTCCGGCCAGCTGCCAGTACCTTTTCGGAAAGTGCCGCAATGTCCGGTGTCCCGAAATACAGAATCGCCGGTTTGATAGCCTCTGAGTTCGCGGTATCGGTGATATCGATTGTGCCGTGCATCTGGGCTCCTATGTGAAGCCTCAAGGTAATGAGTTCGTGCGTTCGCACCCACCCGATTCCCGGATAGAACTTTTCAGCGACCGGGGAACCAATCACGCTCGGCCAGTTCGAACGCGGCAAAATCAAAACCGGGCGCAACCGTGCATCCGACCAGCGTCCAGTCGCCGGTGCTTTCGGCGGCCTGCCACGCGCCGGCAGGCACGACCGCCTGCGGCATTTCGCCGGCGGCAAGATCGGGACCGAGCTTGATGATGCGCCGAACCTCGCCATCGACAATCTGCAGTGACAGCGCGCTGCCTGCATAAAAGTGCCAGATCTCCACCGCGTCGATGCGATGCCAGTGCGAGCGCTCGCCGCGCGCCAGCAGGAAATAGATCGCGGTGGAGAAGGATCGTCCGCTTTCATCCGCGCGCGGGTCGCGAAACGTCTCGCGAAAATGCCCTCCCTCCGGGTGCGGCTTGAGTTCAAGCCGGGCGATGATGTCGGCGGCGGAAAGCGACAAGACCATCAGGATTTGTTCTTGCGCTCGCGTATTTCGGCGAACACCTGGACGGCACTTGCGCCTTTCATCCGCACGCCTGCGGCAACCGACGGCTCGTCTGCGCGCAGGAACACGTTTGCCTTCTTCTCTTCGCCAAGCAGCGTCGGAATGGTCGGCTTGTTGTCTGCGCGCAGCCGCGTCACCTGCTCGGCGCGCGCCTGCAGCGCCGGATTATCCGGTTCGATCGTGAGCGCGAATTTGACGTTGGCCGCGGTATATTCGTGGCCGCAATAGAGCTTGAAATCATCGGGCAGCGCGCGGAGCTTCTGAAGCGAATCCCACATCATCGCATAATTGCCCTCGAACACCCGCCCGCAGCCGATCGAGAACAGCGTGTCGGCGGCGAACAGCACCTTGTCGTTGTCGAACACGTAAGAGACATGGTCGAGCGTATGGCCGGGCGTTTCCAATACCCGCGCCAAGAGGCCGCCCACCTTGACGACGTCGCCCTGGCCGACGCGCAGATCGACATTGGCGATCTTGGTTGATTTGTCGTGGGGCGCGATCACGCGAGCGCCATATTTCTGCTTGAGCTCGGCAACGCCGCCGACATGGTCGTGGTGGTGATGGGTGATCAGAATATCGGTCAGCGTCCAGCCCTCGCGCTCCAGCGCCTTGAGGACCGGGCCCGCTTCCGGCGCGTCGATCGAAGCGGTGGCCTTGGTGGCGGGGTCGTGAACGAGATAGCCGAAATTGTCGGTGAGGCAGGGGAACAGGCGAATTTCGGCGGTCATGGTATCTCCGTGAAATTGATGCGGCGAGACCGCTGTACGGCCCGATATAGGTATGAAATATGGCGTTAACGCTGCGACGGCAATGCGATATTCAGGGCGCATGGAAGCCGGCCGGCATGTTACATTAGCCGCATGACCCTCGATGTCATCGATCTCCGCGATTTCTATTCGCAGCGCCTCGGCGGGGTGGCGCGGCGGCTGATTAATCGGGGCATTCGGGCGCGCTGGCCCAATGCGCAGGGACAGCGGGTGCTCGGCATTGGCTATCCGACGCCCTATCTCGGCCTGTTCCGGGAAGATGCGGAGCGCTGCATCGCCTTCATGCCGGCGGCGCAAGGCGTCCTGAAATGGCCGACCGCACGGCCGACGCTGGCAACCCTGGTCGATGAATTTTCGCTGCCGCTGCCCGATGCCGCGGTCGACCGTATCTTGCTGATCCATGCGCTGGAAATGTGCGACGATCCGGAAGGGTTATTGCGTGAGGTGTGGCGGGTGCTGGCGCCCTCGGGGCGGGTGATGGCGGTGATTCCGAACCGGCGCGGGGTTTGGACCCGCACCGACAACACGCCGTTCGGTCACGGCCGGCCGTATTCGCGCTCGCAGATCACCCAATTGCTGCGGCAAACCTGGTTCACGCCGACCGGGTGGGGCGAAGCGCTGTTCATGCCGCCGGTCGCCGGCGGCTGGTTCCTGCGCTCGGCGATGGCGTGGGAGCGCGTCGGCGCGGCGCTGTCGCTGCCGTTCGCGGGTGTTCATATCGTGGAGGCCACCAAGCAGGTCTACCGCGCGATTCCGGCGCACCGCGAACGCACGCGGCTGATTCCGGCGCTGGAGCCGGTGCTGGTGCCCTCGTCCTTGCAGCGGCGGGACAGGCTGTAGTCCCGAGTCGTCCCGGCTCGAGGCCGGGACGACTCGTGGAGAGTGCGAGGCCCAGCGCTGCCTACTCATTCCCCGGATTGAAATCGTCGCCCGGGGTTGCCGGCGCGGCGATGTTGTCGGGGCGCGGGCCGTGCGGCCGGCGGCGGCGGCGCGGGAAGCGCTCGCCGGCACCACCTTCGAAACCGCCGCTGCCGCCATTGATCTGCGGCTGCGGTCCGGTGATGAACGACGGCAGGCGGTCGACGCTGACGCTGTCCGGGATCGCCGGCTGCGGCTGCGGTTGCGGCTGGGGCTGAAACTGCGGTTGCGGACGATGCTCGCGCGGCTGATGCTGCTGATCGCGCGGCTGGTAGGGCTGACCCTCGCGTTGTTGATCGCGCTGGCCGTTGTCGCGCGGCACGAAGGGCTGCGGCTGTACCGGGACGAAGCCGGGCTCCTGTCCGAAATGCGAAAAACTCTCGCCCTCATCGTCGCCATCCTCCGCGGCCATTTCGTTTTCGGTGCGCGGCTGCGGCTGATTCTGGCGGAATTGCTCCTGGGCGGCGGCGATCAGGCGGAAATAGTGCTCGGCGTGCTGGTAGTAATTCTCAGCCGCGACGGGATCGCCGGAGGAGCGCGCATCGCGCGCCAGCTGCACATATTTTTCCGCGACGTGGGATGCGGTGCCGCGGATCTTGATATCGGGTCCGTTGGACTCGAACACCCGGGTCATCGGGTTTTGACCGCGTCGGTTGTTATTGTTGTTGTTGTTATTATTGTTGTTGTTCCGGTTACGCATCCGCTTGTTGTTGTTCTGACCGTTTCTCATGTCTCGCCTTTATTCCAGCCCTGAAGTTATCAGCCTTGGATGTTAGCCTTGGGTGCTAGCCTTCGGTGTTAGCCTTGGGTCTTAACCTTGGGTGTTAGCCTTGGATTGTCACAGTCGCTTGGTCGATCCAGGCACGGCTTACGCGCACCTGGTCGCAGTGCAGTTCAATTCCACACAAAATTCGCCATACGCCGCAGTCAACAAAGACGGGCTCCCCAACAGTCCAGCAGAGATCGCTGGCTGCATCAAATCATTCCGCCTGCCAAAACAAGCACAGGTTTTTCGCGTGATCATTCAAGCGCAATATCAGGCTTTCGTTCGCTTTGCGGTCGGAAGCGGCGCAGCACTCTCAGCCATCGCGCTCAAGAAGACCTGCGTTCAGGAACCTTTCACTCGGGGCGGGCTCTCGCTTTGAGAACTCTGGCCTCCACCCGTATTGTCTACACCCATATTGTATACGGCGTATTTTCGTACACGGGCGTATTTTCTACGGGGTATCTTCGGGGCCAGCAACCCTGGACCGATGTTGTGAGCGGAACGTAGTCGCTCCCGGGGAATATTCCAAGTGGTTTTTTTGCACCCCAATCCGGCTTTATGGAGGCTTTTTTCGGCCCGCGACCGCCCGCCGGATGCCAGCCAGATCGGCTTTCGGGGGCCCTGCCAGCGTTAACCCTGCCGCCGTCATCAAACCTTCAATCTGGCGGCTTTGGCCCTGGCCCGCTTCCACCACGAGTGCACCTCCGGGCACAAGAAGCTGCACGGTTTGCGGGATCAGCGCGCGATAGGCGTCAAGTCCGTCGGCGCCGCCGTCGAGCGCGAGGCGCGGATCGTGATCGCGGACGTCGGGAGCGAGGCCTGCGATTCCCGCGGTGCGGATATAGGGTGGGTTCGACACGATCAGATCGAAATGGCGCGACAGCGCCGCCGCGTAATCGCCGACGACAAAACCCGCGCGCGACGCGAATCCCAGAGACGCCGCGTTGGCACGTGCGGTCCATAACGCCGCCTCCGAGATGTCGGTGCCGACGCCAAACGCATCGGGCAATTCGGATAGCAGCGCCAGCAGAATGGCACCCGAGCCGGTGCCGATGTCGGCGATGCGAAGCGCCCGGCCATTATCGGGCGCCGCGCGCACCATTTCCAGCGCGAGTTCGACGACCGTCTCGGTATCGGGCCGCGGCACCAGCGTCGCGGGTGAAAGTTCTAGCGACAGCCCCCAGAATTCCTTGTTGCCGAGAATGCGCGCGACCGGCTCGCCGGTTAGACGGCGGCGGGCGAGATTTTCAAGGTGCGAGGATTCATCCGGTGTGAGGCGCCGGCCCGCCGCGGTGATCATGCCGGTGAGATCAAGACCGAGCGCGGCGCCGACCAGCATCCGCGCGTCGAGTTCGGCCGACTCGATGGCGCCGGACTTGAATCGCGCGGTCAACGCGCGCCGCGCGGTTTCGATGGTTTGCCCGGCGAATGATTCGCTCACGTGGCGTCCCCATCATGGGCGAGGCGCCGTAACAATCTCGGTGTCGTCCCTGCGAAAGCAGGGACCCATACGCCGTGACCTATCGATATGGGCGGTGGGGGTTGGCGCTTCCCGTCACAACAAAGGCCGGTGGTTATGGGTCCCTGCTTTCGCAGGGACGACGAGGGAGCGTCGCTCACGCCGCGGCGCCTTGCGCGGCGAGCTGGGCGGCCTGGTGCTCGGTGGTCAGGGCGTCGATCAATTCGCCCAGGGCTTCGCCCGCCATCACCTGCGGCAATTTATAGAGCGTCAGGTTGATGCGATGGTCGGTAACGCGGCCTTGCGGGAAATTATAGGTGCGGATGCGCTCGCTTCGGTCGCCGGAGCCAACTTTCTCGCGGCGGTCGGCCGAGCGCACGGCGTCGACGCGCTGGCGTTCGGCATCATAGATGCGCGAGCGCAGGATGTTCATCGCTGACGCCCGGTTTTTATGCTGTGAGCGGCTGTCCTGCATCATCACCACGATGCCTGTCGGGATATGGGTGATGCGGATCGCCGATTCGGTCTTGTTGACGTGCTGGCCGCCGGCGCCTTGCGCGCGCATGGTCTCGATCCGCAAATCGTCGCTCTTGATGTCGACGTCGACCTCCTCGACTTCCGGCAGCACGGCAACCGTTGCGGCCGAGGTGTGAATGCGCCCCTGTGTCTCTGTGTCGGGCACGCGCTGCACCCGGTGAGCGCCGGATTCGAATTTCAGTTTTGCAAACGCGCCGCGGCCCTGGATTTCGGCGATGATTTCCTTGTAGCCGCCCATGGTGCCGTCACTGGCCGACATCACCTCGACCTTCCAGCCCTGAAGTGCGGCAAACCGCTCATACATCCGGAACAGGTCGCCGGCGAACAATGCGGCTTCGTCGCCGCCGGTGCCGGCGCGTATTTCCAGGACCACGTTGCGGTCGTCCATGGCATCCTTGGGAAGCAACGCGACGCGGATTTTCTGGGCAAGCTCGAGGCTTCGGGCCTTAAGCGTCTCGTGCTCGGCTTCCGCCATGCCGCGCATGTCGGGCTCGGTCGCGGGATCCGATAGCAGCGCCGCGATATCGGCAATTTCCTTCTCGGCGGCGCGGTAGGCTTTGACGGCGTCGATCAGCGGATTGAGCTCGGCCAATTCGCGCGTGATCCGCACGTAGCTTTCCGAGTTGACCTGGCCGAGCAACTGCGCCTCCAGCGAAGCGTGGTGTGCCAAGAGGATATCGAGTTTGGCTTCGGGCAGCATGGACATCAGCGGGTCTCGAATAGCGGAATACGGACGGAGCGAGGTTCGACGACAGCCTCGCTACAACGCCAGCCCCTCGGCCTCGGCGAATGCGGTCAGCTTCTCGCGAATCGACACGGTGCCGGCCGGCGCATCGAGTAGCGGCATCATCATCGCTTCGGCCTTCTTGGCGTCGAGGTCGAGGATCATCGCCTTGACCGGACCGTGACCTGTGGCGGACAGCGACAACGAACGGTAGCCCATCGCGATCAGCGCCAGCGCGCCGATCGGTTTGGAGGCCATCTCGCCGCAGAGTGACGCGGATTTCTTCGCCGCATCGGCTTTCCGCACGATATCGCGCAGCGCCCGCAGGATCGGCGCCGACATGGTGTCGAACCGTTCGGAGACCTTGGCATTGCCGCGGTCGACCGCAAACAGGAACTGAAACAGATCGTTGGATCCGACCGAGACGAAATCGACCTTCTTCAAAAGCTCATCCATCTGATAGAGCAGCGCCGGCACTTCCACCATGGTGCCGACGTCGATGCGCTCGGGCAGCGCATGGCCATGCTGACGCAGATAGGTCAGTTCGCGCTCGACCATTCCCTTGGCCTGGTCGAACTCGGCGACTTCGGAAATCATCGGGAACATGATGCGCAGCGCGCGGCCGCCGCCGGCGCGCAGCAACGCGCGGATCTGGCCGCGCAATAGCCCGGGCCGGTCGAGCCCGAGCCGGATCGCGCGCCAGCCGAGCGCGGGGTTTTCCTCGATCACGGTTTCCATATAGGGCAGCGCCTTGTCGCCGCCGATATCCAGCGTCCGGAAGGTCACGGGCTTTTGGCCGGCGGCGTCCAGCACCGTGCGGTACAGCGCGAGCTGGTCCGAGGTGCGCGGCAGGCTCTGGCCGACCATGAATTGCAGTTCGGTGCGAAACAGCCCGATGCCGGCGCTGCCGGTGTCGTCGATATGCGGCAGGTCGATGGTCAGCCCGGCATTGATCATCAGCTCGACAGGCTGGCCGTCCTTGGTGACGCAGGGCTTGTCGCGCAGCGCCGAATATTGCGCCTGCCGCCTAGCGCGGAACCGCACCCGCTCCGCATAGGCCGATTCGATCTCGGCCGAGGGGCGCACATAGATCGAGCCCGAGGTGCCGTCGACGATGATGGCATCGCCAGGATCGGCGATGCCGGGCGCGTTCGGCACCTCGCCGACCGCGGGAATGCCGAGCGCGCGCGCCACGATCGAGACGTGGGAGTTGGCGGTGCCTTCCTCCAGCACCAATCCGCGCAGCCGCTTGCGGTCGTAGTCGAGCAGCGCCGCGGGTCCCATCGCGCGCGCGATCAGGATGGCGTTGTCGGGCAAGAGTTCGCGCGACGGCGCGTGGTCCTGCCCGACCAGTTGGCGCATCAAACGATGCCCGAGATCCTCGAGGTCGTGGAGGCGGTCGCGCAAGTAAGGATCGGTGGACCGCAGCATGCGGGCGCGGGTGTCGGACTGCACGCGCTCGACGGCGGCTTCCGCGGTGAGGCCGGTGGCGACCGCCTCATGCAGCCGGTGCGACCAGCCGTGATCGTTGGCGAACATGCGGTAGGCTTCCAAGACGTCGCGGTGCTCGCCGCTTTCGGCGACGTCGCCGCGCTCCAGCATGCGGTCGAGGTCGGCGCGCAGTTTTGTCAGCGCGGTATCGAGCCGTTTTATTTCTTTCGGCAGGTCCTCGGCGATGTAATTGGTGATGACGACGCGCGGCTCGTGCAGCACGACATGGCCGAGCGCGATGCCGTCCGACAGGATGGCGCCGGTCTTGTGCAGCGAATGCCGCGCGGCCGGTTCCGCGCCGGGTTGGGCGAGGGCGGAGAGCTCGCCGGAGGCGATCATCTCGGCCAGCACCATCGCGGTGGTCTGCAGCGCCTCGACCTCTTCCTCGACATAGGTGCGCTTGGCGCGGTTCTGCACCACCAGCACACCGAGGGTATTGCCGGCGCGCAAAATGGGAACGCCGAGGAAGGAATGGTAGATTTCTTCGCCGGTCTCCGGGCGGAACGAGAACGCCGGGTGGCTTTGCGCGTCGCTGAGGTTGAGCGGGGTGGCCTCGCTCGCGACCAGGCCGACCAGGCCCTCATGCGCGCTCAGCACGGTGCGGTGCACCGCGTCGCGGTTGAGACCTTCGGTGGCGTAGAGCTCAAGGGTGTTGTCGACGCGCAGCACATAGGTCGAGCAGACCTCGGCCACCATATTGGCAGCGATCAGCACCACGATCTTGTCCAATCGCTCCTGGGCTGAAACCTGCTCCGCCATGGTTTCGCGGAGCCGTCGCAACAAGACGCGGGGGCCTCCCGACGCGCTCCGCATGCAGCAAATTCCTCCCCCGCGAAACCAGCCCGCCGGGTGGACGGCAACTGGCGTTAAGCTCACCCAAAGCGACAATTTTAATCATTCGGCGCCGCCGCAAGTTCTGGATACCGGCCGAATCAGGATAGCCAAAACTGTGGCACAGTTTGCGGCAGCTCACCGATCAGGGCCGTATAGCGAATTGAGGCTTGTTTTGCCAAGCAAAACGCCTGCCAGCGCCCGTAACGTCTCTGTCAGCTAAATGCTGCGGTTGCTAAGCGGCGTGCAGGAAAAATAATTCTAGGCCTGATCGAGCCCGTAGAGCGTGTGCAGCGTGCGGACCGCAAGTTCGGTATAGGCGGCGTCGATCAGCACCGAAAACTTGATCTCGGAGGTGGTGATGGCGCGGATGTTGATATTGCGCGCGGCGAGCGCGGAAAACGCCTGTGCCGCGACGCCGGCATGGCTGCGCATGCCGCTGCCGATCACCGAGACCTTGGCCACGTCGGTGGCGCTATCGAGCCGGGCGTAGCCGATCTTTTTCTTGGCCGCGGCGATGGTGTCGCGGGCGCGGGTATAGTCGGACGCCGGCACCGTGAAGGTCAAATCGGTGGTCTTGCCGTCCTCCGAGACGTTCTGCACGATCATGTCGACGTTGATATTGGCGTCGGCCAGCGGACCGAAGATCGAGGCGGCAACCCCCGGCTTGTCCTCGATCTGGCGGACCGAAATCTGGGCTTCGTCCTTGGAAAAGGCGATCCCGGTGACGACGTGGTTTTCCATGATCTCCTCCTCTGCGCAGATCAGCGTACCCGGCGGCTGGTTGGCGTAGGGGTCGATATCCTCGGGTTTGTCGAAGCTGGAACGGACGAAGATCGGCATGGAGTGCACCATGCCGAGTTCCACCGAACGCACCTGCAGCACCTTGGCACCCTGCGACGCCAGTTCCAGCATGTCCTCGAACGCGATCCGCTCCAGCCGGCGCGCCTTCGGAACCACGCGCGGGTCGGTGGTGTAGACGCCGTCGACGTCCGTATAGATATCGCAGCGGTCGGCCTTGATGGCGGCGGCGACCGCGACCGCCGAGGTGTCCGAACCGCCGCGCCCGAGCGTCGTGATTCGCCCGGTTTGCGGATAGATGCCCTGGAAGCCGGCGATGACGGCGACCTCCTTGCGATCCCGAAAGCGGTTGATCAGCTCTGTGCCGTCGATCTCGAGGATGCGCGCGGAGGCATGCGCATCGCTGGTTTTGATCGGGATCTGCCAGCCCTGCCAGGAGCGCGCCTGGATGCCGAGCCCCTGCAGCACGATCGCAAGCAGCCCGGCGGTGATCTGCTCGCCGGAGGCCACCACCGCGTCGTATTCGCGCGCGTCATGCATGGCAGATGCCTCGCGGCACCAATCCACCAGCTCATTGGTCTTGCCGGCCATCGCCGACACCACCACGGCGACATCATGGCCGGCATCGACCTCGCGCTTGACATGGCGCGCGACGTTGCGGATGCGGTCGATATTGGCGACGGATGTGCCGCCGAATTTCATCACGAGGCGGCCCATGACGACGCGTGCATTCCCTGGCAGGTTGATTAATGTGAACCGCGTGCAAAAGCCCTGAGCGCGCGGGCCGAAAGGCGCGTATACATAGCGGCGCGGTTTCGGGCAAGCAACCGGTTCCCGCGGCCGGGCGGGCGCCGGAGACCGGGCGCTGGGGTTGAGGCTGCGGGGGTGCCGCTTCAGGGTAAGCCGTTACGGCAAGGCTTTGGCGGTAAGGCTTTGGCGGTGAGGCTTTGGCGGTGAGGCTTTGGCGTTGAAGCCGTGGCGTTGAGGTAATTAAGGCTGAAAGTATGGGGCGTTATATCGACGATATCCTGCAGCCCGGCGAGAAGGTGCTGTACTCGACCAATGCCCACTGGATCTTCTATTCGCCGGCGATCGCGGCCTGGATCGGGGCCATCGTCCTGTTCGCGCTCTCGCGTATGACCGCGACCGAGGGCATCGTGCTGTTGTGCCTGTCGGCAGCCGCCGTGGTCGCGATCGCAGCGCTGTACTGGACCGTGAAGGCCTGGTTCCATCGCTGGACCACCGAAACCGACGTCACCAATATGCGGGTGGTGCACAAGACCGGCTTCATCAAGCGCCGCACCTTCGAGATGAGCCTCGACAAGGTCGAGAGCGTCGACGTCAACCAGACGATTCTCGGCCGCCTGCTCAATTACGGCAGCGTCACGGTGCGCGGCGTCGGCGAGGGCTCCGAGACCATCGAGACCATCGCCTCGCCGCTCGATTTTCGCAATCACATCACCGCGCGATAAGGGGTGGGCGCGCAAACCATGGCCATGCAGCAAAATTCTCCCGCGACTGTTTCCACGCGCACGGCGACCACGGTCGACCCCGCGGAAATCGCCAAGTTCTCAAAGCTGTCCCAGGAGTGGTGGGACCCCCACGGCAAGATGGCGCCGCTGCACAAGATCAATCCGCTGCGGCTGAGCTATATCCGCGACGCCGCCTGCCGCAAGTTCGAGCGCAACGTCAAAAGCCTGAATTGCCTGTCAGCCTTGCGCATCCTCGATATCGGCTGCGGCGCCGGCCTGTTGTGCGAGCCGTTCACACGGCTCGGCGCGCAGGTGATCGGCGTCGATCCCTCCGTCTCCAACATCGCCGCCGCCAAGCTGCACGCCGACCGGGCGCAACTGTCGATCGATTATCGCTGCACCACGGTGGAAGAGATGGATGTGCGCGAGCGCTTCGACATCGTGCTGGCGATGGAAGTGGTCGAGCATGTCAGCGACGTCGGCATGTTCCTCAATCGCTGCGCGGCGATGTTGAAACCCGGCGGCATGATGGTGCTCTCGACCCTGAACCGCAACTGGAAGAGCTTTGCGCTCGCCATCGTCGGCGCCGAATATGTCCTGCGCTGGCTGCCGCGCGGCACCCATCGATGGGACAAATTCGTCACCCCCGGTGAGCTCGCCCAGCATCTCGCCAACAACAAGCTCGCCATCACCGAACAGGCCGGCGTGGTCTACTCCCCCTTCGCCGACCGCTGGAGCCTCTCCTCCGACATGGACGTGAACTACATGGTGGTTGCGGAGGGGATGTAGTTTCTCGTCGTCCCAGCGAAAGCAGCTACCAGCTCTGCTTGTCATTGCCGGGCTTGACCCGGCAATCCATCACCCTTCAAAGATGATGGATACGCGGGTCAAGCCCGCGTATGACGACCGAATATGTTGCTAACGCCAACCCCCATCCCCCATGTCCATCGCCACGCTCTGGATTCCCTTCACCATCATTGCTGCGCTGGCGCAGGTGGCGCGCAATGCGATGCAGCGGCAGTTGACGGGGCCGCTCGGCACCTGGGGCGCGACCAATATCCGCTTCCTGTTCGGGTTTCCGTTTTCGATTCTGTTCTTCGCAACTGTGATGGCCGTGAGCGGAGACCATTTGCCGTCGCCGCCGGCGGTGTTTTGGCCGTGGCTGTTGCTCGGCGCGCTCAGCCAGATCGTCGGCACCGGATTGATGCTGCTTGCGATGAACGACCGCTCCTTCGTGGTGACGACGGCGTATCTGAAGACCGAGGCGATCCAGACCGCGATTTTTGGTTTTGTGTTCCTCGGCGATCATCTGACCCTGCTCAAGGTGATCGCGATCCCGATCGCGACCGCCGGTGTCGTCATCGCCGCGCTGCGGCCGGGCGCGGAGAAAGGCTTTGCCGATCTGAGGCCGACGCTGATGGGGCTCGCCGCCGCGGCGGCGTTTGCGCTGTCGGCGGTTGGCTTTCGCGGCGCGGTGATCGTGGTGCCCGGCGTCTCGTTCGTGACGGCGGCGTCCTGCACCCTGGTGCTCGGGCTGTTCGTGCAGACCCTGCTATTGACGAGCTATCTTCTGGCCCGTGCGCCCGACGTGCTCGGGAAAATCCTGGGTTTGTGGAAGCCCTCGATGTTCGCGGGTCTTGTCGGCGCGTTCGCCTCGCAATTCTGGTTTCTGGCGTTTGCGCTGACGGCGGCAGCCAATGTGCGGACGCTGGCGCTGGTCGAGGTCTTGTTCGCGCAAGCGGTAGCGTATTATTCCTTCAAGCAGCCGCTCTCGGCGCGCGAACTTTTCGGGATTGCGTTGATCGTGGTGGGCGTCGCGCTGTTGGTGGCGGTGTAATCAGTTCCGGTCTTCCGGCAGCACCGGCAATGGCGAAACCTCGACGCCTTCCTCGATCAGAGCGCGTGCTTCGTCGGGCGAGGCTTCGCCGTAAATCGGTCGATGCTCGATATCGCCGTAGTGCATCTTCCGCGCCTCGTTCGGAAAGCGCTCGCCGACATTGTCGGCGTTTTTCACGATGTGATCGCGCAACTCCTTGAGCTTGGCGCGCAGCTCGCGCTCCTGCGCCATCATCAGCGGCGTGGAGGCGGGGGCGGCGACATCGGTCGCGGGAGCAGCAGCGGCGGCGGGCTCGGGTGCCGCGATGTCGCGGCCTTTTTTGCTGACGATTTGCGGGGCCATGATGGCGCGCTCGACCTTGGCGGAGCCGCATGCCGGGCAATTCACCAGTCGGCGTTTCTCCTGGCTTTCGTAAGCGGAGGAGGATTGAAACCAGCTGTCGAACGCATGGCCGTGCTCGCAGCGCAGCTGATACCGGATCATGCCGATCCCCGCACCAGGTGCAGATGCTCTGGTCCTGCTTTCGGATCGGCGACGCTGAACCGCCTGCCATGCTGCAGCGACGGCACGGTTTTCCGCGCGGTCTCGACCTTGGCCGGATCGATCCTGGCCAGGAACACGCCGGGCTCGACGCCGCCTTCGGCCAGTATCTCGCCCCAGGGAGCGACGATCAGCGAATGGCCGAACGTCTCGCGCTTGTTCTCATGCATGCCGCCTTGGGCGGCCGCGAACACGAAGCAGCCGTTCTCGATGGCGCGGGCGCGCAACAGCGTATGCCAATGCGCTTCGCCGGTTTTTCGGGTGAAGGCGGATGGCACGGTAAGGAACGCCGCGCCGCTTTCGGCGAGCGCACGATAGAGCGCCGGAAACCGCACATCGTAGCAGATCGTCAGCCCGATGCGGCCCCACGGCAGGTCGGAGATCACAGCGGTTTCGCCCGGCTGATAATTGGCGGATTCGCGATAGCTCTCGCCGTCCGGCAGATCGATGTCGAACATGTGGATCTTGTCGTAACTCGCGATCACAGCGCCATCCGGCCCGATCAGGAACGAACGGTTGACGGCCCGCTCGGGCGTGGCACGCAGCGCCAGCGAGCCGATATGCAAATGGATTTTCAGCTCACTAGCGAGCGCCCGATAGGCTTTCAGCGAAAGATCGTCCTCTTCGGCGGCGAGATGTTCGAACAGCGCCTTGCGATTGACCTGCATCATGTTGCTCACCTCGGGCGTGAGCACGTAGTCGGCGCCTTGCGCCGCAGCTTCGCGAATGAGCTTTGTTCCCTGCTCGAGGCTGGGCTCGGGCAACAAGTGGGTGCGCATCTGCACCATGGCGGCGGTGAAGGTCTGGTCTGCGCTCATGAAGTGGCCTTTTCGCCGGAGAGCAGGGAATCGAGCTTGCCGGCGCGGTCGAGCGCATAAAGCTCGTCGCAACCGCCGACATGGAGCTCGCCGATGAAAATCTGCGGAAAGGTCGAGCCGGCGCCGGCGCGATTCCACATCTCCTGACGGTGCGCCGGGTCGGTGGCGACGTCGAATTCGGTGAAGGCAGCCTTCTTGCGCGTCAGCAGCGATTTGGCGGCGCTGCAATAGCCGCAGCCCGGACGGGTGTAGATTTCAATGGCAGCGGTCATACAGCGCTCGGTCGTGATCAGGATCAGCGCATTATATGGGAGTTTTGTGGGTATCCACAACCCGCGCGAACACCAGCACGTCGACCGACGCCGCCTTGGCGCGCAACAATGCCCGCGCGCAGGCGTCAACGGTAGCGCCCGAGGTCAGGACATCGTCGACCAGCACCAGGCGGCGGCCCTGGGTGTCGGCGGCTCGCTCGGGCGCGACCTTGAAGGCGCCCTGCACATTGGTCGCTCGCTGTGAGCGCGACAGACCGATCTGCTGCTCCGTTCGCCGCACCCGGCGCAGCGCCTCGGAGGCGAGTTTGACGCCGCTTTGCCGCTCGATGACGCGCGCGAGCGCGCCGGACTGGTTGTAGCGGCGGCTCCAACCGCGCCGCCAATGCAGCGGCACCGGAATCAGCGCGTCGGCTTCGCGCAAAAGCTCGCGGCCGGCGCGCGCCATCCAGCGGCCCATCGCGGGGGCGAGATCCGTGCGGTCCTGATATTTCAGCGCATGCACCAGCGTGCGCGCGACGTCGTCATAGCGCACCGCGGCGCGCGCCCGCGCATAGGCCGGCGGACTGGCGATCGCCTCCATCGACAGTAGATCGGGGCCGGGATCGTAGACAAAGGGAATTCCGAGCCGCGGACAATACGGCGGCGCGATGAACGACAATTTTGCCCAGCACGAGGCGCAAACGCCTTCGCCGTCGACCGGCTCGCGGCAGGCGACGCACAGCGTCGGCAGCGCGATGTCGAGCGCCAGCCGCGCGGTATGCCGCCATGCGCTGTGGCAGGCGCCAAGCGCGCCGCGCAAATGGCTGGCAATAGAACGGGATGGTGATGCCTCGGCGTCCATGAGAGGCGAGGCTAGCGCCGCATCGCGTAGGGCTCAAGCAACAAACACGGTGCCACGCTCCTCGGATGCTGCGCAGCGCCACTAGCGCGTTCACGCGCGTCTTCGACGCGCTATGGCTTGCGGCGTGGTGCGCTGCTGATCCCAGGTCCATCTTTTTAACACCGAATGGGGCCCGGCTCTGCGGCGCGGACATCAACATTCTTCTCGCGCTGATACCGAGCAAAGTTTGAGCCTAAATCGAAGGAGATCATCACTCTTAGAATGACCAAAAAATTTAGACATAACCGAACGAAATCGAACATCTCAATTTAGGTCTATCTTTTCAGAAGCCGTCAACTTTCCCCTGTTTACCCTGAAGTCGGGCAGGTAAATCAGGAGCCGAGCATGCCGAACAAGGCACGAGCCGCCGCGACCGACGCCCGAGAAGATATCTTAAGCCCCGCCGCCATGAACGCGCTGAGCCCCGGCGTTGTGAGTGCGATGGGAACCGTAGGCGCCGCCGTCCTCAAGATGCACAAGGAGGCGATGGACAAGAAGCCGGATTGGTTCTGGCACCTGTTCGCCAAGTGCGAGGCCAAGGCCGCACGCCTCGCCGAGCAAGCCACGCATGGCCCCCAGGCTTGCGGCGATGCGACCTTCATCGAGGTCTACGCCAAAACCCTGCCGGGGCTGGTCACGAAGGCGCTGGAGACGCAGGCCAGCAAGCATTAGCCTCACCCGCGCGCGACGCGCTGGCGGGAGCCGGGGCGGTAGGCGAGGCGGGTATGGCCGGCGCAATAGGGCAGGCCGTCGAGCGGGGTGTTGCCGCAGAAGCGGAAATCCGCTTCTCCGGGGGTGCTGATCGGCCAGCGGCAGCGCTTTTCGCTCAACTCCAGGAGCGAACAGCAGTGGTCGCTCTCGATCGGCGCATCATCGGCCGCAGCCTGCGGCGCGCCGTATACGGCCTTGAGCATCTGATATTGCAGCCTTGGACCCCTTGGCACCGTTTTCCGGCGGCCTGCCTTCGCGGTATCCTCCTCTTCAGTCGGGCGTCGTGCCTCGCGGCTTCTCTCGCGGGTCAGGTTGAGGCGGGAGAGCTTGCCGATGACGGAGTTGCGGCTCAGCCCGATGTCGCCGGCAATCTGGCGGCAGGTCAGCCCGGCTTCAAAGAGGCTTTTCAGGCGTTCAAGGCGTTCGTCGGTCCAGGTGGGCGGGTTGCCAGACATGTCGATGCTCGCTTCCTCTAGAGCGCCTTGCTCTTCAGGGCGCCTTGCCATTGTCGCGGATCGACAGCAGCCCATCCTTGATGGCGAGCCGAATGCCTTCCTCGATCAGGGTCCTTGCGACGCCGGGAACGCTGGTGCCGTGGGTGCCCTGTCTCACCAGTTTTTCGAGGTAACCGATGGTGGAGAGCGCCAACGTAATCGGAACACGGTCGGTTTCGGCTTTTTCGGTGGCCATATCCAAAGGCTAACCGTTATCCGGTGTACTGAAAAGTATCTTTTTCGACTCTATTTGGATTCGGATTGCCAGAGGTGGAGGGGCCGGCGTACCACCCGGGCATGGCTCCAAACCCGACCGCCGCGCCCATTTTGTTCGACCGCAGTTTGCTGCGGATGCGGCAGTCGCGGGCGTTGCGGCTTGGGCCTGCGACCTTCCTGCTCGATCGCGTCGCCGAGGATATGGGCGAACGTCTGCACGCCGTGCTGCGGGATTTTTGTGACGTTGCCGATATCGGGACGCCGGGCCAGGGGCTGCAAACGGCGTTATGCGCGCGCTTCAAGTCTATTGCCCATGTCGATCTGTCCGAACAGGAAGCGCTCCCCCTGGAACCGGAATCGCTCGACCTCGCCGTCTCCGCGCTCGCCTTTCAGTTCGTCAACGATCTGCCGGGCCTGCTGGCGCAAATCCGCCGCGCGCTAAAGCCCGACGGGCTGTTGCTGGCGGCGATGATCGGCGGCGAGACGCTGACCGAGCTGCGGCAATGCTTTGCCGCGGCGGAAGCCGAACACGAAGGCGGGGTGTCGCCCCGCGTCGCGCCATTTGCCGATCTGCGCGACATCGGCAGCCTGCTGCAGCGCGCGGGTTTTGCCTTGCCGGTCACCGACGTCGATCGCATCGTGGTGCGCTACGACAGCGCATTCGCGCTGATGGCCGATCTCCGGCGGATGGGCGCCACCAACATCCTGCTCGAGCGGCGGCGGACGCCGACCCGCCGCGCTACGCTGTTGCGGATGGCACAGCTCTACGGCGAGCGCTTTGCCGATGGCGACGGCCGTATCCGTGCCACCTTCGACGTGATCTGGTTGTCGGGTTGGGCGCCGCATGACAGCCAGCAACAGCCGTTGCGGCCGGGATCGGCGAAGGCGAGCCTGGCGGAGGCGGTGAGGAAGACGAAGTAAACAGAGCTTGCCACACAAACTGACGTCATCCTGACGTGCGAGCTCTTGCGAGCCTCGAAGGATGCCTAGGACCCGTGCTGTCTCGGTAAGCCTGCACGGCGTCGGGATAATTGGCTAACCTTTGCCCAATCCGATTGTATCAGCGCTTCCTTCTTCGCTCGGCTCCAGCCCTTGATCTGTCGCTCGGCGGCAATTCCGTCGGTGATCCGATCGAAATGCTCCGACCACACGAGAACAACCGGTCGTCGGTTAAATGTGTAACCCCGATATGAGCCGGCGTTGTGTTGGTCGACGCGCGGCGAGACGTCATCCCCCGTCGCGCTTCCGACGTAGAAAGAATTATCGGCGCAGCGAAGCATGTAGACGTAGATACCCATCGATCCATCCTTCGAGGCTCGCAAGAGCTCGCACCTCGGGATGACGGGCACCGTCCTTGTGTCAATTCCTAAGTTGTGCGGCTACCTTCGTTGCTCAGAAGCCGGTGCGCAGATGGGACTCCAGATCACCGCCGTCATCCTGAGGTGCGCGCTCTTGCGCGCCTCGAAGGATGGCCGCGGGCACACCGCGGCGCCGTCGCCCTTCGAGGCCTCCGCTAGCGCTCCGGCTCCTCAGGGTGACGGCGGTCTTCGAGCTCGCTTCACATCAGCAGATCAATCAGATGCGGGATCAGCGGAATATCGGCCGGCGGCATGTTGTAGTCGCGCAGTTTGTTGGCGCGGACCCAGGCGAGCTGTTGGCCCTCGCGCGCGATCACCTCGCCCTCCCAGCGCCGGCAGATATAGAGCGGCATCAGGAGATGAAAATCATCATAGGCGTGACTCGCAAAGGTCAGGGGCGCAAGGCAGGCCTCCTTCACGACGATGCCGATCTCTTCATGCAATTCGCGGATCAGGCTCGCCTCCGGCCGCTCGCCGGGCTCGAGCTTGCCGCCGGGAAATTCCCAAAGTCCGGCGAGCGTCTTGCCTTGCGGGCGCTGCGCGATCAGAACGCGCTTGTCGACGTCGATCAGCGCGCAGGCGACCACGAGAGTGAGTTTGATATTCGCCATGCGGTGGATGCTTTGCAGGAAAGGTCGTTGCGGATAAGGTTTCATTAACTTTATTCGGGGCGGGATTCTACGGCCGCGATAAGTCATATTTAATCCCGCGGGCCTAAGTTTTTGCCGGATTTAACCTCGGCACAGGCATCATCCCCATGCGCAATCTTCTCCGTTTGATCGGTCGCTTCCGCAACGATCGGCGCGGTAATATCGCGGTGATCTTCACGCTTGCAATGATCCCCCTGGTCTCGGCGCTCGGCTCCGCGGTCGATTATTCGATGGCGACCCGCATGAAGGCGAAGCTGCAATCCGCCGCCGACGCCGCCAGCGTCGCCTCGATTTCCCAGAACTCGGCCGGCTATCTTGCCGCGACGCAAATGCAGAGCGATGGAACGATCCCCGCCGGCGTCACCGATGCGAACGCGATCTTCGACGGCAACATGAACACGATTGGCGGTTACCAGAATCTGACGCGGACCAGCACCGTCACCAAAACCGGTATCAAGCTCAACTCCAGCGTCACCTTCAGCGCCCAGGTGCCGACCACCTTCATGAGGGTCATCGGCATGCAAGCCCTCACGATAACCGGCACCTCATCTTCGGCCGCCTCGCTGCCGCCCTATCTCGATTTCTATTTGATGCTGGACGTTTCGGGGTCGATGGGCCTGCCGTCGACCAACGCCGAGCAGACGCGGCTGTCCCAGATCAACCCGGATGACTTCAGCGTGTACCCCAACGGCTGCACCTTCGCGTGCCATTTTCAGACAAACGCGTGCAGCACCCCCTCCGTTGGGCAGAAGACTAATCCCTCTGGTTCTGTGGTCTCGGCATACCCAACGAACAATTATTGTCTAGGCTATCTTATCTCGCGCGTCAGCCAAGCCGGGTACAATAGTCTCCTCCAGACAACCACAAATTATCCTATGAAGAAGCAGCAGTTGCCGCCTACGATGGTTTCAAGCGTGACTTCGAACCTAACTCCTGGCGCTCCGAATTCGCTCATTACCGGCAACTCCAAAAGCACGTCGAACAGCCTGACGCCGGTTACATCCTGCCCCACCGAGGGCACAGACGCCTGCATCCAGTTGCGCGCTGACGCTGTCGGCTATGCCGTCACCCAATTGTTCCAGTATGCGAACACCCACGAGAAGGTCTCCAATCAATTCCGGATCGGGCTCTACCCGTTCGTGCGATACCTTTATGCTTATTCTCCGCTGACCAGCAGCATTGGCCCGTCTGACAGCATCACTACCGCGGCGAACAATCTCGCCACGCTGCTGGATCCCGGAAATAACTCCAACCTCGGCTCCGGCGGCACGCATTTCGAAAATGCATTTCCAAGCATGAACACGACGATCACCAGCGTCGGCAATGGCAGCACATCGACCAATACGCAGCCCTACGTATTCCTCATCACGGATGGCGCCCAGAATTTTCAGACCCAATGGAGCGGGAGCTGGGCAGGCAGCAACAGCGCTACTGTGATGCCCAGCGGCACTTCGTCACCCTGCAAGCCACTCAGGGACCGCGGTATCACGGTTTCCGTGCTCTATATCCCCTATCAAACGATTCAGAATCCAACCACCATCTTCAACAATGAAGATAATGTCGCGAACGCCAATATCCCCAATATTCCCCCCAGTCTTACCGACTGCGCGTCGTCCGGCTTCTTCTACACGGCCAACACGCCCGCGGACATCCAGTCTGCCTTGAAGGCCATGTTCGATCACGCGGTGCAGACGGCGCATATTACGAACTAGCGATCGGGCCAACCGCGCAGATCATGATCCGATTGGATTGAATCGGATCATGATCTCGCCGCTTACGACCGGTAATCGCCGTTGATCGCGATATATTCCTTGGTGAGGTCGCAGGTCAGCACGCGGTCGCGGCCTTTGCCCAAACCGAGCGAGACCTTGATCTGGATCTTCGGATTCTTCATCGCCGCCGAGACTTCCGCCTCGTCATAGGAGGGGTCGCGCGCGCCGCTTTTGGCGACGCGGATGCCGTTGAACGAGATCGACAGTCTGTCGCGGTTGGCGGGCTCGCCGGCCTTGCCGACCGCCATCACCACGCGGCCCCAATTGGCGTCCTCGCCGGCGATCGCGGTCTTCACCAGCGGCGAATTCGCCACCGACATCGCGATTCTGCGCGCCGAGGGTTTTGATACCGCGCCCTCGACAATGATCTCCACCAGTTTCCGTGCGCCTTCGCCGTCCCGCGCCACTTGTTCCGCCAGGTCGGCGAGCACGGCGTGGAACGCCTTTGCAAAGGCTTTCAGGCGGGGATCGCCGGCGCGGCTGATCCTGGGCGCGCCGCGCGCGGCCGCTGTGCCGGTGGCAAACGCCAGCAGCGTGTCCGATGTCGAGGTGTCGCCGTCGACGGTGACGGCGTTGAAGGTGTCCTCGACGCCGCCCTTCAACAGCGACTGCAGCGCGCCTGATGCGATCGGCGCATCGGTGAATACAAACGCCAGCATGGTCGCCATGTCAGGCATGATCATGCCGGAGCCCTTGGCCATGCCGTTGATCACGACCTTGGCCTTGCCGAGCTTTACCGTTGCGGTTGCGACCTTCGGAAAGGTGTCGGTGGTCATGATCGCCCTTGCCGCCGCCATCCATTCGCCCGGCGCGGCCTGCTCGGCGAGGGTGGCGAGCACGCCGTCGAATTTAGTGGCGTCGAGCGGCTCGCCGATCACGCCGGTGGAGGCGAGAAACACCTCGTTCGGACTGCATCCGGCGGCCTTGGCGGCGATCTGCGCCGTCAGCGTCGTGGACTGCCGCCCGGTCTTGCCGGTGAAGGCGTTGGCGTTGCCGGAGTTGACCACCAGCGCGCGGGCAAACCCGCCTTTGGAAGATCCGCCCCGCGGCAGCTTGGCGCGGCACCATTCCACCGGCGCCGACGGGCATTTTGACTTGGTGAAGACGCCCGCGACCGCCGTCCCCTTGTCCATCACCGCGAGCAGCACGTCGGTGCGGCCCTTGTAGCGGATGCCGGCGGCGGCGGTGGCAAGCCTGACGCCCGCAATTTCGGGCATCTCGGGGACATCGGTCGGGGCGAGCGGGGAGATGGCAGGTGACATGGGATAATTCCAAAAAAGAATTTCGTCGGGGCCGGGCAGAAGCGCATCTACGCGCCAAAATGTCCCGGCCATCCACGTCCTGTCTCGCTGGACGAGACATCAAGACGTAGATGGCCGGGACAAAGCCCGGCCATGACGATTGTAAATACTATCGGCTTCGAAGAAGTGACAGCGAATTTTTACTTCTTCGCCGGCGCCATCTTGGAGTCCTTGGCCGCCGCATCCGGCTTCGCCGCGTCGGGCTTCGCCGCGTCCGTCTTTGCCGGGTCGGCCGCAGCCTGGTCCATGCGCTCGATCTTGGCGTCGGCGCGCAACTTGGCCACGTAGTCGGCCTGCGCCTTGCGCGTCACATAGGTCTCGATCTGGGCCTTGACCTGATCGAAATCGGGCGCCTTGCGGTTACGCTTTTCCTCGACCTTGATGATGTGCCAGCCGAACTGCGATTTCACCGGATCGGAGATCTTGCCGGGCTCGAGCGCAAACGCCACCGCGGAGAATTCCGGCACCATCTGGTCCTTGGTGAAGAAGCCGAGATCGCCGCCGTCGGAGGCGCCGGGGTCCTTGGATTTCTTCTTGGCGAGTTCGGCGAAATCGGCGCCCTTGTCGAGCTCCGCCTTGACCGCCTTGGCCTCGTCCTCGGTCTCGACCAGGATATGGCGGGCGTGAACTTCCTGCTCGCCGGTGATCTGCTTGGAGGCGTCCTCATAGACCTTCTTCATGGCCTCGTCGGTGAGCGCAGCCTTGCCCTCGTTCGCCAGCAGGCTGTCCATCAACAGCCGGTTGCGGGTGAAGGCCAGCCGCTTCTTGAAATCCTCGGTATTGTCGACCTTCTTGTCCTCGGCCGCCTTGGCGACGATCTTCATGTCGATCAGGAACGCCAGCACGTTGTCCTTCTTGGTCGCCGGGTCCATTTGCGCGAGGCTCGGCCCCAGTTCCTCTTCGGCCAGCGCCATGTCGCTCTGGCGGATCTCCGCGCCGTTAACTTTTGCCAATACCGGGTTGGCGGTATCTTCGGCGCGCAGCGGCAGGCCGGTCAGCAACAGCACGGCGAGACAGCCCGTCACGGCGGCGCAGACGAGGCCAAAACGCAGGCCGGTATTCGTTTCCGGGAACGGAGCGGTCATGGAAAATCCTTATCTCTAACGATGGGGCTGTTTGGAAGCGGCCGGACACTCGCCCAATCGTGCCGCCTTGGCAACGCGAAAAGTCTGTCAAAATGATGAATTCCTTGACAGCTTCGCGCCGTTGACAAGGCTGTGGCCCAGCCATATCTGTGCCGAACCGGGTCAGTGGCGCTGGCGCGCATTTCCCTTGCGTTTTGGCCGTTGAACCTTGGATCGCGCAACTCCCACTTACTTGGCGGATGCTCCCGGATCGGGGCCGTTGCCGCAATGCGTCACAATGAGTTGATAGGCAACCGGGTAGACCATCTCACGGCAGCTTCGCCGGACCTTAGAAACAGGAATTTGGTATGATCGGCGCGCTCGCCCGCAAGTTTTTCGGCTCCGCCAATGACCGGCGGATCAAGGGATATCAGTCCCGGGTCGACGCCATCAATGCACTTGAGCCGGAACTTGCCGCGTTGTCGGACGAGGCGCTGAAAGCGCGTACCGCCGAGTTCCGCACGCAGCTCGCTGAGGGCAAGACGCTGGACGACCTCCTGGTTCCGGCCTTCGCCACCGTGCGCGAGGCCGCCAAGCGCACCCTCGGCCAGCGCCATTTCGACGTCCAGCTGATCGGCGGCATGGTGCTGCATGAGGGCGACATCGCCGAGATGAAGACCGGCGAAGGCAAGACGCTGGTCGCGACGCTTGCCGTCTATCTCAATGCGCTCGCCGGCAAGGGCGTCCATGTCGTCACCGTCAACGACTACCTCGCCCGGCGCGACTCCGAATGGATGGGCCAGATCTACAACTTCCTGGGCCTCACCGTCGGCGTGATCGTCCACGGGCTCGACGATGCCGAGCGCAAGGACGCCTATGCGCGCGACATCACCTACGGTACCAACAACGAATACGGCTTCGACTATCTGCGCGACAACATGAAGTACCGGCTCGAGGACATGGTTCAGCGCGGTCACTTCTACGCCATCGTCGACGAAGTCGACTCGATTTTGATCGACGAGGCGCGGACGCCTTTGATCATCTCCGGACCGCTCGACGACCGTTCGGAATTCTACAACACCATCGACACGTTCATGCCGAATCTGCAGAAGGTCACCGATTACGAGGTCGACGAGAAGCAGCGTACGGTGACGCTGACCGAAGCCGGCATGGAAAAGATCGAGACGCTGTTGCGCGACGCCGGCCAGCTCAAGGGCGATTCGCTGTACGACGTCGAGAACGTCTCGGTCGTGCACCACGTCAACCAGGCGCTGCGCGCGCACTCGCTGTTCCAGCGCGACAAGGACTACATCGTCCGCGACGACGAGGTCATCATCATCGACGAATTCACCGGCCGCATGATGCCGGGGCGGCGCTATTCGGAAGGCCTGCACCAGGCGCTGGAAGCCAAGGAGCACCAGACGGTGCAGCCGGAAAACCAGACACTGGCCTCGATCACCTTCCAGAACTATTTCCGGATGTACGAAAAGCTCGCCGGCATGACCGGAACGGCGGCGACCGAAGCCGACGAATTGTTCGACATCTACAAGCTCGAGGTGGTGGAAATCCCGACCAATGTGCAGGTCGCCCGCCTCGACGAGGACGACGAGGTCTATCGCACCCAGACCGAGAAATACGCCGCGATCCTGGCCGAGGTCGAGCGCGCCAATTCGCGGCTGCAGCCGGTCCTGGTCGGCACCGCCTCGATCGAAAAGTCCGAAGTGCTCGCCGAATACCTGAAAAAGCACGGCTATAAGCAGATCGATTTCGGCAACGAAAACGCGATGGAAAAGCTGTATGCCGCGGCGCGCGCCGGCAAGCCGGCAAAGCTGTTCGCGGTGTTGAACGCGCGCTTCCACGAGCAGGAAGCCTATATCGTGGCGGAAGCCGGCGTGCCCGGCGCGATCACGATCGCGACCAACATGGCCGGCCGCGGCACCGACATCAAGCTCGGCGGCTCGCTCGACATGCGGATCCTGCAGGAGACCGCCAGCATCACCGATGAGGCCGAAAAGGCGAAGAAAATCGAGCAGATCAAGGCCGACATCGAACGCTTTCGCGAGATCGTGCTGAAGGCCGAAGAGGTCGCCGAGATCGAACCGGCGAAGGGTAGCAAGCCGGCCAAGACCGTGACAAAACCGGGCGGGCTCTACATCATCGGCTCCGAACGCCACGAATCCCGCCGTATCGACAACCAGTTGCGCGGCCGATCGGGGCGCCAGGGCGACCCCGGGCGCTCAAAGTTCTTCCTGTCGCTGGAAGACGATTTGATGCGGATTTTCGGCTCCGACCGGCTCGATTCGATGCTGACGCGGCTCGGCCTCAAGGAGGGCGAGGCGATCATCCATCCCTGGATCAACAAGGCGCTGGAAAAGGCGCAGCAGAAGGTCGAGGCCCGCAACTTCGACATCCGCAAGAATCTCTTGAAGTTCGACAACGTCCAGAACGACCAGCGCAAGGTGATCTTCGATCAGCGCGTCGATCTGATGAAGAGCGACAGCGTGGCCGAAATGGTCGCGGACATGCGCCGCGACTTCGTCGACGACGTCGTCGCCAAGCACGTACCGGAACACGCCTATGCCGAGCAGTGGGACATCGCCGGCCTGAGGGAAGAATTGAAGCGGGTGCTCGACATCGATCTGCCGGTCGACGAATGGGCCAAGGAAGAGGGCATCGCCGACGAGGAATTGCTGTCGCGCATCGAACAACGCGTCGACGAGCATATGGCGGCCAAGGTGGCGCAATGGGGTCCCGACGTCATGCGCTATGTCGAGAAGACCATCCTGTTGCAGACGCTGGATCACCTCTGGCGCGAGCATCTGATCATGCTCGATCATTTGCGTCAGGTGATCGGCCTGCGCGGCTATGGCCAGCGCGATCCGCTGCAGGAGTACAAGTCGGAAGCGTTCGGCCTGTACGAGGCAATGACCGCGCATTTGCGCGAGGCGGTGACGGCGCAATTGATGCGGGTCGAAATCGTGCCGCCGGAAGAGCCGCAGCCGGCATTGCCGGCGATGGAAGTGCACAAATTCGATCCCAACACCGGCGAGGACGAACTGGCATTCGCCAACGCGTCGCTGGTGCCCACGGCGACCGCCGGCCGCGACCCGAAGAATCCGACAAGCTGGGGCAAGGTCGGCCGCAACGAGGACTGTCCCTGCGGCTCCGGCAAGAAGTTCAAGCACTGCCACGGCAAGTATGCGTGAGGGCTTGTTTCACCCTCCCCTGGAGGGGGAGGGTCGCCCGCGGTAGCGGGCGGGGCGGGGTGACGGTCTATCTCCGGCGATGGTGTTTCTGCGGTTCGACGCCAGCCCCACGCGAACAATGCATCTCGACATAAATTCTCACATCTCGCTTCGCGGATAGATCACCCCACCCCGATCGCTGCGCGATCGACCCTCCCCCTCCAGGGGAGGGTAAGCGCCAAGTCGGCTTACTTCGCCGCCGAGAAGCGGCTCTCGAACGAGTTGGCCTGCACGATCGGCGATGAGCCGGCGACCTGGCCGTCTTTGGCGGCGGGCGCGGGGGCTGATGCCGTCTCGGTGTCGGAGACGCTCGGTTTCAGCGGCGGGCGGGCGGCGGCCTGTTTTGTCTCAGGTTTAGATGCCTCGGGCTTCGCCCTGGGGAGCGCGCGTTCGTTGCGCTTGGCCTCGATGATCCTCGGCTTCGCCGGAACCGGCGCCGGCTGCGCGCTGGCGGTGGTGTCGGCGGCGACCGCGCCGCTGAAGCCAACCTTGCGGGCGAGGTTGCTGAAGAAACCGCCGCCGTCGGATTGGGTATTGCTCGGCGCGGCCGAGGCGACGCGGGTCGCCGGCGCCGCCGCTGCCGGCGCGCTGCTCGGCGCCATCGAGGCCACCAGCGGCTCTTCCGGAGATGTCACAGGTCCGTGCGGCGGATTGACGGTTCCCGGAATGGTGCCGGGGGCGCGGGACATCGTCAGCAGCGACAGGCTCTGACCGTCGCCGCCGTCCGACAGTCCGGTCGAGCCATTGGGCAGGTGCGCGGCGAACACCTTGTTCATGCCGCCGTCGATGCCGGTATTGAGGCGTGCGACCGGCGTTCCCTTGGCAATCAGCTTGGCCGTCTCGGCCTGCTCTTCGTCCTGCTTCTCGCGCACCGCCTGGGCGACTTCATCGGGGATGACGTAGGCCGGGCATTTGGCGGAGGCCTCGAACACCGGATCGCGCTTGGCGTCCGGCGGCCTGGCGGCATCGAACACGTATTTCCTCTCGCAGAAATCGACCTTCGGCTCCTGCCGCGTCACCTCGAAATGATCGTAGCCTTCCTTGATCATTTTCCAGAACGGCATGTTCGGGTTGTTGCGATGTTTCGCCATGTTCAGCGGCGTCATGTGGAACGGAAAGGCCTCAAACTGGAACGACTTCTGGCCGCCGAAAAAGGATTCGCGGCCCAGCGAATAGATTTCCGCGATCTGTTCGTCGGTCATCGCGTAGCAGCCGCGCGACGAGCAGTCGCCATGCACCATCAGCTCCGAACCGGTGTGCCCGAGCGACCGGTCGTAGGCGTTGGGATAGCCGGTATTGAACGAGAGGTAATAGGCCGACTGCGGATTCATCTGCGCCGGCGTGATGTTGTAGAAGCCTTCGGGTGCCTGGCGGTCGCCTTCGCGGACCTTGGGGCCGAGGTCGCCCGACCAGCGGCAGATCGGATAGGTCTTCAGCAGCGCAAAGCGACCGGAGCGGTCCTGCTTCCAGACCTCGAGCTCGGCCTCTTCCTTGAACAGCCGGACCAGGATCGGCGATTGCAGATCCATATCCTTTTCAACCATCGCGGCGATCAGCTTTGGCGAAACGGGCTGGTTGGCCTTGGCGTTGTTGGCGAGCGAGATTTCGTCGCTGTTGCAGCCGGCCAGCAACAGCGCACCCGTCGCGATCGCGACCGATGTGATGAGCGCGCGGACCAGCGAGCGAGCGATCAATGCAAAGCTCCACACCCAACGGGCAATGTTCGCACCCCAAGCTTTCTTGGTTCCCCAAGTCTAGCGTTCATGCCCTGAAGCCATTGAGTAAAAGTCTATCCTTTGACCCCCCGTCCCGCAAGCCGATGCCGGCAGTGCAGCAAGGTCCACCCCTAGCCTTGGTGAACAGACGTTAAAGAACGGTGTCTGGGCCTAATTGGGGCCAAAAAGCCAGATTTTTGAAAAAGGCCTTGCCTGTTGCCTTTTGGTACAGGTCACGCCGAGGGCGATTCGCGGGTCTCGACCCCTGCCGGGAGGATTCAGGCCAGTTTGCGGCCGATATCGAGGAATTTCTGCCGCCGCTGCTTGCGGATGGCGTCGGAGTCGAGGTTGCGCAGCTCGTCAAAGGCCTGCCCGATCGCCTCACCCGTGGCCGCGATCATGGCGGCGGGGTCGCGGTGGGCGCCGCCTGCGGGCTCCTTCAGGATGGTATCGATCACGCCGAAGCGCAGCATGTCCTGGGCGGTGATCTTCATGCTGGTGGCGGCTTCCTGGGCCTTGGTGCCGTCGCGCCACAGGATCGAGGACGCCGCCTCCGGCGAGATCACGCTGTAGATCGCGTGCTCGAACATCAGGACGCGGTTGGCGGTGGTGATGGCGATGGCGCCACCCGACATGCCTTCGCCGGTGATGATCGCGACATTGGACACTCCGAGCGACAGGCAGGCGTCGGTGGAGCGCGCGATCGCTTCGGCCTGGCCGCGCTCTTCGGCGCCGATGCCGGGATAGGCCCCGGCGGAATCGACGATCGAGAGCACCGGAATGCGAAACCGGTCGGCCATCTCCATCAGCCGGACCGCCTTGCGATAGCCTTCGGGCCGCGCCATGCCGAAATTGTGCTTGATGCGGCTCTCGGTGGTGGCGCCCTTTTCCTGGCCGATCACGCAGATGCTCTCGCCGCGGAAGCGCCCGAAGCCGCCCATCAGCGCCTCGTCCTCGCCGAATTTGCGGTCGCCGGCGAGGGGGGTGAATTCCGGTATCAGCGCATTGATAAAATCGGTGAAATGCGGGCGCTGCGGATGGCGCGCCACCAGCGTCTTCTGCCATGGCGTCAGATTGGCGTAGAGCTCGTCCAGTGCCTCCGCCGCCTTGTCCTCGACGCGCGAAATCTCATCGCCGATGTCGCTGCCGGTCGCCGCCAGCGCGCGCAATTCGTCGACCTTGGCTTCGAGTTCGGCGACGGGCTTTTCGAAATCGAGGTAAGAGCGCATGTGATCCGGCATCAGGGCAATATAGATAAGAACCCGCTCGCAGGCGACGCGGTTTCCGCTTCGCCCAAGGAAAGCGTGTCTTTTCAATTAATTAGCGCGCATCCCGATATCTTTGCCGGTTGTGCGCGGGCAGGACGTCGCTCTTTCAAGGGAGATGGCGCCGAAGTCAAGCCACACCGTCGTCCTTGCGTCCGCGTGGGCGGCCGCCGCCTCTATTTCTCCGCCAGCGGATGCAGGTCGCGCACCAGGCTTTTCAGGCGCTCCTCGACCACATGGGTATAGATCTGCGTGGTCGAGATGTCGGTATGGCCGAGCAGTGTCTGCACGATGCGCAAATCGGCGCCGTTGTGCAGCAGGTGGCTGGCGAAGGCATGGCGCAGCACATGCGGAGAGACCAGCCGTGGCGATAGCCCGGCGGATGCCGCGAGCTCCTTCAGGTCGCGCGCGAAATGCTGCCGGGTCAGATGTCCGCTCTCGCCGAAGGACGGAAACAGCCATTTCGACGCACCAGCGTTTTTCTTCTTCTCGGATTTAAGCGCTTCCATCACGGCGAGGTAATCGGCCATCGCCTGCCGCGAGGTCTCGTTCAGCGGCACCAGCCGCTCCTTGTCGCCCTTGCCGCGTACCACGATCATGCGGGCGTCGCGCTGTGCCGCCGAGCGCGGCAGCGCCACCAATTCCGATACCCGCAAGCCGGTGGCGTAGAGCACTTCCAGGAGGCAATAGAGCCGCATGGCGCGAAGCCGCTGCGGCGCTAAGGCTTCCGGCGCTTCGCCGAGCGACCTGGCGCGCGCCAACAGCCGATCGACGTCGGAGATCGACAGCACTTTCGGCAAACCGCGGCCGCGCTTGGGCCCGGACAGGATCGCGGCGGGATCGTCGCCGCGAATCCGCTCGTTGAGGAGGAAGCGAAACAGATGCCGCATCGCCGACAGCCGTCGCGCCACGCTGGAAGATTTGAAGCCGCGCGCGTCGAGATCGGCGAGGTAGTCCCGCAACCCCTGCGTATCAGCGCCGGTAAAGCTCTGGCCAGCGCGGGTGAGGAATTCGGAAAAATCGGTGAGGTCGCGGCGATAGGCGTCGAGCGTATTTTCGCCGGCGCCCTGTTCCGCCGCGAGCATGTCAAGGAACAGGTTGATCAGTTTGGCATCGGAGGTCTTGCTGGAACGCATTCAGCGACCCTAAAGCCTTTTTGGTTCTATTTCTTGAGGAACTTGTCCGCCGGGATGGTGACGGTCATTTCCCGCGGCTTCGGGTTGACGAAATTGGCCAGCGCGAAAATCGCGGCATAGACGATCCCGACGATGACAGCGACCACCGTGAGAAAGCGGAACAGGCTGGGCATGTCGGAGCCTCAGGCGGCGAATTAACCATTGAATTCATGTGGGATAGCCGGGATGGACTACCAACATGTTCGCCCTTCCGTTGCAAGTCTCTCTGGCAACGGTATCGGCGGGGGTAGTATAGGTGGCGCGGAACGCCGCAATTCCGTGGCGATCGAGCCATGTGAGATGCCTGAAGCAGCCCAACCGGCCAGTCCTAACCCATCCCCGGAAGCCGCCATCATCGCGGCGCTGGGAACGCGATCGGTCGTGCTGGTGGGCATGATGGGGGCCGGCAAATCCACCATCGGGCGCCGGCTGTCGGCACGGCTCGGGCTGCGGTTCCAGGACGCGGACACCGAAATCGAGATGGCGCATGCCGGCATGACAATTCCGGAGATTTTTACGGCCCATGGCGAGCCCTATTTCAGGGACGGCGAAGCCCGGGTGATCGCGCGGCTGCTCGACGGCGGCCCCGCCGTGCTGGCGACCGGGGGCGGCGCCTTCATGCGCGAAGAGACCCGCAACCGGATTCGCGACAAAGCCATATCGATCTGGCTCAAGGCGGATGCGGGTACCATCATGAAGCGCGTCAAGCGCCGGGCCGACCGTCCGTTGCTGCAGACCGCCGATCCCGAAGCCACCCTCGGGCGGCTGTTGACGGAACGCGAGCCGGTCTATCGGCACGCCGATCTGACGATCTGGTCGCGCGACGTGCCGCACGAAAAGATCGTCGATGAATGTATCGACGCCTTGCACGCCCTGTTGTGTGGGGACGCCACCCGATGACCGTGCCGATCAAACATTCCAATTCCGTCACCGTCGATGTCGCGCTGGGTGATCGCGCCTATGACATCGTGATCGGCCGCGACGTGCTGCCATCGTTGGGCGCGCGAGTCGCCGGATTGCGCCCCGGTGCGCGCACCGCCATCGTCACCGACCGCAATGTCGCGAAATATTGGCTGGAGCAGACCGAGGCCTCGCTGGCGGCGGCCGGCATCGCCACCTCGCGCATCGTTGTCGAGGAAGGCGAGGGCTCGAAAACCTATTCCGGCCTGCAACAGGTCTCCGAAGCGCTGATCGCAGCCAAGATCGAGCGCAACGATCTGGTGATCGCGCTTGGCGGCGGCGTGGTCGGCGATCTCGCGGGCTTTGCGGCCGCGATCCTGCGCCGCGGCGTCGATTTCGTGCAGGTGCCGACCTCGTTATTGGCGCAGGTCGATTCGTCGGTCGGCGGCAAGACCGGGATCAACTCGCCGCAGGGCAAGAATCTGCTCGGCGCGTTTCACCAGCCGCTTTTGGTGGTCGCGGATACGGCGGTGCTCGACACGCTGTCGCCGCGCCAGTTCCGCGCCGGCTACGCTGAAGTCGCCAAATACGGCGTGCTCGGCGATGAAGCCTTCTTCGCCTGGCTCGAGGCCAACCACGCCGATATTTTCTCAGGCGGCGGCGCGCGCGAACATGCCATCGCCACCTCCTGCCGGGCCAAAGCTGCGATCGTGGCGCGCGACGAGCGCGAAACCGGCGAGCGGGCGCTGCTCAATCTCGGCCACACCTTCGGCCATGCGCTGGAGGCCGCGACCGGCTTTTCCGACCGGCTGTTCCATGGCGAAGGCGTCGCCGTCGGCATGGTGCTGGCGGCGGAATTTTCCGCCGAACTCGGGATGATCGGACAAGCCGATGCGGCGCGCGTGAAACATCACCTTGCCGAAGTGGGGCTACCGACCCATCTGCAGGACATCGCCGGATTTGCCCAGGAAGGCCTCGCCGACGCCGACGCGCTGATGACGCTGATGGCGCAGGACAAGAAGGTCAAGCGCGGCCGGCTGACGTTTATTCTTCTGCAGGCGGTGGGCCGGGCCGTCATTACGCCGGATGTCGAACCGGCGGTGGTTCGTGATTTTCTCGCCCACAAGCTTGCACGCAAACCCTAGGTGATGGCCCGGTCATGGACTGGTTTGCATTGTCGATTGTCATTGCCTTGCTATTCGTCTCGGCGTTCTTCTCCGCCAGCGAGACCGCGCTGACCGGCGCCTCGCGCGCGAGCATGCTGCGATTGACGAAACAGGGCAATCGCGAGGCTGCGGTGGTTTCCAGCCTGTTTGCGATGCGTGAGCGGATGATCGGCGCGCTGCTGCTGGGCAACAACATCGCCAATATCGGCGCCTCGGCGATCGCGACCGGCATCTTCACCGCCTGGTTCGGTGAGGTCGGCGTGCTCTATGCGACCGCGGTGATGACGGTGCTAGTCGTGATCTTCGCCGAGGTGCTGCCGAAGACCATCGCCATCAACGCCCCGGACCGGGTGGCGCTGTTGGTGGCGCGGCCGATGATGGTGATGGTCTATCTGCTCGGGCCGCTGCTGACGGTGATCGAGGCGGTCGTGCGTGTGCTGATGAGAATGCTCGGCATCAAGATCGGCGCCAACCAGCCGATCCTGTCGCCGACCGAGCGGTTGCGCGGCGCCGTCGATCTGCTGCATCACGAAGGCGGTGTCGAAAAGCACGATCGCGACATGTTCGGCGGGCTGTTGGATCTGCGCGAGCTTCAGGTCTCCGACGTCATGGTTCACCGCACCGAAATGGTGATGATCAACGCCGACCTGCCGCCCGAAGAACTGGTCGCCGAGGTGCTGGCCACCGAATATACCCGGATTCCGCTGTGGCGCGACAAGCCGGAAAACATCATCGGCGTGCTGCACGCCAAGGATCTTTTGCGCGCCATCCGCGCCGCCGACGGCGATACCTCCTCGATCGACGTCTCGACCATCGCGCTGCCGCCATGGTTCGTGCCGGAGATGCGCCCGGTGTCCGAGCAGTTGAAAGCCTTCCGCCGCCGCAAGACCCATTTTGCGCTGGTGGTCGACGAATACGGCGAAGTCGAAGGCATGGTGACGCTGGAGGACATCCTGGAGGAGATCGTCGGCGATATTTCCGACGAACATGACGTGGTGGTGGCCGGCGTTCGCGCCCAGCCCGACGGCTCGGTGGTGGTCGACGGCTCGGTGCCGATCCGCGATCTCAACCGCGCCATGGACTGGCATCTGCCGGATGAAGAGGCGACCACGGTCGCCGGCCTCGTGATCCACGAGGCGCGCTCGATCCCGGAACGCGGCCAGAGTTTTACCTTCCACGGCTTCCGGTTCCGCGTGCTGCGCCGCGAGCGCAACCGCATCACCGCGCTCCGCATCGTGCCGGTGACGCGCGAGGCCGAGATCGAGGAGAAAAAGCCGAAGCGCGCGGGGACGGCGTTTTAGCTTTGTTTTTAATGAAATGACGCCGTCGGCTAGGACGGCGTCTCCCCCGGCGCCAGCGCGTGAAGCGCCAGCGCGTGCACGCTTCCGGCCAATTCTCCGGTGAGAACAGCATTAATCATGCGGTGGCGCTCGATCCGGCTCTTCCCTTTGAAGGCCGGCGACACGATATACACACGAAAGTGTGTCTCGCCGCCGGCCCGGTGGCCGGCATGGCCTTCATGAAGATGTGATTCGTCTTTCACCTCGAGGCTTTCCGGAGTGAAAGCTTCGCGCAACTTGTTGGTGATAGTGTCTTTCATGCTCATGGCGGCGGCAATACGGACATCGACGCGGCGCGTCAATGGTGCATCGAGTAGAAGGTTTCGCAATGTCAAGACTTGAAGCTTTTCGCATTGCGTTGTCATAGTCAGCCATGCCGATCGATTCATCCAAATTCTTCGACTCCATTCGCATCAAGCCCAACAAGCTGAGCGCGAAGCAGCAGGCGGCCGCGCGCGAGGCGTCCGCGATGTGCGAATGGCCGGAATGCACGAACAAGGGGCCGCACCGCGCGCCCAAGGGCCGGACCAACGACAAGGAATACTGGCACTTCTGTCTCAACCACGTGCGCGAGTACAACCAGTCGTATAATTTCTTTCAGGGCATGAATGCCGACGCGGTCGCGCGTTACCAGAAGGACGCGCTGACCGGCCATCGTCCAACCTGGAAGATGGGCGCCAATACCAGTTCCAAGAAAAGCAAGGGCACCGCCGAGGCTGATCTGGAAGGCGCCGCCGATCCGTTCTCGATGTTCAGCGAACTCAACGGCCGCGGCCGCTGGCGGCCGGGCCCCGGAGCGGGTGCGGAAACCAAGGCCGAAACCCGAAAGATCTTCAACGCCGAGCGCAAGGCGCTGCAGGTGATGGGGCTCGGCACGGATGCGACGCTGGAAACCGTCAAAGCCAAATACAAGGCGCTGGTGAAGCAGCACCATCCCGACGCCAACGGCGGCGACCGCTCGACCGAGGACCGCCTGATCGAGATCATCAAGGCGTATAATTATCTGAAGACCGTGGTGCGCGCGGGCTAGCGCCGATTGTCGTCCGCCGATTGTCGTCCCGGCCTTGAGGCGGGACCCATCACGCCGCGGCCTCGCTTGGGGCATTAGGTTCGACGGCTTCCTAAACAATAACCGCCTGTGGTTATGGGTCCCGGCTCAAGGCCGGGACGACGAAGTAAATCACACCCGTTCCGAATCCTTCATCTGACCCGACGTCGCCGAAATAATCAGCTTGCCCAGTTCGACGAAATGCCGCTTGCGTGGCGAGCTTCGCCGCCATGCCAATCCCACCACGCGGCGCGGCTGCGGGTCGGTAAAACGCATCAGCCTGATGTCGTCCTGGCGGCATTCCAGCTTGATGCTCAGTTCCGGCAACAATGTCATGCCGAGCCCATTCGCCACCATCTGGACGATGGTGGACAGATTGGATGCGCCAAACGTGTCGATGTTGTCGACGCGGCGCAGGTTGCAGAACGACAATGCCTGATCGCGCAGGCAGTGGCCCTCTTCCAGGAGCAGCAGGCGGTCCTGCTGCAACAGATCGGGGGTTGCGCGAATCCGGTTCGAGATGCGCCGCGATTTCGGCATCGCCAGCAGGAAGCGGTCGTTGAACAGCTTTATGGTCTCGACTTCCGGGTTTTCGACCGGAAGCGCGAGCAGCAGCAGATCGAGCCCGCCGTCGAGCAGTTCGTCGACGAGATGATGGGTCTGGGTTTCGCGCAGATGCAGATCGAGATCGGGATATTTGTCGCGCACCAGCGGCAATAGCGCCGGCAATACATAAGGCGCGACCGACGGGATCACGCCCAGATGCAGGGGGCCACCCAGGACATTGCCCTGGCGGCGGGCGAGATCGACGATGTCGCGGGTTTCGGCCAGGATCTTTGCGGCGCGGCCGGCGATCTCGCGCCCGGCCTCGGTCAGCATGACGCCGCCCCGGCTGCGCTCCATCAACTGCACGCCGAGCTCTTTTTCCAGTTCCTGAATCTGCATCGATAGCGCCGGCTGGCTCACCGCGCATTGTTCCGCCGCCCGGCCGAAATGTTTCAAACGTGCGACGGCTTCGAAATATCTGAGTTGTCTCAGCGAGATCATTGATCAGTTTTTCTTATCCAAACCTACTATTAATACGATTGGACCTGATCGGCAACCCTCCCCTAGGTTGCGCGCCACCGTTCCCCCAAAGGAGAAAAGCCAATGAGCAAGAATCCGACCATGACCACGTCGTCGGGCGCGCCGGTCGCCGACAACCAGAATTCGATCACCGCAGGACCGATGGGGCCGGTCCTGATGCAGGACTTTCATCTGCTGGAAAAACTCGCCCACCAGAATCGCGAACGTATTCCGGAGCGCACCGTCCACGCCAAGGGCTCGGCTGCCTATGGCACGCTGACGGTCACCAATGATATTTCCAGGTACACCAGCGCGGCGGCGCTTTCGAAGGTCGGCAAGAAGTCCGAAGCCTTCCTGCGCTTCTCGACCGTCGCCGGCGAGCGCGGTGCAGCGGACGCCGAGCGCGACGTGCGCGGTTTTGCGCTGCGCTTCTATACCGAACAGGGCAATTGGGACATCGTCGGCAACAACACGCCGATCTTCTTCATCCGCGATCCCCTGAAATTTCCGGACTTCATCCACACCCAGAAGCGGCATCCGAAAACCAATATGCGTTCGCCGACCGCGATGTGGGATTTCTGGTCGCTGTCGCCGGAAAGCCTGCACCAGGTCACCATCCTGATGTCCGACCGCGGCCTGCCGCAGAGCTATCGCAACGTCGACGGTTTTGGCTCGCACACGTATTCGTTCATCAACGCCAAGGGCGAGCGCCACTGGGTCAAGTTCCACTTCAAGACCCTGCAGGGCATCAAGAACTGGACCAACGCCGAGGCTGCCGCGAAGGTTGCCAACGACCGCGAGACCCATCAGCGCGATTTGTTCGAGTCGATCGAGCGCGGCGATTTCCCGAAATGGAAATTCTCCGTGCAGGTGATGCCGGAGAGCGACGTCGGCAAGCATTGGTACAACCCGTTCGACCTGACGAAAGTCTGGCCGCATGCGGATTATCCGCTGATCGAGGTCGGCATTCTCGAACTCAACCGCAATCCGGAAAACTATTTCGCCGAGGTCGAGCAGGCGGCGCTGACGCCCGCCAATGTCGTGCCCGGCGTCGGCCATTCGCCGGACAAGATGCTGCAGGCGCGTATCTTCTCCTATGCGGACGCGCACCGCTACCGTGTCGGCGTCAACGCCGAGCAGCTCCCGGTCAACAGGCCGCGCTGCCCGGTGCACACCTATCACGCCGACGGCGCGATGCGGCTCGCCGGCCATGCCAACCCGAACGCCTATTACGAGCCGAACTCGATGGGCGGCCCGGTTCAGGATCCAGCCGTCAAGGAGCCGCCGCTCGCGATCAAGGGCAACGCCGACCGCTATAACCACCGCGACGGCAATGACGATTACCGCCAGGTCGGCGACCTGTTCCGTCTGATGAGCGCCGATCAGAAGGAGCAACTGTTCAACAACATCAAGGCCGCGATGGACGGTGTGCCGGTGGCGATCGTCAAACGCCAGGTCGGCCATTTCTATCGCGCCGATCCGGATTACGGCATCGGGGTTGCCACCCGGATGGGCTTGAGCGCCAGCGATCTGCCGACCGCGCAGGCGGCGGAGTGAGGAGCTTCGGCATGTTCCGGGTGCTTTGCCGGACGGCGTGATCGTCTCAAGGGAAATGTCGTCCCGGCCTTGAGCCGGGACCCATACTCCGCGGCCTTTCAATTCAGGCGCTGTGGTGGTTGGCTTTTTCAAGCAACCGACATCGGTGGTTATGGGTCCCAGCTCAAGGCCGGGACGACGGATGTATTCTCAGCCGGACTTCTTGCGAGCCGGCTCGGTGGCGGACTCAATTGATCCGACGCCGCCCTGGCGGCGGCGGATCGTCCAGGTCGCCAGCGCGACGATCAGTGCGCCGCCGATCACCGCCAGGATCCAGACGTGCTTGGCGATCCCGGCATGATGCGGGAGCCCGGCGTAGCGGTGCAATGCCGACACCGCCAACACGCCGGGCAGCACATGCGCCGGCGCCCATAACAGGATCGCCGCCATGTTGACGGGGTAGAACCGCAACGGCGGCATCCCCAGCGCGCCGGCCGTGATCGGCACAAAGGCCCGGATCGGCGGCACGAAGCGCGCGAAGAACACCGCCAGTGCCCCCCAGCGGCAAAAGAAGGCCTCGCTCTGCGCGACCACGCGCGGATAACTCGACAGCGGCCAGGAGGATAGGATTTCGCGCTGGGCCCGATGTCCGATCAAGTAAGCCGATCCGTCGCCGAGCATGGCGCCGGCGGTAGCGGCCGCCAGCACCCATTCGAGCTTAAGCTCGCCGCCGGGGATCAGCGCGCTGAGCGCCAGGATGACGGTCGAGCCCGGAATCACCGAACCGACCACCGGGACGGCCTCCAGCAGGGCGGCGAGGAATAGCGTCAGATAGGCAAGCCACGCATGTGCCGAGACGAACGCAATCAAGGGGTCGATGAAGGAAGTCACAAAAATCCTGGGCTGGCGGGGCTGACTGGGGGCGGAAACCTAATATAACTCGTACCCGCGGTGGTGGTTCAGAAGGCCGGGTGCTTTCAAGATGTAGTGGCTAACCCCGGATTGGGAACCCACTCGCTGGAAATGCCGGCAAAGCGGCCTGGGCCAGCGGACGGACCCATATCGCCCCGCGCGAAAAGCACGGCGTGATTCGCAGGGCAGCCTTCCAAAAACCGGGGCCAAGCCCTATCTTGATGATAAGGCAACGGAACTTTGATTGGGCCGCGGGCTTCTGCGAACCGTCGCTCTCTGATAGGTTCCGACAAGCACCCATCCGCAAGCCACACTGCAAAGCTGGTTTCGGGAACGCCCGGGACCTCGGAGGATTGATGACGACCGCCGCCATGACCAAAATTGAGGAGCCCGCCGGTTTGCCCGACATGAAGGTGTCGGTGCGGCAGGTATTCGGCATCGACAGCGACCTCGAGGTGCCCGCCTATTCCGAAGTCGACCCGCATGTACCGGACATCGATTCGGATTACCGCTTCGATCGCGCCACCACGCTTGCCATCCTCGCCGGCTTCGCCAAGAACCGCCGCGTCATGGTCACGGGCTATCACGGCACCGGCAAGTCGACCCATATCGAGCAGGTCGCCGCACGGCTGAACTGGCCGTGCGTGCGGGTCAATCTCGACAGCCACATCAGCCGTATCGATCTCGTCGGCAAGGATTCCATCGTCGTCAGGGACGGCAAGCAGATCACCGAATTCCGCGACGGCATCCTGCCCTGGGCGCTGCAGCACAATATCGCGCTGGTGTTCGACGAATACGACGCCGGCCGGCCCGACGTGATGTTCGTGATCCAGCGCGTGCTGGAAGTCTCCGGCCGCCTGACGCTGTTGGACCAGAACAAGGTGATCAAGCCGCATCCCTCGTTCCGGCTGTTCTCGACCGCCAATACGGTGGGCTTGGGCGATACCTCCGGGCTCTATCACGGCACCCAGCAGATCAACCAGGGCCAGATGGACCGCTGGTCGATCGTCACCACGCTGAACTATCTCGCCCATGACGAGGAAGTCGAGATCGTGCTGGCGAAGGCGCATCATTACCGCACCCAGGAGGGCCGCGACATCGTCAACAAGATGGTGCGGCTCGCCGACCTCACCCGCAACGCCTTTGCCAACGGCGATCTGTCGACGGTGATGAGCCCGCGCACGGTGATCACCTGGGCGGAGAACGCCGAGATTTTCTCCGATATCGGCTTTGCGTTCCGCGTCACCTTCCTCAACAAGTGTGACGAGCTGGAACGGCCGCTGGTCGCTGAATTCTATCAGCGCTGCTTCAACGCGGAGCTTGCGGAATCCTCGGTGAACGTGGCGATGAGCTGATGCGATGCCGGCGATTTCCGTCGAGCGCACGATTGGAAAAACCAAGCGCGCGGTTCTCGGCGGGCTGATCCGTTACAATGGCGAGAAATTGGGGAAGCAGAAATATCGCCGCTTCGCCATTTCGCTGCGTGACAAGGACGCGATCGTCGGCGGCATTGTCGGCGAGGTCTGGATGACCGTCTTGTTCATCCAGTTGTTTTGGATCGACGAGCGGTTTCGCGGCAAGGGGCACGGGACGGCCTTGATGAAAAAGATCGAGGAGGAGGCCCGGCGCTTTGGCGCGGCGCGATCCTATCTCGACACCATGAGTATCCAGGCGCCCGGATTCTACCGGGCCTGCGGCTATGAAGCGTTCGGTGAACTCGACGGCTATCCCGGCGGCGTGACGCGTCACTGGTTTACCAAGTTGCTGTAAGGACTTTGGGCGCTGTAAGGATTTGCGATGACGACGTCGAACCAGAAATTCCGCACCGGATCGAAGGAAGCGCCGACCGAACCGTTCAAGCGGGCGGTCACCGCCTGCCTGCGCGCCATCGCGAAAAAGCCGGAGCTTGAGGTGACGTTCGCCGCCGAGCGGCCCGGATTGGCGCCGGGCAAGGCCCGGCTGCCGGAGCCGGCCCGCAAGATGACCAGGCGCGATGCCGCGATCGTGCGCGGCCACGCCGATTCGATCGCGCTGAAACTTGCCTGCCACGATCCGAAAGTGCACCGCAAGCTGATGCCGGGAAATCCGCAGGCGCGCGGCGTGTTCGAGGCGGTCGAGCAGGCCCGCGTCGAAGCGCTGGGCTCGCGGCGGATGGCGGGCGTCGCCAAAAACCTCACCGCGATGCTCGACGATCATTTTCATCGCGGCAAGTTCGACGAGATCACCGACCGTGCCGATGCGCCATTGTCGGATGCGCTGGCCATGCTGGTGCGCGAACGCCTGACCGGCCTTGCGCCGCCGGCCGCCGCGCGAAAAATGGTCGACCTGTGGCGGCCGGTATTGGAAGACAAGATCGGCGCGCGGCTCGACCGGCTCGATCGCCTGGCGGAAGATCAGGCGAAATTCGGCGACGCGGTGCATGATCTGTTATCCGCGCTCGAACTCGGCGATGATCGCAATGCGGACGCCGATGACGACGAGAACCAGGACGAAAACCGCGACGGCGAGAACGACCAGTCCGGCGCCGAGGGCTCGCCCGATAGCGACGCGGCGCAGGAAATGAGCGCCGACCAGGCCCAGGCCTCGACCGACGAGATGTCGGAAAGCGCGATGGAAAGCGCGCAGGCCTCGACCTCCGACACCTTCGACGACGGCGAACTCGGCGACGACGAGACGCCGGGGGAAGCAACGCGGCCGAATTCGCGCGGCGCCAACGAGCCGCGCGGGCCGGAATATCATGCGTTCGCGCCGAAATTCGACGAGGTGATCGCGGCCGAGGATCTTTGCGACCATGATGAGCTGGAACGCTTGCGCTCCTATCTCGATAAACAGCTCGCGCATCTGCAGGGCATCGTGGCGCGGCTCGCAAACCGGCTGCAGCGCAGGTTGATGGCGCAACAGAACCGCGCCTGGGAGTTCGATCTCGAGGAAGGCATTCTGGACCCGGCGCGGCTGTCGCGTGTGGTGACCGATCCCTATCACCCGCTGTCGTTCATGCACGAAAAGGAAGCGACCTTCCGCGACACCGTGGTGACGCTGCTTCTGGACAATTCCGGCTCGATGCGCGGGAGGCCCATCACGGTTGCCGCCACCTGCGCCGATATTCTGGCGCGCACGCTGGAACGCTGCGGCGTCAAGGTCGAGATCTTGGGCTTCACCACCCGCGCCTGGAAGGGCGGGCAGTCGCGCGAGGCGTGGCTTGCCGCCGGCAAACCGGCCAATCCCGGACGGCTCAACGATCTCCGGCATATCATCTACAAATCCGCCGACGCGCCGTGGCGGCGGGCGCGCAAGAATCTGGGCTTGATGATGCGCGAGGGCCTGCTCAAGGAGAACATCGACGGCGAGGCGCTCGACTGGGCGCACAAGCGGCTGCTCGGACGTTCCGAGCAACGCAAGATCCTGATGATGATTTCCGACGGCGCACCGGTCGACGATTCCACGCTGTCGGTGAATCCCGGCAATTACCTGGAGCGGCATCTGCGCCACATCATCGAGGAAATCGAGACCCGCTCGCCGGTGGAATTGATCGCGATCGGTATCGGCCACGACGTCACGCGCTATTATCGCCGCGCCGTCACCATCGTCGACGCCGAAGAACTCGGCGGCGCCATCACCGAAAAGCTCGCCGAACTGTTCAGCGAGACCCAGGGCGTGCCGCCGGCAGCGAGCGGCCAGCGGCGCAGATTGCACTCGTAGGGCATATGCGCGGGCCATTCAGCCGCCGCCGTTTCGCAAGTTCGACGGCGGCGGCGATGCTGATCGCCGCGATGCCGGACATGGTGCGGGCACAATCCGCGATCCAGCCGCCGCCAAAGCAGGCCATTCCGGACGAAGTCTCAGCCGCCGCCGCGCCAGTTTCGATCGAGGTCAAGTCCCGCCCGATCCCCTTCTTCGACACCAGCGATCATGCGCGGGTGCGGTTCGGCTCGCTGGAATATCGCAGCGGACTGGTGCTGACCTCATCCTTCGCGGGCTTTGGCGGATTGTCGGGCTTGCGGCTTGACGCCAAAGGTGAGCGCTTTATTTCGTTCAGCGATCACGGCAGCTGGTTCACCGGGCGCATCCTCTATCAGGGGCGCGCCATGACCGGGCTCGACGATGTCGAGGCCGCACCGATGCTGGGGCCCGACGGCAAGCCGATCACGGCGCGTGGCTGGTTCGATACGGAATCGATCGCGCTCGACGGCTCGGTTGTGTATATCGGGCTTGAGCGCGTCAACCAGGTGCTGCGCTTCGATTTTGCCAAGGGCTTTACCCGCGCCCGCGGCGAGGTGTTCCCGATGCCGCCGGCGGTGAAGAAATTGCCGTTCAACAAGGGGCTGGAAGCGCTGGTATTCGTGCCGAATGGTCTTCCGCTCGCGGGAACGCTGATCGCGATGTCCGAGCGCGGCCTCGATCGTAATGGCAATCTGATCGCGTTTCTGGTCGGCGGACCGACGCCGGGGCAGTTCAGCGTTCGCCGCAGCGAGAATTTCGATATCAGCGACGCGGTGCTGCTGCCCTCGGGCGATCTGTTGGTGCTGGAACGAAAATTCTCGCTGCTCTCCGGCGTCGGCATCCGCATCCGCCGCATCGCGCTCAAATCGCTGGCGCCGAACGCGGTCGTCGACGGCCCCTTGATCTTCGAAGCGGATTTGGGCGAGGAGATCGACAACATGGAAGGCATCGACGCGTTCGTTACACCCGAAGGCGACACCGTGCTGACCATGGTCTCCGACGACAATTTCTCGCTGATCCAGCGCACGCTGCTGTTGCAGTTCAAGCTGGTGGGGTGAGGTTTTCTTCCCCTCTCCCCTTGTGGGGGAGGGTGGCGCGATGCGAACGTAGTGAGCACTGCGACGGGTGAGGGGTTCTCTCCGCGGATGCAAACCCCTCATCCGGCGCGGACTTCGTCCACGCCACCTTCTCCCACAAGGGGAGAAGGGAAGAAGGCGCGGAACGCTTCTTGCAACGTTGCAGGTGATGTCACCGGAGCTGCTGATGCGCAAATCCATCCGTCTGATACTGATCCTCGCGAGCTTTTTCGCCGTAGCCACGACGCATGCGGAAACCTGGCCGTCGCGGCTGATCAAGGCGGTGATTCCGTTCGGTGCCGGCAGCGCCACCGATGTGGTGCCGCGGCTGGTGCTCGACCGTCTCGCGGCTGAACTGGGGCAGCCGATCGTGATCGAGAATCGCCCCGGCGCCGGCGGCACGCTCGGCACCGCTCAGGTCGCGAAAGCCGATCCGGACGGCTACAGCATTCTCGCCCATTCCTCCGCGCTGGCGATCGCGCCGGCGCTGTTTCCGAACCTTGCGTTCGACACCACAAAAGACCTCGCTTCGGTGCTGATGATCGGCTCCAGCGCCAACGTGATGGTGGTACCTAGCTCGCGGCCGTGGAAAACCGTGCAGGATTTCATCGCCGACGCCAAGGCAAAGCCCGGATCGATTTCGTTCGGTTCGGCCGGCATCGGCAGCGCGGTGCATATCAGCGCCGAGAAATTCCGCCTCGCCGCCGGCATCGAGGCCACCCATGTGCCCTATCGCGGCGGCTCGGAAGTGCTGGCCGACATCCTCGGCGGCCGCATCGATTTCTATTTCGCCCCGCTCGCTCTGGCGTTGCCGCTGATCCGCGAAGGCAAGGTGCATGCGCTGCTGGTCTCGACGCCGCAGCGCGCGCCGGATTTGCCCGACGTGCCGACGCCGGCGGAGGCCGGACTGAAAAATGCTGAAAGCCTGATCTGGTTCGGCGTCTTCATGCCATCGAAAACTCCGCGCGACATCATCGAGAAATTTCATGCCGCGGGCTTAAAGGTGCTGACCGAGCCCGCGATGCAGGACAGCCTGAAAAGGCTCGGCGTCGACGCCATGCCGCTGACGCCCAAGGAGATGGACGATTTTGTCGTCCGCGAAATCGCGGCCAACGCGGAAGTGGTCAAGGCGGCCGGGATCAAGCCGTAGCGCGTTGTAATGTCGGGAAATTAGTCGTTTCGTCATGGCCGGGCTTGTCCCGGCCATCCACGTCTTTCTTGCTGCCGTGAGGCAAGACGTGGATGCCCGGGACAAGCGCGGGCATGACGAACTCTGCCAAAGGCGCGCGCTTCCCCCTCTGCTGGCGCGGTTGAGGAATGGGCCGGGCCTGATTACATAAGCTACGACATTCATTCCTCCGGCCTGGAAAAATCCCCCATGAGCGCCTTGTTCACTCCAATAAAACTGCGCGGTCTTGCGCTTGCCAATCGCGTCATGGTGGCGCCGATGTGCCAGTACTCGGCCGAAAACGGCGAGGCCAATGACTGGCATTTTACTCACATCAACACGCTGGCGCTGTCGGGGGCGGCGATGTTCTGCATCGAGGCCACGCATGTAGAGGCGATCGGACGCATCACGCCGGGCTGCCTCGGGCTGTGGAACGACGCCACCGAAGCGGCGCTGAAGCCGATTTTGGCCTCGGTGCGTAAGCATTCCAAGGCGGCAGTGGCGATGCAGATCGCCCACGCCGGCCGCAAGGGGTCGAGCCATGTGCCCTGGAACGGCGGCCAGTTGATCCCGATTTCCGAAGGCGGCTGGCAGACGGTCGGACCCTCCGCGGTGCCGCACAAGGAGGGCGAGGCGGCGCCGCTCCCGCTCGATGCGGCGGGTCTGGCGCGCATCCGCGACGCTTTCGTTTCCGCCGCAAGACGCGCCGAACGGCTCGGGATCGATGCCCTCGAAGTGCATGGCGCGCACGGCTATCTCCTGCATCAGTTTCTGTCGCCGATCGCCAACAAGCGCACCGACCAATATGGCGGAAGCCTGCAAAACCGGATGCGTTATCCGCTGGAAGTGTTCGACGCGGTCCGCGCGGCCTTTCCGGCGGACAAGCCGATCGGCGTCAAGGTGTCGGCGACCGACTGGGTCGAGGGCGGCTGGGACCTCGCGCAGACAACAGAATTTGCCAAGGAATTGAAAAAGCGCGGCGTCGACTGGATCGATGCGTCTTCCGGTGGCGTGTCGCCGCTGCAGAAGATTCCGCTGTCGCCCGGCTACCAGGTGCCGTTCGCGCAGGCGATCAAGGAGGCGGTTGGCGTCAACACCATCGCGATCGGCCTGATCACGGAGGCAAAACAGGCCGAGGAAATCGTCGCCTCGGGGAAGGCCGACATGGTCGCGCTCGCCCGCGGCATGCTCTACGACCCGCGCTGGGGCTGGCACGCCGCCGCCGAACTCGGCGGCCAGGTGCCAGCCCCGCCGCAATATTGGCGCTCGCAACCCTCGACGCAAAAGGCGTTGTTTGGGGCGACCACGTTCGGTGCGCGGTAGGGGGAAGCCCCGCCACAATTCGGCCGCAACCGGGGCAGGTACTTTCGGCCGCGCGCAACAAGACGCGTCGTAAGAACTGCATCGCGTTTTCAAGCGAAGTGGGTACCGGTTCGCATAAGGAAAACGCGTCAAAAAAAGTGAGGAACCCCCATGGAATTCGGATATTTCGCGATGCCCTCGCATCCGCCGGAGTGCGGGCTGAAAGAAGGGCACGACTGGGACCTGCAGGTGCTGCGCTGGCTCGATGAACTCGGCTACCAGGAAGCCTGGATCGGCGAGCATCATACCGCGCCCTGGGAACCGCACCCGGCGCCCGATCTCCTGCTGGCACAGGCGTTCTTGCAGACCAAGAATATCCGTCTCGGCCCCGGCGGCTTCCTGCTGCCCTATCACCACCCGGCCGAACTCGCCAACCGCGTCGCCATGCTCGATCATCTCTCCGATGGCCGGCTGAATTTCGGCGTCGCGGCAAGCGGCGTGCCGACCGACTGGGCGATGTTCAACGTCGACGGCATGGCCGGCCAGAACCGCGACATGACCCGCGAGGCGCTGGAGATCATCCTGAAGATGTGGACCGACGATGCGCCGTGGTCCTATCAGGGCAAGTTCTGGACGGTGAACAAGCCCGATGTCATGTTCGATTTCCTGAAACCCCACCTCATGCCGAAGCAATTGCCGCATCCGCCGATCGGCGTCGCCGGCCTGAGCAAGAACTCCGATACCCTGAAGCTCGCCGGCGAGCGCGGCTTCATTCCGATGAGCCTCAACCTCAACCCGGCCTATGTCGGCAGCCACTGGGATTCGGTCGAGATCGGCGCCGCCAAGACCGGGCGCAAGCCGAGCCGGCAGGACTGGCGGCTGGTGCGCGAGGTGTTCGTCGCCGACACCGACGAGGAAGCCTGGAAGCTTTCGACCGGCGACATGATGGGCCGGATGATGAGCGAATATTTCTTGCCGCTGCTCGGCCATTTCGGCTTCAAGGACTATCTCAAGCACGCCCCCGACGTGCCCGATAGCGACGTCACCGTCGACTATTGCGCCCGCCACAACTGGGTCGTCGGCTCGCCGTCGACGGTGGCCGAAAAGATCGAGACCATCTACCGCGAGGTCGGCGGTTTTGGCGTGCTGCTCGTGTTCGGGTTCGATTACAAGCACAAGCCGGAGGCGTGGCATCACTCGCTGACGCTTTTGAAGCAGGAAGTGCTGCCGCGGCTGAAGCATCTTGGCGCGGAGCTCGGCCGCGCGGCGTAAGGTTATGGTGGGGTGGCGCGGGACGGCGTAGGGTAACGCCGTCCCGCGATTCATTTGCGGCACTGCTGTCATCACCCGCGAAAGCGGGTGATCCAGTATTCCAGAGCCAGTCGCAATCAATCGAGACGCCGCGGCGTACTGGATACCCCGCTTTCGCGGGGTATGACAGCGAGGCCGAACACCGCGACGGCGCGGATCGGCGAGCCGGTGCCGTCGCGCATTTTCAGCGGCAGGCCGATGAAGGTGAAGCGGCCTTCGCCCAACAGCGCTTCCAGATTGCACAGGCTTTCGATATGGGTGATGCCGAGTTCGCCGCAGGCCTTGTGCACCAGCGAATTCACCTTGCCCTCCGGCCCCGGCCGCATCGAATCGATGCCGAAATGCACGACGCCCTGCGCCGCCAGCCACTCGGTGGCGGCGACATTCACGCCGGAATTTTCGCTTGCATATTCTTTGCGCGGAAAGGTGCGCGCGTGATGGCCGGTGCACAGCAACACGGTGCCGCGCTTCGGCACGGTGACGCCCGCTTGCTTCACTGCGGCTTGCAGATCGGCAGGCGTGATCTCGGCTCGCGGCGCGATGTGGCGCAGATCGATGCAGATGCCCGGCACGATGCAGTTTTCCAGCGGATATTCGTTGATCGGCTGGCCGTCTCTGTTGAAATGCCTGAACGCGTCGATATGGGTGCCGGCATGGTCGGGCATCGAGATGAACATCGACGACAGCCCGTGCACGTTGCCGGAGGCGACAAAGGATTCCTCGTGCGTGGTCCAGACGCCGTGGATGATCGGCGGATGGCCCGGATAGCTCGGGGTCTTGTGATAGAGCTCGCGGCTGAGATCGACGATCTTCACGGGTGGTCTCCGGGGGATTGGAAGGAAACGTCATTCCGGGATGGTCCGAAGGACCAGACCCGGAATCTCGAGATTCCGGGTTCGATGCTTCGCATCGCCCCGGAATGACGGTGAGCACATCAAGCTACTTCTTCCCCATCTGCGGCAGCGCGTGGATCGCGGCGATGTAGCCTTGCGGGCCGAGGCCGCAGATCACGGCGGTCGCGGCGTGCGAGATCTTCGAATGGCGGTGATGTTCGTCGCGGGCGTGGATGTTGGAGAGGTGCACCTCGATCACGGGCCCCTCGAACGCCTTGATCGCATCGACGATCGCGATCGAGCTGAAGGAATAGGCGGCCGGATTGATGATGATGGCATCCGCGCTCTTGCGCGCCTCCTGGATCAGGTCGACCAGCTCCCCCTCATGGTTCGACTGGTGAAAGGCAAGCACAAGCCCGAGCTGGCCAGCGGCCTTCTCGCAGCTCTCCTTGATCTGCGACAGCGTCGTGGTGCCGTAAATATGCGGTTCCCGCACGCCGAGCAGATTGAGGTTGGGACCGTTCAGGATCATCACGCGTTTCATGGTTTTTCTCCCTTGGGTGAAGCCATCACCATCCGAACACACTTTTGAGCCCCGCGTAAATCGATCCCCCGGCCGTCGCCACAATGCCCACCAGCGGCCCGGCGGTCCTCAGGAGATCCTGAATGGTGCGGGCGCGCCTGCGCAGTTGTTCCTTGCCGACATGCTGGCCCAGCACGCTCGCGATCCGGAAGGCGAGCGCGTTGGGCTTGCCGCCCTGGACCATCGTCTTCGGCAGCACATCGAAGATCATGAAGCCGACGATGTTGCCGGTCACGAAGGCAAGCGCGATGCTGACCGTGTATTCGATCACCTCGCGCCATTCGATCCAGGGCCCGGGAATGATCGGGACGTTGTCGTTGAATCCGGTCACCGTCAGCATGGCGGTCACGGCGAGCGTGGCCGTCAGCACGCCGACCAGGAAGGCGCCGCGAAATCCGATCTTCTGGCGGGCATAGAGCAAAAAGCCGAACGGCAGGGGAATGATGACCGAGGCGAGCCGCAGATAGAGCGGCGTGACGTTCAGTACGATCGTGACAATGATGTGGGCCGCGACCAAAAGCACGATCGGTACCAGCACATAGGCAACCGTGTGCAGGGCGAAGTAACGGAGCGGCGAACGAAGCCGCGCCAGCGTGGCATTGACGCGATCGACCTCGCGCTGCATGCGGTCGAGTTCGGCGACGATTTGCTGGATTTCGAGGATCACCGGACGCGCCACGCGCAAATCCCGCGCGCAATGCTTGCACGCGATGGCTTCGTCCTTGATCGTTTCAGCGCAAAACGGACATTCCATCAGGCAGGTCGGCGTTTTCGAGCGCGATGCAGCTGTTCAAGCTCGGCCCTTGCCGCCTTTAATTCGCCGTGCAGGACGTCGCGCTTGCGAAGGAGATCGTCACGCTCGGCGAGCAGCGTTTCCGGCACGGCAATGTCGCGGCCGCAGCAGCTGCAAACGCGCGCCTTGACGTCGTTCTCCTGCAGGCAATAAGGGCACATCATCGGCATTGCTTCAATCGACGGGTCTCAGGGCGCAACCTTCAGGACAAAACTCGTGGAGCCGCTGCGGCCGTCGGAATCCTTGATGTCGACCCGGACCATGTGATCGCCCACCGGAAGGTCGACGTCGGGAATATCGATCCCCGCCGGCTGCACGAACGGCTTGACGCGGCCGGTCAGATCGACGTTCGGCGTTCGCATATAGGTGACCTTGACCGAGCCCGGATCGATCTTGGCGCCGCCATAGGATTCGAACTTGAGCTGGAGATGCATCGGCGAGTGCACCGGCTCCTTGTCGTCGATCAGCTCGACTTTCGGGCCCCGGGTGATGCCGCGCCGGTCGGTTGCGATCGCGCCTTTGGGCGGCGGCAATTTGGCCTCTTCGTCGGTAATCAAGGTGACGTGGCCGGCATAGGCCGGGATCGACGCCGACATGGCGACCGCCGCAACACCGATCAATAATCCCACCCACAAAATTCGCACGATCGTTCTTCCTCTCTCTGCACGAAGCAACTCGTAGGATGGGTTGAGCCCTTGCGAAACCCATCAACAACGTCAACAAAGGGATGGGTTTCGCAAGGGCTCTACCCATCCTACATCTTATCAGCGCCCGCCGCCGTCGCCGATGATCGAATAGGGCGCCCAGAACAACGGATGGGCGTAGGCAAATTCGGTCTTGCCGTCGGCGCCAAGGTAGCCGGGTCCGTCCACCAGCGCCATCATGGCCTGCCGCAGCGCTTCGCCACGCGTCAGCTTCGGATCATCGGCCTGGCGCTTGAACAAATCAGTGACGAGCTGGCGCGCCGATTGCGAATGCACCGACCAGTTGGTGACCAGCAGCGCGCGGGTGCCCGCATAGAAGAAGGCGCGGCCGAGGCCGGAAGCCGCCTCCGCGCCGGCGCCCGATCCCGCGCCGGTGTTGCAGGCCGACAGCACCACCCAATCGGCATCGAGTTTCAGCGCGAGGATTTCCTCCATGGTGAGGAGGCCGTCGCCCGCGACGCCCGCGACCGCGGGCGCCGTCAACGCCAGCGCCGGTTGCGTCAGCCCGTTGAGTTCGCCGGGCACCAGGCCATGGGTCGCAAAGGCAATGACCTTGAACCCTGACAGGTCCATGGTCTTGACGGCGTCCTCATTGGCATCCTTGCCGAGTTTCAGGACCTTCGAGGGGTCCGCCTGCAGCGCGAGCGCGATCGACTTCAACTCGTCGGCGGTGTCCGGCAGCCGCGGCAGCATCGCGAGCTCGGCGCTGTCGACGCCTTCAAGCTTTGGGCTCGATCGGCGCTTGAGCGGCATGCCGCGGGTCGTGACCGCTCCGGCATCCGCGACCTTGACGATCGGGGTTTCCGGCGCCTCTGTTTTTTCCGCCTCGGCCGCCTGCTCGGCGCTGAACAGGGGATCGCCGAACGCGACCAGCTCGCCGCGCCCCGGCTTGCCCGGCGGCAATTGGCGCAGGGTGCGCAGCGCCGCCGACGACGGCACCATCGTGACCGCGTAGTTCCGCGCCAGCCACGGCACCGCGCGATAACTCGAAAACAACGGATCGTCGTTGGGATCGATTTTTGCCTCCGCCGTCGGCAACAGCGATAGCGGCAACAGGCCGAGCGCGCCATTGGTGACGACAATCAAACTCTTCGACTGCTTCCAGCCCGCCTCGACCGGGGCGAGCAGCAGCGAATACAGCTCATAGCCGAGTTTCAGGTCGAACGGCGGGATGTCGGAGATCATCGCGGCCTGCGGCTCGAGCGCCTCGCGCAATTTGCGCACCTTGCTCTCGATCTCGCCTGAAGTGGCCTTGATCTCCGCGAACGCCACCGCGCCGGTTTTCGGCACCGCCCAGACAAAGCTCGCGTCGCGCCCGAAATAGAACGACAGCATCGCTTCGCCCTCGGCCAGCGTCGCCTTGATCTGATCGACGGTGGGCGGCTTGGGATCGACCAGATCAGCATAGGACGGGAAGCGCTTGTTGATCTCGGTGCGGGCCTTGTCGCGGTCCGAACGCAATTTCTCGATCGAGGCGTTGACGGCCTTGACGCCCTTTTCGTCGCGCTCGGCGGACGGCATGGCGAGGATGTTGTTGAGCAGGCCGAGCTGTGCGCTGACTTGCTTTTCGAGATCCTGCTCGTTGCGCACGAGTTCGGCGAGCGCCGGGTCCTTGATCGAGGCGCGGGCGCCGGATGCCGTCAGCGCCTGCTGCACCGAACGGCCGCGGATCGAATCCGCAAGGCTGAAAGTGTCGGCGGCGACGTCGCCGCTTGCCGACTGGGTGCGTGCCAACAGCCGGATATAGGCCTCCACGATGCCCTGCAGCCGCTGGCTTCGCCCGGCGACGACGCTCGCATCGTCATCGTCGGCGTTTTCGCGCGAGGCGGCCAGCAGGATCGGCAAGGCGGTTCTGAACTCGCGGATCGCATCGGCATCCTTGCCGGCGCGCATCAGCCCGACCGCCAGAATTCCGCGCGCGGACGCCGTGTCAAAATGCTTTTCGCCGACGCGCGCGATTTCGCGTTTCAGCAGCGCCTGTGCCGCATCGAGGCCGGCCTGGGTTTGCCCGGAGGCGAACATGGCGGCGATGCGGGAGCTGTTCAGCTCCAGCACCTCGCGGCGCGCCGGCTCCCATTTCGCGATCGCCTTGTCGAGCTCGGCATAGACGGCGGCGGCCTCTTGCAGCTTGCGCTGGAACGTCAGGATGGCGCCGAGCTGCGCCAGGGTCTGGGCGCTGTTCTGGGTATCGTCGGCGATATTCAGGGTCCGGTTGATGCCGAGCGCGGTGCGCGTCAGTTTCTCGGCTTCCTCGTAGCGGCCTTCCTCGACCAGGATATTCGCCAGTCCTTTGATATATCCCGTGGTTTGCGGATTGTACTTGCCCTGGGCCTTCAGCCGCGATTGCAGCGCGCTTCGCACATCGACTTCGGCTTCCGCGAGGCGGCCCTGCTTCGCCTTCATGCGCCCGACGCTCAGGAGGTCGCCGTCCGCACCGGCACGGATTTGCGATTCGGGCGGCGCATGCACGACGGCCTTCGCGTCTTTTGCCCACTCCAGCTTCCACTCACGCGACTTTGCGTAAGCCGCTTCCGCCTCCCGGAATTGACCCCGCGCCTCCAGGACGGTGGCGCGAATGCCTTCGACGTCGCCTTCCCAGGCCCGTCCCTTGGTGGCGTAGTTCGTGCGCCAGCCGGGCAGGCCGCTGGTGCGCGCCTCCTGGAGCAGCGCGATGCTTCGGCGCATATAGCCCTCGGCTTGCGGGATATCTCCCATTTGCACGAGAATATAGGCGGCCATGCGCTGCGCGTTGAAAAGATAACCCTTCTGCCCCGGACGGTTGGCGTCCGTGATCATGAACTGGGCTATCTGCAGCGCGCCCTTGATATCGCCCAGCGCCAGCTTCTGTAAGCTGATGAACTGCCTGATGCGCTGGCCGAAAAATCCGTCCCCCGATGCCAGTGCCGCGGCAAGCGCCTTCTCGCCATCCGCCAGCGCTTCCGCATTGCGGCCGATGAGCGCGCGGGCAGTGCCGCGGTCCAGGTAAAACTCCGCGACGCTGGCCTGTTTTCCCGGCTCGGCGTCGGCATCGGCCTTCAACTTCGCAGCCGTCGCCGGATCGGGCTTCTCATTGTCGAGAACGGCCGTGACATCGGCGATGGTGCGCGGCGGTGCGACGAAACCGGCCGGCAGCGCGTTGCCGGGAGCCACGAGATCTTCCTTCGGCTTGCCGTTCTTGTAGACTTCGATCGCGACATTGGCCCGGCCATTGGCGGCGTTGAGCGCCGCGATCACGCAGGCTTTTACCTTCGGCGAGGCGCCGGCCCGGCATTTCGCCAGATTGGCTTCGCGGTCGCCGCCTCCGCCGAGCCCCTGCATGCAGGCATGAACGATCGGATGGCCGACGGCTTCCCGGCAATTCGCGACGGCCTGCTCCTTCGACAGCGCGGAGGCGGGCTCGCTTGCCGCGATTACCGCGACGAGGGCGATCGCACAGGTGGCGACAGGCGCCGCAAGCGGTTTCAAAATGCCGCTGATATAAGAGAACAAAATGCTCGGCGTTCCCGACATCGCAAGGCCCCCAAATCGATTTGCCAGCTTGTGAGACGGCGAGCGTTCAGGCTGATCTTGAATCAATGGCTGTTCACGCCCCCATCCGGCTCAAACGGATCGGCTCCGGTCACGGGCGCAGTGAAAGCCCGAGCCTACTTCTCTTCGATGACGTTTGGAAAGGCGCTAACGACGGTAAAGGGGGGCAAATTTGCCGAAGCGTTAATTCATCGCCGGCCCACTTCAGGCCGTCATACCCCGCGAAAGCGGGGTATCCAGTACGCCGCGGCTTTTCGGCTCTATCGCCGACGTCTCTGGAATACTGGATCACCCGCGTTCGCGGGTGATGACACCGAGGTGGGCCACGGATTCAAATTTCAAACAGCCACAACTTCGCGATCTCGCCGCGCCATTCGCGCGAGTTTTGCTCTCAACTTCCCGCCCTCCGCTAACAGAGGGCGCAGGGAATGCCGGGCGCCCGATGCGCCCGATAGCCGCGTGTGCAATGAGTGTGGTAGAGCGCACACGCGTTAGTCAGGTCACACCGGAATCACCCGGCACTCCCCGCGCAATGGTTTACGGCTTATTTCGTGCTCTCCCCGGCGACCGGGCTCTTTTGCCACCGTCATCCCCGAGAAGCTTGCTTCTCAAGAACTTGACACCAGCGTCGGGGTGCCAGGACCACACGTCTTCGCCGTCCGCCTCAACGCCGTTCGTTATCGGCGCATCCGCGTCCACCGCATCCCGCCTCGCGTCCGTGACGATCGCGAACCGCCCCTCCAGTGAGGCGGGACGGCGAATCATATAGCTTGATTTGGCTTTCGGAAAAACAGAAATATTTTTGCCAATGGGGCTGGACAGAAATTTGGCGGGCGGACTGATTTGCCCGTCGGGCAGTCGCCGTTATCTTGCGGTGCGAGCCCTTGCTCGCCTTGAAGGAAGACGACACAGCTTGAGCACATTGGAAATGTTTTCGCTGATTTCGTTGTCGATGCCGTCGCAGCAGACGACGATGTTTCTCATCTTCGATTTATCCGCAATATCTAGTTCCGGGAATGACCTCAAACCGCCCGCGTTGGGCGGCGGACCGAGGGAGCGGAGTAATGGAATGACAACCTCAGTAGACCTTTAATGACTGCCGGTAGTAATATACACTGCAGCAACCCATTGGGGAAATGAGCATGGCGCGCAAAACGCCCGTTGTCTTGTCAACACGAACGTTTCCTACCAAGGGGGCAGCGTCCGAGTATTTTAGCGATATGCTACACAAGTATAACCCGGGCGACTGTGTAATCGATGCGGACGCTGCAGACCTTGCAAGCCTCCTTGACCGGCATTCAAGTCGGACTGAAAAAGTCGGTGTGGGTATCGATCATTTCGAAGTACAGAGCGCCGATTTTGGGTCTCAGTGCTTCAGGGTCGTGCGAAAAGACGCCACTTGGGCTCGCTTCTCTTACAAGGCTTGTATAACACCATCGACGGATTGAACTCGCGGAATCTCATGCGACAATCGCGTTAGCCAACGCTCTTTCAATGTCTGCTCGCACAATGGGCGAAGAGGCAATTGTCTGGATGTCTTGTCTCTTAAGCCATTCAAGCGCGGCAGTCGGTCCCATCTCCTTATCCATCAGAAGCTCGGTAAGCATTCGAGCGGTCATCCTAGAGACGCCTAAATTGATGAAGCTGATCATTGTTTGATCGGATGCGCCCATTTCGAGAAATGTGGGCAAAGGCGATAAGCTGCTCAGGTACTCTAAGTGACCCGAAGATTCCAAAACATGCGCTAGGACGGCAATGTAGCAAGACGTCAGACGGAGAAATTTGAAGCGTATTTCTTGTTCGATATCGTTAAGTGTGCCCCGGATATTGGATGATAGATTTCCTCCGTTTCGTCTGTGATTTTCATCAATTATCTCAGGAAGCGGTTCCCCTCTCATCCATTTTAGGGAGATTGCGGCCATACGAATGTGAAGTCGAGGAAGGACTAAAGTGAGGATTCGATCGTGACAGATACGATAAATTTCGGAGAGCACTTTAAATGAATCGGGATCGCGAGGATGGTGAGGGATAAGTTCTTTTATGCGGGGAATTCCGCCACCTTTGATCTCCGAGGTAAGATATGCGGCGAACCGCACTTTCGTGCACCTTGCCGGGAGACAAGGTAGCCCAGGAGCTTTGCACCTTGTCGATGTGTTTCCGATGTAAGCAAAAAGGTACAAGTTTAAGGTACAATACATCGATAAACTCGGCGACGGTTGGCTGCCCTTCTCGAAATGCCAAGAAATGCGCGTGCAACTTTACGCGCTCGCATTTGCTATTCACGGAGTGGGTGACCATCCGAAGCCTTGCGCCCAAATCGTCGTGCCCTTTTGCAAGGGAAGCAACGAATGATGCCATTGTGCTTGGAGGCGTCAGGCTTTCCAAAGTTTTCGCTCTTTCGCAACCGATTCGGTAGCGTCCAAGCTAAAACTAGCGGTTGTATGCAGGGAGTCCAGAATTCGTACTTTCCCCTACTTCCTAGTCCCCCAAAAACAAAAACAGCCGGGTCTTTCGACCCGGCCATCCAGAACTCTCAACCGCTAACCCAGCCTAAAGCGACCCTCAGCCCGCCTTCTCCACCGGCGCCCCCGCCGACACTTTCTTCTCGATCGCCCGCTTCAAATCCAGCGCGCGCGGCGACAACACGTCTGCCTTGGCCTTGATCAAGAATGCGTCGAGGCCGCCGCGGTGGTCGACGCTCTTGATGGCGTTGGTCGAGACGCGCAGGCGGACGTTGCGGCCGAGTGCATCGGAGATGAAGGTGACGTTGCACAGGTTCGGCAGGAAGCGCCGCTTGGTCTTGATATTGGAGTGGCTGACCTTGTGGCCCACCTGGGGGCCCTTGGCCGTCAGTTCGCAGCGCCGCGACATCGCAATAAATCCTCTGCCATCCCCGGCCTGTTCGGACCCTCGGGGGTTCAAAAATCTCGTCATTTCAGGAACCGCGGACGTATAGGGGGTGGCGCGTGGGGCGTCAAGGTTTTGGGGTTAAATGCTCGCGAAAAGCTGATTTTGCGATCATTCCCTGTGATTTTGCGATCATATAAACGGCGTATTCACCACCGACATCAAGAGTTCCGGTGCTGTTGTTGGCGGATTTGCTCAAAAAGCGCTCCGGTCCGTTGTTTGCCGGCCATTTTTGCTTAAATGATAGATCGAGTGCGCGTGAAGCAGGACCGCCCCTGGTGAAGACCGACCCCACGATTTCAGCCCGGACGGCTCTGTCGGCCCTGCGGGTGTTTGCGGGGCTTTGTGCCGGGGCGTGCGCCCTTGTGGCCTCGCCCACGGCGTTCGCGCAAGGCAGACTGGACGCGCAATATGAGGCGACGCTGGCCGGCATTCCCGTCGGCAAGGGTGCCTGGACCATCGACATCTCCGACGATCAGTTCACGGCGTCCGCCTTCGGCGGCACCTCGGGACTTCTGAAGACGTTTGCCTCCGGCTCCGGCACTGGCGCAGCGCAAGGCCGCGTCGTCGGCGGCTTTCCGGTGGCGACCAATTATTCGGCCTCGACCACGACCTCGAAGAAAACCGAAGCCATCCACATGGTGTTGTTGAACGGCACGGTGAAGGAATACGGCATCGAGCCCGATCCGCCGGTCGATCCGGACCGGATTCCCGTCACCGAGGCGCATCGCCGCGGCGTGTTCGATCCGATGACGGGATCGATGCTGCGGGTGCCCGGCACGTCCGATCCGCTGACGCCCGAGGCCTGCCACACGGGGGCTGCGATCTTCGACGGCCGCATGCGCTATGATTTGAAACTCGACTTCAAGCGGATGGAAATGGTGAAGGCCGAGAGGGGCTATCGCGGCCCGGTCGTGGTCTGCGCGGTGTATTTCTCGCCGGTCTCCGGCTACATCCCCGACCGCGCGGTGATCAAATATCTCGCCGCCCAGCGCAACATCGAGATCGCCTTCGCGCCGCTCGCCGGAACCCGCATCCTGGTGCCGTTCCGGATGATCATCCCGACCCCGCTCGGCACCGCCATGCTGGAAGCGACCCAGTTCATCACCACGGCGACGCCGCCAAGGGTGGCGAAGACGAATTGAGGGCAGGCTCTATCCCCGCGTCGTCCCCGCGAAGGCGGGGACCCATAACCACAGGGTGCGGTTGTTGGATCCGCTGGGGCCCCAGCTTCGTGCAACACGAGCATTTGGGGTTATGGGTCCCCGCCTTCGCGGGGACGACGAGGAGAGGAGGCCGCGAATCCCTGTTGACTCTTCCCCGCTTCTGATTCGACTCCGCCCCGCCCAAAACTTTAAGGAATCCGCTGCCAAACCCTGGCTTGTCGACCCGCTCAAAGCTTGATCTAGTGCCGCCACGAAAGCCCCAGCGCGAGATGTTGCGGTGAACGAAGCCGGAGTTGGTCGGAGTCAGCGATTCGGGCGCGATTCGTTCCGCAACCGTTCCAGAGCTTAAGCCGCGACCGAAATGCGTCGCATTGTGAAACACTTATGAACCTGCGCGTATTCTGATCGCAAAACTTACTCCCCACCTTTTGCGGAATACGCGCCTCAATCCCGGCGACGCAGAAACCAGCAGAAAATATGGCCTTTTCGTCTCATCCGTTCCATTCCCCCAGCGATCGCGCTCCCGGCTCCGGCGTCACCGCGGTGCTCGGGCCGACCAATACCGGCAAGACCCATCTCGCCATCGAGCGGATGCTGGCGCATTCCTCGGGCGTGATCGGGCTGCCGCTGCGGCTGCTCGCGCGCGAGGTCTACAACAAGATCGTCGACCGCGCCGGCGCCGATTCCGTCGCGCTGATCACGGGCGAAGAGAAGATCAAACCGCCAAAACCGCGGTTCTGGGTTTCGACCGTCGAAGCCATGCCCAGGGATCTCGACGTGTCGTTTCTCGCGGTCGACGAAATCCAGATCGCGGCCGATCTCGAACGCGGGCATGTCTTCACCGATCGCATCCTCAACCGGCGCGGCCGCGACGAGACGCTGTTGCTGGGCGCCGCCACCATGCGCCCGATCATCGAGCGGCTGCTGCCGGGCGCCAATATCGTCACACGGCCGAGATTGTCGCAGCTCGAATTCGCCGGCGACCGCAAGATCACCCGGCAGCCGCGGCGCACCGCGATCGTGGCGTTTTCGGCCGACGAAGTCTACGCCATCGCCGAATTGATCCGCCGGCAACATGGCGGCGCCGCCGTCGTTTTGGGCTCGCTCAGCCCACGCACACGAAACGCGCAAGTGGCGATGTTCCAGAATGGCGACGTCGATTATCTCGTCGCCACCGACGCCGTCGGCATGGGCCTCAATCTCGACGTCGACCACGTCGCTTTCGCGTCCGACCGCAAATATGATGGCTATCAGTTCCGGCGGCTCAATCCGTCCGAATTCGCGCAGATCGCGGGCCGCGCCGGGCGCGCCACGCGCGACGGCACCTTCGGCACCACCGGCCGCTGCGCGCCGTTCGAGCCGGAACTCGTCAACGCGCTGCAGAACCACACCTTCGACAGCGTAAAAGTTCTGCAATGGCGCAACTCAAAGCTGGATTTCTCCTCGCTCGGCGCGCTGCAGGTATCATTGGCGCTGACGCCGTCGCATGACGCGCTGACGCGCGCGCCGATCGCGGAAGACCTTCGCGTGCTCGACCACGCCGCGCGCGATTCCGATGTGCGCGAGATGGCGCATGGCGCTGCCGCGGTGGAACGGCTGTGGGACGCCTGCCAGATTCCGGACTACCGCAAGATCGCGCCGGCCGCCCATGCCGAGCTGGTCACGAGCCTGTTTGAATTCTTGATGAAGAAAGGTCGGATACCGGACGCCTGGTTTGCCGCCCAGGTCGAGCAGGCCGACCGCACCGACGGCGATATCGACACGCTGTCGGGCCGGATCGCGCAGATCCGGACCTGGACCTTTGTCGCCAACCGCCCGGATTGGCTCGCCGATCCCGAGCATTGGCAGGGAATCGCGCGAGAAGTTGAAAATAAATTGTCCGATGCGCTGCATGAACGGCTCACGGAGCGTTTCGTTGATCGCCGTACCAGTGTATTGATGCGCCGCCTGCGGGAGAACACTGTTTTGAGTACGGAAATCGGCAAGACCGGCGAAGTGATCGTGGAAGGCCATGTGATCGGCCGGCTCGACGGATTTACATTCGCTCCAGATGCGGCGGAAGCCGGCTCGGACGCGAAGGCGTTGCAGGCGACCGCGCTAAAAGCGCTGGCCGGCGAGATCGACGCGCGCGCGGAAAAATTGTCGGCGGCGCCCGACGATCAGTTCGTGCTGACCTCCGACGGCACCATCCGCTGGACCGGCGATGCCGTTGCAAAACTGGTCGCGGCCGACGACGCGCTGCATCCGCGGCTGCGCATCATCGCCGATGACCGTTTGAACGGGGCTGCGCGCGAATCGGTGCAAACGCGCCTCGATCTGTGGCTGAAGACCCATATCGAAAAGCTGCTCGGGCCGCTGTTCGATGTGAACAAGGCCGAGGACATCACGGGGATTGCGCGCGGCATCGCGTTCCAATTGATCGAGGCGCTCGGCGTGCTGGAGCGTTCCAAAATTTCGGCCGAGATGAAGGATCTCGACCAGCCGTCGCGCGCGATCTTGCGCAAATACGGCGTGCGGTTCGGCGCCTATCACATCTATCTGCCGGCGCTGCTGAAGCCCGCGGCGCGGTCGCTGGCCTCGCTGCTGTGGGCCGAAAAGCAAAGCAACGTCGATATGTCGGCGTTATCGGGCGCGCAGCATCTCGCAGGGAGCGGCCGCACCTCGTTCCCGGTCGACAAGGCGCTGCCGCGCGATGCCTATCGCGTATTGGGCTATCGGCAATGCGGCGAACGCGCGGTGCGGGTCGACATCCTGGAGCGGCTTGCCGATCTCATTCGCCCCGCTTTGTCATGGCGCGAGACTTCTCCGGGCG